>Ga0182015_10007095_pt1 | contig 11019 bp, 9 predicted proteins | sample 712P3MmetaG_FD_120478 | JGI IMG/M metagenome (GOLD analysis project Ga0182015, IMG submission 120478) | Permafrost microbial communities from Stordalen Mire, Sweden - 712P3M metaG | ecosystem: Environmental > Terrestrial > Soil > Wetlands > Permafrost | place: Sweden: Stordalen | collected...
AGCCAGTAGCTCGCGTTAGACCCTCGCTTGACCTGCTGTGCTGCTTCCCTTGCGGGCGCGCTGCGTGCGATCTTTGCTTGGGCTCCGGGCTCACCGCCAACCGGACAAACCTACTCGACGCCTCGGAACTCTATCCTGCCTTCGACTGGGTTCCCCGTTCTCCTCGACCAGCGCTTTGCTATAGACCCTTACTTGCCTTCTCTCCGCATTTTGCAATGTGGAGAGTGACTCAGCTTGAGCCCCGGACGCCGCACCAACCAGAAAAACTTAAGAAACTGTCAAAGAACGATCTTGTTGTACTCCTTTTAAAGTTTGAGTCAACGAAAACATTGCAACTCTATCTAACTTATTTTCAGCTGAGTGCAGGCTGTCCACAGGCGGGTGACAGGATTTTGTGCAAGCTGGAACAATATTTTTCACAGACGCAAGGGGAGAAGTGCGTTAAACGATGCCGGGCCAGTGCCTGGAAGATATTTAAGAGCCGGATTGCGTCATAACGCTGTGAATATCCGGCGAAAACCTTGCCGGGCAAGGGATTTCGCAGATCGGCTGAGATTGGCGCCGGCGCTTTTGAGGTAACATCGTCGGCGTTTAATGGCTTGACAACGCAGGTAACTCTGGTAAAGTTCGAGAAAAGCTGCATAAAAATGACGACCGCAGGTGCCAAGGTTATGAAGAATGTTTACGAGGTTCTGAGGCAGAAAGAAATGGAGTTGACCCGGCTGGAGAAAGAAGTAGAGGCTCTGCGGCTGGTGGCGCCATTGCTCTCCGAAGAAAAGGAAATGAACTCCGACATGGCGAAACCAGCACTGGCCGCTGCCGTGAATGGGCCGCAGGCGCCCCTCCGTATCCCATCGCCACCCGTGGTGGCGGCGGCGCAACCGGTGCGCGCGGCAGGCTGGGACGATACTGCCAAGCGCTGGCCGTAGAGTTCTCGGATTGGCGAGCAAAGTTCTCGCGCGTCTGTTGGATATTTCAGTTTGTGTCTTGTGGTCGGGCTCCCTATCAGCCTGGGACTACGTCCCAGGCTGATGTGTTTCTGGACATCCGGTAGTCGAGACGCAACTGGCTACGTCTGGCGGCGGCAACTTGCTTGCGAGCAACTTCTCTACGGATGGGAACGTGACGGTTCGACCATTCCCCTTAGCGCCGAAAGCAATCGATCGACCTCGTCGACCGTGTTGTAGTGCACGAGGCCGATGCGCAAAAAGCCTCCGGATTTTTCCACGTCTAGATGCTCGGTGAGATTCAGCGCGTAATAATTTCCATCCCAGGTGAAGAAGCCCTGCTCTCCTAGTTTGGTGGCGAGTGCCAACGGAGTCTGCTCCGCGGTTGGATTTTGGACGCGCACTGCGAGCGTGGGACAACGCCCCGCAAAGCGCGCGGGATCGGTGATGCCGTAGATCTTCAAGTTTGGAATTTCTTGAAGGCCGGAGATCAATCGCTCCATTAGTCCGTGTTCGTAATTATGAATGGCTTCAAAGGCGGTGACGATTGCGGCGCGGCGGCCGGATATCCCCAATGGTCGCGCTTCGCTCGACGGACAGCCGGGAGCCTGCCCTGAGCTTGCCGAGGGGCGGCTGTCCCCACATGTTTCAGCGGCGCGGCGACCCAGATCGGCGATGTAATCCACGCAGGCGGTGATGCCCGCGATGCATTCGTGGTTGAGCGTGCCCCATTCCCAGCGATTGGGAACGGCGTCAGTGAGCGGGCGGACTTTGTAAGGGCGCAGGCGCTGCAGGTGCTCGCGCTTGCCGAAGAGCACGCCCATGTGCGGTCCGAAGAATTTGTAGGTGGAGCAGACGAGGAAATCGCAATCGAGGGCGGCGACGTCGATGAGGCCGTGCGGGCCGTAGTGGACGGCATCGACGTAGGCGAGTGCGCCAGCGGCGTGGGCAAGGCGGACGATTGCCTTCACCGGATTGATGGTACCGACGGCGTTCGACGCGTAGCCGACCGCGACGAGTTTCGTGCGGTCGTTTATTTTGCTTGCGAGGTCGGCAAGGTCGAGCGTGCAGTTTTCTTCATGAATTTCGGCCCAGCGGATGGAGACGCCTTTTTCTTCGAGCACGAGCCAGGGGGAGACGTTGGCGTCGTGATCGAGTCGGGTGACGAGGATTTCGTCGCCGGGGCCCACTTCGCGGCCAATTGCGCGGCTCATCGCATACGTGAGCGTGGTCATGTTGGGGCCGAAGACAATTTCGTCGGCGGCGCAGTGGAGGAAGTCGGCCATGGCGGCGCGGGCCTCGGCGAGCATGGCGTCTGTGTTGCGGCTGGTCGCGTAGGCGCCGCCAGTGTTGGCGTTGTCGCGGCGCAGGTAGTTCGAGATCGCGTTGATGACGCGCTGCGGAACTTGCGTTCCGCCGGGGCCGTCGAGGAAGGCGGCGGGATGGCCGTTGACGGTTTGGGAAAGTGAGGGGAATTGGGAGCGGACGTGGGCGAGGTCGAGGGCAGTGGAGAGGGCGGTTTCAGTGGTGGGCATACTCCCCTATTTTTATCACGCTATGCTTCGCCTTGCTCTGAACCCACCTCGCAGCCCAGAAAGAAGCCAAGGCCCCGACCAACCACCATTCGAGGATGAGAATGACTGCCCAGCTACAGAAGACCCTGGAAACCGCCGAAGGGTATTGAAAGGACGGCTGCTACGAATCCGGCGGCAATTGCAGATCCGAGTAGGTGAAACGTCGGGGCAAGGATATACAGGGGCAGTTGTGATTCGAATGGTACCGCTGACGGCCGAGGCAACATCTGCGAGATCAGCTGGGCCGCGGCCAAATAGGTGATAAATAGGAGCAGCGGTACCGAGCCGTGTCCTGTGTTGATAGCCCAGATGGCGAGCGGCAAACACACAACTAGAGCAAGTCGGACGCGCGAACGCGAATACGTAGCTCGCCACGTGGTGTTGCTGCAATTTGGCTGGAGCTTTTTGTACCTCAATGGTGAAGCGTGTCTACTGCGTCACCGCCCGCACGAAATCCGCCAGCATGCCGTAGGCGGTCGCATACAGGCTGGGGTTTTGTTCGGTGATGGCGAGGCCGGGGAAGATGTCTGTCTCAAAATAGACGTAGGACGACGGGCCGGTGATTTGCGCCATGGGATCGGTCAGCGGGATTTGTTCGGGGCGGACGCTGGCTGTGGTTCCCTTCTCGGTTTTCTTTCCTGGTTGCTGGGCGCGGCAGATTAGTTTGTAGGGACGGCCGTCTTTTCTTGCGGCGCGAACGGCTTCGCCGCTCAGGTTGCGAATTCCTTCGCGGTTGATTTCTTGTAACCGCACTGGCACATCCATCAGTACCGTGATTAGCGCGGCGGTTTTTACGGCGGCGTCCCAGCCGTCGATGTCTTGCGTGGCGTCGGTTTCGGCGATGCCGAGCGCCTGCGCTCTCTTCAAGGATTCGTCAAAGCTGAGGCCGTTTTCCATTTCACTCAGGATCACGTTCGTCGTGGAATTCAGGATGCCGTGAAATCCTTGCAGATGAATGACGGGGAGTTGGTCGAAAAAAGAGAAGATGGGGACGCCATCCATTACGGTGGATTCGAAGAGAAAGCGCTTGCCGCGGGCGGCGGCTAGATCGCGGAGTTCGCGGTAGGCGTGGACGATTGGTCCTTTGTTGGCGGTGATGGCGTGGGCTCCGTGGTTGAGGGCGGCGCGGATGTGGTCGACGCCGGGCTGGCCGTTTTCCACGTTGAGAGAGGTGGCTTCAAAGAGGATGTCGGCACGGGCGACGGAGAGCCAGGTGCGAACGTTCGTCGAGTCTAAGCCGCCCGCGGGCGAGAGCGCTCCGGCCACATAGGCACGCGGATCGAGACCGGTATGATCGGCGATCCATCCCAGGCGGCGGCTGGCGATTCCGGTAATGCGAAACGCAATTCCATGACGCACGCGCAATTCTTGTTCGCGTTCGAGCAAGAGTTGCATGAGCGTGCGGTTTACGTTACCGAAGCCGAGAAAACAAAGGTTGTGGATGTGAATGCGGATATCCTCGCACCGGCTAAAGCGGATCAAATCACAAGGCTAACGCGGCCCATTCGACTTCGCTCAGAGCAGGCTGCTGAAGCGCCGCTCTTCCACGGTGCTGCCCGCTCCGGTGTTAAAGGATTGCAGCCTTGGCGACTACCACAGCGGCTAAAGACGATCCTAAAAATAAGTCGCTGATGGCAGCGCTGAAGCGCTGCGCCACCCAAAATCGGCGCTATCCAGAATCAGGCAGCTATTCAAGAGCTACGCCATCCCAGAATTAGCATCATAAAAAATCAGCATCATAAGAATTGGCGTCATGAAAGAGCAGCGCCATGAAAATCAGCCGTCGAAGATCAAGCACACGCCAGCAACTTAGCCCATCACCTGGGTATGCTCGGGCTTGATCTTGTAGAGCACGCGCACTTCGCCGGGTTGGCCATAAGGATATTTATCGACGCCGAGATATTTCTTGGCCATTTTGTCGATGTGGGCGCTGGCGCCATCTTCGGTGATCTCGACGACGCGGCCACGAATTTCGAGATAGCGGTAAGGATTTTCGGGATCGATGATGGCCATCGATACACGAGGATCGTGGCGGACATTTCTATCTTTCTGGCGTCCCTTGGCGGAATTGAAGATGACGTGCTCGCCATCGTAGTCGCACCAGACGGGCGTGACTTGAGGACGGCCATCGGGCATCAGTGTACCCAGACTGGCGAAGGCGCGCTTCTGAAACAGGTCGCGATACTTTTCGGGGATAGCTTCCGGCATAAGACCTCCTTGCGGTCGTGCAATGAATGACAGGACATTATAGATGCGGAGGCTGATTTGCCGCCTACCGGGTATCCCAAGTATTCTTGCAGATCATGATTGGGAAACCAGACAGTTTCGCCTGCACGACGTCTTCGCCGCTGCCGCAGGGGCTTAAGCCCGGGGTAATTCTGGACGCTTTACGCGGCGCAGAAGCGCCGCTCTTCCACGGTGCTCCACGCTTCCGCGCGGTTGCGCGGGTCGAGCGTCACCGTGTTGCACCCCGCGCAGGTTTTTCAGCTGCCTTCGGGAGCCGTGCCCTTCCCTTTATATTGCTGGCGCTGATGCTTGCGCCTTCGGCGCTGGCTGGAGCACAGACCGAGAAATATCCGCAGACGATTGTCTTCATGACAGACTTCGGCGTGGTGGATGATTCGGTGGCGATTTGCCGGGGCGTGATGTATTCGATCGTGCCGGAAGTGCGTATCGTCGATCTCACGCATCAGGTGACGCCGTTTTCCATTCTTGATGGGGCGCGTTTTTTGTATGGCGCTACGCCTTACTATCCGGCGGGCACGGTTTTCGTGGTGGTGATCGATCCGACCGTCGGCAGTACGCGCAAAGCAATCGTGGCCAAATCGAAGCGTGGGCAATATTTTGTGCTGCCGGATAACGGACTGCTCACACTGGTAGAACAGCGCGACGGCATTGAGGGCGTGCACGAGGTCACAAATCCAGATTGGATGATTGGGACCAAGATGTCGTCGACCTTTCATGGGCGCGACATTTTTTCTCCCGTGGGAGCGCATGTGGCGCGTGGCGAGGACTGGACGAAGGTTGGTCCGGAGATGTCGGTGGCATCGCTGGTGCGGCTGGAATTGAAAGTGGCGCTGCTGGATGATCGCGGAGTGAGGGCGGAGGTGATTGCGACGGATGGTCCGTTCGGCAATCTGGTGACGAATGTGGACGCCGAGGAGTTTCTGAAGCTGGGCTACCGGCGTGGGCAGGAGGTTCCGGTGAGGGTTGGCGATAAAGATATGAAGATCAAGTTCGTGCGCACGTTTAGTGATGTGCCGGTAGGACAGCCTCTCCTTTATATTGACTCGCGCGGACACTTCGCGATGGCGCTGAATCAGGGAAGTTTTGCGGCAGTGTACGGGATGAAGCCTCCAGTGGAGCTGTTTATTCCGCGGGCTGGAAAGTAGTACAGCAGGTTCCTCGCGTCAAAGGCAGGCGCTCGGAATAACAAATGCGAGGATTGGAGACGATCACTCGGAGACATTTGACGCCATGCGCGGCAACACCCGGCGCAGTAATGCTTCGAAGCTGGTCTTGACGCGCTCGCCGGTTTCGATCACTTCCTGATGAGACAGCGGTTGGTCGAGGATTCCGGCTGCCATATTCGTCACGCATGAGATGGCGAGCACGCTGATTCCCATGTGGCCCGCGGCAATTACTTCGAAGGCCGTAGACATTCCGACAAGATCGGCGCCGATGATTCGTAGATAGTTGATCTCGGCTGGAGTTTCGTAACTGGGTCCGAGCAGCGCGGCGTAAACGCCTTCGTGCAGCGTCATTCCGAGCTTGGCAGCTTCTTCTTGTGCGATTGCACGATATTGTTTGTCATATGCGTGCGTCATGTCGGGAAAACGCACGCCGAAGCGATCGTCATTGGGGCCTGCGAGCGGATTCGTTCCTTGTAGATTGATGTGATCGCGAATTAGCACCAGAGCGCCCTGCTGATAATTCAGGTTGATTCCACCCGCAGCATTGGTAAGGATGACAGCGTGAATTCCCATGCGCCCGAAGACGCGCATGGGGAAGGCCACTTGCTCCGCCGAATATCCCTCATAAAGATGGACGCGGCCTTGCATCACAGCTACTGGGAGGGCGCCTGACTTGCCGATTACCATTTGTCCGGCGTGGCCGATCGCGGTGGAACGGGGGAAGGCGGGGATGTCCGCGAAGGGGATTCGGGTTGCGTCGCCGAGCGAATCAGCGAAGCCGCCAAGGCCGGAGCCGAGAACGAGACCGATGCGTGGGCGGAGCGAGGTTCGTTGCAGAACAGACTGGGCGGCGGTTTCGGCGAGGGTGAATTGATCTTGCATAAAACGTGTCTCGCGGGTGCTTCAGGGGCCTAAAGCCCCGCTTCAGTTTAGGCGCCTGATGCGGCGATGAAGCGCCACTCTTCCACGGAACTGAGCGCGACATTTCAGATTGATTAGAAAGCAAGCCCCCAGTAAAAGTAGGGCTGTAATCGCAGCGCTAAAGCACTGCGCCACCCAAAGGCACAAATCTACTCAATCGCAGGCCTCGCAAAATTACACGCTCCCAAATTACCTGCTCCTTAAATTACATGCTCCTGACTAAATCCCATGTCTTCCGAATTACATGCTCCCGAATCGCATGTCTCCTGCATCACAAGCGTCCGCCAGCCCGTCCGTATTTTTTCTCGAACTTTGCGAATTCGGATTCCAGCTTCCACTGTTGGCGGGCACGATCGTTGGCGGCGAGAAAAGTTTCGCATCCGACGGAAACCTTTTCTGAGCCCAAGGCATTGCCAGCGCACGCCGGCGCAACACGAAACACAAGATTCGTATTCGCCCACAAACTCTCACCGGGCGAAAAGCTGTGCTCCAGGCTCTGCCGGGCCATACGCTTTAAGTCCGCATAGGAAAGATGGTAGGTCTCAACTGCGCGCAAATATTCGTGGGTCATATCGGAGCGGGAGATGCCCTCGTCGTCAGTCGCCAGAGCGACTGGAACGCCGTACTTCATATAGATGAGCAGAGGGTGATCGTCTCCGCTAACACCGAGAATGATGTCGTTGGAGGTCAGGGCGATTTCGACGAGAACGTCGCGCTCCGCCATTTCATGGAGCAGGCCGATCGGATCTTTCTCGTTCATCACGGAAACGCCGTGGCCAATGCGTTCGGCATGGCCCCGCTCGACTGATGCGCGGATATGAAATGTGAGATCCTCCGGCGGCACCAATCCCGTGGCGAGTTCTCCGGCGTGCAGCGCGATGTGCACCTTGGGATAGACGCCGTGTAGATAATCGATCATGGCCATGTGCTCGTTGAAATCGTGGATGGGGACGTACCGATCCTCGGGCTGGACGAGGTTGAGGCCGACGAAACGGGGATCGGAGGATGCGAGCTTGAAGCCCAGAAGAATCTGCGCGAATACGATTTCGTGCGGGAGCCCCCGCAGCACTTGATAAAGATAGCGAACGGTCACGTTGCATCCGGGAGCCGCATCGGGTGTTCCGCATTTCAGGATCTCTCGAGCGCGGGCATCATCGGCGGCGAGCCTTTTGCTGGCGTCGGCGGCCACGTCCTTCATGCCGGCGCTCAGCAAGGCCTCCCGCATTTTGGCATAGTCGGGATTCCACTCAACTCTTCCTGCGAGCTGCGCCGCCGCTCCGTCGTCTGCGGCGTGCATGAATTCCACGTATTGCAGATGATCCATGCCGGCGCGGTTTGTCGCAGCGGCGATGCCTTCGGCCACATGGGTGTGCGAAGCCAGGCCAAATTTATCGAAGGTAGCGAAGAAATGATCGTGACCGGATTCATCGCCCGGCTTCCAGTTGCGCATCGACCAGGCGTCGATCATCTGGTTATAGAGCACGTGATCGCCATAGCTGCAGCGGGCCGCGGGTTTCGCGGTATAAAGCGCGCAGGGATCGCAGGGTGGCGCGAGCAGGCGGGACGAAGTGCGATCCACGCACAAGCCACCGGACGCGGCGAAGTCCACGAAGTCTTCGGCGTAAATTGCGCCGTCCAGATGATTGTGCAGATCTCCACCCTTGGGCAACTCGCGCAGGAATGCCAAAAGCAAACCCGGTTGCTTGCGAATGGAATCCAGGTAACGCGCGCTACGCTGCTCGGCACTTTGTGCGGCGGCGGCCGCCGTAAATAACAAGAGCAGCAAGCAACGGCGCATCACGGCACGCCTGGTCGGCAGTGTCATCAATCCCCCCAATGGAAACAACTGAAGTCCGGAAAGGAATTGTAATCCGTTTGCGAGGCACGAGCATGATGCAAAAAAGACGAGAGGAGATCGAGAACTCCGGCGCAACCAATCGAGGGTTTTCAGCGCAACCAGGCGATCGCGGCGAGGACGACGGTACCAATGAGCAGCGCTCCGAGAATGTACTTGTTGGACGCGATCCACGACTGGGGCTGCAAGGTCGAACCGGGGGAATTCTCGGATTCAGTTACGCCCGATGGAGCGCCTGAAAATGATCCTGGCGAGGAGTGCAGGGTGTCATTCGTCTTGTCCTCGTCCGTATTTTTTTCAACCACAGGCTTGTCTGACTGCGGTTTCAGCTCCTGAGTACTTACGGTTTCAGATTTAGGAGAAATTATCGGTTCGCAGTTGAGTGCCGCGGAGTTTGGTACCCGAACTTCCGGAGAGCCCGGAACACCGCTTCCCAATACTTCCGCGAGGGCGGCGGATTTTTTTTCCTCGAGTGGCGGAGCCTGATCGTGCTGCGAACTCGCTTCATCCTGCAAAGGTGGTTCCCTGCGCCACTGTTTCTCTTCGCACTCCACACAGAGGACGCGTCCCTGCGACACGGGAAAGCCGCAGGCCTGGCACTTCTGCAGATTTCTCAAGACAGGCGGGACGTTGAGCGTTTCAATATTTTTCCGGGGTGAATCGCCGCTTTGGGCCCGCATCGCGGCTGACCAGAATAGCGTCCGCTTCGAAGCGGACGCGGCTTCCTCCGGCTTTGGATGCGCAGTCTCGTGGGAGGGCAGTTCGGTTGCCTGAATCGGTTTCAACTCGTGCGAACTCGCTTCGAGCCGCGGAGGGTTGGCCGGAACAGCCGGTGGCGGCTGAATCGCCGGAGAAGCAATCTCCGAAACGGTGAGCGCGCGCAGGGACGAAGCGGCGTGCGCCACCGAGGTGCCCACCATTTCGCTAAGCCGCAGGAGGGCGGACAGATCGCGCTCATCGAAAGCATTGGCTGTGGCGGAAAAAAGTTCAAAGACTCCCAGCACATTGGCGTCGCTTAGAATCGGCATTACCAGCACAGAAGCAATCCCCAGCTCCCGGCAGACGTCGCGGTTCACGCGAGGATCGCGTTCAGCATCGTCGCAACGCATCAGTTGGCGAGTGCGCACACTTTCACCCGACAATCCATATTCCATGGATAAAAGGGCGCCCAGCTCTGGAGCGTTGTCGCCTGAGCTGGCCCGGCACAGCATGTCCTTGTGGTTGTCGCGGCGCAGGGCGATGGCAGCGCCGCCGGCACCAGTGATGTACTGGGCACGCTCGGCGAGCAATTGCAGCGTGGCATCGAGATCGGCGTGCGCCATTTCGGCCAGGGAGCGACCGCCATCCTCACCCGGAAAGCGAGGACCGGATTCGGCGGACTTTGAGAGAAGCGCGTTAGCTGCGGCAATTCCTGCCGAAACGCTACCGCGCGGGGGTCCGCCCGTGTTGGTGCCCGGCATGTCTACCTCCCTCGCAGGAAGTGACGAAGTCTGAACAAGAATCGAATCCTGATTCATGGCGCGCATGCCAATTGCATTGAGTCTAGCGGCCGGGGCGATCCGGCCGGTCAAGGCTCACTTAAATTTAGGGAAACAGTAATTCGAGTCTCGCTCGCAGGGGGCGCGCTGTCAAGAAGCGGGACACTCGAAAGTCACAGGGCAACCGTGAGAGTTGTAAATCTGGTGCTGGGTCTTAACGTCTTAGGTTTTAGGTTGGGTGCTAGACCCGGCGCTTGCGCACCGCGGTATTGGCCAGGCCATTGGCTTCGGCGTTATTTTCGCGTGGAACGTGCGAGATTGAGAACTTCAGAGCTCTCGCCAGCTTGCAGCACGTCCAATGCAGAGAGTATAGCCGCGAGCTGCGGCAGGTGTACTCGCCGCGCATCTGGCGGACGACCACTTCGGAATCGGAATAAACGTGCAGAGCTTTGGCGTTCATGGAGAGAGCAAACTGCAGAGCTTCCATCAACGCCACGTATTCGGCGACATTGTTGTCCTGGTGACCGATCCATTTGGCGATGCGAATGGGGCCGCTGGCGCAGCCATCGATGATCACTCCGATACCGGAAGGGCCAGGGTTTCCCTGGGAACCACCGTCCACATAAGCTATGAGTTCTGCCATCGGCACCGATCCGCTATGAGCAAGATGCGCCGAGAATGCCGCGACGTCAAGATCATTATTCGGTTCTGTCGTTAGCACATGATATGTCCGGTTGAGTTAGCACACGATATGTCCGCTTTGCGGGCGGCGAGAATAGGAGACCATGCGAAGCATGGGATCTTACTTGAGGGCCGCGATGGAGCGGGCGA
>Ga0182015_10007096_pt1 | contig 11018 bp, 6 predicted proteins | sample 712P3MmetaG_FD_120478 | JGI IMG/M metagenome (GOLD analysis project Ga0182015, IMG submission 120478) | Permafrost microbial communities from Stordalen Mire, Sweden - 712P3M metaG | ecosystem: Environmental > Terrestrial > Soil > Wetlands > Permafrost | place: Sweden: Stordalen | collected...
GCGCAACGAGCTCGTCACAGAGCAGCGCGACGACCGCCTCAATCCCGCCATAGCCTGGCGGCGGCACCGTAATCCAGGGCGGTGCGAGCATTGCAACCCGCAGCGCCGCACGCGCGCTGCGCCGGGGTGTCGAGAGGGAGGTGGTGCACGCAGCCATTCAGAACCTGAGCCGATTCGATCGTGGGTGTGGTGCGCACACTAAACCCCGGTTGCCGGCGAGGCATCCGTAGGCTGCCGGTGAGACGTCGGTGAATACCACGGAGTGCTCGCGGCGCACACGCATCGTGATCGCATCGTGCGTCCGCGGCGTCGGCGATCGCCGGATCGAAGCGTACGATCGGCGGCTGGATGAGCCGCGACCCGCTGCTAAGCCTCGATCGGCGCTTCGAGGCGCTGGTCTTTGACTGGGACGGAACCGCGGTTCCAAACCGCGCCGCTAATGCCGCGGCCGTGCGCGCCGCTGTTACAGCGGCGTGCGCACGTGGTCTTGAGGTGGCGGTCGTCAGCGGCACCCACGTCGGGAACATCGACGGGCAGCTGAGCGCCCGCCCGCGCGGCCCTGGGGAGCTCCATCTGTTGGTGAACCGCGGCTCAGAGGTGTTTCGCGCTACCGCAGAGACCGTCGAATTGGTAGAGCGCCGGGTCGCGTCAGACGTCGAGGAGGACGCTCTGGACCGTGCCGCGGCGCTCACCGTGGAGCGGCTCGGTGCCAGTGGGATCGATGCGCGCATCGTTTCCCAGCGGCTCAACCGCCGCAAGATCGATCTGATCCCGACCAGCGAGTGGGCCGATCCGCCGAAGGCTCGTATCGGTGAGCTGCTCGTTGCCGTGGAGACCCGGCTGCGCAAGCACGGACTCGACGGGCTTCGCGCGGCCGTCGAAATTGGCGAGCGGGCGGCCGCCGATGCCGGGCTCTCCGACGCGTGCGTCACGACCGATGCGAAGCACGTGGAGATCGGCCTGACCGATAAGACTGATTCCGCCCGCTGGTATTTCGCGCACCTGTGGCGGCGCGGCATTGCCGCCGAGCAGGTCTTGATCGTCGGTGACGAGCTCGGGCCGCTCGGGGGCCTCCCCGGAAGCGACGCAAAGCTGCTTGTCGAGGAGACCGCTGGAGCGACGGTGGCATCGGTCGGCGTCGAGCCGACCGGCGTCCCGGAGGGAGTTATCGCGATCGGTGGCGGGCCAGCCATGTTCGAGCGTCTGCTCAAGCGCCAGGTGGCGCTGCGACGGCGCGGTGCGCTGCCGATCGTGCCGTCCGACCCGTGCTGGACGTTTCGAGTTGACGGTGTCGACGCGGTCCGCGAGCGGTCGTACGAATCGCTGCTGACACTCGCCGATGGGTGTATGGGAACGCGGGGCAGCGTACTCCAGCCAAACAGCGCTTCGACGCCGGCAGTGTTGATGAGCGGTGTGTACCGCGGTCACGGGGAGCAGTCCGAGCTGCAGCCGGCACCACTGTGGAACCACCTCGCGGTGCGCCCGCCTGACGGCGCCGTGCGACGCCTCCTCGACCTGCACGCCGGTCTGCTCACGCAGCACGCCGCGGGCGAGTTCAGTTCGCTGCAGTTCTCCTCGCTCGCCGAGCCCGGACTCGCCGTGTTGCGTGCACACGCCCCGAGGCCACTGCTCGACCGCAGTCGCCCGCTCGCCCTGCCCCCGCATGTCAGCGCCGAGCGACAGAGCGACCACGGTGTCGTTCGCATAGCTGTCGCGGACGGCACGCTCGAAGCTGCCGCCGCGCAGTCGGTTACAGGGCGCGGAAAGCGGGGCGTTCTCAATCGTGTCGCCGCGTACGTGGCGAGTACCGCCGAGGATCCAGACGAGACGGCGCCGGGACGGGTGCGGCGAGCGCAGCACGCCGGCCGCGAGCGCCTGCTGATCGACCATCGCCGCGCGTGGGCCGAGCGCTGGGAGGAAGCCGACGTGCGGATTGACGGCGACGTCGAGCTGCAGCTTGCTGTGCGCGTCGCGCTGTTTCACCTGATCGGCTGCGCGCAGGACGGCAGCAGCGAGGCCGCAGTGGGTGCGCGCGGCCTGACCGGCCGCGGCTATCGCGGCCACGTGTTTTGGGACGCCGACGTGTTCGTGCTGCCGTTTCTCGCGGCCACCCATCCCGCTGCGGCGCGGGCGATCCTCGAGTACCGGGTACGGCGCATCCCGGCGGCCCAGGAAGCCGCGCGTAGCGCCGGCCGCGCCGGTGCGCGCTTCGCATGGGAGTCGGCGGCGAGCGGCGCCGACGTGACGCCGCGTTCGGCGCACGACCGCGCTGGCCGACGAGTCGCGATCCACACCGGCCAGCGCGAGGAGCACATCGTCGCCGATGTCGCATGGGCCGCCGGCTGCTACCTCGACTGGACCGGCGATCAGGCTTTTCGCGACGGGCCCGGCAAGCGACTATTCGTCGAGACGGCACGGTACTGGGCTTCACGGGCGCAGCTCGACAGCGACGAAACCGCGCACATCCGGGGCGTGATCGGGCCCGACGAGTACCACGAGCTAGTCGACGACAACGCCTACACAAACGTCATGGCGCGCTGGAACCTGAGACGCGCGTTAGCGGAGACGACCGACGCCGACATCGATCGCGCCGAGCGAGCGACCTGGCTTGAGCTCGCCGACAAGCTGGTCGACGGCTATCAGCCAGACAGCGGCGTCTACGAGCAGTTCGCTGGCTTCTTCGCGCTTGAGCCACTTGTGATCGCCGAGCTCGCGCCGCAGCGGCCGATCGCCGCTGACCTGCTGCTCTCGCCCGAGCGGGTGCATCGAGCGCAGATCGTCAAGCAGGCCGACGTGCTGATGCTCCACCATCTCGTGCCGGAAGAGGTCGCGGCTGGGTCGCTTGCCGCGAACCTTGCGTTCTATGAGCCGCGTACGGCGCATGCGAGCTCCCTCTCGCCTGGCGTCCATGCCGCGCTGTTCGCCCGCGCCGGCATGCTCGCGCAGGCCCAGGCGGCGCTAGCGCTGACGGCACGCATCGACCTCGACGACACGTCCGGATCGACGGCCGGTGGCGTGCACATTGCGGCAATGGGGAGCGTGTGGCAGGCGCTCGTGCTCGGCTTCGGCGGAGCGCGCCCGCGCGGCGACGTACTCCAGCTCGACCCGCGGCTCCCGGCCGAGTGGGAGCTGCTCGAGTTTTGCTTGCGCTTCCGCGCGGCGCGGCTGCGCGTCCGTGTAACCGCGGATACGATCGCGGTGATGAGCGACCAGCCGACACAGGTCAGCGTCGCCGGCGCGGAGCCTGTAATCGTCGGACCGCGCGGTCGCAGCTGGGACGCGCGATGAGCCGACGACGCCTGCTTCTGAGCTTGCCGCCGCGTAGTTTTCCGCGTAGCAAACCGCTACGGCTGCGGATGCACACATTCCCGTGCAGTGGCAAGACTAGCCAGGCTATGGGTCCACCTCGGCCAGTCTCCCGCAAAGCGTGCGCGGCGGAATGGCAATCCGGCGACTACCTGACCGATGGCGCGAGGCTGTTCCGCGTCATCTCCAAGTTTGCGGTCGGAGCGGAGCCGGCGCTCGCGTCGCTTGAGGACTGCCTCACGCTTGAGATCCGGGAGTACGCGCCGGACGAGCTCTACGCGATGCGCGTGAGACCCTTGCGGACTGACGAATGACCCCGATGAGCGCCGATAAGGAAGCGTCTCCTGTCCGCGTCCGAGGTCCAGCGCCGATGACCAAGGTCGTTGCGGCGATCACCGACGATCTGGCGGCGCCAGGCGTGGTAGCCACAGCACAGGCGATCGCGAAACTGTACGCGGCCACCGTCCAAGCGGTCCACGTCGGCGAGGACGATGCCGTGCTCGCCAAAGGCGGTCAGATGACAGGGGTGGCTGTGCGCACACTTGGTGGGACGCCGGTGGAGACGCTTTCGCGTGCTGCTGGCGCCGATGATGTGGCGGCTCTCGTGCTCGGCGCACCGGACTTGGTGGAGCGCGAGGATTGGCCGGAACATACCGTGCTGGCGCTGATCACCGTGCTCGAGAAGCCTGTCGTGGTTGTGCCCGAGGACGGTGCAAGTACGCATTCGATCGCGCGTGTGCTTGTGCCGCTGGACGGGGGTACTGGGAGCGCGGCTGCTGTCGAGGAGATCGTTCGAATCGCCCGTGGGACAGCGGTCGAGGTCGTCGTCGCGCACGTGCATCAGACGACTGCGCTGCCTGCCTTCAGTGACCATCTGGCGCACGAGGTACGTGCCTGGAGCGAGGAGTTCATCGCGCGCAACTGTCCCGCCGCGCCCGACGCGATACTAGAGCTGCGCGTAGGCGAGCCGCACGAGCATGTCCTCGACATCGCGCGCAGCAGCGGCTGCGATCTCGTCGCACTCGGCTGGAAGCAGGATCTTGCTCGCGGACACGCAGCCGTGGTGCGTCGAATGCTCGCCGAGTCACCCGTGCCCGTGCTGCTGGTGCCTGTGAGCCATGACGCGAAGCTTGCGCAGCACGCACACACGCCCACCAGCGCGCGCGGATGATCGACTCACGTAGACATCGTCACCCGCACGTCGCCTTGCTGTTCGACCAACGAGAACGAAGTGCTGCCCGCTGCGCTGTAGTGGAATGCAAGGCTGACCTTTGAGCGGCCGAGGCGAAGGTCGCGGATCTCGGCGCTTCCGAGCCAGGTCGGAAGTCGCGGACGGTCGACGGTCAGCGTGTTCTCCGGGGCGTGCGCCGAGATTCCCAGCAATGCTTGGACTAGCATGAACGGTGCGGCCGCAGCCCAGGCCTGCGGGATGCAAGCGACGGGGTAGGCAACGATCGCCCTCGATTCGTCGCGCTGAAAGCCGCAAAGCAGCTCGGGCAGCCGGAAATCGCGGGCGCCCGAGGCGACATCGAACAGCCCGGACGCGATCCGGTGGGTCGCAGAGTCGAACCCATAGCGCTTGAGGCCTGCCGCGGCGATCGCATTGTCGTGCGGCCACACCGAGCCGTTGTGGTAACTCATCGGGTTATACGCAGGGGAGCCGCTCGAAAGCGTCCGGATCCCCCAGCCGGAAAACATGTCAGGCGCCATCAACCGCTCCTCGACCAGCCGTGCCTTCCCGTCGTCGACGATCCCGCAGTACAGACAATGCGCCGGATTGGAGGTAACGCTCCGAACCTGCTCCTTGCGCCCGTCGAGCGCGAGCACGAAGAAACCCTCGTCTGGATCCCAGAACGCATCGTTAAACGCCGCCCGCAGAGCGACGGCCTCGCTCCGCAGCCGGTCGGCGCGCGGTGTGTCGCCGAGCGCGTCGTAGACGTCAGCGATACGCAGCTTCGCTTCGTACACATAGCCCTGGACTTCGACCAACGCGATCGGCCCTTGCGCAAGCGACCCGTCCGCGTGCACAACCGCGTCGTTAGAGTCCTTCCAGCCGTGGTTGTTCAGCCCAGCCGGCGAGCGACGCTCGTACTCGACGAACCCGTCGCCGTCGCGGTCGCCCCACTCATCGATCCAGGCAAGCGCGGCATCGAGTGCCGGTCGTAGCCGTCGCATCGTGTCAAGGTCGAGCGTCCAGCGGTAATAGCCGCCCGCAACCATCAGGAACAGCGGCGTCGCGTCGACCGTCCCGTAGTAGGGGGTGTGAGGGATCTGCCCGGTTCGCGCGAGCTCCCCTACGCGCAGCTCGTGCAGGATCTTCCCCGGCTCGGCATCGCGCCAGGCCTCGTCTGTGTCGGCCTGAAGTCCCGCAAGCACGAGCAGCGTGCCGCGAGCGACCTCAGGGTTGATCATCAGCGCCTCACACGCGCTCAGCAACGAGTCGCGCCCGAACGGCGCCACATACCAGGGGATCCCAGCGGCAGGCAACCTGTCACCACCGACCGGCATCATCAGCGCGTGCAGGTCACGCACGGAAGCGTCGATCAACCGGTCAAACAGCTCGTTGTCGGTACTGATCGACGCACAGGACCCGACCCAGTCGGCGTGGTCCGCTGCAAGCTGTGCGGCCGCCGCCTCAAACGTCGGCTCGGCAGGTCGTCGCCCATGCAGCACAGGAAGCACGGTCAGTTGCAGTTCCATCGCCTCGCCGGCCTCGAGCCGCACATCCCAGGCCACGTGCACCCGGTCGCCATCAACCAGTACACGCTGCGGCGACGGGCTCACGTCGACGCGCGTCTCACGGAGCTGACCATCGACCGCGACATAGCCAAAGCACAAGCGATCGCGATCGCGAATCGGTCGCGAGAGCCGTCCACCCGGTCGGCGGCCAACGCCTCTAACCTCGAACACGTCAGCAAAGTCGGCGGCCAGCGACAGTTCGGCGACCGTCGCCACCGCGCGCGAATGAAAGTTGCGGACCCGCACCCGGTAAAACAGGCAATCATCGACAAGCACGGTCCGGCGTACATTAAGCGTGTCCTGCGGAACGATCGCCTCGCCATCAGGCAACACCGGATTGGTGGCGTTGATAACCGCGTGGTGACCAGACTCCATGACCGACGAGAGCAGGACGGGCCGCACTCCACCGACCGTCAGTCGCAGCTCCGAGAGGTGCCGCGTGTCCTGCGCATAGAACCCCTCGCCAGACGCACCGGCAGCCCGAATATCACCATCTGTCCGCGTGCACACAAAATGCGCTGACGACTTGAGCGAGAGCAGCTCCTCGCGCGCCTCCGCCGGCACCGACGGCGCACCTTCGACATCACGCGCCGCCGACATGGGCACGCGCTCGGCAGCAGCAAGAGCTGCGCCCAACTGGACATCGGGGTCGCGGTCAGATCTCATTCGGCCACCGCCCATGCTACGGAGTGGCGGGCGCCGGGACCGACAACTAGGGCTCCGGGTCGCCGCGGCACACCGCCCACTCGCGCCCGGGGTCATACGGCTGCTGCTCAGGAGATGCCGCGATACCCACACCGCTCATCAGAAACACGGCGAGCGTCGCGACCCAGTCTCACAGCGTCCCCAACAGGTCACATACGATCGCAAGCCAGATGGCGGCCTTCGACATTCGAGAGCACAAGATCGAGGGCACCGCGCCGGTGTTCTTCTTCGCGCGCGTCTACAGCGACGAGCTCACCTCTGCGGCGGCATACGACCGTGCGAAAGCAAAGATCGGCGCCCGCGACAACACCAGCCTATTTCGAGTCAAGACACCCGACGACGGACGCAATCTGCTGTTCGTCCTCTCTGGCACGCTTGCTAGCGCTAAACGCGTGCAAGAACGCGTCGCATGGGGCGGCGACGAATACGCCCCCACAACCGGGGAGATAACCGCGATCGGCCGGCGCTTGGCCGAGAGCGCGGAGGCCCACGCGCTGAACTCTGCAGCCAGCTGGAGTGGTGTCGGCGGTCTGGGCCTGGGGGCTGAAGGATCTCGCGGACCGCAGCGGCGACCCGACGGCTGACACGTATACGCGTTACGGCGGCGAGTGGCGCCCGGCGCGACACCGACCAGCTGTCAGCGGGTCGGACGCTCTCCGGAGCTCTTGGCGGGTTCGTTCTGCGCCGACGAGCAGGCCAGCGCTACGGCGAGCGGCGTGCGGGCCTGCTCTCCGGGTAGTGGCCCGCCGGCCCGACGCTATCGGATGCGCGTGGGCCAATAGCCGGCTCGAGGCTGCTGTAGTCGGCACGTGGCGCCCGCAGCGAGCGACCGGTGGTGTATGCAGGCGCGGCTGCTCGTCGGTGGGCATGCTCGCGCCGACTCGCTGACGACGCGCCACCACTCGGCCAACCTGTGTCCACCGCATGGCCGAGCACCAAAACCAAGACGCGCTCGCTACTACGGCGCCGCGTGCATTCGACTAAGTTCGCACCCCCTGGCAGCGTCGACGCCGCCGAAGAGTCAACGGTGGTGGCGCCGTCCCCATCCGCACGCGTCCTCAGCCGAGTGCGTAGTTGCCCGCGTGCTCAGGTGCCGAGGACGCGTTGTTGCGCCCTCGGCAGTACAAACCCTGTGTGGCGCGTCGACGCGGTCGGTCCGGTGTGAGCGCTGGGCGCGAGTCGCGAGGCACGCCCGGCGACGAGCAGTATTCCGGCGCGCCGGATCCGCAGGCGCTGTTGCCGAGCTTGAATGAGATTCAGCTGGCGGTGTTGCGCGGCGTCGGTCGTGAGTGGGGGCGGGTGTGTAGCGATCCTGACGTGTGGCGGCGGGCGCTGCCTGTTGATCCTGATCTCGGTAGCTACCCGACAGAGATACGACCGACCCGCTTTGGCCGCTTCGTGCGGGTTGCGGGTGAGGCTGGAGCGCTGCCGGCGCTCGAGGTGACCGGCGACTCTGAGGCGCCGCAGTCGGGGTTTGGGCACCTCGGATACGGATTGCGGCATGTGCTGATCGGTCCGTCGCTGAGCGCAAGCGCGATCGCGGTCGAGCGGATGCGCAAGCTTGTGGCCCTCCCGGTGCTCTCCGCCGACGCGCTGTCCTCGGTCGCGTACGGCCCCGAGGCGATGCTCGCGATCCTCGTCCTCGCAGGTAGCGGGGGGCTTAGCTACTCGCTGCCGGTCGCCGCGACGATCGCATTCTTGATGCTCGCCGTCGGCGTCTCGTACCGCCAGACGATCCGCGCTTATCCGCACGGCGGTGGCTCCTACATCGTGGCCAGCGACAATCTCGGCCGGATTCCCGGGTTGATGGCGGCGGCCGGTTTGATGACCGACTACATCCTCACGGTCGCGGTGTCAGTCGCCGCGGGTATCGCGGCGGTCACCTCTGCTGTCCCGTCGCTAAGCCCGTATACGGTGCCGCTTGGGGTTGGCGCGATCGTCGTGCTGCTTGCTGGCAACCTGCGTGGCGTGCGTCAGGCCGGCGCGCTCTTTGCCGCACCGACATACGCCTTCATCGTCGCGATGTTCGTGCTCATAGTGGTCGGGTTGATCGACGCGTCCGGCCGGGGGTTTCATCCCACACCTACGCCTCGATTGACTGCGACCACGGGAGTCGGCGTGCTGCTGATTCTGCGCTCCTTCGCCTCCGGTTCCACGGCGATGACCGGTATCGAGTGCATCTCTAACGCCGTGCCGGCGTTCAAACCGGTCGAGTGGCGCAACGCCCGCACCACGCTGACGTGGATGGTCGGCCTGCTGATCACGATGTTCGCGGGCACGATCGCGTTGGTTAATTTCGACGGAGTAGTGCCGAGCGCGAGCCAGACCGTGCTCTCGCAGCTCGCCCACCGCGCCTTCGGCTCGGGAGCGTTATACGCATTTATGCAAGCGTCGACGGCGGCCGTCCTGTTGCTGGCGGCGGATACCGCCTACAACGACTTCCCGCGCGTGCTCTTCCTCTTGGCGCGCAGTCGCCACGCGCCGCGCCTCTTCCTGCGGATCGGCGACCGACTCTCCTTCAGCAACGGCATCATCCTGCTCTCGGCCGCTGCGGCGGCGATCTTCGTCGGTTTCAGCGGACAGACCGAGCCACTGATCCCGCTGTTCGCGGTCGGCGTCTTCCTCGCGTTCACGATGTCGCAGGCCGGTATGGTCGTCCACTGGCTGCGCCGCCGCGACGACTACCACTGGCGCCGAAGCCTCTTCTTCAACGGCACCGGCGGCACGCTGTCCGCGATCGTCTTCATCACCGCCGGGATCACCAAGTTCACCTCCGGCGCATGGGTAGCCCTGCTCACGATTGTGCTGTTCATCACCGTCGCGATGCGAATCCGCCACCACTACGACCTCGTCGGTGAAGCGACCGCGCTACATCCACACGCGGTCGCTGTACCACCGCACGAGATCGCCCCACATCCAGGCGGCGCCACGGCGCAGGAACCGCGTGTCGCGCGCGATATGGACGGCGGACAGACGGACAGCGAAACCGAGGATAACCCCGAGGCAATCCACAATCTGACGCTCGTTCCGGTCGCCGCGCTCGACCTTCCGAGCATGCGCGCGCTGGCCTACGCGGCATCGCTCGAGCAACCCCTGCTCGCGCTCCACATCAGCCCCACCAAGGACGAGGCCGAGCGCTTCCGCGGCTACTGGAATCAATGGGGCGACCACCTCCCGCTCGAGGTAATCATCTCCCCCCACCGCGCGATCGTCGCGCCGATGGTCAACTACATCTCCTCACTGCACCGCGAGCGGCCAGACCTGACGCTAACGGTGATCATGCCCCAGATCGTCGTCCGCCATTTCTGGCACCGGATCCTGCACAACCACACCTCCGCACGCCTACAGCGCTCGCTCCGACCGCTCCGCAAGATCGTCGTCACCACCGTCCCATTCCACCTAGCGCGCTAGACGGGCTCGCCGCTTCGCGAGGACGGCCCGCCCGTCCTGGGCGTTCAGCCAGAAGGTCAGAGACGCCGGGATCGCGCCATCGATCGGCGCCGTCGGCACCGCCTACGACAATGCGATAGTCGAGTCGTTCTGGGGCCGCATGCAGGTCGAGCTGTTCAACCGCAAAAGATGCAAGACAAGGATCGAGCTCGCCAGCGCGATCCACGACTACATCGAACACTTCACAACACGCGCCGGCGGCACAGCGCGCTCGGCATGCTCACCCCAATCGAATACGAAAACCAGCACCTACAAACCAACAACGCCGCCTGACTCCAGACCCACGACTCCAAGAAATCCGGGGCAGATCAGCGACACCACGGAACCCGGGGCAGATCACAGTGTCGTCTAAACCGGGGGAAGTCCAGCCCTCTGGACGGGCAGCCTATGGGCAGCCCAAGTCGTCGCGAGCAGCTGTGCTCGGTCGCAAAGTAGGGGCGACAAACCACGCGATTGCGGGCGCTTTGACGACTAAGCGCAATACGCAGCAACACTCGGCGCTGCCTTACAAGCAGGAGGTCGCTGGTTCGAGCCCAGCACCGCCCACTCGGGATTTGCCTGCAAACACGCGCGATGCGAGGTCCTGCACCCTCTCAACGCACCGGCGTTGCGGCTCGGATGGAAGCAATCTGGAAGCGATGCGGAGGTCGAGCGCTACTTAGCGAGCTACAGATCGGTTGCGCGAGCCCCCGCCGCCGCTGCTGCTTTCACGCGAGGCTGTCGCACAAACCGGACCGGTTGTACAAAGGTGACAACGGCAGATTTCGCCGACCTCGTGGAAGCGCCTCAGTCGGCACCGGCGTGGTCTCCGTGGCCGA
>Ga0182015_10007100_pt1 | contig 11016 bp, 13 predicted proteins | sample 712P3MmetaG_FD_120478 | JGI IMG/M metagenome (GOLD analysis project Ga0182015, IMG submission 120478) | Permafrost microbial communities from Stordalen Mire, Sweden - 712P3M metaG | ecosystem: Environmental > Terrestrial > Soil > Wetlands > Permafrost | place: Sweden: Stordalen | collected...
AATCTCGCGCGCTTGACGATGAAGAACGAAAGCGTTGTGCCCGTTGCACAGCGATATTGAGGAATCCACCGGAAGGCAGAAAATCGCAGTGATCGGTTAACCCGACCTCGGGCCGTCGAACGTACGTTCGTGGACTTCTTCGACGGTGACTACTTCCGTCGTCGCAACGGCTGGGCAAGCACGCCACACCCGCGATCGTCGGCAAATGATCTGTAATGCTGTTTGTCGCTGCTCAATCTTCACTCTCTTTCCCGGACATAGGCGGAGTCGTTTCGCGGAATGCGTGGGGCAATTCAATCGATGACGGTAGTACGACATCACTAAGATCACAAGCAACTGTGAAACATCGCACAATTGCACGGAATAAATTGAAGCTCCATTAGAAAAAAATTCTGCGACAGTGATAATTTCTCGACTACAATTGTGGGCGGGCTATTCTCCGACGACTCCACTTCAGCAGCCGCGATCAACACTGCTACACTGCAATCCTCCCATGAGTCTATCGACGGAACAGGAGCCCTTTGCAACATTAAACTGAACAATCTGCCCAGATTTTTGGAAAGAATAATAGGCAGGTCCATTCAGCAGGCGGTATCTTGTTGACAAAATCAAGGAAATGCTCCTGCGAGCAGGCATCTCGACCGCTGGCTTCTCTGGCCATTCCCTCAGGAAACGCGCCGCAGTCTCCGCTGCGACTAACGGGATCTCACGCGATGATATCAAACTTCTCGGAAGATGGAAAAGCGACGCGGTCGACATCTACATAAACGAAATCAACCTCTCCGACCATGCACACAAAATGCTCCAGCTCAACTCAAGACTACACTAAGTACTTTCCGCCTCCCACGCTATCTTCTCTGGCTTCAGCAGTCCAGCGAGTCCCCCAACGTTCCTCGCCACAATCCCGACTGGCACATAGAGACTAGCAGAGAAGCCCTTCGTGGCAGCGGGATCACGAAAAGCCCATGCAATGGATGTATACCATAATCCCTCCTTTTTCTGCGGAGTGAATTGGTGGTGCGAAATGTCCGCCAATCACTCCTCGAACAGCCCGGTCGATGATCAGCTATGATTCAAAATTAACGGATATCACCATGAGAGTCAACGCAATTGAAACAAAAAGTAATTCATTGAAATCAACTTGAAAAGGTGTCCCGGGAACAAGGCTGACCCTACCCCTACCCCCCATTCTAACAAAACAATACCAACAAAATTCCAGACGGGAGCCTGCCAGCTATCCCCGCCGCTCTCTCGAGGATTTGAAAAAGTCTAACTAGTACGTTCTGCGGAAGGAATTAGGGTCAGGTTTATCCCGCGAATTGGCGCCAATTCACGATCGGCATAGGGGTCAGGTAACCGCTTTTCTCAACATGTCGGGCTATAATCCGTCGTTACCTCCAATAATTCTGGTGACGGTGCGCGGCATAGGGTTATGGTACAATCGTCAAGGAACGGATTGCGTTCAAAAGCTTTGATTTCCCTTATCGAGGACGTCGAGGGTTCGTCCTCTGCGAGACGCCAACCACGACGATCGTACCTCGCAGATTGGGACGGAACATCGTTCTGCACTCCCGCAAACTATTTCGTGATTGCGTCACGCGACCAACGTCCGTATTTGGTGTCATCATTGGATATCTCATCCAAGATGCCGCTCATCCATTCAATCAACCCGTCGCAATCGTTTCCGGCACAATCATATTGGGGAAGAACAAGTCCATGAAGGTCCGCTTGCTTTTCGTATGTTTCTATATATGTAAGTTTTCCTTCTGAAAGGAGCCAACTACCCAAAGTCTTTTCGAATGGTGGTTTTGCCCCAATCTTGAAATGTCTAAATCGTTCTCTAGGATTCAAACAATCGTCAGTTTCGCCATGTCCCTCTCCTTCCACGCCATCTCGTAGGGATTTCACGGACCCATTGTCCTCGAGTAGTTCCTGAAATGCTCTCGAGAATCTCTGAGGGGGATAATACGAAAGCGCTTCTTGACTAATTTTCTTCACACCCTCCGAGGTTTTGCAAATGTTCGCCATAAAATATACAACTGCATGAGTAGGGAGCTCAGAATTTCGGAATGAATGTCGATAGGCGCGCCGGCAGATTTCGAACGCCTCTTCATTCTGACCGTTGGCGGCAAGTAGCTCAGCGAGAATGCGTCCCTTTGTAAACCATTCATTCGCGACGGACCAAAAATGGGTACCGCCTGAAACGTTTTCATGGAATACGCCGTCAGGGAATAACTTGTAAAACGTGACAATCCCTTCCGTATAATCACCGGCGTAACCATAGAGCGCAATCATGGGGGGGGTAACGATGCCCAATGTACTTTCGCCTTCTGTATTGCCCTAAGGCGAGATATCCCCGGAACAAGATTTCGGATATGTGGCTTGAACTGGCGTAATAGTCTCTGGACCATTTCGATGCTTCGGCTAAATATCGTTCGCATATTATAATAGCACTGACATAGTCGCCAGACGCATTGTAAAACCCAGCCCTTGCAGCTGTGTACTCATATAATATGTATCGGATAAACAGATTCCGATACCGCCAAATGGCAGGCTCAAGATCATGGACTTTCGACAGCGCCAAGTCATACGAACGGTCGAGATACATCCCCCAATGCTGCAGCGCTTCACTATTGTCTCGGAAGTGTGCTACCAGCGCCGTCGTTGCTCCATATAGATGGCTTGTATAGAAGGCATCGAACAAATCGTCTCGTTTACACCACAGTTGAGCCCATGTCTTGTCAAGTTGTGCAAATTCCACCGACTGAAAAGGAAACATGTGAAATTAGTACCACGTGCGTTGGCGACTCGATGTCTTCATATATGCTCCCCCCACCGTAGTTGGATTCGAGAATCCGCGTATATAACGTGTTAGCTTTATGCACCCGATCGCGAGATGAACAGGTACTCGCAAGCCACATAATGATCAGTGTAGGAACTTTTTCTTGGGCAACTTTCTCCAAGAAGTTTGAAAGGGTTTGACCCCAAATCAATAGAAGGGACTGCAGGTGCGAGGAAGCGTCCGAGGTTTTATTCAACAATATGGGGTAAAGATGTGGATCTACGCTCGCGGATAATTGAGAAATCCATTGAGGCATGCTTACCCCAGGATAGTTCCCTACCTGACGATCGCGGTACGCTGTCTCGAACAGAAAACGAACGGCGATCTGAACGAGGCTCTCAATCTGGTCAGAATATACGTAGTCTACACGACCGGATGAGTCTAGTGACACTCGCAGTTCATAATGTATCAGTTCCTTTGCGAAACAGAAGGCAAGCGAGCTCCACTTCTCGTCTAGGACTGTGAGGTTCTTGATATTGCCGACATGTTCGACGAGGCCAGCTTTCGGATCATCAACGTCACCCGGCTTCAAGTTGCCTCAAATTTATCTTCAAATTACATTATATGGCTGGAGCCGGAGGCCGCAATGCCTCGCTAATCAATAGACCTGGCAACGTGTCGGGGTCAGTGGAGTGGAAAACATATTGGCGCAGGAGAGATGACCTAACTACACAATCTCAGGCTATCATTGACTATGGCATAGTAAGAGATTTCGAGTAACTTTGGTGTCTAACCTTTTAGGAACCTTTTAGTCTCGGCTCGAACTTGGAAGGTGTAGACAACGTTGTTTGCACGTTCGAAACTGGCCATAGTTGGGAATCCACGTTCGTCTTCAACAGCGTTGAGGTGGCTCAGTTGGAATTTACGATCAACTTCCCTGTGGTAACGGCTCACCTGTTAGCAAAGCGAACTAACCTAAGCACGAGTTTCTTCAATATCAAAATTGGAAAGAAATGCAGTTCAAAAGCTGGGCAAAGACTTCATTCAAATTTGCACGTTTGTTGCTCGATCCCACAGGAGGAGATGTCGTATTTGTTGTGCGAGGAACTGACAACGCGGCGAAAAGGTTGTATGCGTATAAGAGCATTCTCTCTGGGAACAGTGAGTACTTTTCCACCTGTACGACCATCATAGAACTGTTCTTACAAGTCAGCTTTGAAGCCCGAATGGAGAGCTCTGGGGCAGCAGAACCAAACGCGCTTAAGGGCCCCTCGGGAAGGTACGTTATCGGATTAGCTACTATTCTAATTGTTGTCAGATACAAATCATCCGTCGGCAGAGATTTATTTGGATCAACCAGAGGATGACATCGATTTCGTGACATTACACAATATTCTCTATTTTATTTATATCGGATGCGTCAATCTCCCATCCTCACAAGATGAAAATGACAGCGAACCTCTCCCTGAAGGATATCCCGACGAAGCTGATCCTTTTCGTCTCTATCGAGCGCCGATAAGTTCCTTTTGCCGTCGTTGAAGGAACAATGTTATTTCCACCTACAGCATGGGGTAACGGTTCAAAATGTGGCAGATATCTTGTTCCATCCCGATTGTGAGCATCACACGGAGCTCAAGCAATCTTTTCTGGATTATATCATTGCCAACTTCAAGGACGTGAAGGATACGGAAGGATGGGAACGTGCCATATGCGACGAAGATGTTTCCCTGTCCATTTCTCGTTACCGCGCGCGGCTTCTGCTCGAAATCACGAGAAAAGGCTTTTCCAAGGTAAGTTACAAAGACAATTGGTTCTGATTGTGAGTGACCATGGCTCGGCCTTCAGGTGCTAGGTGATCATTCCAAGTTGACGTTGGTCGAAGTCTATGTATGCTGTAGACCAAGTAGTGTTTGATAGTTTTCACGGCAAAGTCGAGATTATACCGAAAATCTGGATTACAATCAGATGCAGTCCTATTAGACGCATCTCACATCTCAAAAGATCACGAATTTCAAATATCCTACACATTTTAAACTCATAAGTCGCGAATTGTCCGCGCGTCATCTTACTTAAGGTTATTTCCTCTCAAACGTTAGCGCAAACCTGGGGCGGGACGTGGTGGAATTAGGCGGTCGCCAACTTGGGATTAAGTTCAAAAAGTTGGTACGAAATTTCAGGTCCGCGCCCACTGAATTTTCCAAAGGATCGGTGGTGAATTGCTGTTGCCCGAATCCAGCAATCACCACTCATTCCAATTACTTCTCCACAACAAGTCCAAATAACGAGGAGCACGGCCCAGGGACACGTAATCGTGCTCCAGAATACATAAGAATCATGTTCTATGCACGGCGGTATAGTCACGCCCTTCTTGATATTGATATTTGGAAAGTTGTGTTTCAGGATGAAGATCTTCAGAAATCAAAGCATTTTTGACAACACTCAAACAACTACATCCACCCAGGAACGTCACCAAGGCACAGAGCGACTTGGGAAGTATTCAGACATACTTCAAACTCATCAAGATTCACCTGACCTCTGAATACGGAGGTGGCAATTCACGTCAAGTTTGGCTCGCCGCACAAAGAAGTTCCATGAACCCTCCAATTAGGTGTGCATGCCAGCGGAATTCAATTTGTATTACAGAGTGCGTGGATCGGAAGGTGCAGATATGTGAACATTTAACCACGGACGAGGGTATTACGAAATGAACACGAACCTCACTAATCGATAGAAGTCCCCAAAGAGTGAGCCAGAATGCCATCCATCGGTTGAATCCAGAGCTCACACCGGATTATCATTAAGCGTGATCTTGTGGCATGGAGACCTACCTCACCTTCATACTAAACGGAGTATTGCTCTTCAGGGTGGACCAGAATCCACCCCACCGCCGGCCGAAACACTCGGTCCCGGAAGAGACGGTTTGAATCAACGGAACCAAGATCAATCAATCTCATTAGATTGGTGAAGATTTTGCACGTGCGAGGTCCGGGGTCCAATCCCCACGGCTCTGGAGACATCTAATTTAGTGCATCCTGTCGACTGAAGTCCATCAGAGTCATGGCGGACGATACAGGTTGCAACATGTCAATCCTGTGGATTCCCTTATGGTTCCAGTGCTAAGCTGCCGAGGGTGAAAGGATTGCAGGGTTTGATGGGTCCGTGACGTAGATGTCCGAAGCAGTCAGAAAAGGTCCGCCTGAACGACAACAACGGGAAAACGCAAACAGAATTCAATAGCGAACGAATCCAAATAGATAAACATGTACTCGACCAAGGACATTGTGGCAGACGTCAACGATCAAGGGCAGGAACAAATTGAATCGTATCAATGTGGGTATAAAATTCAATTTCCAGTTCAGTAATGCTCAACAAAACCAGTGCGGAAATAGATTCGTCGCTATGAAATGAATCCATATGGGCCGGTAACTTTGGTGGGGGTTTTGAACCGTTCGCTTCCGCGCTAGACTTCGCACTTCCGCTAATGGCGAGTCGATGCATCCACCCCACAAAAGTCTTAAATAACGATGCCGGAACACAGGATGATTCACGATGAATCCATACTCCAAACACTTCCGGTGGATTTCGTTAGGCGTGTGAAGGATAGAGTTCCGCGGTGGACTGAAACGGGGGTCGACTTTCGCAGTCTTCCGGAAAGTGCAAGCACCTCGCATACTGATCCAAGGAGTCCAGAAAATACGACGCGGAACACAACTTGCGAATAAATATCGAATCCAGACTGGCAAACCGTTCAAACAAAGTCTCATGGCACGAGTGTCGTCGTGGTGTTCTCCAAAGTGCGATCGACGCTGATTTTCGATTGATCGGCAGAGTATCGAACGACAGCCGATGTAGGAAAGGGAAAACAGCCCATGCGAAACAAAGGCAGTCCACAATAACCGTTTGCGGAGCTCTGAACAGTTCTTTGTACAAATTTGTTTGCCTGTTATGTGGAAAGGTCGTCTTCCGCCTTCGATGGTAGGTTATAGAAAGACCGCCGGGTGATCAGAAAACTATTGCCTCGACGTCGACAACCCAGAAAAACCAACCCGGCACCACAATGGTGCATTCCCATCGAACCCAGTACGTGCAAGTCGTTCCGGCGTGAGTTCGGCGTGGTACCTGAACAGTGGAAGGAGACCACCACCGTTAATAGTCCAGGAAGGTCCGGGGAACGTGGAAGCGAACCAAGACGATGCAAATAGATCCTGGAAATCCAGTCGGTGTAGAAACGATCGTAACTCGTCGAACCCGGTACCGTACAAGTCCTCCCCAGTCAATAATACAAGTGAAGTGAAGTTTCGCGGTCGGTCGTTGGAAGAGGAGGTGCAGCTGGGTTGTCAGAATTGATTCTTCGAGATCGCAACGATACAAAAAAAATCCATCCGGTACAGAATCAGTTGTACGAGGAGAACCCTGAGCTGTGAACAGCTTTCGACACTGTTGAGTAGCAGGAGGCCAGCGAATGTTCCGGGGTATATCGCAGTTGTTCCAGATGCATCCACGTTTGTCAGAATCGATAGTTTGGGATCCCATCTATCGAAAGAAACTCAATCCTGTTGAAATCAGTCGAACCCGGAGAACCCTGACGGTTCACGACTTTCCACACAGTGTTGAGTAGCGAGGTGGCGAGTGAAAGTTCTGCCAAGTACGTGACTGTACCAAATCCATCCGCGTTTCTCAGAATCGATCATTCGGGATCCCAACTATCGAAAGAAACTCAATCCTGTTGAAATCAGTCGAACCCGGAGAACCCTGAGCCGTGTACAACTTTCGGCACAGTGTTGATTAACGAGGTGGCGAGTGAAAGCTCCGCCGTATATCGCAAGTGGACCAATGCATCCGCGTTTGTCAGAATCGATAACTGGGAATCCCATCGACGGAAAGAAACTCGATCCTGTTGAAAATCATACGAAGCAGGAGAACCCGGAGGTGTACAGCATACCGAGTTTGCACGCGTGGGGGTGGGTGGAAGTTCCGCCGTTCATGGTCACTGACAGAACTGCATCCGCGGTTGTCAGAATCGATAGCGGGTGAGTGCATCGACGGAAGAAAAGTTCATCCTGTTGAAAAATTGCGGAAACAAGAGAACCCAGAAACGTAACCATCTTTTACACACTTCGTACCTTGGTGAAAGTACCGGTGTTCAAGGTTACTGGCAGAGCAGCATCCGCGGTTGTCAGAATCCATCGTCGGTGAGCGCAACGATCGGAAAAACAACTTTGCTGGAACAAGCGAACCCAGAACCGTAACCATCTTTGACACAGACTTTATTAGCGTGAACCTGGGTGATAGTACCGGTGTTCATGTTTACTGGCAGAGCAGCATCCGCGGTGGTCAGGATCCATCGTCGGTGAGCGCAAAGATCGGAAAATCAACAACCCGGTTGAAACTTTGCGGAAACAAGGGAACCCAGAACAGTGAACAGCTTTCACGTTGGTTGGTGAGGGCCGCGTCGAAGCGTTCAGGAATCGACAACCTCAATGCAGTGTCGTTCCGCGTGGGTAAGAAGAGATTCATTTCGATGAAGAACGGCGGAAAAAAAGCAGCGCGGGATAGTAAGCGTCGACAGTACCGAATCCTGATGGTTGAGATGCCGTAGCGCACGTTGTATTGACGAGACCGCAAGTGACCGTTCTGGAATCGATGAGTTTGACGTAGCTGTCGAACCGGGCATGTCAAACTCGATTCATTCGGATCAAGGAGGTTGAAAAAGCAGTCGTGCGGGACGGTGATACCACTCACGAGGGTTCCCTGATTGGTGAACGGTTATGTCACCCCACGTGACGCCGCGAATGAGTTCAGGAATCTGCGAGTAAATGCCACGTCGATCCGGAGTCGTCATGAACGTTTCGTTTTGATCAGAGATTGTCGAAAAACACCGATGCGGAAGGGGAATGTCGGTATCGAGTGAACCCAGAACGATCAAGATCTCCGGTATCACGGTAGAGGCGAAGTGTATCGCGTGTGAGACCGCCGACTCGACGTCGATGCGGGTGTATCAGAATCGTTTCTTTCGAACGAGAAATGCCCAGAAAACTTCAAAGCGGAACCAAAGCGGCCCCCAATGGGCATTCCGGAGCGTTCAGACATTCCTGTACGTACAATACAGTGAATCAGTGTTTCGCGTTGGATGATTGTAAGGGAACGTCGATGCGGGTGTGTGTGGATCGATTCAATTGCCTCGTGGAGGGCCGAAAACGGTCAATCCGGAACGAAAGTCGCTGTCATACGGAATCCAGAAGCAAAAGACATTTCGTCGCACGGTTAGAATTGTATGGTTTCAGAGGAACGACGATCCGGAGTGTTCCTGATCGATTGATTTTCATCCAAAATGTTGGAAAGCATCAAGCACGACAACGACGCCTGTGATCTAGAACGATACCAGGGGGAATCCGATTAGGCCGGGCCTCGACTAAAAGACAAACGTTGGTATTGGAAGCACGAACCTTCTTCGAGAGCAGTTAGGGTCGGTCGGTGCATAATGAGACGTCGATTGGCGCCAGATTTCGATTCCAGGTACACGTGTACCATTGTCAATTTGTTATGGTCCGTCCCATCAATGTAAATGACGAAGAGGCTGAAAAGGCGATGCACAAACCAATTGCTAGCATCAAGGATAAGACCTCTAGAATTGCAAACCAAGCGGCAAAGGAAGTGAGTATCAAGCATCGGCGATCGGAAGGGGAGCGAGGGAAAAGAACCGGCCGAACGATTGACACCACAAGAGGAAAACGCGTTGGCAACGTGGATCGAATCGGCAGCGGGTGGAAATCCGGTTCAATATAATTTTATTCGCGAAAGGACACAGAAACTCATGAAGCGACGCGTTCTAAACGATCAAATCGTTCCGCAACTTGGTTCTTCCTCGGTTCCAGGATTCCTTCGTCGGCATCGTCACCTTGAAACAAAAATGACTCGAGCCATTTATACTGCGGGCATTAAAGTCCATCATCGCAACGATCTTATCCTCCTTCCGCCGCATTATTCACACCTGTTGCGACCTTGACGTGGGAGGTTTCTCGCCTTTGAAACGCGCCATTTCTACCCAATCTCTCGTCTCCTCAGCAGCGGAACTTCAAGGTGGTTCATTGTATTGGGAGTATAGAATCACGAAGGAGAATATCCTGGAGGGGCGCCGGTCAATTCCCCGAAAATATGCATCGAATTCTATGTTAACCTCATAACGGTAAGTACAACTCCTTCCCTAATAGTTGTCGCTGTCCACTCAATAACTCAAGCCTTTTGGCCAAGATCTCCAACGCCGACATAAAACTCATCCGTCGACCGTGCAATTTCAAGGAATTTCAAGCGGAAAAGGTCATGCTGAAGGCGGAATTATGTGAAGTGAAGGGGATCAGTGGACGTCGTAACGAAAGGGGTGGAAAGCGTCACGTTTTGGAAAACACTCCAGATATCGGCTAAAGCACGCACAGCCAAGCAAATCGTTTCAAGTGAGGTTGAGGGAAAGCAGCGCAGATGATAGTTCTGACATTCAAAGACTCACAAAGCCCGAGATATTGGACTGTATTGAAGTAGCGTAAAAATTCATTGATCATCGATGTCTCATTATGTACCGACCTTACTCAGGCTGACATGGTGACCAAAGTCACAACAACAAAATCGGACAGAGGAATTGTTTGCAAGTGGAAACGGTTTGGAAACACAAGGCGCGAGGGAACCGGCGCCCGCTATTCCCTTCTCGGTCACAACGAACTTCGCTTTCGCCGTAAAGAAGTTTGGATTGATTGTGAACAAGAACCAGTTCATGTTCTTCCACAGCATCCATTGACGTGTCGAAGGTCTCTGGTTTCGTTCTGGGTGCAACTGCGAGTCACTTTCTTGAGTTTTGGAAGACACGGAGCTCCCCGCGGTGAAAATTTCGCGTCAGTGTTCCGCATTCGACGTGGAGAAGGCTTGGACCGGTCTCGGTCCAGCGTGGTCTGTCGCCAATGACCGTAATCACACATGGTCCGCAATTCGGAACGCTCTCGTGTTGGGATTAAATAAATTATATGGACTTGCAACGCCGAGATTCCATGCATTATTGACATTCCAGCATGAGTTTCTGTGATTCCCGCTTGTGCCAAGAGTGAGCAACTTGGAGCGCCGACTGTTCCAGGAAGGATTGGTCCGATCGTGCTGCATCTTCCGTATGTTGTAGCACGCACTGAGAGCTGCTCAACGCTGTCTTTATGACCCGATCAGGCCAGGTCTTCATGAAGAAAAGGGCTTGC
>Ga0182015_10007101_pt1 | contig 11014 bp, 7 predicted proteins | sample 712P3MmetaG_FD_120478 | JGI IMG/M metagenome (GOLD analysis project Ga0182015, IMG submission 120478) | Permafrost microbial communities from Stordalen Mire, Sweden - 712P3M metaG | ecosystem: Environmental > Terrestrial > Soil > Wetlands > Permafrost | place: Sweden: Stordalen | collected...
CCCCTGCAGGCCCGTTCAGCTCGGCGCTCGCCGCTGCAACCCCGTCCTGGTCATAACCTGCAACTCCGGTCCCCGCCACCGTCCCTATATTCCCCGGTGCGATGCTTACCCCTGCAATCGTGACCGTATTCGTCGCACTCGCATTCACCACGCGAATCCGCGAGTTAGCCGTGTCCGCGATATAGATATTTCCGGCCGCGTCAATGGTCACACCGGATGGTTGGTTGAGAGAAGAATCGATGGCCGCAGAATTGTCCCCAGCATAGCCTGCCGTACCATTGCCGGCGACAGTGGCGATATTCCCAGGCTGAAGCGAGCCAGGGGGTTGGCTCGATTGCGCAATTCCATAATGCAGCGAGCTGAGCAAAACAAGGAGGATTCCGGCGAGCAAACCGAAACCACTCTTGCGCCAGCGGGGACTAGACATGGACGTGCAGGCAAGGCAAAACTACGATCGCAGTAGACAGAATGCTTAGTGCGACTAAAAACATGCGCGCCAAACCCGTAACAATTCACGAGACTACCGTCTCAAGACTTTTTATGTCAACGAAGATATATATATTTTATCTAATATCTTCGATAAATTATTTAAATCGGCACCTGCCAGTGCTTGCCTGCTCCGGACGGCCTTGCGGAAGCCTCGGCAGCAATCGCCGCGATGAATTTAGGCTCGCCCTTTCCGTCCCTGCATTCGAGGGCGTCGATCCGCCCATCGGAACTCGCGAAATGGCCTCTTGTGAGCGGAGTTCAAACACCCCCATTGCAACCAATGTCCATCCTGGACGTTGAGTCCATCTACTGACTGATTGCCCCGCGGAAATTCATGAATCCATGAGCGGGGTCGTTGACGGATTGGCCCCCGGATTGAGATTGACTAACCACGTCAACCCGGCTCGCTAACACCTCAGCGGTAATTGGCGGTATTATGCGGGTCCGAAAGGCCTGAATCCGATCATGAAACCTTGCACGCAGTCTCTTTTCCGCGAGTGGCCCAGAAGCGCCGCAATTTATTTTCTTTTCATGGCTGGTTTGACGGCCGGTTCAGCAGACGCACGCATTACCAAGATTTCGATCACACGCACGGAATTGCCGGCCTTCGGAGGAGTATCTTTTGGCAATGTGGGACCGTACGAGAAGCTCGTCGGTCGCGTCTATGGCGAGGTCGATCCCACGGACCGCCGCAACACGATCATAACGGACATCGCGTTGGCTCCGCGAAACGCGCGAGGAATGGTGGAATATGCAACGGATGTTTACATCCTCACGCCAGTCGACCAATCGAAGGGAAACCACAAGGTGTTCTTCGAAAGCAATAACCGCGGCAATTTCCGCTCCTTCTCGGTAATGAACGACGCAAAATCCGGCGGAAATGACCCCACGACCGAAGCCGACGCGGGCAATGGCTACCTGATGCGCGAGGGCTACACGATCGTCCTGAGCGGCTGGGACATCACGGTGGCGCCTGGCAAGGGACGCCTGACCATAACGGTGCCGGTGGCAACGAATCCCGATGGCTCGCCGGTCAGCGGTCCCGCGCTCGAGGAATTCGTCATCGACGATGCCACCACGATGACAGGTAAGCTCACCTATCCGGCGGCGACGCTGGACAAACACTCGGCGAGCCTCACCGTTCGCGTTCTCTATTCGGATCGGCCCGTGCCGGTCGCGCCGGAAGACTGGGAATACGTTGATGCGCGCGCGATTCGCCTTCTGCCTGCGGGAACGCCGTTTCAAAACGGACGGCTCTACGAATTCACCTATACTGCGAAAGACCCTCTGGTCGCGGGCCTCGCCTTTGCAGGGCTGCGCGACCTCATTGCTTTTTTGCGGCGCGCGAAGGCGGACGACTTCGGCACGCCTAACCCGCTCGCTGGCCAAGTGACATACGTCTATTCTTTCACGGCGTCTCAGCCCTCGCGCTTCATTCACGACTTTCTGTATCTTGGCTTCAATGAAGATGAACAAGGCAAGCCGGTGTTCGATGGAATCCTGAGCTGGCTGGGAGGCGCGAGTGGAGGATTTTTCAATTACCGATTCGCCCAGCCGGGCCGCACCCATCGCCAACATATCGCGCGCTGGTACCCTGAGCGGCAGTTCCCTTTCGCGGATCAGGTCACTCTCGATCCAGTGACCGGGAAGAGGGACGGCCGGCTTCGCAACTGCCTCGCGACGCACACGTGCCCCAAGATTTTCGAAGTGAATTCGGAGAATGAATATTGGGCCAAGGCGGGATCGCTCCTGCATACCGACACACGGGGCAAGGATCTCTCCGATCCTCCGAATGTCCGCTTTTATCTGCTTTCGAGCCTCCCCCACGGCGGGGCAAACGGTCCGGGCATCTGCCAGCAGCCGCGCAACCCGCTGGTCCCCGGGCCGAGTTTGCGGGCGCTCCTCGTCGCGATGGATGAATGGGTGGTGGCGGGAATGAAACCACCCGACAGCCGCGTCCCGCGCCGCAGCGACGGAACCCTCGTGGCTTCACTGCCGCAATCCTCCGACGGATTTCCGGTGATCGAAGGAGTCACCTACAATGGGCGTCTTCATGAGGGCGATCTGTTCGACTATGGTTCCTCTGTTGGCCAGGGTCTTTTCACTTTAGTCCCCCCGAAGTTGCTTCGGTCCCCTTACCCGGCGCTCGTTCCCAAGACAGATGAGGATGGAAACGATATCGCGGGAATTCGAATGGTGGAGATTGCCGTTCCAACGGCGACCTACACGGGCTGGGCCTTGCGGGCAGGCCCGGCGGCCGGCGACGGGTGCGATGCGGCGGGGCAGAAAATCGACTTTGCACAAACGAGAGCCAAACGAATCGCCAACGGAGATCCCCGGCGATCGATTGAGGAACGGTATCCGACGCACGATGTCTACGTGAACAACGTCACGGACGCCGCGCGCCGATTACTGGCGCAGCGTTTTCTTCTGGAAGAAGACGTCCAGCGGTATATTGAGCGGGCCCAGGCCAGTGATATCGGCAAGTAGCACGCGGGATTGAGTTTTCACCATGGCGATACCCATCTGTTGGAACGCGAATTCGGTTGCCAAATAGACGCGGGGGCGAGATCATTTTGCGCGTGGACTGGGGCGGAATGAAGATACATGGGGGAACTGTGCGAGCACAAACGCTTCTCTTTTTGTTGGTTGCAATTATTTTCTCTGGTTCGATATGTGAGGCCGCAACCGTTACCGGAACGGTCAAGGGTCCCGATGGCGCGCCCTTCCAAGGCGCCTTCGTGGAAGCCCGAAACACGAAAACGAAAATGACGTTTATCGTGCTCTCCGATAGCCAGGGACGCTACCGGATCGATCAGTTGCCGGCCGGTGAATACCGCCTGCAGATCGACGCTACCGGTTACAAGGCAGACCCGCGCTCGGGAGTGAATGTAACCGCCAGCCAAAAGACCTCGTTTGATTTCGCCCTCCAGAACGGCGTGGTGCGATGGAATCAGATCCATTTTTACCAGGCAAAAGAATTCTGGCCTCAGGCACGAGCGAAGGATCTGATTTTCGATCACTGCTCGATCTGCCACCAGTTTCAGAGCCGCATGGCCTCGGTGACGCGCGACGCCGATGGCTGGCGCGACCGCGTCGAATACATGCGCACCGCCGAGCATTACGCGCTGGGAATGATCACGGATCAGGATGCGGACGATATCGCGTCGTATCTGACCAAACTGTTCGGCCCCGAATCCGTGCTGCCGAAATCTCCCGCAGACATGCCGCATTACAAAGATACGGTGCGCTCTTTCAGCAACGATGCGATGAATATCGTGTACGTGGAATATGACATGCCGGGGCCGAGCCGTATGCCCTTCAGCGCGGCTCCCGACAAAGACGGCTATCTGTGGATTCCAAACTCCGGCTCGGCGAACAAGATCACCCGCTTGGACTCGAATACCGGCGAGATGAAGGACTTCACTGCGCCCTACATCGGCACCGCGGGGATCCATTCGGCAGTACCCGGTCCCGATGGCGCGGTGTGGATCGCAGAGCAAGGCCCCAATAAAATTGGGCGATGGGATCCCAATACCCAGACGATCACCGAATACCAGGACCCCTACGTTCCTGGAGAGAACGGAATTCGAGGCAGAGGTTCGAAGCACACGCTTCGGCTGGATCCAAGCGGGAATGTCTGGTCGAGCGGCGTGCCGCTGACGAAATTTGATCCGGAAACGCTGAAATTCACCCACTTCGCCGAAGTGCCTGCACTGTACGACGTCAAGCCCGATAAGAACGGCGATATCTGGTTCGCGAATCCAACCGGCAACAAGATCGGCAAGTTGGACGGAAAAACCATGAAGGTAACGCAGTGGGGACCGCCGACCGTTGGCTCTTATCCGCGACGTCTTGAAATTGGCTCCGACGGCTTGATTTATTCCGGTGAGTTCAACGGCGGCAAGATGATCCAGTTCGATCCCAAGACGCAAGCCCTCAAAGAATTCCAGCTTCCTGGACCTGATCCGAGCCCCTACGCGCTTGGCGTGGATGCCGACGGCAACATTTGGTATGACTCGCACAACCAGGACAATTTGGGGCGTTTCGACCCGAAGACCGGAAAGGTAACCGAGTATCCGTTCCCGCATTTTGAGAACTGTAGCAGAGAATTCTTCCGGGATTCACAAGGCCGCATGTGGTATGGCACGTCGCCCAATAATAAGGTGGGGTACTTCTACCTGACGAGCAAAGGCGCCGGCGCGGAATCTGCCGCCAAGTGACCGAACGAAGTGTAGTGTTTGATAGCAGCGCAGAATTACTTGCTCAAAACCTCCGGGTTGACGCAGGTTTCCGGGGGCTGGCCGCTCAAGACTTTAATGATGTTGTTGGCCGCAATCTTACCCATGTTGATCCGCGTCTCGGTGGTTGCGGAGGCAATGTGGGGCACCACCACGACGTTGTCCAACTTTGTCAGGCTGGGCACGATTTCGGGTTCGTTCTCGAACACGTCGAGACCCGCCCCCCAGATTTGTTTCTCCTGTAAAGCCTTGAAGAGCGCTTTCTCGTCCACGACCGGACCCCGGCTGGCGTTGATGAGCACTGCCGTCTTCTTCATCAGCTTCAGTTCTTTTTCGCCGATGTAGTGGCGTGTTTCGGGCGTCAGGGGAACGTGCAGCGTCAGGAAGTCCGACTCCTTCAACAGCGTTTCCTTGTCGACGTACATGGCCCCGATTTCCTTCTCCAGCGCCGCATTGCGGTGAAGGTTGTGATAGATGATCTTCATGTCAAAGGCCTTCGCTTTGCGGGCCACGTTTGCACCGATCCGTCCCATGCCCGCGATTCCAAGTGTTCTTCTATCGACGTCCATCCCGATGAAGAACATGGGCGACCACCCTTTCCATTTTCCGTCGCGGACGAACCTGTCCGCCTCAACTAAGCGCCGGGCCGTGGCGAGCAACAGAGCAAACGTATGCGTTGCCGTAGCGTCGTCCAGCACGCCGGGAGTGTTGGTAAGGACCACTCCTCTCTTCGTTGCTGCGGCCAAATCGAAATTATTGATGCCGACGGCGTAGTTCGCGACGATCCTGCACTGCGGCCCCACTGCATCGAGCAATTCGCCATCGATGGTGTCGGTGATGAGCGAAATGATGGCGTCGCGCCCTTTCGCCTTCTCCTTCAGCTCGGCTTTGGTCAAAGCCCGATCCTCCGGGTTGACGTCAACAGCGAAGTGATTCCGCAATTCGTCGATCGTCTCTTGAGGAATCATCCTCGTAACATACACACTGGCTTTCTTCATGCGCGACCATTTTCTCCCAGTGAATGCGCTCGGAATCCACGGTAGCTTCTAGTTTTCAGGGTTGTCTTTTGACTTCGACCTGGGCGAGTTTTTCGTAAAATCGGACGATCGAACTATGGTCGAACTCACCCATGCCATCGACTTTGAGGGCCTGCATGATTTCCATGACGGCGGCCGATAGCGGCAGCGGGACTCCCACCTCGTGGCTCGTTTCGAGCACATTGCCAAGATCCTTGATGTGCAGGTTGATGCGGAATCCAGGGTTGAATTTTCGATCCATCATCAGCGGCGCCTTGGCCTCGAGTACCGTGCTACCAGCCAGGCCGCCGCGAATGGCCTGATAGACAAGGTTCGGATCGACCCCCGCTTTGGTCGCGAGTACGAGGGCTTCCGATACTGCGGCGATATTCAGGGCCACGATGATCTGATTTGCAAGTTTGGTCACGTTGCCCGCGCCAAGGGCGCCGGTAAGAACCGCGGAGGATCCCATGGCCTTGAAGATCGGGAGCATCTCGTCGAAATCGGCCTGCGCGCCGCCAACCATGATCGACAGGGTCCCTTCAATCGCCTTGGGTTCGCCGCCGCTTACCGGCGCATCGAGCATACGGATACCCTTCTTGGCCAGTTCGGTGCCCACTTCGCGCGCAACCAGCGGGGCAATCGAGCTCATGTCAACGACCAGCGCGCCAGGCTTGGCGCCTTCCGCGACGCCCTTCTCTCCGAGAATCGCCTGCTTTACATGCGGTGAATTGGGAAGCATGGTGATAACGATGTTCGCCTTGGAAGCGACATCCCTGGGCGACGCTGCGACTTCCGCGCCGGCCTGTTTCAACTCTTCCAGCGGCTTGGCGACGATATCGTAAACGACGAGTTGGTGGGCCGCCTTGATCAGATTCTTGCTCATGGGCTTCCCCATGATTCCGAGACCGACAAAACCGATTTTTGCCATCTGCTTATTCCTCCGATTTTCATTCGACCTGTACTAACAGCTCGGCGATGTTCCGAAAGCAACCTTGATTATTCCCAGGCGGCCCACGATTATACCCCGCAGGCTGTGAAACGGACCTGCGTGGCGAAAAAGTTCAGCGCCCAACTAGTCGAAGTCGATTTCGGACGCCGCATCGGCTTTTGCGGCACGCTCCTTAGCCACTTTCCGGAATATCCATGCGGTTAATAAGGGCGTCAGGATCGCGGTGACGATCACGGAGGCGGCAACTTGAACGGTTGCGGCCGGCGCAACACCTGCGTAGCTGCGATCCGCCAGAGCAACGGCTTGCGGGACTGCGGCAGAATTGCCTGCCGTACTCGATGCCGCCGCTCCGGCGATACCCGAGCCGCCGAGCAGTCTGTCCGCAACGATGCAGCAAAAGCCTGTAACGATAAAGACCGTTATCCCCAGAGCGACACCGGGAAGCCCTGCCGTGAGCACGGAGCGAAGGTTGATGTTCTGCCCCAGGGTAAAAGCCATGAAGGGCACAATGATCGGTTCATGAGAGCCGAAGAAATCGCGGATATCGCTATCCAGGTTACCCAGTAGTGCGCCCACGAAGATGGGGGCGACCACTGAAACCATGGTCAGCCAGGGAATATTGGCGAGTCCCGTGCCCACAAAGATGATCATCGTGAGGAACGGTCCCGTCTCGATACTCTGCAGAACATACGTTCCCACGTCTTCTTTGTCGCCCATTGCACTCGTGAGCGCCAGAAACATTCCCCCATTGGTGTCGCTCATCGCCACCATTACTGCCAGCGTGCTGAGGCCCAATATGCTTCCGTGAAACAGTTTTGCAACCGTCAGCGCGAAGATGGTGGCAACGCCGATCTTGGTGGCCAGGATGCCAAACCCGCGCTTCAACATTTTCGGGGCGGCTCTCAGGGTCATCTTGGTTCCCACGGCAAACAGGTACATGCCCAGAACCGTGGGATAGCCGATCCCGCTGAGCGCTTCGGTAAAGCCGCCTATCTTCAGCAGTCGGGGAAAAAAAGTGTTGATCACCATCCCGAGAAATAACGGGCATACCATCAGCCCGCCCGGCACACGATTCATCGTCTTCCAGATCTTCATGATTCACCCTTCGCCAACATCAAAAGACCATTCCACGGCGGCATATTCATGACTTGCAAAAGACCTGTACTTGCCGGCCAGAACACCCGACCGTGGCTCGAAATGCCATGCGCGCCTCAGCTCGGCGCGGGCTGGAGTATTTCATAAGCGGACCTTAGGGCAAAGGCATTCACCGCTGCATGGCCCCCTTCTTTGGGCTGTGACTCCAAAGTGAGAAATGTCCGATTCTTGAAAAACAGGATGTTTGTCTCTCTTGGGACTTGAAGAAACCGATGAGCAGTGCGTTTGACCTTGTAATTAGCCAAAGCGACCGCCAGGAATCCGGACTAGGTACAAACGGCTGGTCTTGGGATAAACTCTGGCGGTGCGGCCGGTAGCTGCGCTGCTTTCGAAAGAGACGATTGACTCAAGCGATGCGAGTATCGATTGCAATTCCCGTCTACAACGAAGAAAGCGTATTGCAGGAATTGCTTCAGCGCGTCCGAAACGTGCTGGATCCCATTCCCGGAGGCCCGCACCAGATTGTTGTGGTGGATGACGGCAGCACGGACTGCACCGTGGATATTCTCCGGCAAGAAGCCGCGAAAGACGGCAGGATTACCGCGATCGTTTTCTCCCGTAATTTCGGCCACCAGGCGGCGCTAACGGCGGCGTTGGAGCAAGTCACTGGCGATGTTGCAATCGTAATGGACGGTGATTTGCAGGATCCACCCGAGGTCATTCCGCAATTCATCGCCAAGTATTTTGAAGGCTATGACGTCGTCTACGCATACAGGGTGCAGCGTAAGGAAGTTTGGTGGCTGCGGTTCTGCTATTACATTTTTTACCGTCTCTTGGGAAGTCTATCGGATATCCGGCTGCCGCTGGATGCGGGAGATTTTGGCCTCATGTCTCGCCGCGTGGTGAACGAGATTCGCCGCATGCCGGAACATCATCGTTATCTCCGGGGCCTGCGGACGTGGGTGGGTTTCAAACAAGCGGGCATACAGGTGGAACGAGCGGAGCGATATGCGGGTGAATCGAAGTACAGCGCATTGAAGCTGTTGCGATTGGCAACCGACGGAATATTCTCATTCTCGATCATGCCCTTGCGACTTGCGGCCGCCGTGGGTATGGGTGCTATCGCTCTCTCCGTGATTTATGTGGTTTACTCGCTCTACATAAAATTAGTTCGAGGCCAAAGCCCCCAGGGGTTCACGGCGCTGATCGTCTCGATTACTTTCCTTGCCGGCGTTCAGCTGTTTTTTATGGGCATCATCGGAGAATATGTGGGGCGTTTGTTTGAAGCGAGCAAGTCCCGGCCTCCCTACATCATTGCGGAGAAATTTGGCGACCGATGCGGTTTTTCTCCCCTGCGAGACCGGGAATCAGCCGCAGAGGCCGATTCGACCGTGGTGTGAGAATCCCGGTTTCCACGCCTGCGGAATGCCAGCGACATGATCGCCGTGGGCTGAACCGCGATTTGCAAGAGGTTCTGATTCAGGCGCTGCTCAGTTTTCGGTGTTTTCTCTAAGTAACTTCAGCCATTCCGGCATCGTAATGATGTTGCCGTGAAGCGGAGCGATTGTTTCCACGTCAAGATTCAAGCGCAGCAGGTTCCCATAGAGGTTATTCCACAACCCCAGCGACATCGGAGTGGCATACCGGTCAGAGAAGTCATCGACCTCGACCAGAATCTTTTCCTTGGGCAGATACGCAAACGAAAGAAACTCGTCATGGTTATCCCCGATGGTCAGGTGCACCTCGACCGAGCGCGTTCCGTCGGTCAGCACATACTTCGTCTTGTAGGTGATGAAACTGGGATCCTTGGGATTTTCCGCAAGCTTGTCGGGTTCCAGCGTGCGGGGTTGCTTCCACGCCCATTCGTAGAAAGCTTTGTTGCCTTCGTGCGTTATAACAGTGGCTCCCTCCGCCACGTAGGTGCGCAAGCCGCCGGAGTGATCGAAATGGTGATGCGTGTTGATCACGTACTTGATGGGTTTGTCCGGAACGAGTTTTTTCACTGCCGCAATCACCGCAAGGGAACGCGTCTCATTCAACGGAGCATCCACCACGGCCACAAAATCCTTGAATTCGACGAGTGCGCTATTGTGCCCGCCATGCAGCAGCCAGACGCCGTCGGCAAGCTTTTCCGGCGTAACGCGCTCCGGCGGGATCGTCGCGTGCAGCACCGAGTCGGGCACCTGAAGCGCGGCTTCTTGAATGCCTGCTTGCGCGCTCGTCACCACCAGATCAAGAGTGGGAAAGCCGCCCTGCTTCTCTAAAATATGCGTGGGAAACTTCACGCCATTAAAATCCTTGTAATCGCGATAGGCTGTTTCAACGGGCATATCTCCCAGAACCGGATTCGGAATCCACGTCTTGACCGTCGTCACCAGGTTCCGGCTGTCGATGGCGCCAATAATTTTATTTTTCCCGAGCATGAAGGTGAGGATGGTAACTTTCGCCCCGCTCTCCTCGCCTGCCTCCGCGGTTGCATGATTTTCTGCGGCGGCTTTTAGAAAGCCGTGTGGGGTGAGCCAGATCTGCAGGCCGCGCTCATACGCCGCGGCAGGGGCCGGCTGCACCTTCTCGGGAGGAGGGGCCGGATACGCATTGAACGGCTGATTCCAGGCATATTTCCCGCTGACTCTGCGGCCCTCATGGATCGGATCTACGAACGGAGCCTCGCCACCCAGCATGGGCGGGTTATCCTGCCTCCGGTTTATTTCCTCTGTCGAAGAGGCGCTCGGATAATCGATTGTGCGGATATAGCTAGTGACCGTGGTGGTGTGCCACGGTGCGGTCGGATTCCAATTCATTCCCACCGCGCCCAGTTCGCCGCTGCCGGAATATCGAATGGACTTTACGTCGCCCATGGCTTTTTCCGCGCGGCGGATTACGGCGCTCGCGTCCGCCGGCAAATTCTTAGACGAAGTTTTCGCCGCATCCTGCGCCAGTGCGATTCCGGCGGTCAGCAAAAGCAGTAAAACGAGGTTTACACAACGTTGTCTCGTCATAAGCACCCTCGGGAATGGTGGCGAAAGGTTCGGGTTATTGGACGCCGGAGAGAATACCGCGTTTCACGATGCCTCAGGCAATTTCTAGTTGCGAACACCTAAATGGCGGTCGAAGAATTTGACGATGATGTCATAAACCTCCTGCGATTCCGGCGGCGCGGGATCATACCAAAAGGAATGCCTGCCGCCCTCGAACACGTGCAGGTCCGTTTCGACGCCCAC
>Ga0182015_10007102_pt1 | contig 11014 bp, 14 predicted proteins | sample 712P3MmetaG_FD_120478 | JGI IMG/M metagenome (GOLD analysis project Ga0182015, IMG submission 120478) | Permafrost microbial communities from Stordalen Mire, Sweden - 712P3M metaG | ecosystem: Environmental > Terrestrial > Soil > Wetlands > Permafrost | place: Sweden: Stordalen | collected...
CCAAAACCTTCTTCCCAGCCCACCAATTACTGGTATTGATGATCAGATAACAAATCTTCCACGTCCTGTCATCAATGATGAAATCTTCAACGTGGCCGATCTCGCCGTCGGTGGCATGGATATCTCCCAATCACGCGATCCTTTGCACGGCATCACCTTGGAGACTTTCCTCAATCAACTGGTTCAACGCCATGGCTGGAGCGAAATGGGTCATCGCATTCACGGGCAGTGCCGCTTTTGATGGTGCTCTTCCAAAAATGGAATGGATTCATCTCCAAAGCTTTTGACATGACATCGGCATCTTTTGTTTCGGCCGATTCGGCTTTGAATGCCTTGATCGCCTTTTTGTGGCCGTTAAACATTCCGGCAATGTAAGCCTTGTCAAATTCTTATATTTTTTGGAATTAAGAACTCAATTCATTATGGAACTACTGGTCATTGAATTAGTCGCCGAGCCATCCCAATCCTGCTTGACGGAATTCTTCACGTCGGCGTAGGAATTTTCGAAAGCGGTCTTCGCATCATTCCAATTGTCTTGCGTGGCATTTTTCACATCAGCCAATTTCTGATCGAGCGCGGCGCGTTTGTCATGCAGGCTGGCATCCGCGTTGCCAGAGAGGGCTTGTATCTTCTGGTCCAGCGCATTCAAGTCCGCCTGAGCGCCAGTCACAAATTCATCTTTCTTGTCGTAGGTGTAATCTTCAGTTGCACCAAGTGATTCCTTGATATTGGTCCAGGCGTTCGTAGCCGCGTATTTTGTATCCGCCCAGGCATTTGTCGTTCCTTCCTTCACGTCCGCCAAGGCGTTGGTTGTGACTTCTTTCGTTTTTTCCCAGGCATTGGTGACATCATCCCTGATATTTTCAGCTGTTGACGTGACGTTGGTGTCGCCGGTCGTATTTTCATCTGCGGTATTTGATTGTTTGCACCCAGTCGCCAGGATTGCACTGGCCAGAGCCGCAAGAATTAATGATTTACTTTTCATAATTTTTCTTTAATTTTTTGAGCCGCGAAAGCCGCCCATGAAATAGATGACTCATCTGTTTCGGGTGACCGAAAGATGGCACCCGAAAGAGGAATTTTTAACGGATGTCCGTCAAACTAAAGAACTCGCCCGATCCTCACGGAGTTCCTCTTTCTTGTCCGAGCATTTAGTGTTCTTTTCAGAATCACAACTCGATGCATTTTTACTTGAAACTTCGCGGCCCTTCCGCACCTCACCAGTTTTCTTGGTTTTGTCCGAGCACTTATCGTCTTGTAATTTATTCATATTGTTTATTGTTTTGTTTGATGTTTGTTGTTCACTAAAAGTTTTGACCGGTGACTTCTACGAGGGCGTTGTGTTTCCGGTGCTGTATTCCGCTTCCGAAGGCAGCGGCGGACGGTAGCGGATTGCCGGTTTCCACCGGGTTCAGATTAATCTCATGTTCGTCGTTGGCCGCCAGCCATACGCTAAATTTTTCACGCTTTGTCATGTCGGATGGTTTGATGTTTTGCATTGGCTACACAGTAACGGGTGAAACCGCCTTTTGCCATTAGGTGAACACCCCATCCGTCGACTCACTGGTAAACCAGAGGTTGGATAATCTGCTAACTTTTCGCGCTGCGGAATCCGCCCGCGAGAAAGATGACAAGGCATATCAGCAGAATCAGGCCAAGCCCGCTGCCGCCGATGACGGGACCGCCGAAGTAAAACCCGCCACCACCAAACAAGAGAAGCAGAACCACGATGATTAATAATGTATTCATACCGCTAGGCGACATCCATGAATAGAGAACCGAATCCAACATCCATTCCATTTTCAATTACGCCGGACGCCGAAGATTATCTGCGTAACCGGCTAAATGAAATGCCGCCCCAAGCACATACGGTGATGATGATGACAATGAGTCAAACCGATGGCCTTAATCCACCCCGTTGGCGTTACGAAGGTCAAAGTTTCATAATTGCCTATTTCGATACCGATGAAAAAATGGATGTGGAATATACCGAATCTGAATTATTGGGTCGGCGTGTCGCAATCGAATCGAACGCATTAAAACAGCTTTCAGGTCGGACTTTGTGTCTGCGCCGAGTGGCCTCAAGTCGCGGTTTGATGAAAGTTAAAAGGTATGTTTTGGTAGCGGATTCGGTTCCTGAACTACCGAGTCCTCACCTTGAAGCGGGTGTTTCACCTGAACAAACGAAACGGTAATAATATACTTCACGCACTTTAATCATAATTTTGGATTTGAAGCGGCCAATATCTCCCGCAATTTTGCTATGGCTTCCACTGGTTCAATTAGACTCAAAAAATGTGAACCAATGACCTCAACAATATCATCCTGTAAATGTTCAACAGATTCTTTGACAGTAAATTCATGTCCTTGATATTCCAGAGCGATGCCAGGATGTATATCAACAGCCCGATTTTCTAGTTTTAGTTTAGCTGTTAAAACCAGTTCCCTGCCGAGAATTTCACGGCGCACAACATCATTCATTCCGGCATTTGGATAAGGATCGTAAGTTAATATAGCCCACGTTGGATGGTCTCCCATTATCATATATTTTGGGAACTCATAAAAATACGGTCGCTCCTCCGTCTTTGCTTCGAGTATAGAAATTCCTTCCATAATTAGTTTAATTTTTTCTGTTTTCGGCTTCTTACGTCTCGAATTTTTTTATCCAGCTCCGACTTCGGGACTCGCATGAGTCCTTTGGCTAGGGCTTGGAACTTTTGGAATGGCGTTTTCCCCGTTGTGGGTTTTTGATTCATGCGGGTCTAGGTTCGCCAATCAGTTGCGCGTAGGTCAACCGCTTTCCGACCACTGACGCGGCGGCTTTCAGAAATCTCATGGCGTCGTTTTCTTCACGGTGATTGAAACGAAACGCCTGTTCGTCCAAGTATCGGAACAGATGAAACGGTTCAACACTGACATAAGTTCCGCGCAACGTCCGCTTTAGCAGACTCCAAAAGTTTTCCAGTCCGTTCGTGTGGACATTTCCGCGCACATAACATTCGGCATGGTTAATCGCTTCGTGAACGAAGTCCTTGTTCAATCCGTTGTATGACGGCAGGGCGTCGGTGAACACTTGCGAGCCGGTTTCAACGTGTTCGCGGATTTCAGCTTGAACAGTTTGACGCCTTGCATTTGGAATGTGCTTCAATTTGACCTTGCCGTGCCGTTCCAAAAGCCCCATGACAATCGCCTTGCCGACGCCGCCAGTCCCGCGACCGCGCTTGTGTTTCTGCGCGACGTGCATATTGCGAACCTTGCCGCCGATGTAGGTTTCGTCTGCCTCAATTTCACCCGCAAGTTTTTCAAACGTGCCTGTCTGCATGGCGAGCCTGATTCGTTGCAACATAAACCACGCCGTCTTTTGCGTGACACCCAAAGCGCGGTGCAATTCATACGAACTAATGCCATTTTTGGCGTTGGCAATCATCCAGATCGCCGCGAGCCATTTGTCCAGCGGCAATGCGCTATCTTCAAAAATAGTGCCGACGCGCACGGAGAATTGATTCTTGGTTTTACATTCTTTGCATTTCCAGATTTTGCGCGTGGCAATGAAACTCACGTCCTCGCATTGGCAGCGCGGGCATTTAATCTTGTCCGGCCAGCGCAGTTTCACCATGAAGTCAAACGACACTTGCCTGTCGGCAAAGTGCCGGACGGCTTCAATCAGAGTTTGGGGAAATTCGGTGTCCATAAATTTATTTTTTAGCTTTTGCAATTTTGGGCTTTTTAACGAAGCCGAGTTCCTTGAAATAATCTTCTGTTTCTTTTCGTAAGGACTTCTGGATTATCTTATGCCTTTCTGCTTTTGTTTTATTGTCCATTTTAGAAACGATCTCAACCAACTTTTCAACTTCGTCTTTGGAAAATACTTTGCAAGGCGGAAGGCTATATGAATACGACCCAAGACCAGCGGGATAACCAGTAAGAATGGGCGGCAACGCTGCTGAATTGAGCGGGTTTAACGCTTCCGCTGCCGAAACACTAGACTGTCGAAGTATGGCAACTTTTGTTGCGCCGCCACAATAGGCGTCATGTTTTTTCACTGACTCCACGACATAAACTGCAATTGCAGTCGCGAGTTCAGAATCCATTATCGGATAGGAAAACTCACTTAACAAGTATCCGCCAAGATTCGCGCCGCAGCCGATGGCCTCATAATGCAACTTTGCTTTATTTGCCGTGCAGGTAAAAAGGTCAACCGTGTAGATATACGGCTTGTTTTCAAAATAATGGGCAACCATTAACTCGACAGAGCTTTCATCCCGAAAATATCTTTCCCATTTGTCGTCTGAATAATTGCAACCCTCGTTCAATTTCACCAGATAGGTTCTAACTTCGCGCAGAGATTCTTGGGCAAGCTCGGCAACCATCCGATAGTCGGTTAATTTTTTGCCTTTGGCTTTCTCCTGTAAAATTTCAACGGCTTTTCCAGACAGTTGCGCCGTACCGGATTCGGCAACCAATGCCGTCGCATTTTCAAATTCAACGATGCTGATTTTTTCCACGTCGGAACGCTTTGACGTTCCAAAAGTGGTCTGGCTGTCACTGGCTAAAACGATTTCACCATCACAAATTATTCCAACAATTATTGTCACAGGCGTTTTCCTTTTCTTTAATTTCGGAAAATCCTGACAGTTTAGGCTAGGTGTGTCAAGTATATTATTGCCCTATTTTGGGTGGCTTTACGGGCATGGGTGTCATTTGGATTTTGTCCGGCATTGTCATCAGCATACTAAAGATTCCATTTGAAAAGCTTTTACCGCTGACCTTCCGGTTGTTTGTCATAGGATGGATTGTCGGTGCCATCATTAGCTTCGTTTTCTCTCGGTCATTCTTCAAAACAACCGGAAGAACAAAATTTAGCCAAGAACAAAAGCAGAGAAAATATCTGGGTTATGGCGGATTGGACGCCGAGCTGAATTGGTGGGTTTTCCTTGGCATACCGGTTCCGCTGACGGCGATTTTGATTTTTGCAATAGAACCATTTGCCCGAACAGTTGGAGAAAAATCCGGCATTGCTGTTGGAGTAATCGTCGTTATGTTCGCAGCGACCATGTTTTTTTGTGACCGATTGCCGCAGCGATTAGTTTTCCGCCTCGGTATTCTTGGTTGGGTGCTCACATTTGCTATGGGATTTTGGTATTTCAAAACTCATGGCCCGTGAGAAATTATGAGTGTTTTTGAACTCTGACCGGCATATTTACTTGCAGACCCTAGTTTAATCACGCGGTTACCATCGCTTCAGCCTTGAGGCTTTTCCGAATCAGATTGCCATTGACGCGCAGCTGTGCAAAATATGTCCCCGATGGAACGTAACGGATCAAGTTTGCATACTGGGTTTTCTGCCATTCCCTGCCGGAATCAGCAGATTTTGGCTCCGCTTTGCTTGGAATCATGCAACCAGTATCAAAATTCAGTATCAGATTGTCAATTCCAAATTCTTAATCCGTTAAAATGTGTTGATTATATTTGGTTTGCCAGCGTAGCTCAGTGGTAGAGCAGAGGACTCATAAGCCTTTGGTCGGAGGTTCAAATCCTCCCGTTGGCACCACTTTAAAAACGTGATTTAGCCTTGTAAATAAAGGATAATTTGCGTTTTTGTTTGTTTCTTTTCAATGGGAACGAATAAGGGCGAATCGTAAGGAAAATGGGCGGCAACTAATGGATTTCTTGTCCAATCAAGCAGACGGGTCGGTAACGGGCTGTCAGGGGGCGTCTGCGGCGGCTGATAATCTTCACGGCGCATAAAATACCCGTTCACGCCCATTAAAACTTGATTGCCAGCCGAAATCGTTACACGTAGCTTTCGCTGAACCATGTTCGCTTCGCTTTTTAACTTGTTTGAGGACTGGAGTTTTCTTCTGTTCAACCCGTTATGGCTGGCAATGACAGTGTTCCAGATTTGGATGTTGGTTCACGCCCTCCGCAACCGCGAGTGGCTCTGGGCATTCTTCATTTTCATCGGTTCAGGACTGGGGGCGCTCTGATATTATTTTTCTGCTTACCGCAATTCGTCTTCGGCCACCAGCGGATTTGAACTGCCCGGCGCGCAAAGTCGCGCCCGCATCAAAGAGCTTCAAGCAAAAATTCATCATGTGGACAACGCCTATCATCATTTCCAGCTCGGCGATGTCTATTTCCAACGGGGACAATTTGCCGAGGCGGAGAAATGTTATCGTGCCGCGTTTGAACGTGAACCCACCGACATTGATACTCGTGCCCATCTCGGTCAATCCCTGCTGCGCTTAAAACGCCCTGCCGAAGCGTGTCCGCTGCTGGAAGGCGTCGTGGTCGAGAAGCCGGATCATGATTACGGGCATACCATGATGGCTTTGGCGGAAACGCTAACCGCGCTGGGAGAGACCGACAAGGCGCTACTCTACTGGCAGCACATCACGCAAAACCATGCCTATCCGCGCGCCAAGGTGCAGCTCGCGGAACTTTACATTGCCAAAAACCAGCCCGATGCAGCCCGCGCCGAACTCAAGATGGTTTTGAGCGATGACCCGTACGCACCGACCTTCCAGCGCAAGCGCGACCGGGTGTGGATCCGCCGGGCACAAAGTTTAATGACGCAATTGCAGTAGCAGGGGAAATCGCCCCGGCGCAAAGTCTTTTGGGTTGGCCGTGCCGGAACGAACCAGCCCGTTCTGACTGAAAGATGTTATCCGAAAAACACGGGTTGCCGCGCCATTGCAGACCGGCGGCAGCGACGCTGCACCCAATTATAAAAATAACCGCCAAGACACCAAGGCGGACAGCGCAGCGCGCCGTCCCTACCTTCACTGAATTCAAGGCGGCGGCAAATCGGTTAAAGCCCAATACGCTACATGATTTGTGTAAATGCTCTCTCCGAACGACAATGGTTACCAGTGATTCCAATGTGTAAGACACGGCGCCTTGGAGTTCCATTGCCTTTTCATCTTTGAATCGGAATTGTTCCCCTGCCCCGTGCAGGTGAAGTGAGAAAACGAAAATTACTTTTGCCCCAAAGCGTTGGCAACGGCAACTTTGATGTCGTTCAAAAGTAAATTCTTGGCGACAATTTTCCCGTCCGGGCCGAGAAGCATGCAACCTTGGAAATCAAAATCAAATTTACTGGAATCAGCCGGCAGACCCAAGCTGATGCGCAACGGTGTTTGCAGATACCACGGCATATCTCGTAAATGCGTCTGCGGCCATGGACATTCCTTGTAGTCGCCTGCTATTTCGTAACCCCCTGCTGGCTCAACTTCCATAGTCAGCACGGCAAGGATATTCGTTCCAAACGATTTCAACGCTGCTTCAATAGATTCGTTTTCCCGATAACCAAAAAGAGGCTCGAAATCCAACAACACATATTTCCCCCGCTGGTCAGCCAGCTTGAATGTTCCGCCGTCGGTGGTCTTCACTTCAAATGGTGTCACTGCTTCACCGATTTGCGGCACATGAATCATCTCCGGTTTCACCGTTCCCATGTCAAACGGTTCGTCGCTGCGACCACCGGGCATTTCGGGGATGACAATCGTCTTTCCAGCCGCGCAAACAAGATCAACTCCACCGCCGACTCTGTCTCTGTTAACCCTCGCCTCAAACCCCCATGTTCCGGCTGACACATCGTCCACGCGAAATGTCCCGTCGGGAGAGATTTGCCCTCCAATCGTGCCATAATCGGGGGCGGGATATTCAAGTATGATTCCAGCAAATGGCCTGCTGGTATCAGTCGTGCCTTCAGGCCCCACCTCGAAAGGAACCGACAGTTTACCGATGACCGCGCGCCCGCTTCCGCCGACGATGATGTGGTTGGTTTCCCCGGGCTTGACGACAAACTTTTCACGGATGCCTTTATGGGAAATGCCACGCACACCCGGCGGCACATAGGTAAAGCCAAATTTTCCATCGTCATCAGTCACTGCACTATAAACGCTGGAATTATGGAAGATAGAGTGCTCACCGCCGAAAACCCCCAACCTGACTTCTTCATTGGTTCCAATCCGGGTGCCGATGTGCAGGACTCCCTCAATTCGTCCCCAAGGCTGAAGCACGATTTTCGAACCATTCACGAATTCCTGTATTCCCAATTCGGCATATCCATTTTCACTCACCGCGACAATTCCATTGGCATACTGTATCAAGGGGAGAGAAAATTGGCCGTCTTGATCTGCTATGACCAGTTCCCTTGAGTCTCCCTCAAGTTTCGCATTAACCAGTTCAAGCTGATAACCTGAAACCGTCAACGCCACTTGCGCTCCCGCTGCCGGTTGGCCGTTGGGAAGAACGACGGTTCCTGTTATGTCCGCAGCAAAGGCTGACATGCCGGACAGTATAAACACAATCAATGTTCTCATGTTGTGCGAAGTGGTTGCCATGCGGCGAGGATAGTTGTTTTCAATCGGCTTGCAAGTTTGCGTCGCTATCTGGTGCGGTTGGTTTCCGTTCAGTCTTGCCGTCTCCATGAATGATTTACCCGGCCACGCCACACGGCCTTTTTGATGGGCACATTGAAGTCCCCGCCAGTCCGCGCAATCAGAAAATCGGTTCCCCCTGAAGGTCGCCCCCAATTTTCCGACTTGCCCGTTTCGCTTCGCCCCGGCTAAAAGGGACTTCCCACCTTGTGCCATCAGGCCGCGATTGGCGCAGCCCGATTTCGCAATCGCGAAGGCGGTGACAACTACTGGATTCGCATTGGCAGCGCGTGGGCGCACAACGACGGCAACGGCTTCAACATTCAGATTGAAACTGTTCCGCTCGATGGACGCATCACGTTACGCGTCGCATCCGAGAAAACGAAATAACTCGCAAACGGGGCGGGCAGCAATGCCCGCCCTTTTTTCAAAGGAGCTTCACCATGAAACCGATGAATCGTAAAACCCGCAGGCTAAATTCCTGGGCTAAAATGCTCGCCGCACTCCGGTTTGCGCTTCCATACATGGAAGACCTCGCATACAGCAGCAACAACCAAGGCGAACAGCGCGCCGCCCAACTCATGCGAGAAGCCATTGCGGAAGCCGAGAGAAATTAGCAACGGCGCAGACTGCGATTTTGCCGCTTGGTTAGCTACGCCTCCAACCTTATTCGCAGCGTCGGCCACACCAGCCATAAAAACGTGGACGACGTGGAAGTCGTCCCTACCACAAAAAACGCGGACGAGCAGCTGTTTCTATCACAGCACAATTATCAGGCCCGAATCCGGCTGGCGTCATGGGGTATCCACCCCATTGCAATTGCTTGAGCCGTGATCTAATTTAAACAAAAATGGCAGACAGTCAGACGATATCAATGAAATCAAATTTTAAGCCGATCCATCACCAAAGGGTGAAAACAGCGGCTTCAGGCAATTGTCAGGTGCGGCGTGCCACATAAACCGCCTCGGCTTGTGGCGGAACCCTCAAAAACATGAAAAACGCAAAAATGAAACTGGCCATTGGCATCAGCGCGGCAATCATGCTGCTGAGCGGGGCAACGACGGAAGTTCTTTCGAACGACGCAGCCGGTGACAATCTTTCGCCGAACCAAATCTTTGAAAAGGCGCAGGAGAATTATGCCTCGCTGACAAGTTACAGCGATGAGGGAAAAATCGTTGCGACGATGGACGACGACTCCACCATCACCACGTTCACAATCCGGCTGGCCAGGGCAAATTTCTACATTATCGGATGGCAACAGACCATTGAATCATTGTACTCCACCAACAACATCCAAGCTCAAGCCGTCTGGTCGTCGGGGGCAGGTAATTTTTTGGAGATGGGACATGGACCGCAAAACGAGGAGAGCCGGGGAATTGCCCTGGCCAAAGCGACCGAAATTTCCGGCGGCGCGGCCGGAACAATTCCCCGGACATTTTTCAACATGCAATGGGGAGACCAGCTTGGCGGTTCGGGGTTTAACCAAACCCGGCAGCCCGACGGAAAAGTGGGCGACGTTGATTGTTATGTTTTTTCCAGAGAGTCACAAGGCCGGACAAAGACCCTATGGATTGGCAGGCGGGACTTTCTGATCCACCAAATCCAAACAGTAATAAGTGCTGAAGCCATGCAGATCATGTTGGCCAAGGTCATGAATGGGGATCACGAACCAAGTTCAGCGATTCATTGCTTCACTGTGACTGAAACACATACCAACATCGTCTTGAACAAACAATTTTTCCGGTCAGATTTTATTCCTGCAAATGGTGAATAAGTCAAAAACAATTTCGAGTCAGACCTCATTATGAAAAAGCCCGGCCATGGTCTGTCACCATCATTCATTTTCCCTATTGACCAAAACCATATAATTGCTTTAATCCCCCCATGAATTTAATAAATTTATCAGTCCAACAATTATATAAAGCAGCGAATCTGAAGGAACAGATCGAGAACCTGCACAAACAACTCGCCGCCATTTCAAGCAGCACAGGAATCTCGACTTCAGTTAAGTCTGTGAAGCCAGCTAAACGTAAAATGAGCGCCGGACACATAGCCAAGATCATAATCGCTCAAAAACTGCGCTGGTCAAAGTTTAGGGCTGGCAAATCTGCTGCCAAACCCACCGCTGCTCCCAAGAAAAAGAGGACGATCAGTGCAGCAGGTAAAGCTCGTATCGTCGCTGCACAAAAGGCTAGATGGGCAAAGATCAATGCAGCCAAAGCCAAACCTGCTGTAGCGGTTAAGCCGGCTTCTGTTGTTAAGACTGCCAAGAAGTTTACAATGAGTGCGGCAGCCAAAGCTAAACTATCAGCATTGGCAAAAGCTCGCTGGGCTAAGGCTAAAAAGGCGGGAAAGAAAAAGCTGTGATTCGATTTTAGACTGGCAAACGTCTGGTATTTGATCCCCACCATGATAAATCGCTCCCACATACTCAACCCGTAACCGGCGTGCCATGCACTCAACCTCTCAAAACTTCCCGTCTGTGTCAATAGTGAGGACTGACACTTACCGCATCGGATTAAACGAAAAACCACAGCAACTCAAGGCTGCTCTGGTTCTTTTGAAAAACTTTTCTAATAAAAAGTCAGCGGAGAAACTACTAAATGAGAGTTAAATTGGATTAAAAAATC
>Ga0182015_10007105_pt1 | contig 11011 bp, 12 predicted proteins | sample 712P3MmetaG_FD_120478 | JGI IMG/M metagenome (GOLD analysis project Ga0182015, IMG submission 120478) | Permafrost microbial communities from Stordalen Mire, Sweden - 712P3M metaG | ecosystem: Environmental > Terrestrial > Soil > Wetlands > Permafrost | place: Sweden: Stordalen | collected...
GGATTGATGGCCCAACCCGCCTCGCGCGCAAGTCGAACCGCTTTTCGCAGCGGATTCTCGGTTTCGCCTTCGTTCCCCGCCAAGGGCACGTTAGCAGTTTCGCTTACAACGCATGGGGATGCAAGCCAGATTAACATTCATGCCAGATTAACATTCAATTCGTGTTCGAAGGCCTGGCGACGGAACCGAGCTAACGAATTCCAGCCTGAAAGTTGAACCGAAGGATTTTTCCTAGCCGCCGTGCCACCGCCCCGCCTGCGCCGGGCGACGCGCCTGCGGCCGCCGGCGAGTAAGTGATCCTCCCAGTAGCAGATTGCAGGATTGATTGGTCAAGTCCGGTGTAGTCCCCGATACGGAAAGTGAGAATCTCAATGGAAGGATGGGTTCCAGGGCTTGACACCGAGGTCTCATGCCTCTAGCCTCAAAGAGTTCCTGCGGGAGGTAGCAACATGAAAGCTATTTTCGGCGTTTCCGGCCTCATCGCGATCACGGCGATGGCCCAGGGCCAAGTCACGTTTACAAAAGACGTCGCGCCCATCCTTCAAAACCGATGTCAGGCCTGCCATCGGCCGGACACGTTCGCTCCGATGTCGCTGCTCAGTTACGAAGAAACGCGGCCGTGGGCCAAGTCGATCAAGCAGAAAGTCCTGGCCCGCGAGATGCCGCCCTGGTACATCGACAAGAACGTGGGCATTCAGCACTTCAAGAACGATGTGTCCCTGTCTGACGACGAGATCTCGACCATCGTCAAGTGGGTGGATAGCGGCGCGCCCAAGGGAAATCCGGCCGATATGCCCCGGCCGCGCACGTTCAACGATTCGGATCAGTGGCACTTCGACCAGCCGGATCTGATCGTAACGCTGCCCAAGGACCAGTTAGTGCCCGCCGAAGCCTCCGACCGGTGGATAGACGTTTTGGTGGACCCCGGCCTCACCGAGGATCGGTACATCAAAGCGATCGAAGTCAAACCCATCAAGGGATTCAGGGCCGTTCACCATGTAACCACGTCCATGAAGCACGACGATGATCCCGATGACGGCGACAACGTCCAAGGAACCTTTCTGAACGAGTATGCTCTCGGAAAAAACGCCGACGTATTTCCGGACGGTGCTGGCCGTTTGATGAAGGCCGGGACGAAGATCAACTTCAACCTTCATCTGCACCCGATGGGCCAAGAGACTCCGGCGAACGTGGCGCTCGCCCTCAAGTTTTATCCCAAGGGAGTTACGCCCAAGTACATCGAGACCACCGAAAAGATCGGCGACCCGAAGGAGCTCGACATTCCGCCGAACGCAGACAACATCCGCTTCGACGGCTACAACACGCTGGCCAAGCCGGCTCGGCTGCTATCGTTCCAACCGCACCTGCACAACCGAGGGAAGGCCTCGTGCATGGAGGCCATCTACCCGGGCGGGCACAAGGTGGAGATGCTGAGCTGCGTAAGCAAGTACCAGTTTGCCTGGCATCTGGTGTACCTCTACACCGAAGACGAGCAACCGCTGCTGCCGGCCGGGACCATCCTGCACATGATCTCCTGGTATGACAACTCCCCCGGCAACAAGTTCAACCCCGATCCGGACAACCTGATCACTTACGGGCAGCGCACCGTCGATGAAATGGGGGGCGCGTGGGTCAGCTACTACTATCTCTCCGACGAAGAGTTCAAGCAGCAGGTGGAAGCGCGAAAAGGGAAGCGAACTCTGGCGAAGGCGGAGTAGCGGGTGCGCTGGGTTTTGATGGTGGCGGCCGCTTTGTTTGCGGTGAGCGCGTCGCGCGCCCAAGTCCAGTATGCGCGCGGCCAGGACGTCGCTCCAGTGTTTGAGGGCTGGGAGCGAAATCCCAATGGAACCTTCAGCATGGTCTTCGGGTACCTCAACCGGAATTACGAGGAAGAGGTGGACATACCGGTCGGCCCCGACAACACCATTTCAGCCGGCGCCGATACCTCCGGCGATCGCGGACAGCCGACGCATTTCTACCCCAGACGCCAGCGCTTCCTGTTTCGAGTGGTGGTGCCCGCCGATTGGGACAAGCAACAGAAAGTGATTTGGACCCTAACCTCGCACGGGCGAACCAACCAGGCCAAGGGATGGCTCCAGCCGGTATGGGAGCTCAGCCAGGACGTCGTCGTCGAAAACATGGGCGGCGGCGTTCCCGACCCGAACAACAAACCTCCGTCGCTCACCATCGGCGATGTTTCAACCATAACGCTGCCGGCCGCCGCAACACTGACTGCCTCGGCCACTGACGACGGTCTTCCGAAACCGTACCGGCGCGCTCCCTCCAATCCCGATCGCGATTCGCAGTCTCGCCGCCCGCGCGGCGTGCAGATCAAATGGATTCAGTATCGCGGACCGGGCAAAGTTACGTTCGATCCCGCGAACTCCGCGGTTGTGTACGGCGAGCCAGTGACGCTCGCTTCGAAGGTGAGTTTCAGCGCGCCCGGCATTTATGTTTTGCGGGCGACCGCCAATGACGGGCAGTTGTTTACCTCACGCGACGTGAGCGTAACTGTGCACTGACGACGGTGGCGCACGCACTCATGTGAACGCGTTCCGCTAGCATGAATTTGTGAACAGAAAAGTCCACCTCGTCTTTCTTGTGGCGACGAGCGGATTCGTCCAAACGGCCCTCGCCCAGAACGCCGACGATTACCGCGGCGGCTGGCGAACGGACCAAGGTGAAGCGCACACCTACGAGTTCTCCATCCGCGGCGACAAGGTGCGAGGCATCTACTGCACGTATTGCGCGGATGCGACGACGCTGGCTTTTGTCGACGGCACGTTCGGTTCCAATGGCATTATCTTCACGGTCACGCATGTAAATGCGGACGGCAGCACCGCCTATCAGGACACCGCGACCGCCAGGTTCGATCACGGCCATCTGACCGTCACCGGCACGAGTGGCGCGCCGGCCGGCGGCAAATTCGAGCGCACCCTCATTAAAGATCCCAGGGGACCGGACCCGCTGCCGATCATTGTTTCCCGACTCCCCAAGGCTCCTCCTGTTCCCTCCGTGCCAATCAACCAGCAGGGCGTGGGCGCACCCGCCCCGCGCTACATTCAGCCCGGACCCTGGAAATCTGCGCTGACCGAGCAAGACGTGGTCGGAGTGTGGTTGGGCTTTGGTGTCGGCGCGCCCAAGCAGTACTTCATCATTCGCAAGGTCGGCGACAAGCTGCGCGGAATGGTCTGCGGGACTTGTGATAACCCCTACACCATGGCGGCGCTGGATGACTTCGAGATCCAGGGTGACTTACTGAAATTCAACATCCTCCACGAAGACTGGGGCGATGGCGAACTGCCGACGTTCTATAAGCACGTCACCGCTCACGTCGGATGGAATGAAATGCGCTGCACCACCGCGGTGGACCATCAGCCGCCGGCTCCGGCGCGACCCAGGCCGCCCGGTTTTGTCCCCGGTTTCTCACTCACCGGCCCAATTGCGATTGAAGCCACGGCAGGAAACCGCTGGCCCCAATGGCCCCCACCGAACACCTCACTAGCTCAGTAGGTTTATTTCGGCGCTCCGCCGCGAGCCGGCGGAGGTGGAAGCGTTCCGCCTTCAGCCAGGATCTTCATATTCTCCAGCGCCCGCGTGAACAGCATCGTCCTTTGCGCCTTGTCCTTTTCTCGCGCGGCGTCGTCGGCCAGCATCGAGTTGTCAAACATCAGAGTGTACACCAGCTTCGATGTGGTAGCCGTTACCGGCCTCGCCTCCAGTGTGCCGTGATAAAGATTGTACGGCCGGCCCTCCCTCACGGGTTGCGTATAAGTGTAGGAAAGTTCCGTCTTCCCTACGAGAATCTCGTTGCCGACGGATCGCACGGCGCCGACCTCGCTATCCTTGCCCGAGGTGATGGTGCACGGGATCTGAAACCACTCCCCGATATCGCAATACTTACCGACGCGCTTCCACACTTCGGCGGCCGGGCGGTTGACCATGATCTCCATGGGAATCGAAACGTAGTTCGGATTTGGCACAGCCAGGGGTGCGGGAGGCGGAGCCTGTGAGCTGGCCACGTTCACCAGACTGACGAACGCAATTGCAACGGCGGCAACTATCTTAAGAGCGTGATTTCCCATGGGTCTTAGCATACATGAGTTTCACTCAAGCGAACTTATGAGGCCGATCCGTCGCATATAATCTTCACATCATGAATCGGATGCTCCCCTTGTGCGGGATTGCACTGCTATGCTCAACAGGGGCGTGCGCACAAAGCGGCGGAACAATCACCGGCACTTCGGTCGACTCCGACGCCAGGCTGTCGAAAATGCTGAGGTTCAGGCTACCAACAAGAACACAAAAATGGTTTACAAGACCGCCGGTTCCGAGCAGGGTCAGTGCACGCTGGCAAGTTTGCTGCCGGGCGCCTACGACGTGTCGATCACTGCTCCGGGATTCAACCCGTACAACCGGCCAAACGTGTCCGCCGGCGCAACCGAACCGCGGCGCCTGGATGTTCGCCTGCTCGAATACCAGTTGGGCACTCTTGGCGATGGGCAGGAATTCAGAGTTCAGCTCACCAGTCCGCATCCGGCCCAACGCCGCGAACCGCTCTCGCGCAATCTACGTCGTTCCGCACCGTGGGCGCCCCGCTCATGCGCGTGGAGAATGACGAGGTGCGCCAGTTTGAAGCTAGGGCGATCGAACACGAAGTGTTGTCCCCCACGGCCCGCAATCCCGACCTAGGATGATCGATCCGGTTCGCCGTCCCTCGGACGCTTCTTACGGGCGCGTTTGCGTGCCAGGGCTGCCTTGGTGCGCTTCTTCTCGCCGGGCTTCAGATAGTACGCGTGCCGCTTGATGTCTTTGATGATGTCTTCTTGCATGACCTGTCGCTTGAAGCGCTTGAGCGCGCTCTCCAGGCTCTCGCCCTCGTGAAGACGAACTTCTGCCAACTGAACTCACCTCGATTTCGAATCGTACTCGACTCCTCAGAGTAACAGCTTCCCGCTCGGACAGTCCAGCGCCTCACTGATACGTTGCTGAGATGTCCGTCTGCCACGATCAGCCGCGCGGGACAGGTTCCGCATATCCTGACTCTATGACTGATCCATTCCGCTATTATCTTCGCGTTCGCTACGGGGAGTGTGACGCCCAACGCGTAGTCTTCAATCCTCGCTGGGCCGACTACGTAGACATCGGGAGCGTCGAATACTTTCACGCCCTCGGATTCGGTGAAGCGCTGGCCAGCGGCACCTTCGACTATCAGCTGGTCAAGCTGACGCTCGAATGGAAAGCGCCGGCCCGTTTCGATCAAGTAATCGAACTATCCATCTACACCACGCTGCTCGGCAACACGTCGTTCACGGTGGTCACGGAATTCCGCATTGCCGGACTGGAGCAAGTCATTTGCAAGGCAGAAACTATCTACGTCAACGTCGATTCCAAGACGCTCACGAAGTTGCCGCTGTCCCCTGAGGTCCGCACCGCATTGGAATCGGGGGCCCACGGAAAAATCGTGGATCACGCGGGCAGGCCCACAGCGTAGCCCATGAATACGGTTCGACAGCCGCTCCGCTAGGTCAGAGTTCTGTCCCGGTCGGATTAATGAAAGACGATCCAACCCACGACCCGCTATTCTGCAAGGATGGATATCGGAAAAATGCTTGGCGAGCTGCGGGCGGAACGGGACCAGCTCAACGAAGCGATACTGACCTTGCAGCGGCTCGCAGCCGGACGCGGAAGACGCCGGGGCCGTCCGCCTGCTTGGATGACGGCAGTGAAACGGCGCGGCAGGCCACCGGGAAGCAAGAACAAGCCGAAGGGCGCCCGAGCGCGCTAAAGCCCGTGCTTCGTGAGGATCGCCGCGTTCCGGTGCTCAGCGCGGCCATCTCGCGCAACGCTTTCCTGGTCAGTCATCCGTTGGAGATTGTGGAACCGGCAGCGTGAACCTCGGACCCTGGAGCCGATGACGCGTGATCGCTTCGAGCTCGCACTCGGTGCCAATGCCCACAAAACGTACAGCGCCAATCCGTACCGTTAGGCTTCCGTTTAGGCTGCACGGCGCCCAGACCTAGCGACCCTGAGCATTCCTTAGTAACAGATAACTATCTCTGATTTCCCAAGCGCTCACCCATCATATCGACTTGTGGCCAATTGATCGGGTCGTTGAATACCCCCGGAACCCACGCAAGAACGACGCGGCGGTGGACCGCATGCGTTCCTCGATCCGCGAGTTCGGTTTCAAGATCCCGTGTTTGGTTCGAAGCGATGGCGAGGTCGTCGATGGTCACCTGCGGCTCAAGGCCGCGCGCAAGTTGGGCATCACGGAGATCCCATCCCGGTCATCCTCTGCGACGAGTGGACACCGGCGCAGGTCAAAGCGTTCCGGCTGATGGTGAACCGTTCGACTTCTTTACGCCTATCGGTGAATCAACTGGGTCTGCGCTGGCAAGTAAGATGATCCGCTTGTACCCAGTTCAGGGCTCCGGTCTTGCTAATCTGCCAATCTACAAGGAATGTGTCCTGACCTTTGACGGAATAGAGAAAGCGATTGGCGGCATACGATGCTTTGGTGTCCTCCGACACGGGCGAGGTCATAGTCAGGACATGATTCTGCCACCCGTCGTCGCTGGCGTAGGTAGCGGCGCCGAAGTTGTTGGCATCGAATTCGACCAAGCGCTTTTGCTGCACATCGTACCCGATCAGGTATTTGGCAACATAACCGGTTGCCGGTTCCACATCCTGTTCCGTAAGTTCGAGCCACTTATCTGCCAGAATGATCGCGCCTGTGAAGGTAGCTTTGTGAACCTGCGCATTGCGAAATGTACCGGCACAGTCCCATGTGCCGGTAAACCGAAAACCCTCCGGCGGGATGGCCGACAGGGGCTTGTTCTGTTGTGCGGGAGCGCTCGGAACCAACGCCACACAGCACAGCAGAGCGAAGAGGCGACGAATGCTTTGCATGAATGATTTCACTCCTAGGACCGGAATGCGTGTTGCTACATCCGTCCACAATAGCAATCGGTAGGCGCCAATGGTTAGTGATCTGCCCGCGCTACGGGAAGGGTCTGGCGAGCCTGGAAACGCTTCGATCTTCGAAAGCGACCGGCGCAGAAGCCAGTTCAACGTTCGGCGTGTTACCCTCGGTCGCATCCAGGTCGATGTGGTCGCCGACGGCGTTGCGAAGCCGCAGCTTAATGCACCCAACTTAGGCGCTCTTCACCAAAGTCATGGGGAAGCGGTCTTTCCACCCGCAAGGTTTGAGACTAGACGAACCGTCCATCCCAGGATGGACAAAACATACGCGGTCCATTCGTACGCGACGTGGAGTAGTTCTATCGGAATCTTGCAGCACCGCCCGATAATCCCGGTCGACAAGTACTCCCGGGACTGCTTGCAGGCGCGAACCAAGCGCGCCTCGTCATTATCGATGATCCGCTTGACGCTGCCGCTGGAAAGGGAATCGAAGACGCGGACGTGGTTTGCGCCCCCAATGGCCGCATCCAATCACCGAAATCCTGACCATATCTGCTGGCTCCTTGTATAAGCGTGTGATTATAACAGACTGCGATACGTGGACAGAAACGCAGCCGAGCAAAAAATCCGCAGGCGGTTCTAGGGCCGCGTGAGGCGGCTAAGTTCTAGAAAATTGGCGTGTTCGCCAGGGACAACCGAGCTAACCACGGAGGCTCTACGCTCAATCGGTCGTATTCAGTCGCTGCCGGGCTAACCGCGCGCCCGCAAACTAGTCTAACGAGCAGCCGGGATGGATTGGACTGATCGAGCGGCTGCCGAAGAAGCGCGCAAAGGGAATCAACTGGCCTTTCGTGTCCTTGTAGAGCGGCACAGCCGCGCCGTCTTCCGTCTCGCATTTCGTATGACTGGCAACGAACAGGACGCCGAGGACATGGTGCAGGAAACCTTTCTTCGCGCTTTCAAACAGCTGCATCGCTTTGATGGGCGCGCCTCGTTTGGAACCTGGGTGTACCGGATTGCCGCAAATTGCTCGCTGGACCTGATTCGGGCGCGGCGCGTTCGCGGGGAACGACAGCCTGGGCTGGACACCGCCGCATCGCCCGACCCTTCTCCCGAGCGCGTCACTCGCAGTAGACAACTTGCGGGAATACTGGACCACGCACTCGAGCAGCTCACCGAAGCGGAGCGGACCGCATTTCTGCTCCGCCATTACGAAGGCTGCAATATTGACCAAATCGCGAAGGTACTGGGGGTCGGGAACAGCGCCGCAAAGCACAGCGTTTTTCGAGCCGTGCAAAAGCTCCGCGGCGCGCTGGAACCGGCCTGGGGAGGGGCAAAATGAATCACCTCAGCGAAGAAGAACTTACGCAAGCGTATTACGGCGACGAAGAGCCTGAATCGCGCCGTCATCCTGAGGCTCGCCGTCATTTGGCCGATTGCGCGGAGTGCCAGGCGGCCTTCCAGCACCTGAAAACAATGCTGGACGAGTTGCTCTCAGAGTCCGTTCCCGAACGCGGGACTGCCTATGGCGCCGAGGTCTGGAACCGCCTGCTTCCGCGCTTGCCGCTCGAAAAACCACGGCGTGTCTGGCTCCGCTGGTGGACTGCTGTTCCTGTGCTGGCAGGCCTATTGGCTGTGGCCTTCCTGGCCGGACGGTTCACACAGCCGAAAACTGCCGGCATCGCTCCGGAGGCTCGCCAGAGGATCCTGCTCATCACGCTGGGCAATCATCTTGACCGGTCGGAAATTCTCCTGGCCGAACTGGTGAACGCCCCGCCGGGGGCCGCCGATTTCGGCGACGAGCGTTCCAGCGCCCGGGACCTGCTGGACGAGAACCGCTTGCTCCGCCAGACCGCCGCGCGTATGGGCGACGCCTCTCGTGCCGCCGTGCTGGACGAACTGGAACGTGCGTTGCTCGACATCGCGCACAGCCCCTCCGAGATCTCCGCCCCCGAATTGGAATCCTTGCAGAGGCGCATCGAAAACGAAGGCCTGTTGTTTAAGGTGCGTATTATCAGCTCCAATATTCATCGCAAAGGACAGCAATTATGATCCGCAACATGTTCATTCTGGCCGCTCTGGCCGCGGCCTTGCCCGCGCAGGACCTCAACGGGCTCATGCGTCTCGGTTTTCAGGCGCAGCAGGGCGCTGGTGAAGACAAGGACTATCGTCGAGGCCGCACGGCACTGGACGCGGGCCGCTGGGAGGATGCCATCGCCGCGTTCAGCGATTCAGCCGCACGCAAAGGAGCCGCGGCCGACGGGGCGCTCTACTGGAAGGCTTATGCGGAAAACCGTGCCGGCCAGCGCGATGCCGCTCTCGCCACCCTGGCCGCGTTGCGCCAGCAATACCCGTCCAGTCACTGGTTAAGCGATGCACAGGCGCTGGAGGTGGAGATCCACGCTCGCGCCGGCGCGCCGGTCAATCCCGCTGCCGAATCGGACGAGGATCTCAAGCTCATTGCCATCAATAGCTTGATGCAATCCGACCCGAACCAGGCCCTGCCCATTCTGGAAAAGCTCCTCAAGAGCAATAACTCGCCGAAACTCAAAGAAAGAGCGCTCTTCGTGCTCACCCAGAGCGGGTCGCCAGAGGCGCGAAAGATTCTGAGCGGTGTCGCACTCGGGGGCTCCAACCCCGATCTCCAGCGAGCGGCCATCCGGTATATGGGCATGATGGGCAGCGACGACGTACGGCGCGAGCTGGCGTCCATCTATGCCTCTTCGCAAGACAAAGACGTCAGGCCCGCCATCCTGCAGGCCTTCATGGTGTCGGGCTCGCGCGAATTCCTGCTCAATGTCGCCAAGACTGAAAAGGACCCGGATCTGCGCAGAGAGGCGATTCGTGAGCTCGGCGTCAGCGGCGGCCAGGACGAACTCTGGCAGCTTTACCAGAGCGAGGGTTCCGTCGAAGCTAAGGAAGAAATCCTGAAGTCCATGTTCGTGGGCGGGAGCTCGGCCCATCTGGTTGAGGTCGCCCGTTCGGAGAAGGATCAGCGCCTACGCCTCGCCGCGATTAAGTCGCTGGGAGTGATGGGCGACAACGGCCGCAGCGACGTTCTCGTCTCTATCTATCATTCAGACCAGGACCGCACCGTCCGGGAGGCGATACTGAACGCCCTGTTCATCCAGGAGAACGGCAAGGCTCTGGTCGATCTGGCGCGGAACGAGCAAGATCCTCAGATGAAGAAGCAGATCATCAACAAGCTCGCCATGGTTCACTCCAAAGAGAGTACGGACTACATGCTGGAGATTCTGAAATGAGAACGCTCGCCGTCCTTTTCGCCATTTCCGCTGCCGCATTCGCTCAGGATGAGAGGCCAGTTGTTACCAACGCCCGGTTCGAGACGCGGGCATTTTCGAGCACGCCCGCGGGCGATCTCGCCGCGCAAATTCGGGCCGGATCCGCCACCTGGTTTGGCTATGCCGTCAAGAGCGTGCCAGGCGACCGTTCGAGCTGCGGCTGGAACCAGGGCACGCAGCACGGCTGGCGCCTGGAAGGTGAGAGCTCGGCGATCTTCTCCGGCACGTCGTCCCCGGGTGGCCCAGTGCATCTGGAAGCCTCACCCGCCATCGACGTTTTGTTTCGCGTGGAGAACAACACGGTGCAGAAGGTCGGGGTCTATTCGACGAATTGTTCTTTAGACGCCGGCGGACTTCCCTTCGTCTGGATCACCGATGTGCCGGCGAAGGCGAGTCTCACCTACCTGCAGACGCTGGTCTCGGCGAGCGGCGCAGATCACACGTCGTATTCCGCCATTCTCGCGATCTCGATGCATGAAGACACGCAGGCCTCGGGCATTCTGGAACAACTTGCGCGCCCGGCGGCGGGGCAAAGGATCCGCGAGAAAGCGATCTTCTGGCTGGGGGCCAATCGCGGAGCGCGCGGCGTCGCGGTTCTGAAAAACATCCTCGAGATCGACCCGAGCGAGCAGATTCGCGACAAGGCGGTTTTTGCGCTTTCCATCAGCAAGCAACCGGACGCGCTCGACCCGATATTCCGGGCGGCGCACAACGATTCATCGCCGCACGTGCGTGCTCAGGCGCTTTTCTGGCTGGGGCAGAAAGCAGGAGAGCGTGCCGCGGCA
>Ga0182015_10007106_pt1 | contig 11011 bp, 7 predicted proteins | sample 712P3MmetaG_FD_120478 | JGI IMG/M metagenome (GOLD analysis project Ga0182015, IMG submission 120478) | Permafrost microbial communities from Stordalen Mire, Sweden - 712P3M metaG | ecosystem: Environmental > Terrestrial > Soil > Wetlands > Permafrost | place: Sweden: Stordalen | collected...
CGGGGCTGGCCGTTGACCACCGCGAGCAGGATCATGGAAAAACCTTCCTGCATGGCGGTGTGTTTGAAGAGCTGGTTGAGAACGATCTGCGGCTCGGCGCCGCGCTTGAGTTCGACGACGATGCGCATGCCGTCGCGATCGCTTTCGTCGCGGATATCGGAAATGTCTTCGATGTCCTTGTCGTTGACCAGTTGAGCGATGCGCTCGACCAGGCGGGCTTTGTTTACCTGATAGGGAATTTCGGTGACGATGATGGCCTGGCGTTCTTTGGAAATGTTTTCGATGGAAGCTTTGGCGCGCATCATGAAGCGGCCGCGGCCGGTGCGGTAGGCTTCGAAGACTCCGGCGCGTCCGTGAATGATGCCGGCGGTGGGGAAATCCGGACCCTGGACGGATTTTAGAATTTCGGCAAGCTGGGCGTTGGGATCGTTGATGAGAGTGATGGTGGCGTCTACGATTTCGGTCAAGTTGTGGGGCGGAATTTTTGTGGCCATGCCGACGGCGATTCCGTCGGAGCCATTGATTAGCAGATTCGGAATGCGCGTGGGGAGAACGTCGGGCTCAACTTCGCTGCCGTCGTAGTTGGGGCGGAAATCGACCGTTTCTTTGTCGAGGTCTTCGAGGAGCGCGGTGGCGACTTGCGCGAGTTTGGCTTCCGTGTAGCGATCGGCGGCGGGAGGATCACCATCGACGGAGCCGAAATTTCCCTGACCGAAAATCAGCGGATAACGCAGGCTCCAGGTTTGCGCGAGACGAACTAGAGCGTCGTAGACGGCGAGGTTGCCATGGGGATGGTACTTGCCCATGACGTCGCCGACGATGCGAGCGCACTTGCGCGTGGCTTTGTTCGGCTGCAAGCCCATCTGCTGCATGGTGTAGAGAATGCGGCGGTGTACGGGTTTGAGTCCGTCGCGGACATCGGGCAGGGCGCGGCCGATGATGACCGACATGGAATAGTCGAGATACGATTTCTTCATCTCGTCTTCTATGTTGACGGGCTGAATGTGCAGGGCGCCGGGACTGCCGTCGCCGGGAGGCGGCGGGGTCAGGGGGAGTTCGGGATTCTGATCGTCAGGCATTCTTTTTGAGCTCACAGCTGTCAGCTATCAACCATCAGCCCAAACGCAAAATCCAAATTGGGGCGAAACTGGTGTAACTGACTGCATTTACAGGATGTTACGTGGTACGGGAACAGTTGTTATTTTAGCACGAAAGGCAGAGTTTTGGAGGAGCTCGGGGCGGATTCGAGAATGACAGTTCTGATGCTACCGGTGCCGAGTTGGGACGGCCGCGGAAAATAGCGTGAACCGGGTTCAGCCGTCACAAAGGGTTCGCGAGCCCGCGTTTTATCCTGCGCGGAATGAAGCGCATTCCATCGCTCGACGGGTTGCGGGCCATCTCGATTTCGATGGTTGTGATGGGACACTGGACCTCGCTCCACTACGGGTGGGAAGTTGGAGGGGCGTTTGCGAACCTGGGGGTGAGGATCTTTTTCATCATCTCCGGATACTTGATCACAACTCTGCTGTTGAAGGAGTGGGCGCGAAGCTCGACGATTCGACTGCGCGAGTTCTATGTGCGCAGGGCTTACCGAATTCTGCCCGCAGCGATTGCCTTCATGCTGCCGGTTTTTGTTATTTATGGGCGGCAGACGCGGTGGTACCACATGGCGGCAGCCGCTTTGTACGTGACCAATTTCGATTACGCGCATCCCTGGTTTTTGGGGCACTTGTGGTCGCTGAGCGTGGAGGAGCAGTTTTATTTCTTGTGGCCGGGAGTGCTTAAGAAGTGGTACCGGCACCGGACTACGATCCTGGCCGGGGTGGTATTGTTCGCTCCGATTTATCGCGTGGGGTGCGCTCTGCTGAAATTTCACGGGCGAGCGGACGAGACGTTTCCGGCGGTGGCGGACATCCTGGCTGTGGGCTGTCTGCTGGCAATTTTTGCGGCGCGCCTGCCTCGAATCAAGCAGGGCTGGGCGTTGGCGATGGTCGCACCGGTGGCTCTGGTTCCGGTATACGTGGCGGCGGTGCATTTTCGCACGACGCCCCTGCTTCTGCTGGTGTTGTGGCCGTTGCTGCACGTGTCGATTGCCGGCCTGGTGCTGCACGCCGTGCAGACTCCTTACTGGATATTGAATGTGAAGCCGGTGGTTTGGCTGGGAAAGATCAGCTACAGCCTTTATCTGTGGCAGCAGTTATTTGCCTATGGTCCGCAGCACAAGGACTGGTATTGGCTGTTTGTCGCGGTGGGAGTAGCAAGCCTTTCCTACTATCTGGTGGAGCAGCCTATGCTGCGGCTGCGGGAGAAGAGGGAGAAACGGGAGCGGGCGTATGCGCAGGCGGCGTAGAGGGAAGCTCTTGCTGAGTGTGACGCTGGGCGAGATGCAGTCCGCTGAGAAAAACGACCACGGGGGCTAAAGCCCGTTTCGATCGACGGGACTTACGCGGCGCTGAAGCGCCGCTCTTCCACGGTGATCCGCACGTTCAGAGAGACCCATGCGTTCGGAGTGATCCACCCGTCAGGGTGACCCATGGGTTCGGAGCGATCCACACGTTCAGAGTGATTGGCACGTTCCGCGGTGATCCACACATTCACCGTGATCGGCGCATTCACGACTTTTTCCGCAGCGTGCTAGGGGCGGGTGATGACTTCGTTGGGAGACGATGGGAGTACGAACTTCACGTTGCGGGTGGTGTTGGAGCGCAGGGTTTCGGCGACGTCGAGGCCGGACAGCGCGATCTTTTTGTTCCAGTAGCCGTCGGTGTAGTAGTCACCGCGAGCGTAGAGGATGCCGTCGGCGATGGCGTAGTCGCGGACTTCTTCGCGGTGTCCGTCACGAAAGATGAGAACGGCGGAGGGCAGGTCTTGCGGCGGAGATGCGGAGGCGGGGATGAGCGGCAGGGCGTGGCCGTCGGCTGCGGTGCTGCTGATACGAACGTAACGACCGTTCTGGAGTTCGATCATCAACGGTTGCGAGGATGGAGACTCGCGGCGGTTGAAAGGACTGATGCCGGGTCCCATGGAATCGGCGACGGGACCGGCCATGTCGCGTGCGGCTTGCAGCAAGAATGGGGGCGGCTGGGAGGCGACGGGATAGCCGGTGGAATAGATGTCGCTGGGATCGAAGGAGTCACCGAAGAAAGGGAACGGCAGAGAAGTGTAAGGGGAAACGTAGGGAGAAACGCGGCGGTTGTGCGCGCGGGCAAGATTGCCTCTGAGGGAGTTGGAGGAGTGGGTTGCGCGGCTGGCGGGGGCTGCAGGTCTCTGGGCGGCGGCGCAGGGGGTGAGTGTTGCCCCTAACAAAACGAAGAGAGCAAAATTTCCTGCCTGGTTCACCTTACTATATGCATTTCGCGGACAGTAGTGTCCGCGCCACACTGGATTATCGAGGATTGCGAATGTGCGCATCAGTTTGCCTGGGCGGAGGGCGGCAATTGGAAGACGATGCCGTGGTCGTCGTTTTGTTTTTCGGTGGCCGGCAGATCGAGATCCGCGAGAGCGATCTTGCGGGGATGGCCCGGCGTTAGATCGTAGAGTGTTTGACTGACAATAGCGTAGTTTGCCACCTCGAGTTGATGACCGTCTTTGAAGACCAGGATGGTGGGAGCCTGTGGCGGTTCGGGATCGAGGTCGGAGTCGGCGGCAGGCATGTCCTCTACCGGCGATGTGGAGACCGGGGGGATGTAGGAAGCGGCGCCCGATCCGCGGCGGTCGAAGATGGTGGGGCCGCCCTGGTACTCGGGGTCATCGTCGTCAGAGGGGGAATCGGCAGCGCCGGCATCCGCGGCGTAGGGCGCGGGATAGAGATACGGGTAATAAACAGTGCCGTTTGCGGTGTTGCGTTGGGAATTCCAATTGTTGTTCGGAGGCTTGCCGCCCGGGCCTTGGGGCGGATGCGGAATTTTGGTTGAAACGGTTACACCCGACTTCGACGGGATAGAGAGGTTGTGGGCGGGTGCGGCGGTGCTGGAGGGCATTACGCTGACAGAGTGAGCGGAGCCGGAGGAAGTTGCGGCGTTGACTTGAGCGGGACTGCTCGCGACAAGAACGAACAGGAGCAGGAGCATCCCGAAAAGTGGCAGGGCAGCCGGAATCGAGCGCTGCACAGGACATTTCACGACACTATGATACTCCAACGAGAACGTCATGGCGCACCTCGGATAGCTACAATTTAGATCGCGGCCGGGCGGGGTGGATGCGGGGGAATTGTAGAGAATTGTTAGCTGTCAAAGTCAAAGGCTCTAACACAAGGGGCACAGAGGAAACCACTCAAGTCATCCGCGGGGGATTTGGGCCAGGGCCAGGAGACTCCAGAGGATGTAGGCGGCGAGCAATGCCCAGACGCAGGCGGTTACAAGTTGGCGATAGGGAGTTTCCATGAGGTCGGCGAGGATGCCGGAGACGAAGATCAGGACGAAGGGGATGGAAGCGAGAAGGAATCCTGCGCCGGCTACGTGGGGGTGGGCCATGCCCAATCCGATGAACAACAGGGCGACGAGCCCGGGAGCGGTGTTCCCGAAGTAGCGGGTGCGAGGCCAGAGGAAATAAGTTGCCGTCGCGATCGGCAGCAGCAGGGCCAGGGCGGGACAGGCGCGCAGCAGTTGCAATCCGACCTGGCGGTATACCCCGGGCACGGTGAAGCCGCGCCAGGTCGCTCCCCAGAAGGAGGCGTGCCGCATCCCCTCGGAAAAGGTGCGGGGATGGAAGAAATAAGTAGCGAAGAGAATGGCTAGAGCAACCAAACATGCGACAGTCCAGATGGTGAGAGCTGCGCCACGGCGGATGGGCGCTAGATAGAGCAGGAAAAAGAAAGCTATGGGCACAACAATGATCATCGAGAATTGGGAGCCCACCGCGATGGCGAGGGAGATGCCGAGCAGGACGATGCGCCGCCAGTTCCAGAGAATGACTTCGCGCGGGGCGTAGAGCGTGTGGGCGACGGCGATGGCAGTGAAGATTGCGCCGAAAGCGCCCCAGGCAGCGAGGATTTCGGGTTCGGTGTGCCAGACGGCGCTGGCCTGGATCATGGAAGGGGAAAAGCAGTAGAGGGTGAGGGCGAGGAATCCGCCGGAATTTCCGCAGAGACGGCGGGCGACATACCAGAGCGAAGCGCCGAGGAAGACTCCAACGGCGAGGAACGGGATGCGCGGTAGCCAGCGCCAGTAAGGAAAGGAGTCGGGATCGAGCAGGTGCTGGGGCCACGCGAGCAGCGGTGCGGCCGTAACGACAGAGAGCAGCGGAGAATGTTGGGCGTCGAAGCCGTCGTTGTCTTGGAATACTGCGACGGGAAGCGGTGGCTGAGAATCTGGGTTCGGCGCGCCGGCGATGCCGAAGCCGTGAAGCTGGCCCCAGCCTGCAGCGATGCGGACTTGCTCGGACGCGTTGGGGACGCGGGATGCGGAGAACTCGGATGCACGCAGCTCGGAATGGATGAGCCAGACAGCCTGCGACAGGAAGGCCAGGAGTAAGAGGCCTGCGAAAAACTGTGGGCGGCCGAAGCGTTCGTGCGTGAAAAATCGCGTCATAAGGCGGGACGAAGTGTTTTACCATGACCGAGCCTGTTTGCGAGAAACTTCTGCGATGGATCAAGGGATGAACAGTTCGAGTGAGGAGCAGAGCGCGTTGACGCCCGAAGCCACAACTGCGGCAGTGCCTGCCCCCGCGCCGGATTTTGCGATGGCTGTTCAGCCATCCTACGTGCGGACGGTGTTTCTTGGTCCGGACGGGCTGAGGGCCGGATGGGGATTCGCGTTCTATGTGGCGATGTTCTACCCGCTGCAGTTTGTGGCCAGCCGGTGGGCCGGGTCGGTGGAGTTGGGCTCGAATGGGCTGTGGTCGATGATGCTGGAGGAGTTTGCGGTTCTGGTGGCGGCCGTGGTTCCGGCGCTGGTGCTGGGAAGAGTCGAGAAGCGGCCTTGGGGCGTGTATGGGCTGCCGGGGCGGCAGGCGTTCGGGAAACTGTTTTGGGTGGGAGCGCTGTGGGGATTTGCGAGCATCACGCTGCTGCTCGGGGTGATGTATGGGCTGCGGGTGTTTGACGTGGGGCACTTGGCGATGCACGGCGCGCGCGTTGTGAAGTTTGCAGCGTTCTGGGCGGGGATGTTTTTGCTGGTGGGATTCTTCGAGGAGTTTCTGCTGCGCGGTTATTCGCAGTTCACCCTGACGCGGGCGATCGGCTTCTGGCCGTCAGCGGTGCTGCTATCGTGCACGTTTGGCCTGATCCACTTGGCGAATGCGGGCGAGCAGTGGATGGGACTGCTGGCAGCGGCGGCGATCGGCTTCTTCTTTTGTTTGACCTTGCGGCGCACGGGGGGCTTGTGGTTTGCGGTGGGATTTCATGCGGCTTGGGATTGGGGAGAGACGTTTTTTTATTCCGTGCCCGATAGCGGAACGATTTTCCCGGGGCATTTGCTGCAGTCGTCATTTCACGGACCGAGATGGCTTACGGGAGGGATCGTGGGGCCGGAGGGCAGTGTGCTGTGCTTTGTGGTCATTGGGGTGGTGTGGGTGATGTTTGAGAGAGTGTATCGGGACGTGAGGTATGGCATGGAAAAGTCTTAAACACAGAGGTTCAGGGTAGTTCCCGTTTCAAAAAGTTGCGGTTAAGAAATTTGCGATTCGAGTTTCTCCTGATATTCGCCTCAGCCTATACTCGATTTCATGAGCCCCGACATTGACTTGATGACGCCGCTGCGCAGGTACTGGGGGTACAGCACGTTTCGTCCGCTGCAGGAGCGGATTGTGCGCACTCTGCTGGCCGGGCACGATACCTGCGTAGTGATGCCGACGGGCGGGGGAAAGTCTCTGTGCTACCAGTTGCCGGCGGTGGTGTCGGAGGGGACGGCGGTGGTGATTTCTCCGCTGATCGCGCTGATGCAGGATCAGGCAACGCAGCTCGCGCAGATGGGGATTCCGGCGGCGGTGCTGAACAGCACCCTGAGCGAAGCGGAGCAGGCAAAGGTGATGAGCCGGGCGCGAGAAGGCGCTTACCGGCTGCTTTACGTGTCGCCAGAACGAGTAGCGAGGGGCGATACGATGGGCTGGCTGCAGCATATTCAGATCGCATTTTTCGCGATCGACGAGGCGCACTGCATCTCTGAGTGGGGGCATGAGTTCCGTCCGGAATACCGGCAATTAAGTAAGTTGCGTACGAAGTTTCCGGATCGTCCCATTGCGGCTTTTACGGCGAGCGCCACGCGGCATGTTCGGCACGACATTCTGGCGCAGCTACAATTGCGCAATCCCGATAAGTACATTGCCAGCTTTTACCGGCCGAACTTGCGCTACCTGGTGCGCGAATGCGCGGGGCTGGAGCAGATGGAGATGCTGGTGAGCGCGCTGCGCAGCTACTCCGGCAGCAATGTGATTATTTATTCGCCGACGATCAACCGGGTCGAGGAGACGGTGGATTTTCTAGAGGACAACGACATTGCCGCCGTGGGATATCACGGCAAGATGGGAGCCGACGACCGGAGGCGCAACCAGGAACGGTGGATGTCGGACGAGGTGCGAGTGCTGGTGGGGACGATCGCTTTTGGGTTGGGCATCAACAAGGCGGCGGTGCGGGCGGTGATTCACTTATCGCTGCCGAAGTCGATCGAACAGTATTACCAGGAGGCGGGACGAGCGGGGCGCGACGGCGCGAGTGCGGATTGCGTTTTGCTGTGGCAGAAGAAAGATGCTGGTCTGCTGGGATTTTTTGCCAACCAGATTACGGACGCCGCGGAGCGCGAGCGGGCGTGGGAGCGGTACAGGGTAATCCGCGAGTTCGTGGAGTCGCGGCGCTGCCGGCACCGGCAGATTTGCGGGCACTTTGGAGAAGCTCCGAAGTGGGAGTCTTGCGACGCTTGCGATGTTTGCGGGAGTGCGGCGGAGTGGATGGTGAAGTCCGGGGCGGCGGGAAAGACCGCAACGGCCGGAAGAAGACGCGTGCCGCTGCAGCCGCCTGCAGCGCCGGCTGCGGGATCCGAGGCGGAAGAGCTGCGGGAGTATCTGCGAGAGTGGCGGCGCGCCATGGCGAAAGAGAAGAACGTACCTGCCTACATTGTGTTGCACGATTCTTCTCTGGAAGAAATTTGCCGGCGGAAGCCTAAGTTTTTTGCGGAGCTCCTGGAGATTCCGGGAATCGGCGAGCGCAAGGCGGAGGTTTATGGACAGCCGATTCTGGAGGCATTGGAAAAGTACCGACAAGGGGCCCGGGCGGCCGGCGCTGAGAGCAAAATCAAGCCGGCGGATGAGACGCTGCGATTGTTGGGCGAAGGCCGGACGCTGGAAGAGATTGCGCTGATGCGAGGACGGCAGGTATCAACTATTGCGAGCGCGGTCGCGAATCTGCTGGAGACGGGACAAGTCGAGTTTCAATCTGGATGGGTGAGCAAGGAAAAGCAATCGGTGATTGAAGCGGCATGCGCGCAGGTTGGGATGGAACGGTTGAAGCCGTTGAAGGATATTGTGCCGCCGGAGATTACTTATGACGAGATCAAGCTGGTAGTGGGGAAAATGCGGCGGGAGGAGATTTTGAGGAAGATTGATGTTCCGGCGTAGCGTTTGGAATGGGGCTGCTCCTGCAAGACTTGTGACACCGCATGCATTTCGCGGGCAAGAGTGCCCGCGCCACACAAGCATTGCCAACCTTCAGACATTTAGGACCTGCTTGACAGCATCCTGGCCGGAGCGGACGCAATCTGGCACGCCGATGCCACGGTAGCCGTTGCCGGCGAGCGCGAGTTTGGGCAACTGCTGTCGCATGCGCTCGATGCGGTCGAGGCGTTCGAGGTGGCCGACGCCGTACTGGGCCATTGCAGACTTCCATTTATAAACGCGGGCGAAAAGCGGCCTGGCGCGCAGGCCGAGGATCTGTCGCAATTCGTTGCGGACGATGGCGATGATGGCGTCGTCGGAGAGCTGCCAGATATTTTCCGCGGTCGATCCAGCGAAGAAGCAGCGCAGCGCGGCGCGATCCTCGGGGGCGCGGTGAGGGAATTTGTTGTGGACGAAAGTCGCGGCCAGCAGGCGTTTCCCTTCACTGCGAGGCACGAGAAATCCGAAGCCGGGTGGAAGTGACTGGCGGACGTCGCGATTGTATCCGAGGCCGACTGTGATGGAAGAACTGTAAACGATGGCACCGAGCTCGGCGGAGAGCTCGGGACTGGCGATCGATAGCAGCTGCGCGGCGGCGTAGGTGGGCAGAGCGAGAATCACGGCGTCGAAGTGACCGGATTTCGATCCGGCTGAAACGCTCCAGCCTCCGGTGTCGTGCTGAATCGATTCCACGCGAGCGTTGGTGATTAACGAGGGCTGATTCAGGCGAGGGATAAGGCTTGCGACGAGTTGCTGCATGCCGTTTTTGAGCGAAGTGAAAAGCGGCGGGGCGGCCTGGTTTGCGGAACGCGGAATTTTCCTGCGAGCGGCAAGCATGGCGCGGCCGAGACTGCCGTGAGCGCGCTCCATCTCGGCAAAACGGGGAAGGACAGCACGCACGCTTAGGCTGGCGGCCTCGCCGCCGTAAACGCCAGAGAGCAGCGGATCGGCGAGGCAGTCGACCATTTCCGCTCCGTAGTGGCGCTTGACGAGAGAGGCGACGCTTTCGTCGGCTTCAGCGGTGCGCGGCGGATGGAATAATTCCTGCGCCATGCGGAGCTTGGTGCTCCAGGAAAAGAGCGGCGAGAATCCCGTGGGCAGGATTTTTGTCGGGACCATGAACATCAGACCGTCGGGCATGGGGATTAAACGGCCACGGACAAGGATGTACGTTTTGCGATCAGCGTCGTTGGAGCCGATGAGTTGATCGCCGAGACCGACGGCGCGGCAGAGATCGGCGGCCCAGGGCTTTTCGGTGAGGAAGGAATCGGGGCCGGCTTCGACGACGCAGCCCTGAATGTGTTCGGTGCGGAGAACGCCGCCGAGACGGGGCGAGGATTCATAGAGTGCGTAGTCAATGGTTCCGGCGCGGCGATGCTCTTCGAGGGTGAATGCGGCGGCGAGTCCGGAGATGCCGCCGCCGATGATCGCGATTCGGGTCATGAATAATGGTTGGGCTCTTATCTCTTCTCTGCTCTGCGGCTAACTGGGTTAAACGCGAACATGCGACCACCAGGGCTAAAGCCCGCAGTTATCTTTGACACTTTACGCGGCGCTGAAGCGCCGCTCTTCCACGTTACCGCACACCTTTCCTAGCAGCCGAATATTCTTGCACCAGGCGAGCCAGGTTCTTCACGTTTTCAACCGGCGTTTCGGGTAGGATGCCGTGGCCTAGGTTAAAGATGTGGCCGGGGCGTCCGGCGGCGAGGTGGAGAATGTGTTCGGCGCGAGATTTTAATTCTTCCCAATCGGCGAAGAGCAGGACGGGATCGAGATTGCCCTGCACGGCGCAGCGATGTTCGAGATCGCTCCAGCCTTTGTCGAGCGGGATGCGCCAGTCGAGGCCGATGACTTCGGCTCCAGTTTCATTCATCGCAGGAAGCAGCGTGGCGCTGTCCGTGCCAAAATAAATGATGGGCGCGCCAGCCTTCTGCAAACGCATCACTAACCTTTTCACATGCGGCAGGACGTAGCGGCGGTAATCTTCCACGCTGAGGCAGCCGACCCAACTGTCGAAAATCTGGATGACATCGGCGCCGGCACGCACCTGGGCAGCAGAGTACTCGGCCGTAACGTCAACCAGCTTGCGCATCAGTGCGTCCCAGTCGGCGGAAGAGTTGTACATCATCTTCTTGGCGTGGAGATAGTGGCGGGAGCCGCTGCCTTCGATCATGTAACTGGCGAGGGTGAAGGGCGCTCCGCAGAAACCGATGACGGGAAGGTTTCCGGCGAAATGCTTCGCGACTATGCCGACGGCCTCGGAGACATAGCCCAGATCGGAGGCGCGGTCGGTGCGGAGTTGGGCAACATCTTCGGTGGTGCGCACAGGTTTCTCGATGACCGGGCCTTCTCCGGCGGAGAAATGAAAGGGCAGGCCCATGACTTCGAGCGGAAGCAAGAGGTCGGCGAAGATGATGGCGGCGTCGAC
>Ga0182015_10007107_pt1 | contig 11010 bp, 8 predicted proteins | sample 712P3MmetaG_FD_120478 | JGI IMG/M metagenome (GOLD analysis project Ga0182015, IMG submission 120478) | Permafrost microbial communities from Stordalen Mire, Sweden - 712P3M metaG | ecosystem: Environmental > Terrestrial > Soil > Wetlands > Permafrost | place: Sweden: Stordalen | collected...
GGCCTGGCACTTTACGAAGAAATACGCCGCCCGAATGAATCGGACCATTGACAAGATCCCGGCGGGGACAATGAAAGCCCTGGCCAGTTGGCGCTGGCCAGGGAATGTTCAAGAGCTCGAAAACTTCATGGAAAGGTCGGTGGCCGTTACACGAGGGCCAACTCTCACTGCTCCCGTGTCGGAGCTGCGTGCCGACCTCGCCAATACCGCCAGCTTGGCAGAAGTGGAGCGGGAGCACATCTTACGCATTTTCCGTGAAACCGGTGGGGTGATCAGCGCCACAGCAGCTCGCCTGAGGATTCCACGGTCGACCCTGAACGCCATGATGAAGAAGCTAGGGATCTCCCGTAGCGATCTTTGACTGCGGAGCCGATATGTCGCCACAGACGCAAAGACAGCGCGATACCGATCCCAGGGGGAACCTCCTGCTTGCCAGTTTGGATCGGGCAGACTATGAAATCCTGATGCTAGAGGCCAAAGTGGTGGCTCTGAAGTTTCGCAAAAGACTGTATCGTCAGGACAACCCCATCGATTTTGTCTACTTCCCCATAACATCCATGGTCTCCTTGTTGGTCAGCACCACGGACAAGCTTTCGATGGAGATGGCTATCGTCGGGCGAGAGGGAGTTGTGGGAGCATCGGAGCTTCTTCAAAGGCAAGGATCGATGGCCTTGAGCCTTGTCCAGTTACCTGGCACCGCCGCTCAGATCGACCGCTACGCCTTCCTGAAAGTTGCAAGCAGTCGGCTGCGAGTGCAGGATGTGATGAACCGGCATCTCTTAGCGCTAATGCGGCAGGTCCTCATTGGAGCGGCGTGCAACCGGCTGCACACTATGGAAGAGCGTTGCGCTCGATGGCTGTTGATGACCCACGATCATGCCTGTCAGGATAGCTTTCCACTTACGCAGGAGTTCCTTTCTCAAATGCTCGGGGTTCGAAGAGCGACGGTCAATGCAGCGACAGGCACGCTGAAGAAAAAGGGGTTGATCCGGTACGTGCGGGGGCGCGTTACTATCATCGATCGGAAAGGCCTGGAATCGGCCTCCTGTGGCTGTCATCAAGCCACTATCCAGGTATACAGTTCCATTCTCGGTACTCCGGACAGACGTATTTAGAGTTTTGTGCACGCAGACGTACATATAATCTTTGATATCCGCTGACACTTAATGACGTAATTCTGCTTACTTATAGTCTGGCATGCAGTATTTAACCCGCTGCATACTGGCCCTCCGAGCCCGGCCAACTCTTGTCGCCTCTCTGCCGCAACTAGCTCTGCTACAAGCACTGCCAATGTAAATGGCGATGGTTCTTCAATACGAGCCAAGAGCGATTCCGTCCCGCCGAGGCTCGTTTGGCCCGCCGCGTAAGCCTTGCTTTTGTTCTTAAGATCGCGCTCCGGTACCGAAAGACTTGTACCTTTTGTCAGCCAGGGTCGTATCATAGCTCAACACCTAGGCGGTCTCTTCAGGGAAGAGCGTTCTGACGAATGAAATCACGGAACATTTGCCTCAAGGAGTCGACCGGAAGAACTATTTCCTCCACCATCCATCGTGCCGATGGCAAGAAATTACTCGCCAAAGGCCACGTTATCAGCGAAGAGGATGCTCGTACGCTTGCGACCGAAGGTTTGAACGAGGTCTGGGTGACCGAGTTGGAAGAGGGTGAGGTTGGCGAAGGCGACGCGGTGATGCAGGTGGCGACCAAAATCAGCTGCGGGCCGCTCGAAGTACGTTTAGCCGCTGGTGGGAGGGCGAATTTGTTCGCTACCGAGCCGTGTTGCATCTTGGTGGATGATAAGATGCTAATGCAAATCAATTCCGGGCGTGGTATGGTCGTCGCCACGTCTCGGAACTTTACTTACGCGGACGCGGGCCATCGGGTAGCCAGCGTGAAAAGCGCGCCTTTGGTTGTGGCCAAACCGGATCTTGAGGTCCTTATGTCTGTCGTCGAAGGGACGCGTCCGATGTTGCAGGCCTTGCCCATCCGCACTCCGGCCGTGACAATTTTATACACCGATCCGGTCGGCGGAGAACGTGCAAGGCAGTTGTTCGAAAACGTCATGCGCCAGCGTCTGAATCGGCTTGGGACCAGCGCCAGCGTGACCCTCTCTTCAATCGAAGAGGAAGACGCTGTTACCGATTCCCTCGATCATCTGCTGCGCGCCAAACCAACCGCTGTCCTGATCGCTTCGACTACCGCACCTGCCGGGCCGGTTGATGTGATCGGCCGCGCCTTGGTTCGAGCCGGAGTCGAGATCCAGTGCTTCCTGGCGCCGGTCGAGCCTGGCAATCTCCTCTTGCTCGGTTATAAAGACCATGTTCCAATCGTGTGCGCGCCCGGCTGCTTCCGGCCCGCCCGACTAAACGTCTTGGACTTGATACTACCGCCGCTGCTGGCAGGCCACCGGGTTTCGAAGTGGGAGGTCGCCTGCCTCGGGCATGGCGGCCTGCTCGTTTGATTTCTCCCGTTGTACGTCGCCAAAACTCCGTTCACATGGCTCAAGCGGCCATTGCCCAGGAATAGCGATGGTGGAGAGACCTCCCCGGATTTTAAAGAAATAACTGTTCACGGCCTTCCTCTCATCAAGCCGCCCTATGGCCGCATCACAGCATATGACATGAACCAGGGCGCTATTACATGGATGACGCCGAATGGCGATGGACCGCGCAATCATCCGCTGCTCAAAGATCTCCATCTTCCTCCCTTGGGCAATATGGGCCGGCCTGTCGCTCTACCGACGAAGACCTTGCTGTTTGTGGCCGACAGTAGCAATGCCGTGATGGGCGGCGCGGGAATCTCAGGTCCGGCAAAATTCCGCGCTTACGATAAACTCACCGGCAAGGTGATCGCCGAACTCGATCTTCCCGTCGGCGCCACCGGCGGTCCGATGACCTACTTGCAAAATGGCAGGCAGCTGATCGTTGTACCGGTGGGCGGAAAGGGTTACGGCGCTGGTTGGGTTGCCTTGGTCTGCCGGCCTCTCCGCCACAACCCGGAATTTACTTCACCGCGCAAGCTTTGCGGGGCCAGAGCGAATACGGGGCCAAGTGCGCGGCCTGCCATGGAGTCGATCTTACAGGCAGCGAGCATGCCCCGCCATTGAAGGGCCGCAGATTTTGGAATGAGTGGGATCAAGAAGCTGTGCGAAGTTTGTACAGCAGAATCATCAGCACGATGCCGCCGTCGGACCCGGGCAGCGTGGCGCCCAAGGACGTGATCGATATCGTCACCTTTCTGCTGCAATCAAATGGCCTGCCTGCGGGAGAGAAGGCTATTGAAAACCCGAACGAGTTAAACGTGATCAGGTTGAAAGGCCCTACTGATACTCGCACGAGCAGGTGATCGCGACCACTAGCCGAAGCGGGGCGGCCCTCCGGCCACTCCCCCAGCGTTCGATCACGACCTTTTTGTCGGTGTAGATCAGGGACGTGGCGCTAGCTGGGTGGGCCGTCGAGCGGAATCTCCTCAGCCCAATCTGACTGCAACGCGAGTATCCCTCACGGCTTATTACCCTATACCATCGTCAGGAGGGCGACGCGGGCTTCGGTTCAACGGTGTACGCGACCAGATTCTCCCTGAGATTTTCATGCGCTACAACCTGAACGCCCGCGTCGAGACTCTACATGGGAGTGACGCTGTCGTAGGCGTTCACTATCCTTTGTCTGCGGCTCGAAACCACAGTTCCATGAACGCTGTCCGGAGCCCGAAGACTTGGCCGATCCGTCAGGGCCTTGACGTATCGGATCGCCCGATCCGACCTGACGGCGAATTCTGCGGGCGCCCAAATACCCGTCCATAAATAAGGGACATGAGGGCACTCGCGGCACCGGGGCGCTAGAGTCAGGCTTCCCATTTCATCGAGTCTGCTCGCGTTCTCGTTCCAGACGATTCCGAGCAAGTTCGACGATTGGTTTTCCATACGGTTTGCATCTTGGCGGGTCTTTCCGATGCTGCTAGACTAAACCCATGGAAGTACCCGCGAAGGCGGTGGAGTGTGTCCAATGCCACAAGAGCAGCCCGCCTGGGTCCTCTCACTGCTCCTCGTGCGGCGCCTCGCTCGGCTCTGAGCACCCTACTGTAATCACCACGCCAAGCCCCGAGGACGAGACGATGCTCCACACCGCCTCGAGCGTCAATTGGGCTCGGAGCAGCACTCGGGGCGGATCGGCCGACTCTAATCCAGGCGTAGCCCTCGAAGTTGGAAGTGTCCTCGCGGATCGTTACGAGATCCTGAAGATGCTGGGCGAAGGCGGCATGGGCGCGGTCTACAAAGCAAGAGACCGCGAACTGGACCGATTGGTGGCCGTAAAGGTGGTCCGGCGAGACCTGGCCGGCCACGCCAGCATCATGCAGCGCTTCAAGCAGGAATTGATCCTGGCGCGGAAAATCACTCATCGCAACGTGGTCCGCATCTTCGATCTCGGGGTCTCCGACGGATTCCGCTTCATCACCATGGAGTACATCGACGGGCGGGATTTGTCATCCTTGCTCGAAGAGCGCAAACTCACGCCCGAGGAAACCGTCAAGATTCTCCGCCAGGTCTGCGCCGCGCTCGAAGCGGCGCACGCGGAGGGGGTGATTCACCGCGATTTGAAGCCGCAGAATATCATGCTCGAGTCCGGCGGACGGGTGGTGGTAATGGACTTCGGTCTGGCCCGCTCCATGGAAGGCAGCGGCCTGACGCAAGTTGGCGCGGTGATGGGAACGCCCGCGTACATGTCTCCGGAGCAAGCCAAAGGCATGCCGGTCGACGAACGTTCCGATATTTTCGCGCTGGGTATTATCACTTACGAAATGCTGAGCGGCGTGCTTCCGTTCAAGGCCGATTCCGCGCTCGCCAGCCTATTATTGCGAACCCAATCTCCCGCTCCACCGCTGACTCAGATCGACGCGGCAATACCGCAGCCGTTGAGCGACATAGTCCAAAAGACGCTGGGGACGAATGTCGAGGATCGCTACCAAAGCGTGGCGTTGCTGGGCCAGGACCTGAACGATTGGGAGCAAGGCACGCTGCACAAGGTTATCGTCACGCCGCCCATCGCGATGATGGCGCCATCGAAAACCGGCCAATGGATCGCTATTGCGATGGGCACTGCCGCGCTCCTCGCGGCCGGCGTATATGGCGGGTACCGGCTGTTGAACAGAACAGCCAAGCCGGTGGCACCCATGACCGTGCTCATCGCCGATTTCAACAACCACACCGGAGACGAAGTTTTCAGCGGCACGCTGGAATCCACGCTCAAGCTGGCTTTGGAAGGCGCATCTTTCATCAATGCCTACGATCGCACCAGAATGCGAGACCTGGGGTTGAAGGCCTTATCCGGTCCGCTCGATGACGCGAAGGCCGAGCAAATCGCCGCTAGCCAGGGTTTGAATGTGGTAGTGTCCGGCTCAATCGACCGGCACGGCGCCGAATACCAGCTATCGCTGCGCGCGGTTCAGACGGTCTCCGGCAAAGTAGTTGCTACCTCCGATGAAACCGCCGCCAGCAAGGATCAAGTCCTGTTTGCCGTGACTAAGCTGGGGACCGTTGTCCGCAAGGCGCTGGGCGACGACACATCGGACTCCGCGCAGCGGTTCTCGATGTTGACCGTGTCGGCGGCATCTCTGGAAGCCGTTCACGAATACGCCATAGCGCTGGACGACTTGTCCAAAGGCCAGTATGAGGACGCATTAAAGCACTGCTCGCAGGCCGTGGATCTGGATCCAAACTTCGGGCTAGCCTATATGAATATGGCCGCTGCGTCGCATAACCTCTCTCGACAGCAGGATGCCGAAAAGTACATCAAACTGGCACTCAACCACATCGACCACATGACCGAGCGGGAAAGATTCGAAACCCGCTCTTACTCGTACTACTTAAACGGCGACACCCAGAAATGCGTGGACGAGTATGGAGCCTTGCTGCAAAGGTATCCGTCCGATACCGGGGCATACAATAACATAGCGGATTGCTTGGTACTGCTGCGCAACATACCCAAGGCGCTGGAGGAGGTGCGGCGGGCCGTGGCTATCCTGCCCAAACGCGCCACGTACCGTCTAAACGATTCAACCTGGTCAGCCTATGCCGGCGATTTTCAAACTGCCGCCAAGGAGGCCGGGGTGACGCTGCAACTGGTACCCGGTTTTAGTTGGGGGTTCGGGGCACAAGCGTTCGCCGATCTAGGGCAGGGCCAACTCGCGCCAGCGGCGAAGGAGTACGAAGAGGTCGCAAAGACCGACATGTCCTACGCCGCTGCGGGTTTGGCGGACTTGGCCATCTATGAAGGCCGCTACCGCGACGCAGTGAGAATTCTCGAAAAAGGCGCAGCCGACGACTCGGTGGCAAAGAACCCGGATGCCGCCGCCGATAAGTTGTCGGCGCTGGCCTATGTTCAGCTTCTGCGGGGCGACAAGGCCGCAGCCCTCAAAGCCACCAACAACGCGCTCGATCTTAGCAAGGCCGTGAAGACCAGGTTTATCGCGGCGCGGAACTATGCCGCTCTCGGAGAAGACGCCAGGGCAAAGGAACTGGCCGCCGGGCTCTCTTCCGAGCTCCCGCTCGAGCCCCAGGCGTACGGTAAACTGATCGAGGGCGAGATTGCTTTGAAGAATGGCGATAGCCGAGGAGCCATCAGTTCGTTCACGCAAGCGAATAACATCCTGGATACCTGGATCGGCCGCTTCGATTTGGGCCACGCGTACCTGGAGGCTGGCGCCTTTACGGAAGCTGATTCTGAATTCGACCGGTGCCTCAAGCGCCGCGGTGAGGCTTTGGCGCTGTTCTTGGACGAAGTGCCCACCTACGGCTATTTCCCGCCAGTCTATTATTACCAGGGACGGGTGCGAGAGGGCTTGAAGAGTGCGGCATTCGCTGAACCCTACAAGCAGTACTTGAGCATTCGTGGCCAAGCCGGCGAGGATCCTCTGCTGGCCGACGTGCGGCGCCGCGTCCATTAATTCTCACATTCGGTACTTCTAGTGCTGCAGACGACAACTGTAACCTTCCTTCTGAACGGCCGACGCGCCTTTTTGCTTGACGCGACATCTCTCTTTTGGGGATACTTAGACTCTACAATCTTTTAAGATGGCAACCAACAGCCGCTAACCACGCAGCGGCAAGTGACTCTGTTTTGTGGGGGCTCGTGTCAAAGGACAGTTGGGACGAGAGGACCTTGGATGTATCGGATGGATGTTCGACGAGCTGTTATATCTGTTTGGTCTAAATCGGTCGTTGTCTTTGGTCTTGGATTGCTCGCGCTATTCGTGCCTGCCGCGCGGGCCCAAACGGTGGTATCCCAAGGGCCACTAAACTACTTCCAGAATTATTTTGTGACGGGAGACTACGTTGTCGGGGGCGTGGGCGGCCTGAGTACGCTGGGCCCCAACCCCACCGCCACCATTAACTTCAGTGGCGTGCCTTGCATCAGCGGGCCCGGACTTTTTGCAGGCGTCGTGCCCTGCACTGCGAAAGGAGCAGCTCCGGCCGACATCATCGCTGCGTTTCTGTATTGGGAGACGATAGAGCCTACTAGCTCGACGACGCCAACCGCGACAACCGGCACCTTCGACGCTAACCTCAGCAATCCCAATGCCTCTTTCTTCAATCCGAGCCTCGCGAATGAACCCATGGTTGCCGTTCCGCTGGGCAGTCCGCAAGTCCCGGCGTGCGTCGCCGGCGGTGGCACCGAATCGACAAACTCCTACGTGCGAGTCTACCGCGCGGATGTTCTCCAATATCTGAATATCAATTCAACTTCGAATGTTCGAACGGCCAATTACACGCACACCATTACATTTTCCGGCAATCCGACCGGCACGGTATTCAATGGCGCGACCCTGGTTGTGGTCTATCGTCTTGTAGCGGCGGGGAATCCGAGAATCGCGCCCCTTCGATCCGTGGTTTTTTTCGATGGCGCGTTTACCGGCGTTGCGTCCAACAGCCCGAGCCTGAACCAAACGATGCCCGGATTTTTTCAGGCATCAACCAGCGCTGACGCTAAGATGACCCAGATCGTCGGCGGCGCGACAAGCAAATTCACCGAAACGCTCACTGTCAACGGCAACGGCGGCAGCCCGCAAGAAGTATCGAATCCGTTCGTCGGCGCACAAGGCGCGGACTGGGACAATTACACGTTCAACTATAATCTCGCCGCAGGCGATTCTTCTGTCCAGACAGAGGTGCAGAGTTCGAAGGATTGTCTCTCGTGGGCTGCAATCATCACGAGCACCAACGTTCAGGACTCGGATTTTGATGGGCTTCTGGACATATGGGAAGAATCCGGATTGTATTTCAATCCCGGATTCCGGAACGATGGCATCCCGCCCTCGAAAATAGTGACACCAACCGCCCCAGCCTCGTTTGGCACATGCACGGGGAACGCGGCGACGTGCGTGAACTTCAAGGCCATGGGAGCGAAAGTAAACGTTCCCGACATTTTTATCCAGATCGACTGGATGCAGTCCAACGGGCTTAGCGTTCCAAATCATACTCATAATCCTCAGCTCGCCGCCCTCAACATGGTCGGCGCCGTGTTCCAGTCGCACGGAATCAACATGCACTTCGATGTCGGCGGCAGCAGCACCTATCAGGGACAGGGATCGCCTTACATCATTCCGTCGACGTACGCGGCGGGCGGCAACGTTGTTCAGGAATCTAATGTTCTGTGTCCCACCTCGGTCAGCTGCAACTTTAGTACTCCGGGCCCGCCTCCGTTGACTCTGCCTCAGTCTGACAATTATTCGGTGCTCGGCTGGAAAGCTGGCTTTGGCTCCATCAAAGACGGAGATCCGTTATTCCCATCACCACCCGGACCGGTTGGCGGCCTGGTTCCGCTCTTCAATGTGAACCGAAAAGATAGTTTCCATTACGCACTTTTCGCCCATGCCATAGCAGCGACCACCCCCTTGAGCACTCCCTACGCCGGCAGCATCTCCGGCGTAGCCGATCTGCCGGGAGGAGACTTCATGGTCACGTTCGGTTTGTGGCGGTCGGATGTTGCCGCTGTCGATCAAGTTGGGACAGTCTTGGAACAGGCCGGCACCCTGATGCACGAACTAGGTCACAACCTGGATTTGCATCACGGCGGCTGGAACAACACGCCCATTTGCATGCCCAACTATCCCAGCGTAATGAATTACATGTATCAGGTAGTAGGATTGACGGATGCGTCCGGCAATGAGCATCTCGATTATTCCTACGGTTTGGATCTGCCGCTGTCCGAGGACTTCCTCTCCTCGGCTATCCCCATGGGTATTCAGAATTACAAGGTGAGGTATTTTGGTCCGTACAATAGCGCCATCGATACACCCGGCCAGGCGTCACAGGTTTTTTGCAGCGGCGATTTGTTGAACTCCGGATCGATCTCCGGTGAGGGGAAATACGTCCTTTTGCAGGGTCCCGCTGTGTCCACGCCCGACTGGAGCAACGGTACGGTTAAGCTCGGAACGATCATCACGAGTGGCCTGGACATAAACTACGACGGAATCGGGGGCGAGACCTTCATCGATACGCCCGACTGGCTCAGTCTGAATCTCCAGCAGGTCGGTGCTCGCGCGAACGCCTACGGGACGTCCTCGGACCTGGGTAAATCCGACGGGGGTGGCACCTCTCTTCTGGGTAAATCCGACGGGGGTGGCACCTCTCTGGGTAAGTCCGACGGGGGTGGCACCCCCGATCTGGGTAGTTCCGACGCGGGCACGGCCGCGTTGGGCGCGGACGCTCTCGGCGATGCGAACTTTGCTTCCGTCGTTTTATCGGGTAGCTTAGGTCCTGCCAGCGGCTTGACGGTGGCCGTCTACGTCCCTCCCTCTTCGACAGCGGGCGGAACTGGCAACATTTTGAACTGGACTGGCAACACGGGAGTAGCTTCTCAATACAACGTCTACCGCTGCAATGGTTCGGCCGGGGCTTGCACTCCAACAGCGCCGCCGCTCACAGGGGCCCAAGGCGTCAACTCTGGTAATCCGGTAGTTACAACTTATACCGACGTTGTTAACGATCATGTTAACGCCGGGTCGACTTGCCCCGCCACTTCGACCTGCTACAACACGACCTACTACTATTTCGTCACGGAAGTTAATGCGGTTGGAAACCTTTCCACTGAGAGCGCGGCTTCGAACACAGTGAGCAGCGATGTGACCCACGCGTTCGTCGTCGCCAATTCTCAGACGGAGACGTACGGCGCGGCGAACCCGACCCCAACCTATACCGTTTACAGCAACATTGCATCCGCTACATCATTGACCGGGGTGACCTGCGCATACACCCCGACTCCCTCCGCCAACTCCAAGGGTTACTACGACGCTGGCAATCACCCCATCATCTGCCAGGGACCCACTGTGGTCTCAGGAACCACGGAGGGCATCACGTATTATTCCGCTGGCTCTCCTGCTCTTTCCTACCCCTCGAATCTAACCGGCTCGGCTACACAATTTACGCAGGGCAGTTTGACCGTCAACCAGCTTCCGATCACGGTAACGGCGGTGTGCAGCACCAAAGTCTACAACGCGAATACCAACGCCGGCACGACTTGCACCCCCACCACCCCCCCGACCACAGCGATACCCGCCATATCAACGAATAGTCTGGTGTCCGGCGATTCCGCTGGATTCACGGAAAGCTACGACACTCCGAACGTCAATCAGACCGTCGCTTCCCACACGATGACGCCGGCTGGAAGCGTGAACGACAACAACAACGGGAACAACTACAAGGTGTCGTTCTTCAACAGCCCCGCCACAAGCGTGATCACCGCGGCGCCGCTGACTGCTTCCATCGTTGGCACTCCTGCGTCTACGGCGTATACCATGGTGTATGACGCCAGCGCCGCCGCTACGCTGGCCCCGGCGAACTTCTCCATCTCCGGCCTGCAGGGCAACAGCGACAACTTCACCGTGACGCAAACGGCGGGCACTTATAACAGCCCGAACGTCGCGACCGCGAACAAGGTGACGGCCAGCCTCACGCCCAGCAACTTCGCGCCGGTTAGCCCGACCCTGGCTACCAACTACACGTTCCCCGCCAGCGCC
>Ga0182015_10007108_pt1 | contig 11005 bp, 7 predicted proteins | sample 712P3MmetaG_FD_120478 | JGI IMG/M metagenome (GOLD analysis project Ga0182015, IMG submission 120478) | Permafrost microbial communities from Stordalen Mire, Sweden - 712P3M metaG | ecosystem: Environmental > Terrestrial > Soil > Wetlands > Permafrost | place: Sweden: Stordalen | collected...
CTCGGCCACCGCGACGCTCGCCGGCTCCGCCTCCTTCTTCCCCTCGGCCACCGCGACACTCGCCGGCTCCGCCTCCTTCTTCCCCTCGGCCACCGCGACACTCGCCGGCTCCGCCTCCTTCTTCCCCTCGGCCACCGCGACACTCGCCGGCTCCGCCGGGGCGTCCCCGTTGGCTGCGGGAAGGGGAGGTTCGCCCTGCGCGACCGGCGGCGGCTGAGCGCCGTTGACCTGCGCGAGATCGGCAGCGGCAGCGAGGTCGCCATTGGCGGCGTCGCCGTTGGTGAGCTTGTCGAACTGGCCGGCGAGCACGGCCTTTGAGGGACCGAGCATCATCGTCATGTTGCGGCCATCCTGCAGCGGCCGCTGCTCGACGATCGCGAACTCCGCGAGCTCGTCGGCCAGGCGATCGAGGATCGCGACGCCGCGCTCGGGGTGGGTCACCTCGCGCCCGCGGAACATGATCGTCACCTTGACCTTGTCCTTGTGGCGCAGGAAGCGCTCGACATGGCCCTTCTTGGTGTCGTAGTCGTGCTGGGCGATCTTCGGCCGGAACTTGATCTCGCGGATCGTGATCTGCTGCTGGTGCTTGCGAGCGGCCTTCTGCTTCTGCGCCTGCTCATACTTGTACTTGGAGTAATCGAGCACGCGGCACACCGGCGGCTTTGCCTCGGGCGCCACCTCGACGAGGTCGAGATCGCGCTCGGCGGCATAGCGCAGCGCGTCGTCGATCTTCATCAGGCCGATCTGCTCGCCGTCCTCCCCGATCAGCCGGACCTCGGGAACCCGGATGCGCTCGTTGATCCTGGTCGGATCGCGCTCTGGCGGGCGCCGGTCGAATCTACGCGGGACCGGCACTAATGCTCACGTGCGCGCGTCAAGCGGTGTGAATGCGCGGCATGGTGGTTGTTGCGAGGGCCAAGGGGGGCGAGTATAGCGGGGCAGGGGGCCGGTGGCGAGCGTTCGTTGGCGAGCTGCGAGCCGCGCGCGCGTCAGCGCGACCGCTGCGTGCTCTCGCTGCGCAGCCGCGCGACGAATTCCTCGAGCGCGACGACGCCGACATCGCCGGCGCTGCGCTCGCGTACGGCGACCGTCCCGGACGCCGCCTCGCGCTCGCCGAGCACCAGCATGTAGGGCAGCTTGCGCAGCTCCGCGTCGCGGATCTTGCGCCCGACCGACTCCGAGCGCGCGTCGAGCTCGCCGCGCAGCCCGGCCGCCTCGAGCGCCGCCAGCACACCCGCTGCAGCGTCGTTCTGGTGGTCGGTGATCGGCAGCACGATCGCCTGCACCGGCGAGAGCCAGACCGGCAGCTGGCCATCGAGGTGCTCGAGCAGGATCCCGATGAAGCGCTCGAAGGACCCGAACAGCGCGCGGTGGATCATCACCGGCCGGTGCTCGGCGTTGTCGGCGCCGGTGTAGGTGAGCTCGAAGCGCAGCGGCGCGTTGTAGTCGAGCTGGACGGTGCCGATCTGCCAGGAGCGTCCCAGCGAGTCGGTCATGTGCATGTCGATCTTGGGGCCGTAGAACGCGCCGTCGCCCTCGTTGACCTGATAGGCGAGCCCGAGATCATCCAGCGCGCTCGTCAGCGCCGCCTCGGCGTGGTCCCACAGCGCGTCGTCGCCGATCCGCTTCGCCGGGCGCGTCGAGAGCTCGATCCTGGTCTCGAAGCCGAACATCGCGTAGATCTCGAAGCCGAATTCCAGGCAGGCCGCAACCTCGCTGCGGATCTGTTCCTCCGTGGCGAAGATGTGCGCGTCGTCCTGGGCGAACTGACGCACGCGCAGCAGGCCGTGGAGGGTCCCCGAGGGCTCCTTGCGGTGCAGCAGTCCGGGCTCGTAGTAGCGCACCGGCAGGTCTCGATAGGAGTGCAACTCCATCGCGTAGAGCGCAGCGTGTCCGGGGCAGTTCATCGGCTTGAGCCCCATCGGACGCTCGTCGTCGCTGGTGACGAACATGTTGTCCTGGTAGTTGTCCCAGTGCCCCGAGGTGCGCCAGAGCTGGGCGTCGAAGAGCTGCGGCGTCTTGACCTCGCTGTAGCCGCGCGCGCGAGCCATCTCCCCCGCGGTGTCGCGCAGCGTGTTCCACAGCGTCGTGCCGTGCGGCGTCCAGAAGGCGGTCCCCGGCGAGAGCTCGGAGAAGCGGAACAGGCCGAGCTGGCGCCCGAGGCGTCGGTGGTCGCGGGCGCGCGCCTGCTCGAGGCGCTCCAGGTGCTCCTGGAGTTCCGCCCTGGAGGCGAACGCGGTGCCGTAGATACGTGTCAGCATCGGACGCTTGGAGTCGCCGCGCCAATAGGCTCCGGCGACCGACTGCAGGGCGAAGGCGTTGATCGCGGCGGTGCTCGGCGCGTGCGGTCCGCGGCAGAGATCCGTGAACGGTCCGTTGGTGTAGAGCGAGACGGTCTGGACCTGCTCGTCGCGCACGAGATCGTCGATCAGCTCCACCTTGTAGGGCTGATCCTCCGCGAGGAAGCGCTCGCGGGCCGCGGCCACGGCCACGTCCTCGCGCACGAACGGCTCGGCGGCCTTGATGTGCTCGCGCATCGCCGCCTCGATCGCCGGGAAGTCGTCCTCGGATATCGACACGCCCGGCGGGAAGTCGAAGTCGTAGTAGAAGCCGTTCTCGATCGCCGGCCCAATCGAGATCTTCACGCCCGGATAGAGATCCATCACGGCGGCGGCGAGGACGTGCGCAGCGTCGTGGCGGATCAGGCCGAGCGCGCCGTCGCCCTTGGCGGTCAGGATCGCAACCGCAGCGCCGTCGTTCACCGGCAGCGCCAGGTCGCGCAGCTCGCCGTCGACCTCGATCGCCAGCGCCGCACGCGCCAACCCTGCGCCGATCGCGGCCGCGACGTCGGCGCCGCTGGCCCCATCGGCGACCTCGAGCGACTTTCCGTCGGGCAGTGTCACGTGCGTGCTCATCGCCGGAGCGATCCTACGTCAAGCGGGAGCGGCGATCGTCTCGGGGTGTGCGCCGGGGTAGGCTCATGCCGATGGAGTCGCTGCGCGGGAAACTGCTGATCGCGCCGCCGATGCTCGTGGACCCCAACTTCGCGCGCACCGTCGTGCTGATCGCCGCGCACGACGAGGAGGGCGCGCTCGGCCTGGTGCTGAACCGCCCGCTGCAGACGCCGCTGGCGGAGATCTCGCCGGTGCTCGACTCGCTCGCCGAGCCCGGCTCGACGCTGCACAGCGGCGGCCCGGTGTCGCCCGAGTCGGCCGTGGTACTGGCGGACTTCCGCGACCCGACGCTCGCCGCGCTGATGATCTTCGGCAGCGTCGGCTTTCCGAGCGCGGACTGCGATCTCGACGATCTCGCCGCGGGGGCCCGGCGCGCGCGAGTCTTTGCGGGACACTCCGGCTGGGGTCCTGGTCAGCTCGACGGCGAGCTGACCGACGACGGCTGGATCGTCGGGCAGCTGGCCCCCGACGAGCTCTGGCAGCCCGACAGCTCGCAGCTCTGGGCGACTGCGCTGCGCCGCAAGGGCGGCAGCTATGCGCTGCTCGCGCGGATGCCCGAGGACCCCTCGGTCAACTAGCACGCCAGATCGCGTCGTCGCCGAGCGGCTCGCGGCTGGCGCGCCCCTCCGCCACCAGCGCCAGCAGCGCGTCCTCGGCGCCGGCGCGGTCGACGTCGATCAGGTTGCCGGCCAGCAGCACAGCGACCTCCTGTGTGCACAGCCCGTCGCCGAAGTGCTCGAGCAGCTCGAGCGGGCCCTGCTCCGGGGGCCCGGAGCGCTCGAGTGTCACGTCGAGGTTGGCGATCAGCACGTCGTAGGCCTCGAGCGGCTGGAAGCCGCCCGCCTCCAGAGCGCGCCCGTCGGCTCCCTCGAAGATCACCGACGGCGCGGTGTAGCGTACGAGGCCGTCGCTGATCGCGGCCTTGCCCTGGAATTCGGTCGCCCCGCCGGCCGCGCTGCGCGCCTGCGCACGGTCGGCCGCGTAGGCCACGCCGACCGCGTCGGAGTCCAGCGCCGCGGCCAGGGCGGCCGCATCGATCCCCTCGACGCCCGCCAGCGCCGCGGCGATGCCCTGATCCTCGTCCAGCAGGTCGGAGGAGTTGAACCAGGCGAAGGCGAGCGCCCGCTGGACGGCGAACTCACGCCCGGGATGCGCCAGGCGCGCCGCCACGATCGCGCGGCACGCGCGACCGGTCGCGACCGGTCGCGGCCGCGGCGCCGCTGTGATCGGCATGCCGTAGCGGTCGCGGAAGCGGCGCGAACCGGCCGCCTGGCGCGCCGGCGTGTAGGAGCTCGAGGGCTCACCGGCCTGCTCGCGCAGGCCGATCGTCACGAGCCGCCAGTCGAGCTGGTCGCGGTAGCGCCAGCGCAGCACGGTCAGGGCGGGCGTCGCCGAGTAGGCCCACGGGCACGCCGGGTCGGTGTAGAGCGTCGCGCGAATGCTCATGACCCAACTGTATTGAAGGGCCTGCACCGGCCCGTGGGCGCCGGCCCGGCGGCCCGTTCTGACAGCGCACGCGACCCGGCCCGCGCGGCGCGGCCGCGGTTTCTTGGCCACCGCGGCAGGTGAGGAAGCTCCGGTCCCTTCCACATGTACAAACGGCGGGGCGGGGATTTGCTCCGCCGGGAGGTACGTGCACGAGGGCGCGCTGCGTAGAACTCCCGGCGAGGCCGCAGCAGCGGCTACTGGTCATACCACCGCCCCAGGAGGAGCGCATGCTCGCAACTTTCTTACCGTACCCACACTGGCTCAATGCGGGCGACAACGCGTGGCAGCTGACCGCCGCCACGTTCGTCGGCTTCATGAGCGTCCCCGGCCTCGTCGTGCTCTACGGCGGTGTGATGCAGAAGCGCTGGTCGGTCAACAGCATGATGCTGACCTTCATCACCTTCGCCGTGGTCCTCGTCGCCTGGGTCCTGTGGGCCTTCAAGATGGGCTTCGGCAGCCCGGTTCACCTGTTCGGTTCGAGCAGCGTGTCGTCGTTCTTCGACACGATGGTCGGCAATCCGGGCAGCGTGCTCGGACATGTCGGTCTTCAGGCCCAGGCCAACATACCCCTGTTAGCCGCGGGCTCGCCGGCGTTCAGATTCCCGGAAGCGTCGCTGGTCTACTTCCAGTTCGTGTTCGCGGCGATCACGCCGATCCTGATGCTGGGAAGCGTGCTCGGGCGGGTCAACTACAAGGCGTGGATCCCGCTGGTGCTGCTGTGGACGACGTTCGTGTACGCGATCGACGCCTTCCTGATCTGGGGTGGCGGCTACTTCGCCGCGCATGGAGCGCTGGACTTCTCCGGTGGCTACGTGATCCACCTGTCCGCCGGAGTTTCGGGCTTCGTCGCAGCGTGGGTGATAGGCCCGCGCCTGAAACGAGATCGAGAAATCGACGCGCCGAACAACCTGCTGATGGTGGCCACCGGCGCGGGCCTGCTGTGGCTGGGATGGAACGGATTCAACGGCGGCGATCCTTACTTCGCCGGCGCGAGCGCCTCGGCAGCGGTGCTGAACACGAACCTCTGCACGGCGGTCGCGATGCTGGCCTGGATCGCCTGGGACCTGATCTTCAGGGACAAGCCGACGCTGATCGGCTCGGTCAACGGCATGATCACCGGCCTCGTCGGGATCACGCCCGCGGCGGGCTTCGTCAACGGCTACGGCGCCATCATCATCGGCGTCGTGGCGACGACGATCGTCTGGTTTTCGATCCGCTACCTCAGCCGCGTGTGGCCGTTCCGCGTGGTCGACGACACGCTCGGTGTCATCTACACACACGGGATAGCCGGTCTCGCCGGAGGACTGATGGTGGGCCTCTTAGCGAATCCGAACGTGCGGGAATACATCGGCACGGTCTCATACCTGCCGGGCCTGTTCTCGCCGCACGGCACTGGGACGCTGCTTCGCTGGCAGGCTGAGACAGGGTTGTGGGTGATCATCTGGTCAGGTGTCATCACCTTCATCCTGCTCAAGCTGATCGGGCTCGTGATCTCGCTCAGACACACCCCCGAAGATCTCGAGATCGGCGATCACGCGATCCACGGACACGAGGTCTATCCGGCCGACGTTGCCACGCTCGGCAGCTTCGGCTCCCCAGCACTTCAGCCGGCTCCCGCCGCGGGCGGGGCCGATTGAGGACGCGAGTGGCCGCGGACCGCAGCAGCGAGCGCTGCGCGTCCGCGGCCACGAACGCGCCGCCGCGTGCGGTGAGTTCGTTCGCAGGGATGCATCGCATCAGCTCGCACAGTCAGTTCACCGTCTTCCCCCGCCCGGCCTGAGAGACCGACGCGGACAAGCCTGCCGGCCTCATATCCCGCCGGCAGAAAGAGGAACCCTCTCCTCCCTCTCCCGACCCCCGGGGCGGCCTCGCAAGAGACCGCCCCGGGCGGCGGTTTAACGGCTAATGGCGGCGCTCGCCTGACGGCGGCGCCGCAGGATGACCGCGCGCGTCCAGCGGGAGCGGGCCGCCCTCGCCGATGTCATGGGAGCCGACCGGAGCACATCCCCCGCCCGACGGCGGCGCCGCAGGAGCACCGCGCGCGGTCGATACGCTCGCGGCGAAACCCATTGTCACGGCGAGGAACGAGCCGTCCTCACTCGACGATCACGAGGTCGCCGACCTGGAGCATCCCGTAGACCACCTGGGCGGTCGGGATCGGCAGCTCGACACAACCGTTTGACTGCGGCACGCCGTAGGTCGGACGCGGGTAGCCGTGCACGGCGTCGCCGCCGTTGAAGTAGTTCACCCATGGCACGCCCGGATCGTCATAGTGCGACCCGTCGACGTTGGTGCCGATCATCGTCGTGGACACGTAGCGCACGTAGATCGGGAAGATGCCCGTCTGGGTCGCGGCGCCCGGGACACCGGTGTTGGCCGGGCTGGTGAGCGCGATGCGGTTGTTCTCGTGAACCTCGAGCGTCTCGGGAATGGTTTCGGTGACCGTCACCCAGGTGTAGGGATGCGGGTTCCTCTTGGCGAGCGTCTCATCGGCCAGCAGCTCGGTCCAGAGCTGCTGCGTGGGCGTCGTGCTCAGCGCCAGGCCGTGATCCTCCTCGAAGACCTCCATCGCGCCCGTCGTCGTGGCATCGACCGTGCCCATCGTCAGCGGCGGCGCCACGCGGACGTTCGCACGCAGGATGCCGTTCGGCAGATCGAACGCACGCCTTGCCGCCTGCGTGCGGCTCAGCGGTGCGTCGCTCGAAGCGCCGACGAAGCCGTGCAGGCTGTATGGCAGGTAGTTCAGGCGAGCGAGCGCCTCCTGAACCGCCGTGATCCCCGGGCAGGCGACGGTGAAGGAGACCGTCTCGTCGCGGCCGAGCTTGCGGTGGCCGGCCGCGACCGTCGACGCCGGGATCGCCAGCTTGTAGGTCGCGCACGGCTGAAGCGTCGAGACCGGCCGGAAGAACTCGTAGTCGCCGAGATCGGTCCAGCGGCCGGCCGTATAGGGCGTGAGGGAGGGTCGTGGCGTGCCGGGCACCGGGTCGCCGTTGAGGCGGATCGCGACGCCGCGGGTGCCGTCGCTGACGCCCCGGAGGGGAAGGTGGGTGAGGGTCGTGCGCCGCGCGCTGCCGGCGTGAGTTGCGGGCGGCGCCGCGCGCGCGCCGGCGTTGCCCGTCGCCCCGACGGTGGTGGCGGCATCGGCGCTGCCGGGGCGCAGCGCCCCGGATGCGCTCGCAACGAGCACGGCGGCCGCACCGGCGAGCACCGCGGTGCCGGCGGCGGCAGCCGCCGTCATCAAGCGGCCCGTCCCGTGCCATTTCGATCTGGTCAGCAAGTGAGCGTCCCTTTCCGGCCCCCGGATTGACCGATCATGTTAGTAAGCGCGGCCTGCCGCTGTTGAGGACCACGTTGCATCCACGACCTATCGGCGCGCGCCGGGCGTCGATCAGCGCTGCGCGGCGAGTTGCGCCGTGCGATCCGTGCAGTCGAAGAGGTTGAGGTTCCAGCCGCCGCGCTCATACGCGTAGACGGGAGGGCCGGTGGGGTCGATGTTCTGCGGGCTGCGCCACCTCGGCGCGGGGATCTCGCGGCAGGCGCGCGAGACGGCGGTCGACGCGGCGTTGCCGCCGTTTGACGCGTAGCCGCCGCCAAGCGCCACGAACCGCACCTCCCCGCGCTCCACGAGCGCCGCCAGCTGGGCCGGCGTGAGCACCGGGTCGATCGTCCCGTAGCCCCCGAGGGCGGCCACGCGGCCCCCGAGGAGGGTCAGCGGCGCCGCGGTCGTGGCTCCCTGCGTGAGCACATCCCAACGGCTGCCGGGGTCGCGCGCGCGAACGTAGGTGAGCAACTGGCGAAAGATCGGGATCTGATCGGTCGGAATGCTGAGCGCCTCGGTGTCGTCCTCGATGTAGGGACCGGCGGTCGGGAAGGTTCCGTTGACGGGGACCTGCCAGACCGTCGCGCAGTAGATCGCCGGCACCACGAGCAGCATCGCGAGGCCCACGGCGATCGCAGCCGGTGCGACGCGCGGCTGCCAGAGCATCGCCACGATGGCGACCCCGACCACCCCGACCAGGACCGGCCAGAACCAGTGCAGGTAGTCGTGTTCGCGGCGCAACAGCACCACGGCCACGCCGACGGTGGCGATCATCGCCGCGGCGGGGAGGAGCAGCAGCAGGCGCCCTCGCCGGCCGATGGTGACGAACGCGGCGGCCCCGGCACCCACCATCGCGGCGGTGCCCGGTCCAAGTGCCGACACGTAGTAGGGGTGAACGATCCCCGACGAGACGCTCAGCACGATCGCCTCGACGGCGAACCATCCGCCCATCACGAACGCCAGCGCGAGCTGCGGATTGCGTCGCCCGCCACCGCGCAGCGCCAGCGCGAGCGCCACCAGCCCGGCGAGCGCGAACAGGAGCAGCCACGCCCCCTGGTCGCCGTCGGGCAGGTCGAACAGGCGCAACGGACCGGCTGCCCCGCTCGAGGAGAGCGCGCCCGCCAGGCGCAGGCTCCCGGGCGCCTGAATGACCCGCACATCCGGCGTCGGCGAGTTGCGCTCGCCGAGCACGCGGCCGAACCCGTTGTGGCCGAAGCTGAGCGAGAGCTCGGAGTTGTCGACGGTGCCGCCGACGTAGGGTCGTTGCGAGGCGGGCGTGGCGTCGACCGCGACCAGCCAGACGAGCGAGGTGAACGCGAGCACGACGGTCGCGGCGGCGAGCAGGCGAAACCGGCGCGAGAGGCTGCCGGGCGCGCAGACCATCCAACCGATGGCGATGCCCGGCACGATCAGATAGGCGGCGAGCGTCTTGGTGTTGAAGGCGAGCCCGACCAGCACCGCCGTCCCGACCAGCCACCGCCAGCTGCCGGTTTCGATCGCCCGCAGGCCCGTGAGGCAGGCGAGCGTCATCAGCAGGATCAGCAGCGCGTCGAGGTTGTTGTCGCGGCCGGAGGCGACGAACGACGGGAATGTCGCGAGCGCTGCGGCCGCGGCGACACCGGCCCACGCGCCGAAGCGCGGCGCGACGATCAGATACATCGCGCCGACCGCCGCGATCGCGCAGAGCGCCTCCGGCACCAGCATGCTGAGCGGGTGGAAGCCGAAGATCGCCGCGCTGACGGTCTGCAGCCACAGCCCGACCGGCGGCTTGTCGACGCTCACCAGGCCGCCGGGATCCGATGAGACGAAGAAGAAGTTGTGCAGCGAGCCGAGCATCGACTTGACCGCCGCCGAGTAGTAGACGTTGGCCCAGCCGTTCTGGCTCAGGCGATAGAGCTCGAGCAGCGCCGAGAAGGCGAGCACGAGCACGAGCGCGACACGTTGCGGGCGAAGTCTGGTCATCGGGCGGCGTGCGGGCGCCGACCCTACACGGCCGCGCGCGTTCGCTCCCGGCTCAGGCGGCCGGGTACTCCCATGAGTCGGCGCAGAGCAGGAAGTCCTCGGACACGATCTGCTCGCGGGGCAGCGCGCCGTATTCGAGCAGAACGTTCTGGAGCGTCGCCGCCACGATCATCGCCGCCAGGTAGTCCTGGTCGGCTCGCCATCCGCTCGCGGCTGAGATGAGGCGCGTCGAGGCTCCCGCCGGTCCGGCCTGGGCGAACAGGTGGCTGCCGTAGCTGCGGGTCGCGCCGTCGAACTTCCGCCGCGCGAGGATCGCCTCGTAGGAGTCGATCCCGGTGAGCAGGCATTCGAAGGCCTTCAGCCGCGTGATGTCCTTCTTGGAGAACCCGACCGCCGCGATCACCGCGTTCGTCGCCCCGACGCCGTGGTCGGCGATCAGCCGGCCCTGCATGTGGTCGATCACGGCTGCGGCATCCTGCGCCTCGGGCAGCGGTGCGCCGCCGCTCGAGCCGCTGAAGAGCGCGATGTGCAGGTCGCCGGCCGGGCGGTCATCGCGAAGGTCGAGCACATTTCGCGCGGCTGCCTCGGCGAGCAGGAGGGCGAGGGCGGCAGCCTGCGGATCGATCGCGAATTGCTCGGCGGGTTCGGGCATCAGACGCTCACGGCCATGTTAGGCGAGACCGCGGCGCGAGCGCTGGCCTCGAACAGACGTCGGTCTGCGCGTCCGCGCCTCGCGCGGGCCACCGCACCGCCTTTGACGCCGCCGGGGTAAGTTCGCCATAGTGATGTCGTGCTTGAAGACGGCCAAAGTCCCACGCACGAGCCGTTGCGGCGTGGGGATCGGCGAAGGAAGCGCCGTGTATCGCTGCTCTGGCGGGCCTGGCTGCTCGCCGGCGCCTCACTGCTTGCCGGTGCGGTCGCGCTCGCGCTGCTGACCGCCTCGCCCGGCGAGCGCCGCGGACTGGAGCGCCCGGCGGCCCCCCAGGCGTCCCCGCAGCTTGCGCACGTCGGACACGCCACCGGGGCGAAAAGTCCGGCAGAGCCTGGAAATTGGTCCCCAGGCGCCCCGATTGCACGCGCGATCGCCCCCCACCCCGCGTCCACGCCACTAGAACATCTGCCGAGGGAAAATCGGGCCGCTGCGACGCCGTCACGGGCGCTGCTCGCCGACGCGGTCACGCCGCCGCTCGCGGGCCTTGGCGGTCGGCCGGCAGGCCTGAGGGACGGCCCGCTGACCCTGTTTGATGACGGGGCTAGCGGCTCCGACACGATCACGATCGAC
>Ga0182015_10007111_pt1 | contig 11002 bp, 18 predicted proteins | sample 712P3MmetaG_FD_120478 | JGI IMG/M metagenome (GOLD analysis project Ga0182015, IMG submission 120478) | Permafrost microbial communities from Stordalen Mire, Sweden - 712P3M metaG | ecosystem: Environmental > Terrestrial > Soil > Wetlands > Permafrost | place: Sweden: Stordalen | collected...
CAAGCAGCAATTCCTTCTCCCTCGTAACTAAATTCCATACACTAATGAGCCCATTCTGGTACGCGACGACAAGGCGAGAAGAATCGTTTGTGAATTGAAGGCACGAAACTTTGTCGGGACCAATAAGTTCCGATATTTTATCCAGAGAAAATACAACTTCGCGAGAGTCAATATACACCTCATACACACTCACCACATCCCCATGAGCTGCCATATATCTCCCGTCTTCACTAAATTGGACGCAATTCATTTCGCAATGCAGGCGCTCGGTGTGGAATAATGAGAGTCTGAATAGGTCCTTGACCGAGATGGCATACCAGTCGTTGCCATGAAGCAGTTCGATTTCCATCATGGACCATGAGGTATCTGAGATCGGGATGATGTTCCCCGCGGCTCCTTGGATTATGTCCGTAGCCTCATCTTTCCGTATATATCCAGGAACATGCTTGCGCCAAAATGAAGACGGGTATAAGTTGATAAGGTTTTGAAATTTGCTCTGGGTTGACTGGTCCCAATTCAGGACGAAAGCGTCCAGCATGTAGAAAACGTCGAGGGAGCAGCCTGGTATGACCCCCGCCTCAACTAACACCCAGACCATGTCGATCTCCCGCTTTGACACGGCCCAGTCCAACGTTTCTCTCAGCAATGAGGACGGCGCCGATTCCGTTGATGCTCCCACAGTTGCAGTGAAAGATGTGCGTCTTCGTTTTTGTGTGCGAACGGTTTCGGGGGAGTCGACCAGTGAGGGTGTTTCTGCTAAAAACTTGTCTCTCAACAGTGTTCTCGCCGAAGGTCGATTTTCTAGATTGACTTCGAAGAGGTCGGAAATGTAGTACTTCGTCAAGTCGTCTCTGTCTTCGAAAAGGTCATTTGGGCTACCGCTATGATTCTGATCGGCAAGGTTCCAGGCTTCGTGGTCGTTCCAGAAAGCTTTCCGACCGGAAAATAATTCACACACGATGCAGCCGAATGACCAGATGTCCGACTTATTATTATAACCCGAGCCTTTGACGAGCTCGGGAGATCTGTAACCCTCTTGCCCTCGCCTATCTCCAGTTTTGACGAGCATTTTCGAAGTGCCTTTCGACGTGAGACCAAAGTCAGCAATTTTCCAGTATCCATCCCTGAACAATACTGGCTATCAGCAACTTTGGGTAGAGGTACTAAGATGTACCGTTGTTGGGGCTCAAGTCACGATGGACTTCGCCCAGACAATGAATGTAGGCCAGCCCGTTGAGGATATGTTGTGAAATCTTGTACGCATGAGTCGGAATCTCATTCTTTGGGATCGAAGACCAACTTGAGAGTTCCTTTAATTCTCCACCGTCTAGATAGTTTCGGAGACTGATGTTACATAATTCCATATCTAGGAAATAAAAAAGGCCCTCCTCGTTGTAACTAAAGACTTGGACGATATTTGGGTGTTCGGTTTCGCACAGTTTCTTAACTGCGCGAAGCTCATTATCAACGTCGTCTTTGGTGACATTTCCAAACGGCCGGATTATTTTCCTCGCGAACGCCTTTCATTAGTTCAATCAAAGCATGAGAGAAGAGGGCAAAAGGAGGGCTACCATTCCAGTCTTGGCGTCAAATAGCTTTTTGTCTGTCAGCAGAGCAATAAGAAAAGCGACGAACCTCGTGAACCTCCCCATATCCTCCGACTCCAAGAAGCCTTCGGTATGAGATATCGGTTTCCTCCTCTCGAAGAGTCATATTTCTGGCGTTCATTGGCGAACTGGTTGCCGGCTCTTCTCCACCCACACTATTGTCCATCAATGGGAACCCTGAATTCGAGGACTTCTTGATGGATTTCTGGTCAGATCCAACAACTTATCGCTCCTAGATCGATTTCACAACCCCTCCTCCGTGACACTCGACAGAGAAAAGGTATTGGAGAGACTGAGGAATGAAAGAAACGGAAAGACCTATTAATGTGTTTACTGAACAATGTGTTGGCGAAGAGGTGGCTGGTGGTTTTTTTAGTCCGTTAGGACAATGGAATCGCGTCCCTGCGGCTGGAATATCTCGAGGCCGTGATTGGTTCAGATTAAATCAGCAGTTTCGTAAATCTGACCACGCAAGGTTCAATTTGGGTTGTGCGTGGTCTGTGAGATGCCATCGCTTAGGTTTTAATACTTTAGCAGAATCACTACCATTTCTGCTCAACATACACCCCTCTGAGTGATATCCTTGAGAGTTCAGGAATATGGGCCGGCTTGAGTCGGAGCCCTGATTTAACTTCCGAATCGACGCCAATTCTTCAAGAAGTTCCAACCGATTGGCGCCATATTCTTGGAGATGCGGTGCTTATGAGTACACATGAGCGCTCCTATTGCAGAATTCTGAATATAAGAGCACGGGAGAAGAGGGCAGACACCGAAACCAAGGGGGATTTGACAAGATGGTAATGACATGCATTTCAGACTTCAAAGGCACAAATTCATGGCGTTGGCAAAGGCAATCGATTCTGAAACCGTTATATTCTGTATCTCTGCTTCGCAGTGCATCATCGTCATGTAATGTTTAATACAAACCGAGTCTTCTCGATGTCCCTCTCAATCACGTCCAATACAACTGTAACTCCAAAATCGCAATGTGCCGTCGCTATATGCAACCACGAGCAACGTCCCTTGCGGAGACGGAATGAAAGAAATCGACGTCACTAACATGTCAGCTTAACTTAACATTCAATTAACCTGGACTTCCCTCGCCGCTATACAGAAGAAGCACAAGGGTTCCGTCCGTTGGATCCCAAAATCGTACGCTTCCGTTTGAACCTCCACTCACGATCCATCTTTCGTCCGGGGCAAAAGCAACCGACCAAACTGCTGACTCGTGTCCAATAAATGTCGCGTCGCATTTGATCAAGAGCTTGTCTGAAGGAACCAAGCCCTCAACATTGTCTCTCAAAGACTTCGTCGAGGGGAGCGTCCACACCTTCACAGTACAGTCAATTGATCCCGATATAACTTTATGCGGATTCGCGTAGGAACAAGCGAACGATAGTGGGATGCCCGTGTGACCTTGCAGAATGATCCCTACCGACCTTTCCTCAAAACACAAGACACATATCACATGATGAAATCCCGCAGCCAAGGCAAACCGGTCGTCACTTGAAATGGCTAGCAAATCGAGAAATGAGTTGCCGAGACCCGTGTCGCGTAGGAGGTAATCATCAATGATTTCACCCGTATCCAAACTCCAACGGGTAATATGTGATCCACCGACACCAACTAATTGAGTATCGTCTCGAGTTACATCGATCGCTGAAAGTGAGTGCCAGTGTGTAGGACTTTTAATCTCCAGCTGGTTCCTTTTCGTTGCCAAATCCCGTGTGGCAGCGATATTTCCACCCCAGCCCATAACGACTAGGCGAGAACAATCGTGGGTAAATCGAAGGCGGCGTCCTCCCGAGACTATCATATAGAGAGACAACTTTGGTCCTTCGGAGAAGACAGTTGCACTGTACACTTTGACCACCCCTGCGTCATCGATGGCGGCGAAATACCTTCCATCTGCAGTAAAGCTGACCTTATCTCTTGAAAGGGTCATCTCGAAGCGCTCTGTGTGGAAGTGCGTCAGATCAAAACTATCCTTGATGCAGATGGCATGCCAGTCGTCGCCGTGAAGCGCAGAGATCGGCGACATGGACCACGACTTCTCTGATTCAACATGATTAAGGAAGGCTTCGTTTTCGGAAGTTGTATCCGCCGTATCCGCTGGGTTCCAGACAAAACCTGGAACATGACGCCGCCAAAATGAAGGCGAAAACAACTCAACAAGGCCCCCAATTTTAGCATGGAATGACCTGCTCTCATCGGCTTGAAACGCTTGGAGAACGTGACATATTTCGAGTGTGCTGACTGGTTCGACTCCCGCTTCTGCTAGGGCGATAATAAAGTCCAACTGCTTGTTTGACGCGGCCCATTTCAAGCTACTTTTCAATAGCAATGAGGGGTTGGGTGAAGAGTGTTCGATGCGTCTTCTTTTGTGTGCGCGAGCGTCTTCTGGAGACTTTGCAGACGGAGTTTCGGTGAGAAACTTCTCTTTCAAGAGTGCTTTTGCGGACGGTCGCTTTGCGGGATCAACTTCGAGCAGGCCGTAGATGTAATGTTTCTGCAAGTCGTCTAAGCCTTTGAAATACATTTTTGGACTTCGTTTTGCGACTCCATATTGCCAGGCTTCGAAGTCATTCGAAAACGCTTTTCGACCCGTGAATAGCTCATATGCGATGCATCCAAATGACCACATGTCCGACTTGTTGTTGTAACCCGATTCTGAATCTCGGAGCAGTTCTGGCGCTCGATAACATTCTTTTCCACGAGCAGCACTGCTCGTGATGAGCTTTTTCGACGTGCCTTTCGAGGTGAGGCCAAAATCGGCAATCTTCCAATATCCGTTGCTGAACAATACTGACGATAAGCGGGAGAAGAAAATGAGGAGATACCATTTTGGGGACTCAGGTCACGATGAACTTCATCCAGACAATGAATGAATAGCAGTCCATTTAGTATTTGCTGCAAGATATTGTACGCGTGTGTTGGTATCTCTTCCTGCTCTCGAACTGTCGTCCAACTTATGACGTCTTTGAGTTCTTGGCCGAGTAAATAATTTCCGAGACTAATGTCGCACAACTCCATGTCGATGAAATGAATAGTGCCGTCTGTATTGAGCTGGCCATAGTCGAAGACCTGGACGATATTCGGGTGTTGATTCTGGCACAACTTCTTCAACGCACGAACTTCATTATCAACGTCCGCTTTAGTGACATAGCCAAATTGACGGATCACCTTCCTCGCAAAACCCTTAAATTCGGTTAGCTCGTCAAATTCAGGAATAAAACTACCCTTTCATCATTGCTGTCAAACAACTTTGTCACTATCAGCAAAACCACGGGAAAAGCGACAAACCTCATGAACTTCTCCAAACCCTCCGATTCCAAGGAGCTTTCGATGTGTAAGATGGATTTCCTCCTCCCGAATACTCAAATGTTTGGCTTTTACGAGCGACGTGCTCTGGACAGGGGTGGCTGTCTGAGGCCTGTCCATCTGTTTACGAATGTACGGCCAGAATTTCGTCGGAATGAACGAGTCGCTAATCCGCTATTCGATCGGGGAGGGGAATAAGCAAAATGCCTCACCGGGGTCGTTCGCTCAATTCTGGAACCAAAAGACGAGTCCAAAGTGGGAATTCGTTATCAGCTTGCGGGTAGAATGAGACGATGGCGATGAGGTTTGATGGTGGGGGCTTCCGTCGTTTTAGAAGAACTGATTATCGCGTGCCTGTGGCTGTGATGATGAAGTGGGACCTTGATTGGATCAAATTAGTCAGCTCTCCGGAACGAAACCGGAAGCAGACAAGCGCGGATGTGTCTAGCAAGTTGAGATGAGCTCACTTTTCTCTCGACGAATCTTGAGATCCAAGAAGAATGTCCTCTCTTCTTTTGCCAAAGTCGCCGAAATATGTATTTGGCACCTGAACTCCTTAATTTCAGCAATCGAACGTGCAAAATGCGCGTGCTGTGATTGGTCCAGACGGAATCCGAACTTGTGAAAAAGGGGGCATCGGGTCGCGACTTCGAAATCAAGGATCTATTTTTATCCTCATCCCAATTTTCGCTTCCACGTTTGCACTATTCCAACTCACCACCCTCAACCTCTTGCATCATGTCTGCTCAAGCCAAGAATGGCAAGTATGTTCTCCTTACCGGAGGAACAGGCTACATTGGCTCCCATACCGTATTCTTACCCTTCATGACATTTCGCTGACATGGTTTAGACTGTTGAGATCATCGAGGCGGGATACAATGTTGTCATCCTCGATAATCTTCACAATTCCTCTACTGAAGCAGTCCGTCGAATTGAAGCTATTGTAGGGAAGAAGGTTCCGTTTGAAAATTGTGACCTCACGAATCTTGACGCGGTGAAAGCTGTCTTTGCAAAATACCCCATCGACTCGGTCATCCATTTCGCTGCTCTCAAGGTCACCCCCCACGAACACCTCGAAGTTTAAGAGTGAGAACTGATTTCGGTAGGCTGTTGGCGAGAGTTCCCAGATTCCATTGGAGTATTATCGTGTCAACATCGGTGGCACGGTGAATTTATTGAAAGCAATGGATGACGCCGGAGTAAAGACTCTAGTCTTCTCCTCCTCCGCAACAGTATACGGCGACGCAACCCGTTTCCCCGACATGATTCCCATCCCTGGTTCCCTCCCCCTCTCCCCCAACCACCGCTAATCCCCCTAGAAATCTGTCCCCGTGGCCCCACCAACCCCTACGGCCGCACAAAAGTCGCCTGCGAAGACCTCATAAAAGACTTTTGCACCGCAAACCCCACCTGGAAAGCCGCCTCCCTCCGCTACTTCAACCCCGCAGGAGCCCACATCTCCGGCACCCTCGGCGAAAACCCCCTCGGCATCCCCAACAATCTCCTCCCCTTCCTAGCGCAAGTCGCCATCGGTCGCCGTCCCTACCTCTCCGTCTTCGGCAACGACTACGACAGCAAAGACGGCACCCCCATACGCGATTATATTCATATTACGGACCTTGCACAGGGACATTTGGCGGCGCTGAAACATCTTGCGGGGGGGGATGGAGGGGGGGGATATGGGGAGTGGAATTTGGGGACTGGGGAAGGGAGTACTGTTTTTGATATTATTGGGGCTTTTGGGAGGGCTGTGGGGAGGGAATTGGCGTTCAAGGTTGAGGGGAGGAGGGCGGGGGATGTGTTGAATTTGACTGCGAATCCGGCAAAGGCGAATAAAGAGTTGGGGTGGAAGGCGAAGAAGAGTTTGGAGGAGGCGTGTGTTGATTTGTGGAGGTTTACACAGGCTAATCCTTATGGGTATGAGCAACCTCCTCATACGAATGGGGAGGCTGCTAAATAAGATTTCGCCCGAGAAGTAGAATGGCTGGTGAGAGTGATTTTCTTTTTGGAAGAGTATAATATTTATTCTCGTAGATTTAGTAGACTTAGAGAGGGTGTATTTGATATTTCGTTGAGTGTAAGGAAGAATACCCAATGATTAAATTTAAATACCTTGAAGTGCAATCTATGAATGCTAATGCCCCTGTGAAAAGAATCGATAACCATGTCGCGCTATTTTTTGTGGACTCCTGCTACTACATCCCCACTACGAAACTTGCCTCACCACCAGTCTCAACGACGTCCTCCTTCTGACTATCTTTGATATACTGATCCATCTCATGAACAAATCCATCCATCTCATCCTGAGAAGGCACATCCTCTTCATGGTCCAACTTGACGTCTCTGAACCAGACTGGAAACGCATATTCCTTGGCGAGGGATACAACTGACTCGCGCGCAGAGGGAGGAATTTGTCCGGAGATGGAGATAGTTGGGACACCGTCCAGCGATGATAGTCCAACACTCCATACGGTTTCGGAATCGGAATCGCCTATTGGCGATTCAACGTCCACAGTTTCAAGGAATGCCAGAATCTTCTCTCGACATTCGTCGAACCCAGGGTAATCCCCTCTCATACTCGACGTAGTACTTGGAGTAGCTGTAGTCAGTCTCGAGGCTAGAAGGAACGGACACTCAGTATCAACCTCCAGTTTATGCAAATCAATCAACCCTTTGACGGCATCAATCGTCCCATTCTCAATGTGATTGGTATAGAAATTCTCGCCGACTTCTTCAGGACCAAAGTCGCTGTCGTCCATGACTACACGAAGTCGTTCCTTCTCGGACGAATGTGATTCGGTTTCCGCAGCCATCGCATGAGCAAGGAGATTTCGTAGTACAGATTTAGAGAGTGTGGCGCGAGTGAACGTGGAGAGTGATTTGCTTGACATGGGTGAAAGTTCTGATAAGAGAGGATCGATGACGGATAGAAGGGAATTAATTGCCGGACGACAGAGTACCGGAGAATTAAGAAGTGATAACTCTTGAAAGTGGACTATAGTTAGAACGTTCCGCGGATAAGATTGTACGTTGAACTTTACGTGCCAGAATCGCAAGATTGATTAACGATACAGGTGTATCGTCAGAGACCTCGGGCAGCTCGACCTCCATTTCACTCTTCTCCTCAACCTTCATCTCCCTCTCCTCTCTCTCCCTCATTTGATAATGTTTTTCCATCCCCTCTTCCTCCATCTCCCCCATCCTCTCCTCCATCTCTGTATCACTCCCACTCCCCGTATTCACACTCCCCAACCTGCGTTTCCTCCCTGACTCCATAATCTTTGGTCCCCTCGTCATCTCCCTCTTGGGCCCAATAACATCAATCCCCACCCCCACTCCCAAAGGCCGTCTCATCTTATGATACATCCAAAACAATCCACATTCAGAACAATTATCCTCCCCCTCAGGTCCCACCATCCACCGACTCGATCTCCCCGTCCCACAATTAGCACACTTTTTCGTCTGTCGTATCATCCCCGGTTCCCTTGCTCTATCCCCCTTGGGTCGTTTCGCAAACGCAATCAACGGTCTAACCGCATTATTCCGTTTCCAGTAATCGGTACAGGCATTACACAGAATGACACCGCGATACTCGTCTCTTCGTCGCGCGTGTTTGCGTGTCGGACAAATTTGACAGGCGAAATTGATGAGTTTGCCGCTGTTGGGGGGATTTTCGCGGACGATGGGGTCGATGGGTCGGGCGGAATGGTGTTTTGTCCAGTGGAGGCCACAGGGGTTGCAGTGGTCTTTGCCGTTGTCGTCGGTGCGCCAGTACGAGGTTTCGCTTGTGTTGCAGTTTTCACAGAATTTGGCACAGGTGAGGAGGGGGTAGAGGGGGTCGGAGGGATGGATTGGCTCGTTGCTCCAGAGGAAGGGTTGGGAGGCGTAGGAGGGTTGTTCAGAGGTTCCGGGGGAGGTTGAGAGGGAGGGGTCTGCTGCGATGGGGGGGACAGGTGGGGGATTGGGGGATTCATCCGTGACGGCGACATCTGTGAATGATGGCGTGTGTTGGGGTGGGGGGTCTGTTGTTTGTGTTGCTGTGGATGTTGATGTTGTTTTTGATGGTGGGAGATGAGTTTTTATGGCAGTGTCGGCAGGGTTGCGAGTTGGATCAAAGTTTATTATTCTGATCTTTGGCATCCATCCTTCGGGCGTATCCAATCCTCCCGCCTTTGCTGTGCGTTTTCTGTTGCGTGAGGGAGGTGAGGAGGAAGACGGTGATGAAGAAGACATGATTCTTTCGTGTTTGAGGATGCGATTCCAACAGATTGAAGACGAGATGGCGATGTTCCTGGTCGTGTCAAGTCTTCGGTTCTTTCTCCCTTGAAATTTGGAAGAGGAGTTGCGATGCAGACTAAAACAACTAAATCCTGAGATGGCCACAGATTTACACGGCTCACTGTCAGATAAGTGAGAGGATATGATTGGATAGAAAGTTGTGATACGGACTGCAGATCTTCCAAAATAGGAAATGCGAAACGTGAAGTGCGGTCCCACTTTTGCGACCCCAAGCAAGGCAATTGGCGGCAATTCGGCGACCTTCATCACAAAGTACTCGACCACTTTCTCTATTCATACCCCAGGTTGATGTGGACATCTCCCGCATCATATGAAAACGATCACAATTCATCTGGAACAACTCAAATCCAGCCTGCCGAACATTCATCCTTCGAAATGTCCGACCTCCAAATCTGCAAAACATGCGGTGTCCAGCACTCTTCTCCATCAATCTCCGATCTAAAAAACCAATGTCCCATCTGTCTCGATCCACGACAATACGTCCCCGCAACAGGTCAAGCATGGCTCACCCTCTCCACTCTCCGCTCAGAGGGGAAACACAAAAATATCTTCCACCCCATGGACGCAGACCAAACCTCCACCGCCAACCTCATTGCCATCCGCACTGAACCACAACTTGCAATCGGTCAATCTGCATACCTTGTCCGTACACCCGAGGGCAATGTTCTATGGGACTGTATCACGTATCTGGATGATGAGACGGTGGAGACGATAAAGGCACTCGGCGGACTGAAGGCCATTGCGATCAGTCATCCGCATTTCTATTCGACGAACGTTGAGTAACTTTTGTGTATAGGGGACAAGGTTAATGGTAGGTGGGCCATGGCGTTTGATTGTCCGGTGTATATTTCTTCCGAGGAAGAGGAATGGCGAATGAGGAAGGATAAAATCCAGAAATGTTGGACAGGACAAAACATGTCTATCCTCCCACACATCACCATCGTCAAAGTGGGAGGACACTTCCCTGGTCCCCCCCACCCACCCACACAAACGTAACTGACTGTAGGTTCTGCGATTCTCCACTGGGACCGTTCGAGGGATAATTTACCCTCCGTCATTCTGACCGCCGACTCAATCATGCCAGTTATGAGTGGAGGTGTCAGCGTCATGTACTCGTACCCCAACTTTATCGGTCTTTCACCCGATGAAATGCACGGAGTCTGGAAAGCAGTCAAAGATCTCGAGTTTGATTGGATCTACGGAGGATGGTATTTTGTCCCCGTCATCAAAAACGGTAAACACGCAATCCTTACTTCCCTACAACGTATCACCAACACAATCACAAAATCAACCTCCCATCCCATATTCCAAGAACAATTATAACTCCCTCCCTCCCCAAAAAACCCCCAATAATGCCCAAATAGCCATGTATGTACAAACCTAGATTACCTAAAATGTAAAGATGCCAAAGGATACGGCAACATTATGTTCAACGGAAGTGAAGTTACATACTCCCCCCAGACCGATTCCCCCCACCAATCAACCCCGCCATCTCAAGCAATGCTCTATCCGCACTTAAATCCTCCCTAACCCTCACATTCTGTCTCCTCTCCGCCTCCCGTCTCTCATACTCCCAAGCCCGTTTCTGCTCCTCCCTCGCATCCTCAACCCCACATCCCCAAACCTCCACTTCCCCAACCTCTACTCCCCATTTATACTCCCCGTCGACGACATTCCCCGCAAACGTCGCCCCGGGGGGACGATGAGTAAAACTACCGCGCTCGAGAGCAGAGTCGAGTGCGAGAGAGACTTGTGGGTCGGAAGTATGTTGGATG
>Ga0182015_10007112_pt1 | contig 11001 bp, 5 predicted proteins | sample 712P3MmetaG_FD_120478 | JGI IMG/M metagenome (GOLD analysis project Ga0182015, IMG submission 120478) | Permafrost microbial communities from Stordalen Mire, Sweden - 712P3M metaG | ecosystem: Environmental > Terrestrial > Soil > Wetlands > Permafrost | place: Sweden: Stordalen | collected...
ATCGCGGTCGAGGTGCGATTCCGTCATCGCTGCCGCACCGGCGACGACGATGTCATGCGTCGTGTCGAAACCCTGCTCGCCGAGGCTCCGCGCGAGGTCTAGCGGCGCGCAGCGCAGCGAGGGCAGTCCGGCGAACCGGGCTGCCGCCCGCGCGACCGAATCCTCGTTCGGATCGGTGAAGACGTATTCGGTTCGCTCGGCCCGCAGCGCCGCCGACAGCGAGCCGGTCAGCCCGCCGCTTCTCCCCGCGATCTCGAGAACACGCAGCAACCTTGTGTCGGATAGGGTATCGCACAATACCCGCAGCATCCTGGCCGCCGTATCGCCCGCGCCCCGGAACAGCGGGTCCGCGTCGAAGAGCTGGTCGAGCGCGTCGGCGCCCGGTTCGGGCAAGGCGTCATCCCCGGGCTTGGCCGCACGGCGCAGGATTGCCGAAAGCCCGTCGCCGCAGCGCGCGACAAGCTCGAGGCTCGGAAGGTGCGCCGGGTAACGGGTCAGCGCCTCCCGCCACAGCGTCGCAGGCGTAGGCTCCGAAGCGCTCCCGGCGAGGCGCCACGCCGTTGCGTCCCGCTTTGCCATCCCCTTGTTTTCGAGCAGCGCCAGAAGCCTGGCGATGGTCCGCGCTCTCGACGGCGGTGCGCTGCCGTTCGCCTTTAGCGCGGGCGGGGTAAACGAGCCGTCGGCGCCGATGACCTCGGCGAGCGCCGCCCTCGCGTAGCTCGCGGCCAGACGGTCGAGCGTCGCGCGAAACTGACTGTAGTCGTCGCGGCGATCCGGCGAGCTGCCCGCGGTGAGCGCTTGAGCGAGCCGAAGCGGGCCGGGGAGGTCGTCGGCGCTCGGCTCCGCCACCGCGAGACGCAATTGATACGCCCAGTGATATGCCGGGATTTCGCTTGCTGCGCCCAGCTCGATCCGGCGGAAGCGCATGCCGTCGATCTCGGCGATGACGGTCTCGTTCTCGTCGAGCAAGACGAAACAACCGACCATCGAGCGCGCGCCCGCCTTGGTCAGCCGCACGTGGCACCAGGCGACGCGGCCCTGGCTGCCGCCGCCGTAAAGGCGGATGCGGTCAGCCTTGCTCGGCACCAGCGCCGCCCGGTCGCTGTCGATCTCGGCGGGCATCGCCGCCAAGGTCACCTGCAGGCAGGCATCGAGGATCGCCGGGTGAAGGCAATACTCGCCCAGTTCCGGCTCGATCGTCGCGGGCGCGGCAATCCTGCCCAGCGCCTCGCCGGCGCCGCCCCAGGCCTCGGCGATCCCCTGAAAAGCAGGCCCGTAAACCAGGCCGTGCGCAGCGAACCGGCGATAGATCTCGGCCCCGTCGATGCGCGGACCCATCCGCTTGCGGATCGCCGCGAGCGGGGCCGAAGCCGTCGCGCGAGCGGCCGTTAGCGGCACGGCGCGGGCGACGACGACCGGCGGTGCACCGCCGCCGGCGGCCTCGCCGGCGTACAAACGAAAGCCGCCATCCTCTCGCGACAACCCGACCTCAATCGCCGGCTCGCTGCCGGCGGCGATAACCAGCGGCCGGTAGATCTCGAAATGCTCGATCTCGACGCCGCCGGTGCCGGGCGTCCACGAACCAGCTGCCAGGGCCATTTCGATAAACGCGGTTGCGGGCACCACCACGCTGCCCTGGACGACATGGTCGGGCAGCCACGAAATCATCAGCGGATCGAGCCGGTTCTTCCAGATCGCTTCGACCGTGGGCAAACGCTTGCCGAGCAGCGGATGCTTCCGCTCGCGGATCGGCTCGGCGAGCCCGCCCTCGGTCTCGGAAAACCAGTAGCGCTCGCGCTGCCACGGGTAGGCCGGAAGCGGCGCGACCGCGGTTTTCTCCGGGTAGAGCGCGTCAAAATCGATCATAGCGCCGGCCGCATAACAGCGCCCCAGAGCGAGCCACAGCGCGTCGCCCGCCGGTTCCTGGCGCCGCAGCGTCGCCAGCGGGACCCCATTCCTCCCGCTCGCCCTCAGGCACTCGCGCAAATAGCCGTCGAGGATCGGATGCGGGCCGATCTCGAGGAACGCGGTGAAGCCGTCCGCCGTCAGCGCGTCGATCGCCGAGGCAAACAGGACAGGCTTGCGGATGTTGTCCCACCAATAGGCGTCGCCGAGCCGTTTCGGCTCGATCACGTCACCCGTGACGCTCGAGACGAAGCGGCAGCGCCCAGCCTGCGGCGCCAGCCCGGCGAGGCGCGTCAACAGCTCGTCGCGGATCGGATCCATCACCCGGCTGTGGAAGGCATAGTCGAGAGCCAATTCGCGGAAAAAGGTGCCGCTGCCCTTCAGCTCTTCGCCCAGGGCCGTGATCGCGTCCGCATCGCCGGCGACGGTCACCGAGTTGGGGCTGTTGATCCCGGCGACGGTCAGTCGCTCCTCGTAGGGCCGGATCGCGGCAGCCGTGGCATCGGGCGACATGCCGAGCGCGGCCATCCGTCCGGCCCCGGCGGTGCGTCCCTGTGCCTGGCTGCGCACGGCGATGACCCGGCAGGCGTCGGCGAGCGGCAGGATGCCCGCGGCATAGGCCGCCGCGACCTCCCCGACGCTGTGCCCGACGATCGCCTCAGCCTCCACGCCATGCGCACGGAGCCATTCCAGGATCGCCAGTTGCACCGCGAAAAGCGCGGGCTGGGCGATTTCCGTGCGGTCGTAGTCGGGCTCCGCCGACTGCAGCACTTTCGCCACCGACCATCCGAGATGGGGCAGCAGCGCCGTATCGATCCGCGCGATCCACTCGGCCAGGAACGGGTCGGCGAACAGATCCCGGCCCATGCCGCGCCATTGCGACCCGTTACCCGAGAAGACAAAGGCGAGCCGCGCCGCTGGCGCCGGCGTCTGCCCCTCGACCAGCAGCGACGCTGAACCCCCCGCCGCGAAGGCCTCAAGCCGCTCGGCGATCTCCGCGGCGCTGCGGCCGAAAACCGCGAGGCGATGCGGGTGATGGGTCCGCCTGGTGGCGGCGGTTCGACACATTGCCGCCAGAGACGGCCCAGCCGGTGATCGCAGCAGGTCGGCGTAGCGTAGCGCCAGGCTGCCGAGCGCTTCGCCGTCGTGCGCCGAGACCAGCAAGGGCTGTACCTGGTCCGCCCGCGCCTCGACGACCGGAACCGTCACGCCGTCCGGCTCGCGCAGCACGAGATGCGCGTTGGTGCCGCCGAACCCGAAGGAGTTGACCGCCATGGTCAGCGGGCCAGGCGGCAGCTCGGCATATTCAGAGACGACAGAGAGGTTGAGATCGGCGAACGGGATCAGCGGATTGGGGGTGACGAGATGCAGCGAGCGCGGTAGCGCGCGATGGCGGAGCGCCAGGAGAACCTTCAGCAAACCGGCGACGCCCGAGGCCGGTTCGAGATGGCCGATATTGGTCTTGACCGATCCGATGCGGCAAGGATCGCCCGGCGCGCGGGCGGCGCCGAAAATACGGCCAAGCGCGGTGCATTCGACCGGGTCGCCGACGCTAGTGCCGGTGCCGTGCGCCTCGACATAGGCGACGGTGGCGGGGTCGATCCCGGCGTCGCGGTAGACCCGGCGGAGCAAAGCCTCCTGCGCCGCTGGATTGGGCATCGCCAGGCCGGTGGTGCGGCCGTCCGAATTGACGCCGCTGCCGGCGATCACCGCCCAAATCGGGTTTCCCTCCGCGAGCGCCTGCGCCAGCGGCTGCAGCAGGACGACCGCGCCGCCCTCGGAACGGACATAGCCGTCGCCCGCCGCGTCGAAGGCGCGGCAGCGGCCGTTGGGCGACAGCATATGCGCCTTGGAAAAGCCGATGAAACCCGATGGCGACAGCAGCGCATTGACCCCGGCGGCGATGGCGAGGCTCGATTCGCCGCGCCACAGGCTGACGCAGGCTTCGTGCACCGCGACCAGCGACGACGAACAGGCGGTGTCGACGGCAAAGCTCGGCCCGTGCAGATCGAAGATGTAGGAAATCCGGTTTGCCGCGTTACTGACCGCGCTGCCGGACATCACATAGGCGTCGACGTGGTCGGGGTCCTCACGCTGCAAGGCGGCGTAGTCGGAGAACGAGATCCCGACGAAGACCCCGGTCGGCGACCCGGCGAGGTTCGCCGGAACGATGCCGGCATCCTCCATCGCCTCCCAGGTCAGCTCCAACAGGATGCGCTGCTGCGGGTCGATGCGGCGCGCCTCGCGCGGCGATATCCCAAAAAAGGCGGCATCGAACTTGTCGATGTCGGCGATGAACCCGCCTTCGCGGGCGTAGGTCTTGCCGGGCTTTGTCGGGTCGTGGTGATAGGTTGCCGCGACGTCCCAGCGTTCCTCGGGGATCGGCCCGACGGCGTCGACTCCGGCCCGCAACAGCGACCAGAATTCCGCGAGGTTTCCGGCGCCGGGGAAGCGGCAGGCCGCACCGACCACGGCGATGGGAAAGCCGCCCCACAGATCGATGCCCGCTGCCCGCATTCAGACTACATCCCCCGTCAGCCGGCGCCCCGGTTTCCGCCCCTCGGGCACCATCCGCCGTCGGCCGCCGAATTTAAGGCTCCCGCAGGCAGGCCATGTACTGCTCCCTCGCGCGCAACTCTAGCCAAGATTAGCGTCCCTGCGAACCCGTGGTCGCCGCCAGGGCGATCTATCTTTTGCGAAAGCGCTATGGGATCATTTCGCCGCCCCCGGATTGGGACAGCGCGCGTCGACACTTTGATGTCTGAAACTGGATGACCGAAACGAGTTTGAAGGACGCCATCCCCGCGAGAGGCTCCACGCCGGTTCGGCGACGCGGCGGTGATTTGGTACGTCTTCGCCATGCGCCAACTCGGCGGCTTGCGGCATTGGTCGCGCCGTTTACGGTCGCGTGGCGCTACCGCGAACTTATCGTCGCGATGCTGCGGCGGGAACTTGCCGATCGGTTTCGCGGCTCGCTGTTCGGCTGGACATGGGCGATCGTGGCGCCCGTGCTCACGCTCGCGATCTATACCGCGACATTCACCGGCGCGATGCATTTGCCGGTCGCCTCGGCGCGCGGCGGCGCGCTGAATTACGCGCTGTCGACCTTTGTTGGCTTGATCGTTTTCAATTTATGCGCGGAACTGAGTTACCGCTCGCCGCTGCTGTTGCACGAGCACGCCTCGTACATCAAGACGTCGATCTTTCCGAGCGAGACATTGGCTTGGATCGCCGTCTTCCGCGGCCTCACCTACGCCGGGATCAGCCTCGCCGTCCTGGCGGCGTTTGCGCTGGCACTCAAGCATACGCTGCCGCCGACAGCGTTATTCCTGCCCTTTCTGGTGGCGCCGCTGGTGCTTCTGTTGCTGGGTGTGGCGTGGTGCTTGGCGGCGTTGGGCGCGTTTACCCGCGACATCGCTTACCTGATGATCAGCGTCGTTCCGCTGTTGATGTTCGCGACGCCGGTGTTCTATCGGATGTCGGATATTCCCGACGCGTTCCGCAGGCTCGAGTATCTGAACCCGATCGCCACCGCGATCGATATGGCGCGCAACATCCTGATCGATGGAGTGATGCCGTCGGGCTGGCTGTATCTGGCGTTCGTCGTGGCGGCGATCGTGATATGCGGCGCTGGGCACAGCGTCTTCGAGCGGTATCGTGGGATCGTTGTCGATGTCATCTGACATCGCGATACGCTGCGCCGGGCTCGGCAAGGCCTACCAGCTCTACGCCCGGCGAACCGACCGGCTGAAGCAAGTGGCGTTCGGCAGTTTCCGGCGCTTCTACCAGGAATATTGGGTATTGCGTGACATCGATTTCGAAGTCACGCGCGGCGAATGCGTCGGCATCATCGGACATAATGGAGCTGGCAAGACCACCCTGCTGCAACTTCTCTGCGGCATCACCCAGCCGACCTGCGGCAAGCTCGAAGTCAACGGTCGGGTTGCGCCGATCCTGGCGTTGGGGTCCGGCTTCGTGGGTGAGATCTCGGGCCGCGAGAATGTGCTGATTGCCGGCGCCATGCTCGGTTTGCGGCGGGCGGAACTCGCGCGGCGCATGCCGGCGATCGCCAATTTCGCCGGGATCGGCCCGTTCATCGATCAGCCGGTGCGGCTGTACTCCAGCGGCATGCGCTCGCGCCTGGCGTTTTCGATCTGCGCCCATGCCGATGCCGACGTCCTGCTTGTCGACGAGGCGCTCGCGGTCGGCGATGCGGTGTTCCGGCAGAAATGTCTGCGTTTCATGAAGTCGTTCCGGCGCTCCGGCACCTTGCTCGTGGTGTCGCACGAAGACGATCAGATCATCGCGATGTGCGATCGCGTTATTTGGGTCGCTGACGGGCGCATCCGCGCTACCGGCGCCGCGTCGGAGATGCTCGCGCTTTATCGCGACGCCACGCGGCAGGACGCCGATGACGGATCGCGCTTCCGGTTCGACAGCGCCGCTCACGCGCCTGGAGCCGGTCTGCAGGAGGAAGGGCCGATCGGCTAGTTCATGCGCACGGCCCGGCGCATCAAGCCGATCCACGGCAATTACCGCGATTGGGAAAGCCTCGCCGCCTATCGAGAGGAAGCGCGCCAGGCGCGCCGGCTGCTCCGCCTCGTTCGTACCCCCGGGCGCCCGGCCGCGGGGCTTCGCCTGTTCTCGATGATGCGCAACGAGCGCGACCTTTTGCCGCTCTTTCTCGACCACTACCGCAAGCTCGGGATCGCGCGCTTCGTCATCGTCGACAACAATTCGTCGGATGGTTCGCACGAGTGGCTGCTCGACCAGCCCGATGTCGAGCTCCATCACACGGAAGCGAGCTTCGCCGCGGCGAACGGGGGCACGCTGTGGATCGATGGGTTAATTCAAGAACAGGCGTCCGGCGACTGGGTCGTCTTCGCCGACGCGGACGAGTTCCTGATCTATGACCGATGCGATGTTTATCCGCTGCCGGCGCTGATTGAACGCTTGCGCGCGCTCGGCGAGACCAAGCTCCTCGCCCCTCTCGTCGATGCGTACTCCGATCCCGCCGCGCCGGACCGCCTGCTGTTCGACGCGCTCCCCGAAAATTCGTACAAAACCGGCGGTGGCCCGCACATCACCGGCGGGCCGCGCTGCCGGATGGCGGCAGCGACTGGGGCATCGCAGGTTCCCTGCCTGACGAAGTACCCGCTCACCCGCTACGGCCCGCGCAGCGTCTACGCCAACGTCCATTTCCCCGAACCGGCAGGCGAAAACGGCCACCAGATACGCGGCCGGCTGCTGCATTTGAAGCTGACGCCGCGATTCCGCGGCAAGGTCGAGGAGGGGTTGCGCGGCGGTCAGCACTGGAATGGCGGCATCGAATACCAGGGCTACGCCAACTGGCTCGATACGCGCGACACCGCCGACCTCGTGATCGAGGAAAGCCGCCGCTTCACCGGCGCCGCCGACCTGATCGAAGCCGGGCTGCTCGAGCCGCTCGACTGGAGCCAGTCCGATGGCCGCCTGCGATTGCGGCGCGCACTGCGCTCGATCTGGAGCCGGCGGCGCTAGCGGCTCACGGGCTCGGCGCTCCGACATGCGCGAAGATCGCCGCCGCGATCAGCGCGTTAGCCCGCGGCGAATAATGGCTGACATCGATGTACCGCCCCTGCCGGAGCGGATCGAGAACGCCGTTGAGGTCGATCATCTTGAGGCGGCCCGCGCTGATTTCCGCTCGCACTGCATCGTTGAGCGAGGCGAGGAGAGCATAGGCTGGGGTCTGTCTCGCCTTGTCCGTAACAAATTCGTTCGCCGGATCGAACAGGCCGATCGGTTGATAGAACACCACCGGCTCGAACCCGAACGCCTTCGAAAGCGCGTCGAGAAAGTCAAGATTGGTCTTGTATTGGTCGACCAGCTCGGCGCGCAGTTGCGCTGCTCGTGGCGGCGCCCACTGGTACCAGAAATAGCGCGCCCATTCGGCCTCGCGGAAGTCGAAGCCTTGGGTGAAGGCGTCGCGCCCGTAAACGATCCGATCCGCCGAGGGCTCCTGCTCCGAGAGCCGCTCCAGCCACTGCACGGCGGGGAGCGCTTCCGCCATCAGCCGCCACCAATTGCGCTCCCCGAGCCGCAGCCCGCCGGAGACCGCGACCTCGCCGCGGTTGGGCATGAACGTCTCGTAGAGCAGACGGTCGCCGGCGCGCAGGTTCGAGCTAGCGATCAGGAACATGTCGTTCAGGCCGTCGAGGAAGATGACCCGCCGCGGCCGCACCCCGCGGCGCAGCTCGTAGACCAGTCGGTCAATCTCCCTCTCCTGGTCATAGGCGATGGTCCCGAAATTCAGCGAAACCTCACCGCGTTCCGCAATCATCCGATCGAAATAATACGGCCAAGTCTCGTCGTTCTTGACGTAATGACCAAAGGTGGTCGAGCCGCCGAGGATCATCGTCAGTTTGTCGGAAGACAGGCGGCGCTTTACTTCGTCGTCCGACCATTGGTCGTGGTATCGAATGTTTTCGATGCCGATATGGGTAATAGGCGAGTTCGTGGGCGGCACCGCGAATTCGAGACTGGGGTGGGTCACGTAAGGCAGGCCCTGGATGCGTTGCCTCAGCTGCGCCCTGTCCTCGCCCGGCAATGCTTGCTTGAGGATGGCGATGCCCTCCGGCGAATAGGGCGAGATGATGCCGCTCGAAATCGGATCGGACGGCGGAAACCGCTCCTGTCTGAGCGCGTACGCCGCGGCCAGATTGACCAGCGCGAACAAGATCGCGGTGATGCCGATCGCGACGGTGGTGTCGCGGACGATCGCAGCCATCCACTTCAGCATATCCGTTGATTTCCCGCGAATTGGCGTCGCGCCTGCTTAGGGAGCGGCCCCCGCGCCGTCAACGAGGTTGCGGGAATCCCGCGGCTGGCCGGCTCAGGCTACAGCGCTTCTTCATCGTCAGTGGCGATCGACGCAAGCTCGGCTATATCTGCGGTGAGCGAAGAGAGGGATCGCACTGGCGATGGCTGGCGGGTTCGCCTGGGTGTTCGGTGCGTGGTGGACGCTGGCGGTGCTCGTCAACTTAGTCAGCGTCGCGCTTGGCTTGCTTCCGAAGCGCCGCCGATTCTCTGCCGATTTATGCCCACCAATCTCGGTCATGGTCCCGGTCAAGGGCGCCGATCCGGCGGTTGCCGCCAATATGGAAGCGCTGATCGGGCAGGATTACCCCGAATTCGAGCTCGTCTTCGCGGTAGCCGACCCGGACGATCCAGCCGTCGCGCTGCTCGAGCGGGTCATGGCTAGCCATCCGGACGTGCCGGCAAGGCTGACGACTGACCCGACGCCGCCCTCGGCCAACCCCAAACTCGACAATTTGCGGCGGGCCTGGCGCTGGGCTCGGCACGAACTCGTGCTGATCTGCGACGTCAATGCGCGGTTCCGCCCGGATGAGCTGCGCCGCCTCGCCGGACAGTTGGCGCCCGGAATCGGGCTCGTCGCCGCCGTGCCGGTTGCGACCGAGCCGCGGGGCTTTTGCGGTGAGCTCGAAACCGCTTTTTTTAACAGCGGCGGGGCGCGCTGGCTGATCGCGGCCGATCGCCTGGGCTACGGCGTCGGCGTCGGCCAGACGATGTTGCTGCGCCGCTCCGACTTGGAGCGGATCGGTGGGATCGACGCCATGACCGCCGGCATCTGCGAGGATGCCGCGCTGGCGGCCGCCATCCGGGATGCCGGGCTCGCCGTGCGGATGGCGCGCGATCCGGGCTGGCATCCGATCGGCCGGCGCCGCTTTCGCGACGTGTGGCAGCGCCACCTGCGCTGGCAATGCTGCCGCAAGTACCATGCGTTGCCGCTCTTCGTCTTCGAGCCGGCGATCAGCCCGCTCGGCATGGCGGTCGCCGGCGGTTTGTGGTGGGCTCCACTGAGCGCTCTGCCGGTACTGTCTTTGATTGTGGCTCATTTGGCGGCGTGGTTTGCGATCGAGGCCGTCTATGTCCGGGTTCAGCGGTGGCATTTGTCGTGGCTGTCGCCGATCGCCTGGCTGGCACGTGACGCATTGATCCCGATCTTGTGGCTGCGCGCGCTCGTCGCCCGCAGCCTGGTGTGGCGCGGTCAGCGCATTACGCTGCCGCCGATGCTCGCTTTGCGTCGGCAGAAATGAACGGCGGCGGTGCTCTCATCGCCCCAGCAGCGAGCGAAGCGCGCCGCGAAGCCGGCTCGAGCCGCGCCGCGCGGCCGGCGCGTCATCGCCACACAGGGCAAGGACTGTGGCGCTATAGAGCATGACCATGTCGTCGTGCACCCCCTGCGCGGTGTCGCGGTCGCGCTGCGGGTTGAAGCGGCGCCGTCCGAAGAGGGGAGAGGCGAGCCGGCTTGCCGCCTTGGCGGCGAGTACGGAAGCCTCGTCCGGTCGCGCGAGCAAGTCTGAGACGGCTTGCCAGGCGGCCCGACGGCGGAACCAGCTCTGGGTCAGCCGCTCGGTATGGATGACGTGCTCGACCACGGCATCCGGCGAGTAAATCGCGCTTTTCCCGGCTTGCCTGATCCGCGCGCAGAGCTCGATCTCCTCGTTCGATAGCAGGTTCGTCGGCGGCCCGATCCGGCCGAGGTTGGTGGCGAACCCGCCGGCGGCGATCAGCGCATCCCTGCCGAAGGACAGATTGCAGCCGAGCAACCACTCCCCCGCGGTCAATTCCCGCCGCTCGTCGCCCAGGTCGATCAGGGACAAGTAGCCGTGCAGTTTCGGCCCGAGCCATGCCGGCGGCTCACTGAGCCAGCGCGGAACGACCCGTCCGCCGACAATGCCGGCTCGGCCGCCGTAAGCGGCATGAGCGGCGATCAAGGCGCTCGCCCAGGAGGGCGTTGCGCGCGCATCGTCGTCGATAAAGGCGACGATGCCGGCGCGCGCCGCCGCCGTCCCGACATTGCGAGCGTTGGAAAGGCCTGGGCTCGCCTCGGTGAGGTAGGTAAGGCCGGGCAGGTTGGCGTAGCGGCGTCCGAATTCGGCCGCCGCTTCCTGGTTTGGCGAATTATCGACGACGATGATCTCGATCGGTCCCGCGCGCGCATCCTGTCGGCGTAGCGATTCGATGGCCTCGGGCAAAAGCTCGTAGCGATCGTAAGTGCAGATGACGGCCGACAAGGCGACGGCGGCGTACTCG
>Ga0182015_10007114_pt1 | contig 10999 bp, 10 predicted proteins | sample 712P3MmetaG_FD_120478 | JGI IMG/M metagenome (GOLD analysis project Ga0182015, IMG submission 120478) | Permafrost microbial communities from Stordalen Mire, Sweden - 712P3M metaG | ecosystem: Environmental > Terrestrial > Soil > Wetlands > Permafrost | place: Sweden: Stordalen | collected...
GAAATGAAGAAAAACCACCGCGTAAATGATGCCGACTGCCCAAAGCCAAAGGAATATTCCTGCGCAACGATTGTATGTGGGGTACCCAGGCTTCATGGGTACGCTTGAGAATGGGGACCATGCGAAGCTCCTTTTCGCGTTCTTCCGCCCCCACGTCACCAGCATGTTCGTCCTGAATACGCACAGCCAACCACAGATCGCAAATCCGAGAATCATTATCACAAACCAGATGGCTTTGAATGTTGTCATGCTCCTATCTTTTCGCCGAGCGCTTTCAGGATAAGCCCCTTGTCAATCCGCTTTTTGGCAGATGCCACGGAATCAGCGCGGATGCGAATACCCTGTGGAAACGAGACTGCCCCACTACCCGCGCGCGAGCCTCGTTGCCCATCCTCGTCTGGGCGCGCACCCTTCGCCAGAAGGCTTTCTAGTAGAATCAAGCCTCCTGCAACCATGACTGACGTACGACGCGGTCTCATCATCGTGAACACTGGGCCGGGAAAAGGGAAGACAACCGCAGCGATGGGGACGGCCTTGCGCGCGGTGGGCCAGGGGATGCGAGTGCTGATGCTGCAGTTCCTGAAAGGCTCCTGGCATTACGGGGAACTGGACGCCGTGAAAGCCTTCGGGGACAAGTTCGTAATGAAGCAGATGGGACGGGGATTTGTGAAGGTGGGCGCCGAGAAGCCTGACCCGGAAGATGTCAAGATGGTGGAAGAGGCGTGGGCGGAAGGGGAAAAGGCGATCCAGTCGGGCGAGTGGGATTTGGTAGTGCTCGATGAGATCAATTATGCGATCAGTTATGGCATGCTGGACCCGGCGAAGGTGGTGGAGAGCCTGAAGAGGAAACCGGAGATGGTGCATGTCATCTTGACGGGGAGGAACGCACACCCCACAATTGTCGAGGCCGCAGACACAGTGACGGAGATGAAGCAAGTGAAGCATGCTTATGAGAAGGGCGTGATGGCGCAGAGAGGGATCGAGTATTGAGTAGGCAGGCAGTACTTGATACCGGGTACCTGCTACCGGGAAGCGCGGGTTTGACTCGGTACTCGGTATTCGGTACGCGCAACTAATATGGCTTGGTTCAAGCGCGAATCCGGGGAACTCGACACTTCGGGCAAGAAGACGGTTCGCACCGAAGGGTTGTGGGTGAAGTGTGAGAACTGCCGGCAGATCATCTGGAAAAAGGATCTGGAAGAGAATTTGAACGTGTGCCCGAAGTGCGAAAAGCACTTTCGCATCGATGCCCGGACGAGACTGGGACTGCTGCTGGATGATAGTCAGTATGAGACGTTCGACGGAAATCTATCGTCGACGGACCCGCTCAAGTTTGTTGATTTGAAGCCGTACTCGTCTCGGCTGCGGCAGGCGGAGCACGACACGGGGCTGAAGGATGCGGTGATCAACGCGCAGGGCAAGCTACTCGGGCGGCCTGTGATCGCCAGCGTAATGGAGTATGCCTTCATTGGCGGCAGCATGGGAGCGGTGGTGGGCGAGATGATCACGCGGGCTGTCGAACGCGCCGTCGATTCGCGCGCGCCGCTGATTATTGTGTCGGCTTCGGGCGGGGCCAGAATGATGGAGGGCGTGATCAGCCTGATGCAGCTGGCCAAGATTTCCGCGGCTCTAGCTCGATTGGATAAGGCGAAGGTTCCGTATGTTTCCGTGCTGACCGACCCGACTACGGGCGGCGTGACGGCTTCGTTTGCCATGCTGGGGGATTTGAACATTGCCGAACCCGGCGCGCTGATTGGCTTTGCCGGGCCGAGGGTGATCGAGCAGACGATCCGGCAAAAGCTGCCGGCCGGTTTTCAGCGCAGCGAATTCCTGCTGGGGCATGGGATGCTGGACGCAGTGGTGCATCGCAAGGAACTCAAGTCTTACATTGGGCGGGCTCTGGATTTTATGGTGGTGTGAAAACGGCTGTCAGCGATCAGCCTTCATTGCCCCCAACTGCCATTCCGATCTGTCCCGCCGAGCGAAGCGAGGGATCTGGGTCTTCGCCTGCGCCAGCGTCATTGCCGCCGCAGGCAAAGACCCAGATCCCTCGCTTCGCTCGGCACGACTGGTATGTTTTGGTCACCACGGCTGAGAGCTGAAAGCCGACCGCTTCCTTATGTCCTATGAAACCGCGGTAGCCCGTATGTTTGCGCTGGGGCACGAGCTGGCGGGGCTGACGCCTTCGCACAAGTTCGATCTGGCGCACATGCGCGTGCTGTTGCAGGCGATGGATCATCCGGAGCGGCGCTTTCCGAGCGTGCTGATTGCGGGCACCAATGGCAAGGGATCAACGGCGGCGACTCTGGCCTCGATCCTGCGGGCATCGGGATTGAAGACGGGTCTGTATACCTCGCCGCATCTGGTGCGGATCAACGAGCGGATTCGAGTGAACGGCAAAGAGATCAGAGACGACGAGTTTGCATCGCTTCATGGCGAGGTGGATCGGGTTGCGGAGAGGTTGGAGGAGCGAGCGGAGTTGCCGTGGCATCCCAGTTTTTTCGAGATGATGACGGCGATCGCGTTCGAGTACTTCGCGCGGGAAAAGGTGGATCTGGCAGTGCTCGAAGTGGGTATGGGCGGCCGTCTGGATGCGACGAATGTGGTGGAGCCGCGGGTGAGCGTGATTACCGACATTTCGCTCGATCATCAGAAGTTTCTGGGGAATACCGTGGGCGAGATTGCACGGGAGAAGGTGGGGATTATTCGTCCGGGCGGCGTGGTGGTGACGCTGCCGCAGCAGCCCGAGGCCAACGATGTGATCGGCAATACGATCCTCGAACTGGGGGCGCGGGCGGTGAACGCGGTTTCCTATGTGCCGCCGGTTTCGCCGGGGAGTAGCAAGTACCTAGTACTGAGTACCGAGCCGAGCAACCCGCAGTGGATCTATCGCTACCCGCTGGCGGTTCTGGGAGAGCAATTTCTGGTGGAGACGTCGCTGTTGGGGCGGCACCAGTTGCGCAATGTCGCGCTGGCGATAGCGGCGGCAGCAGAACTCAGCGAGCAAGGATTCGGCGGCATCACGGCAAAGAGCATCGAGAGCGGCATCCGCGAGACGCGCTGGCCGGGGCGGCTTCAGGTCATCGCGGGGCGGCCGGGGTGGCCCGAGATGGTTCTCGACGTGGCGCACAATCCGGCGGGCGCGTGGGCGCTGCGTTCGGCCCTTTCGGAGCGGTATGAAGACCGTCCGCTGATTTTTGTTTTCGGCGCCATGCGGGACAAGGCAATCTCGGAGATGACGGAAATTTTGTTTCCGCTGGCGGATCGAGTGATCGCGACCCGACCGGAGAATCCGCGGGCGGCATCGACCGAGGAGATTCGGCAAGCGGCAGCACGAACCGGTGTCGAAATCGAGGCAGAGGATAACGTAGGACGCGCCTTGGAGCGGGCCCGAGTTCTGGCCAGCGCGGGAGCCGTGGTCGTAGTCACGGGCTCGATTTATCTGGTGGGCGAAGTGATTCGCACGGTTGGGGCGGAAGTCTGAAGCAGCGCCCTGGAGCAGTTTCCCCTAGAATAGAAGTGTGCAGGAAGTGAACTCATCGGTCGAAGTGGAAGGCGGCGCGGAGGCCGCGCCGGTGGTTGCGCCGCGGCGCAGTCCGCACGCGATCCCAGGCGAGACCTACGGCTGGTGGAGCCGGCTGCGATCCTATTTCATTCTTGATCCGCTGATCTGGCTCTACACCCTGGTTCTGGGAGTGGTGGCACTTCCCGGCGGGTTATTCGACCGAAGCGGACGCCGTCTGCACTGGTTTTCGCGGGCCTGGTCGTGGCTCATCATGAAAACGATCGTCTCGCCGGTGAAGGTCACCGGCCTCGACAAGATCGATACTTCGAAACCCCAGGTTTACGCGGTGAATCACGCCTCGGCCATGGACATCCCGGTTCTCTACGTTAACCTTCCGTTTCAGTTCCGCATCGTTTTCAAGAAGGAATTGTTGGCGTACCCGATTGTCGGCTGGCAGTTGAAGCGTTCCGGGCAGGTCTGCATCGACCAGCAGAAACCGGCTAATTCGATCGCGGCCATCCGTTCGGCAGTGAAGAGTCTAAAAGCCGGCATGCCGCTGGTCATTTATCCGGAGGGCGGGCGCACGCCGGACGGCGAGATCAAGCCCTTTCTGCCGGGAGCTTTTTTCCTGGCGATCAAAGCGCAGGTGGATATTGTGCCGGTGGCGCTGGTCGGAACTTACGAGCTGCTGCCGATGAACACCTACCACATCAAATGCCGTCCGCTGGAGATGCGCGTGGGTGAGCCGATCTCGACGACCGGGCTGAAGATGAAGGATTTAGAAGCGGTGTCGGCGAAGGTGCAGAAGGCGCTCGAGAATCTGTATTACGCGGAACGCCCGCTTCCGGCGTAGGCCTCGATTTTCTGCCGTAACTTTTCTTGTTTCCCGCCGTTATCCCTGTGTAAGACTACTCCGCGCGGAGATCCCGTTGAAGGCTCTGAGGAAAGAAGCGGACGAGCGGCTTCTGATCGAGGCGGCGCAGAAGGACCCTGCGCGCTTCGCGGAGCTTTACGAGAGCCATTTCGAACGGGTCTATGCGTACGTGGTGCGGCGGGTGGGGGACCGCGCGGAAACCGAGGACTTGACCTCCGAGGTATTTCATCATGCGCTGGCCAACTTGCGGCGATTTGAATGGCGGGGGATTCCGTTTGCGGCATGGCTCTACCGGATTGCCGCGAATCTGATTTCGGACCGGTGGCAACGCCGGAGCCGGGAGCAGGTGACGGACGAGGTGGAACAGATCGAATCCGCGCCAGCTACTAGCGTGGGTTTCGAAGAAGTGGAGCGACGGGCTAGCTTGTTTCGCCTCGTCGATGGTTTGCCGGCGGAGCAGCGGCGGGTCGTGGTGCTGCGGTTCGTGGAGCAGAAAAGCATTAAGGAAGTGGCGCGGGAGATTCGCAAGACGGAAGGTGCGGTGAAGCAGTTGCAGTTCCGCGCCCTCAGCCGCCTGCGGGCGCGCATGGAGGGTGCCGATGCCTAAGCGCTCTCTGGGTAAAGGGGAGAACCATCCGCGAAACAACCAGGCAAAGAAGATCGAGCAGTTGAACCGCGCCGTGGATGCCCTGCTCGGAAGGACGGACGGCAAGCCTGCGAAGGTGGATGCAAGCGTCGAACCGCTGGTGCGCGTGGCGGCTGACTTGCGCGGTCTGCCGCGGGAAGAATTCAAGACCCGACTCAAGTCCAAATTGCTGGAAGGGAGAAAAGCTATGAGCGCCGTTGCTCCACCCGTTGTCTCCGTTCGCCCGATTGCGACCCCAAGGTTGACCTTCAAAGATCCGGCCAAGGCCATCGAGTTCTACAAGCACGCCTTTGGCGCGAAGGAAACAATGCGCTTCGAAGTGGGAGGATCCATCGCGCATGCCGAGATCAGGATCGGCGACTCGTCGATCAACCTTTCCGGCGAATGGCCAGAGGGGGGAAGGTTCAGCGCGGAAACCCTGGGTTTTTCACCGGTCCAGTTGGGCCTGCACGTTGCCGACGTGGACTCGTTCGCGGCACGGGCCGTGGCTGCCGGATTGAAAACGATTTTGCCCATCAAAGATCAGTTCTACGGTCGCCGCGAGGGAAGCTTTGTTGATCCCTTTGCCTACACGTGGAACATCTCCACGCTGGTGGAAGAAATGTCGGTCGAAGAAATGCATCGGCGCATGAAGGGGCTGACAACCGGGCCCGAGGGCGGGCAGATTTCGGAGAAGGACGAACTGGGGAAGCGAGTGGATCCGATCCCGCGCGGCTTCCACACGGTTACGCCATATATGATCGCGCCCGATGGAGATTCGCTGCTCGCGTTCGCCAAGCAGGCGTTTGGCGCGGAGGAAACCTTCCGGGCAATTGGCGGAGCCGGAGGAATTCACGCGGAAACGCGCATCGGCGACACGATGCTGATGATGGGCGGCGGGATTCCGGGCAAGCCGTTCAACGCGCAGCCGAACACGACAGCCTTGCACATTTATGTGAAGGACACCGATGCGGCTTACAAAGAAGCTCTGCAGGCGGGGGCGACTTCGATCGGCGAGCCACAAGATCACGAATACGGCGAGCGGGGCGCGGCCGTGAAAGATCCATTCGGCAACTTCTGGTACATCGCCACGCACCAAGGCGAGAGCTACATTCCGAAGGGGTTGCACAACGTGAATGTGTATATGCATCCGCTGCGGGCCGAGCCGGTGATCGGCTTCCTGAAGCGCGCGTTCGGGGCGCAGGAGATTGCGAAGTACGCATCGCCGGACGGCGTGGTTCATCACGCCGAGATTCGCTGTGGGAGTTCGGTGGTCGAAATGGGAGAAGCGCATGGCGCGCATGGCCCCTACCCGCCCATGCAGTCAATGTTCTACGTGTATGTGCCGGACAGCGACGCGGTCTACCGGCGGGCGCTGGCGGCGGGCGCGAAGTCGATCCAGGAGCCGACGGACCAACCTTACGGCGACAGGGTCGGGGTGGTGGAGGACGCGTTCGGGAATCAGTGGTGCATCGCAACCCACATCAAAGACATGACGACCTAGGCCCACACTGAGATTCAGTCTTCGTCGCCGCGCGCTCTTCGAGGAGGGCCTCGTGACCTGGCCAGGAATCAATGACCAGCTAGTCCGAGGTCATAGCCGCTGACTGGGACAAGAAGCCCTGAATGCAGTTGCGGCAGGAATCAGCCAAAACGGTTCCCTTCGTTAACCGCTGCAGGCCCGGTCGAAGGGGCTTTATCCTGGTCCCCGACCAACAGTGGCGCCGCAATCCGCAGAGCCTCGACTTGCCGCTTCACTTTCAACAATTCCTGTTCCTTCGCTCGCAACAGTTCCATCACGTCTCTCATGCCTCTAGTCTCCGATCATTCCAGCAATCCGTCAATACGTCTCATGTTCTACCTTAAAACAAGTTCAGGCGGGTACGCAGCTCAGAATTGCACAAAGGTGCATACCGCGAGCCTGTACCATTTCAATGCTCCGAATGGTAAGGATGACCCTTCAGAATCATGAATGCCCGGTAGATTTGCTCCAGCAAAACCACGCGAGCCAGTTCGTGCGCCAGCGTCATCCTGCCCAGCGAAATCGTATGCTGCGCGGCGCTTCGGGCCGCTTCGCTGAATCCATCTGCGGGACCCACCGCGAAAGCCAGCGGCAGCAGATTGAGATCCTGATGGTCTCCCAGAAAACGCGCTAACTGTTCTGACGAGAACTGCTTCCCCGGCGGATCCATCAGCACCAGCGTCAACTTCCCGGCGCCCGTGGTTCGATTCGCCCCACCCGGTCCCCGCCCGCACATTCGCAGAAGCGCGGCTTCATCCCGTAGGGCCAGCCCCTCCACCTGCGCATAACGCGAGATCCGCTTCAGATACTCGTCGGTCAGCGACTGGATCGCCGGCTCTTTTGTTTTTCCTATCCACGCAATTTTGATCTTCACGGAGGATGAAATTCATTTGCTCCCGGAGGCCGGCACCACCGACGCCCCGAACGCGATGTTCTCTCCTTCAACCGATGGGCCGATTACCGCGCGCACCTCTTGGCAAAGCGGCTACCTGCCCAACCTACGCTTTCTTGCGACGAATAGCGGACGCGGGAGTGCGCTTCGGCGGCCCTGTCCTTGTCTTCGCTGTCGCCTTCGTCCGCGCCCTGGGCTTCAACTCCGAAGGTTCAAGCCGCTTGGCCGTTTTCCAGAGGCGCTCCAGATCGTAAAACTTGCGCGCCTTCTCGGAAAAAACATGAACCACAAAGTCCAAGTAGTCGACCAGGATCCACTCGCCTTGCTTGTAACCTTCGACGTGCGCGGGCCGCACGCCGGCCACTTTCAAGCGCAGTTCCACCTCGTCCGCAATGGCCTGAACCTGCCGCGGGTTCGTGCCGCTGCACAGGACGAAGTAGTCGGTGAAAGCTCCCGACCCCTTTTCCATTTCCAGGATGGAAAGTTCTTCCGCTTTCTTGTCGAGGCAGGCCTGAATGGCTGCCGTTACCTGTCGCTTCAGATCGCTTTTCTTCATGCAGAGAGTCGGTGGTCGTTGGTCGTTAGTGGTTGGCCCAACCCGGGCTGAGTTTTCATTGTAAGAGTTTTCATTGTAAATGACAGACTGCTTCGCTGCGCCTTCATCAACGCAAAGGCAGGGTGGCTATTCAAATCGGCGACCGACCAACGACGACCTAACGTTCCCTGTACAGTCCCATTTTCTTGATGTAATCCGCGACCGCAGGCTCTAGAAAGCGATTGAGCGGCTTCGCGGCGGCTGCAGCTCGGCGAATGATTGTAGAGGAAATAGGCTGATAGACCTCGTCCAGCAAATGGATCGTCACGCCCTTCAATACCAAGTCTCCCGTGGCAGCTTGTTGGTGAAACGGCCGTGTCACTTCCTGCCGCGGACGCAGGCCCGCGGGCAGCGCGTTCGCGACGTCGGCAAGCGAAAACCCTGGCCTGCTGGCAACCACAAATTCGCACTCGCGAAAAAGGGCCTCGGCCTGATGCCAGTTCGCGATATCGTCAAAGGCATCGATGCCGATAAGCAGGAAGAGCCGATCTGCCTTCTTGAACGACTGCTTGAGGCGCCTGACGGTATCGATGGTGTAGTTGGGTTTGGCCACGCGCGTCTTGCCTTTGGCCGGTCCGCCTGCGTAAAAGTCTTCCGGCGCTTCCAGCATCGAGGGCACGAAGTCTTTTTCTTGCGCCGTGGCCAGTGCAATCATGGCGTAGCGGTGCGCGAAGGCCGACAGAGGCTGGCGCTGCTTGTGCGGCGGAACGTCGGCAGGCACGAAGAGGATGCGCGAGAGTTTGTAGCGCTCCCGCGCGGCGCGCGCGAGCGTGAGGTGTCCGCGGTGGATGGGGTCGAAGGTGCCGCCAAATAGTCCAATATTCATGCGCCGCTAGTGTCTTCGTTTGCCGGCCCGGTTGGCAAGCGCAACCTTCAAGGCAGGCGGTGATTGTTGCGCTACGCACCTATGCTCGCCTGCCGGCGAGGAGAGGTTCAAGGGCATTGGCCGATGGTGCATGGTTCGATCGCCTGTTCGGCACCCAAGCAAGCGCTGGGAAAAACCCTGCCCCGAGAATCTGGAATGGACTCCCGTAATCTCGCGTGTTTGAGAACTCGTCCCTAGCATTGGCTGCATGCGGGTGACCCTCCCCTTACTTCGTATCCCACCCGCCCGTGCGCCGATCCTGCGCTACGGAGTAGCCGTACTGAGCACCACGCTGGCACTGATCCCGGCGCTGCTGCTTCCGAACATCACCGAAAGCCGGCTAGCGGTATTCGCCGTCGCGGTAATGGTGAGCGCCTGGTATGGCGGCTGGAAACCAGGTCTGGTCGCCACCTCGTTCGCACTCACGGTGAGCGCATACTTTTCATTTACCGGAGAACAGACTTCGGCGCAATACCGGTCCACAATGATCCGGCTGGCTCTGTTTGTTGTGCTGGCGCTTCTGATCTGCTGGTTGAATGCCGCCCTGCGAGCCGCCCAGGAGGGCTTGCGTCGCTCCGAAATGAACTTCCGCTCGCTGGTGACCAACGCCCCTTACGGTATTTGCCGCTGCGATTCTGCCGGCCAACTGCTGGACGCGAATCCGGCGCTGCTCGTCATGCTGGGATATTCCTCCGCAAGGGAACTGATGGGGAAACCCCTCGGAGGGCTCTACTCCGACGCACAGCAGTGGTTCGAGCTGGCGGATTATCTGCGCTCGGCCGCGCCCTTCAACGGCCTGGTCGCAGAATGGCTGCGTAAGGATGGCACTGCCACAGTGGTTCGCGTTTCTGGCCGCGCAGTTCCGGACGGCGACACGGGAAAAGCCTTCGAGCTGTTTGCCGAAGATGTGACCGAGCGACGCGCCCTCGAGCAACAGCTCCGGCAGTCGCAAAAGATGGAGGCTGTGGGAAGACTCGCCGGCGGCATCGCGCACGATTTCAACAACCTGCTGATGGTGATTTCAGGATACTCGGAATTTCTCCTCGACCGTCTGGGCCCGGAACCGGCGCTGCGCGTTCCAGCCCAAGAGATTTCGAGCGCGGCCGTGCGAGCCACGTCGCTCACCCGCCAGCTCCTCGCTTTCAGCCGGAAGCAAATGCTGGCCCCGAGAATTCTTGACCTCAATGGCGTGGTCACCGAAAACCTGAAGCTGCTCACCCGCGTGATCGGCGAGGACATCGACTTGGTAATGGTTCCAGCCCCCGGACTGGGCGCTGTGCGCGCCGACGCCGGGCAGATCGAGCAAGTCATCATGAATCTCGCCGTGAACGCGCGCGACGCGATGCCATCTGGGGGTAAGCTGACGATCGAGACCTCCAATGTCTCGCTCGATGAGGAGTATTCCCGCTTTCATGCGCCGCTCAACCCGGGAAGCTACGTCATGCTGGCCATCAGCGATACCGGCGCGGGCATGGATTCGGAGACCCAGTCCCGCATCTTCGAGCCTTTCTTTACCACAAAAGGGCCCAAAGGCACGGGGCTCGGGCTCTCGACGGTTTATGGGATCGTGAAGCAGAGTGGCGGTTACATCTGGCTCTACAGTGAACCGGGTAAAGGCACGACGTTCAAGATTTATCTGCCCCGCGTAACGGAAGCAGTCGAGAAGCCAGCCCGAGTTGCCGCTCCAGCGGAATCCGCGAGCGGCGAGCCCGGAATCGAGACCATCCTGCTCGTCGAGGATGAGGCCAACCTGCGCTACCTGGCCCGCCAATTCCTCGAGAAGCAAGGTTACCAGGTTATCGAAGCGGCCGATGGGGCGGTTGCGATGCAGATTGTGGTGGCGCATGAAGGAGTGATTCATCTGCTGCTCACCGACGTGATCATGCCCGGCATGAACGGCCGCGAACTGGCGCAGGGCATTTCGGAAATTCGCCCCAACGTAAAAGTGCTCTACATGTCCGGTTACACCGAGAATGTGATCGGGCGCAATGGCATGCTGGACACGGGTGTACGCCTGCTCCAGAAACCCTTTACCCTGCGCGACCTGAAAAGTAAAGTTCGCGAGGTGCTGAATTCAACCCCATTTCCTTCGGAGGCTGCCATGCCCGTCAAAACCGCTCA
>Ga0182015_10007115_pt1 | contig 10999 bp, 8 predicted proteins | sample 712P3MmetaG_FD_120478 | JGI IMG/M metagenome (GOLD analysis project Ga0182015, IMG submission 120478) | Permafrost microbial communities from Stordalen Mire, Sweden - 712P3M metaG | ecosystem: Environmental > Terrestrial > Soil > Wetlands > Permafrost | place: Sweden: Stordalen | collected...
TCTCTAATCCCTGTCCCCCGATCCCCGAGCGCTTACAATGTTCCTTCGTCTTTTCTCGCATTTCATTCGTCTGGAACCGAGGCGCATCTGCATGGCAATCGACCAACTGTCTTACATGAATCTGCCCGGCTGCATCAAAATCTCCAACGGAACCGTCGACCTCATCGTCACCACTGCGGTTGGCCCGCGCATCCTCTTTTACGGCCGTACCGGTGGCCAGAATCATCTCGGCCAATTTCCTGAGAATTCCGTCAAGACCGCGCTCGGCGTCTGGAAACCTTACGGCGGTCACCGCCTCTGGGTCTGGCCCGAGCTTTTCCCCGCTACCTACGCGCCCGACAACGCACCCATCCAGCATCACGCGCACGGCGACCTCAGTCTCACCCTCCATCAGCCCACCGACGGCGCCGCGATCGAAAAACAGCTCCGCATCACTCTCGCGCCTTCCGGCTCAAAGGTCCAGCTTGAGCACACCATCACCAGCCGCAATCTCTGGCCCGTCGACATCGCCGTCTGGGCCATCACCGTCATGCAGTCTGGAACCGCCATCATCCCCCGCGTTCCCTTCCAGACCCACGACCACTACGCGCCCGTCACCCAGCCCCTCGCCCTCTGCGCCTTCACCGATCTTGAAGACCCGCGCTTCACCCTCGGCCTCAAATACATTCTTCTCCGCGCCGACCCGGCCCGTGCCAACCCCCAGAAAATTGGCTTGCGCAACAAAGAGGGCTGGTGCGCGCATCTTCTCGGTGATGAGCTCTTCGTCAAGCGCTTTGCGCATGAAAACCGTGCCGATTACCCCGACTACGGCGTCAACACTGAGGTCTACGTCGAGGGCGCCTTCCAAGAAGTCGAGCTGCTCGGCCCGCGGCGCGTCGTCTGGCCCGGCGAGTCGCTTACCCTCGGCGAAGAATGGCATCTCTTCCCCGGCATCAAAGTCGACCCCGGTGCCCCCAACCTCGACCAGCTCGATCGCGCCATCACTCCATCCATCCAGTCTTTGTTTTGACTGCGGAGCAGCGCTCCTTAGACGCTTCAAGGACTAACCGGGCGGGTGGCCCATTCAAGCCCGGTTTTGGCTTGAGTGGGGCAGCTCAGCGCTCCACAGTGCTTCCCGCTGGTCGCTCGGCCCCCCTCGGGCTGCTTCGCCGTTCGAAACGCCGGCTGGCCTGGCCCCGCGAGACGAGACCCGGAATGGCCCAATCCCCGCATTTCTCCACGAAAGCCTCGACTTGGTCAGCCAGGCAACGCGAACACGTCTCCTCCCTCCAGCGCGCGGAATTTACCGCTCGGGATCGCCGGGATGAGGTTCGTATCGGGGCACGACTTCACAGCTTGCGGAAAAACCCAGACTCGGCTGGCCCGGGTCTCGATTTTGAGACCCGGGATCCGCGCGGAGCGCGCCGCCTTCTCCAAACCAGCTACGAACCGTGTCAGGGCACGACTTTCAGTCGGGCCGTAAAAATAGCGGCGCGCAGCGCCTACCTTGGTTCGGTCGCGTCCGTGTGCCAGTTTCTGGCACGCGACCGCGACCGAACCCCCGCCTTCCGCCCCAAAATTTCCAGAAACCTCCCAAACTCCCAAATGTGGAAAGTTTGTCAAGAGGCGACCCCAAAATCCAAAGTAATAACATCGCATTCCACGCCACTTACATCCTTTTACCCTCAATCAGCTCGCCCAATTTCGGACTCGTGAGCGGGACAATCGGGAACAACGGCCCCAACTCAACCGTCGGCTCAGTCGGAACCGACTTCGGCGGGGCTCGCACCAGACAGATCCCCGTCCGGCTCGAATTCTGACGCCGCCGTCGTTCTCATTTGCCCGGAAACGTGCCGGTATTCATGGTCGCTCGCAGCTTAGGAGGCTGCGGGCGCCACAAGGCTTCTGGGCTCCCCGGACTGCTGAACGCCGTCCCCTGAACGCTGAACGCAGGTTTTTTGTCAAGTTCCCACCACTTATCCAAAGTAACTTTCGCTGATTCAACATCACTTACAACCGAGAGAAATTTGGCAAGTTTATTGTCTCCATATGATATACTGAACTTATAGAGTAAAAAAAGAAAAAGCCCCGCCGACGCGGGGCTTTTCTGTTCTTGGAGAGGGAAACCCAGCGACTACGAACCAACTCGCGACACGCTCGGTTATAGTGTCTGGCAGCTATTCCCAACCGCCAAAACATCCCTCACGCTCGCGAATGCATCATTCCTGCGCGCGAAGGGGTCATTCGCACATGCGAATGACGCATTCACCCTACCGAGGCAATCGACCTGCCCTCAATCATCAAGCGCCTTCACACGCGCGAATGCATCAGCGGCGAGTGCCATTGAGTCATTCACACGGCGAGCAACTAATACGCTGCGAATCACATAGGAAAACAGCATTCCTAACTCGCTGAAAATAAGTCACAGGGTCCCAGGGAGGGGAGGGGGTAGGGGTCTGGGAAACAAGTCAAAAGTACCCTTCGCATGTTCAGCATTCCCCAGCTCACTTTTTGCCCCAACCGCCACCACCGGGAGTCTCGATGCGCAAGACGTCTCCGGCTTCGAGATACACACTGCATTTTCCCGGCAGCTCGACCTGTTCGCCGGTCGCCGCCTTAACCACTATCGCTCGACCGGCAGCCCCGTCTTCGCCGCCCTGCAAACCCCAGGGCCGAAACTTCCTGCGCTCGGCCAGCAGCGTCACCTGCGCCGGCGCCAGCAGTTCGATCTCGCGGACAAGCCCGTCGCCACCGCGAAACTTGCCTGCGCCACCGGAGCCTGTTCGATACGCGTAACGCCGAACACGAAACGGATACGCATATTCGAGTGCCTCGATCGGCGTGTTCAGCGAGTTCGTCATATGCGTCTGTACGCCGGAAATTCCGTCCAGCCCAGGCCGTGCGCCCATGCCGCCAGCAGTCGTCTCGTAATAGGTGAACGGCTGACCGGTGCGTGGATCGATGCCGCCAATGGTCAGGTTGCTCATCGTTCCTGCGCTCGCCGCCGGAATGCGATCCGGAATCGCCTGCGCCAGCGCCCGCAGCAGCACATCGACGATCCGCTGCGAAGTCTCCACGTTGCCGCCGGCAACCGGAGCAGGTGGCCGAGCATCGACAATGCTTCCTCGCGGGGTGACGAGCGTCAGCGGCCGCAGAATTCCCGCGGTTGCCGGAGCATCACGCTCGAGCAAGCAGCGCAGCACATAGAAACAGGCGGAAAGCGTAATCGCACGAACCGCATTCACGCTGCCAGTAACCTGCGGCGACGACCCGGTGAAGTCGACATGGATCGACTCAGCCTCCGGATCGGGTCGAATGCGAACGCAGATTTTGATGGGCTTGTCATCGATGCCGTCGTCGTCGAGCCAGTCTTCGGCGACGAATTCGCCGGCAGGCATGCGCCGCAGTTCGGCGCGCACCAGCCGCTCGGAGTAGTCCAGCAATTCGCCGGTAAGCGTACGCAGCCGATCCTCGCCGTATTTCTCGACCATTTCGAGGATCCGCTGCTCACCCACACGGCACGCGCCGATCTGCGCAGCAAGATCGCCTTCGCGCTCCTGCGGCGTGCGCACATTCAGCAGGATCAGGTCCAGCATCTCGCGATCGATCTGGCCGCCGCGCACGATGCGCACAGGAGGAATGCGGATTCCTTCCTGGTAAATCTCGCGCGCCGGTCCCATCGAACCCGGAAAGGCACCGCCAACATCGGCGTGATGTGCCCGAGTCGAAGCATAAAAGAACGGTTGATCTGCGCCCGCAAGAAAGACCGGCAGAACCATGGTGATGTCAGGCAAATGTGTTCCGCCTGCATAGGGATCGTTGAGAACCGCGATGTCACCGGGCGCGAAGCGAATGGCCGCAACCGCGGCCGCAACCGACATCGGCATCGATCCCAGGTGCACGGGCATGTGGTCGCCCATTGCGATCACGCGTGCCTGGCCATCGAAGATCGCGCAGGAGTAGTCGCGGCGTTCCTTGATGTTCGGAGACAACGCCGTGCGGCGCAGCGCGGCGCCCATCTCTTCAGCGATCGAATGGACTCCGCTGCGAAAGATGGCGAGTTCGACTGGATCGACAGCGCGAACGCTCATGCGCCTGCTCCAACCGCGATCAGGAGATTTGCGAAGCCATCGACGCTGGCTCGGGAACAGGGCGGCAAAATCGTGGCCGACGTGTACTCCGTGATCATCGCGGGGCCGTCCATCGCATCGCCAGGACTGAGTTGCTCCCGATGGTAAAGCCGCGAGGGCAGAAATCTATCGTCGAAAAAGATCTCGCGCTCGGCATAGCAGGCGGCGCTGCCATCGCCGGGCACGAGTTTGTGTCGAACCGGAGCGTACGGTTCAGCGCTGGCAGTCATGCGCAGGCGGAGGTTCACAATCTGCACCGGCTTTTCAGGATGGCAGAAACCATAGCGCTCCTTGTGGGATCGATGAAATTCCTCGATCGAGTTCGCGGGCAGCTGCGGGTTCCAGGCAACATTCAATTCGTATCCCTGGCCGCTATAGCGGAGATCGAGCGAGTATTCCGGGACGCCTGTCAGTCCTTCTGCGGCGAACTCAGCGCGGGCCTTCTGCTCCAGCTCAATGAAGGGTTGCTCGAGATCGTGGATGGCATCGCCGGGCTGCATGACCGCGCGCGCATGATCGCGAACCACGTCTGCGAGGAGAATGCCGAGAGCCGAGAGTGCTCCCGGCATGGCGGGAATGAGCACTGTGGGGATACGCAGGGCGCGCGCCAGAGAGCAGGCGTGCAGCGGACCGCCTCCACCAAATGCGACCAGCGTGAAATCGCGCGGATCATAGCCCTGCTCGACAGAAATGACGCGAATCGCCTTGTCCATTTCCGTTTCGACGACCCGCACAATGCCGGCCGCAAATTCCTCGATGGACGGGAACAAGCCCTTCTGCTCGCGCATCAGCTTTTCCGCCCGCTCGCGATGAAGGGGTACGCTTCCTCCGAGGAAGCTCGCGGGATCGAGGCGTCCGAGCAGCAGGTTGGCATCGGTGACCGTCGCTGTGGTTCCGCGACCAAAACAGATGGGCCCTGGATCGGCGCCGGCGGATTCAGGACCAACCCGCAGCATGCCGCCCTGATCGAAGCGGGCAATCGAACCACCGCCAGCGCCCGCAGTGTGGATCTCCAGCATGGGCACGCTCACCGGCACACCCGCTACAACCGATTCCCGAGTTCGCCGCACGCCACCGCGCGCAGTGTCGGAAAGGAACACATCGGTCGAAGTCCCACCCATATCGAGTCCGATGATGCGGTCGAAACCTGCCCATCCCGCCACTCGAGAAGCGCCGATGACGCCTCCAGCCGGCCCCGAAAGAACAGTACGAACCGGTTCCCGGGCGGCAACGCGTGCGGAGACGATGCCACCAGAAGATTGCATGACGTCGACACGGCCACCTTGATGTTCCACGGCTACCCGTTCCACGAGGTGCAACAGGTACTCCTGCATTCGAGGTGCCAGGTAAGCGTTGACTACTGTCGTGGAGGCGCGCTCGTACTCGCGGAACTCGGGCAATATCCGATGGGAGACCGAGACCGGGATGCTGAAACCTGCGAGCGCCTCCTCGATGCGCCGCTCTGTCTCGGGATGGGCGAAGGAGAACAGCAGCGAGATCGCCACGGACTGGGCTCCGCTGGAACGAACGGCGTCCGCGAGCATTGCCAGCTCGGCTTCTGCCGGTCTGCGCAGAATCTCGCCTCCAGAGCCGACGCGCTCGGCGACGCCGAATCGCAACTCGCGCGGCACAAGGCAGGCAGGCGCGGGCGCGAACCAGTCGTACAACGAGCTGCGCGTTTGGCGGCCGATGGTGATCGTGTCCTCAAAGCCGGTCGTGGCGACAAACGCGACGGACGCACCGCGGCGCTCCAGCATGGCATTCGTGCCCAGGGTGGTGCCATGGCGGACATCGATGGCTCCGTTTGGTCGAATCCGGGCAAGAGCATCGAGGACCGCCAGAGCCGGATCGGCAGGAGTGGAGAAGAGCTTGAGGACGCGCAGTTCTCCGCCGTCGAGATAAACGCAATCGGTAAAGGTGCCGCCAGTATCAATCGCCGCGCGCAAAACGCTGTGCTCTCGTATCGTAGTATGACGGCTTCCGAGGTCCGATCCACCGCATTCCAGAACTGTAAAGCAACTGGGAAACAAAAACCTGAACGGAATTTACCGAGTGTCTGCTGTTGATTTATCTGTTGAATTTCACGGAATCCGCGCCCTTCTCTGCATCACCGCATCTTTAGCATGTACTCTCGACGTTGGAAGAATTATGAAGATTGGAATCACCTGCTATCCCACCTACGGCGGCAGCGGCGTAGTCGCCACCGAGCTGGGCATTGAACTCGCGGCCGCCGGGCACCAGGTTCACTTCATCGCCTATTCGCAACCATTCCGTCTTCGCGGGCGCGAGCAGGACATTGCGTTTCACGAAGTGCCGGTCTCAAGCTATCCGCTTTTCGAGTATCCTCCGTATGACCTGGCGCTGGCGACGCGGATGGCCGAGGTTGCGGCGTACTACGAACTGGATCTGCTACACGTCCACTACGCGATTCCGCATTCCATATCGGCGTATCTTGCTCGGGAGATGCTGGCTCGGCAAAAGCGGCGGCTGCCGTTCATCACGACGCTGCACGGGACAGATATTACTCTGGTGGGACTCGACCACTCGTATTTGCCCATTACCCGCTTTGGCATCGACGAGAGCGATGGCGTGACCGCGATCTCCACCTACCTGAAGGACAAGACCATCCAGGAATTCCATCCGGAGCGGGCCATCCATGTGATCCCCAATTTCGTGAACTGCGATGTCTACATGCCGCTGGGCGAGACGGAGCGCGCGGTGGGACGCGCTCGCTACGCCGAGCCTGGCGAGAAGATCCTGGTGCACTTGTCTAATTTTCGGCCGGTCAAGCGCACGGGCGACGTTGTTCGGATTTTCTCCAGGGTAGCCCGCGAGCTGCCGGCACGACTGCTCATGATTGGAGACGGACCCGACCGTTCCGCTGCCGAGTGGATCGCCCATCGGAAGGGAATCCAGGACCGCGTGCACTTTCTGGGTAAACAGAGCAGTGTCTCAGAGATTCTGCCGCTGGCGGATCTGCTTCTGATGCCAAGCGAGCTTGAATCCTTTGGGCTTGCCGCACTGGAGGCGATGGCCTGTCGTGTACCATCGATCGCAACCCGCGTCGGCGGAGTTCCTGAGCTGATCGAGGACGGGGTCAGCGGAAGATTGTTTCCTGTCGGCGATGTTGAAGGCATGGCCGGAGCCGCCGTGGAACTGCTGGGCGACTCCGACCGCTATCTGGCCATGGCGGAAGCTGCCCGCCGCACTGCCCAGACCCGCTATTGCGCTTCAAAGATCGTTCCGCTCTATGAGCGATTCTATGAAGACGTTGTGAGCGGGTCCGCGGCTGCGAGCGGTTAGTGGATCATGTTGAGAGTGTCCTGGGAGATGGTGTCGAAGGTCGTGATCGCCTTGGAACTTGCGTCGAATGCCTGCTGTTCTACGATCAGGTTGGAGAATTGCGTCGAGATATCGACGTTCGATTCTTCCAGCGCCTGGTCCTGAATCGTACCCAGCCCGGCTGACCCGGCAACGCTGACGCTGGCCGTACCGGAAGACAGAGTCGTCTGGTAGTTGTTGCCGGCGGACATCACCAGACCCTGCGGGTTGGTAATGTTCGCCAATGCCAGTTGACCAACCGGCGAAGTCATTCCGTTGGTGAACTGAGCGGAAATCACCCCATTGGAATCGATCGTGAATCCGTTCGATTCTCCACCGGCATAACCGTTCTGCGTCGTTCCCGAAACGGCTGAGGCAGACGAAACCTGGCTGATCGTGGGCTGGCTATTCGATCCGTACAGGTTCCAGGAAAAATTCAGCGGCGTGGCGCCATCGGAAAGCCCGGTGAAGTTGATGCCGCTGAGATTCCCGGACGGTGAGGTCAGATCCCCATTCCCATTGAAGGTGAGGGTGCCCGTGTTATTTGTGGCAACAGGCTCCTGCACCACGTTCCCGGAAGTCGAAAAGCTGGTGCCGGTAATCGTGAGCTTGTTGCCGCTCACGCCGACCGTTGCGCTAGCGGCGGTTATGCCCGCGGTTCCCAGTGCAGTGGTCAGATCGCTGGCGTACGTAGCCAGCGACTCACCTGCCGCGATTGGTGGCTCGCTGATAGTTGCTGACGCGCCGCCCGCGGTCAGCCCGGATATCGTAAGGTTCGTCGAAGGATCTACCGTCCCGATCGCGTTTCCGCTCTGCGCAAAGGTGTAGGTGTCAGTCGCTGTCGTCACCGGTGGGTTCCCTGCCGTGACGCTGGACGATGTGGGCGTTAGGGTATCGGGCAGGGAGATATTGTAGGTCCAGCTCCCGCTGCCCTGATTCGTGAAATCGATCGTGGCGACATGGGACACGCCCAGCGAATCGTAAATCGTTACCTGCGCGGGTACGACTGTCCCCAACGGTGCCGACACATCCAGATTCGCCGTCATCGACAGCGACGTGGTTGCCTGCGGCTGCTCGACCGCATTGGTCGGAATCACAATGGCGACCAGGGGAGCATTCGTATCCACCGCCCCGTTGACCACCGGGTAACCCATCACCTGCTGACCGCCCTGCGTGGTCAGGGAACCGTCCGCGCCCTGGGTGAAATTTCCGGCGCGCGTGTACTCCGTTGTATTGCCGTTTTGGACGACAAAGAATCCATTGCCGTTCAGGTAGACATCTGAAGCGTTGCCGGTTTCCTGGATACCTCCCTGCGAGAAATCCGTCTCCGTGGCCGCGGTCTGCGTTCCCGCGCCCACCTGCAGCGGGTTACCCGAACCCGTTGTGCCGACCTGCTGATAAAAGAGGTCGCTGAAGGTTACGTTCTGGCTCTTGAAAGCTGTCGTGTTCATGTTGGAGAGATTGTTGGCGATGGTATCGAGCGCCTCGGACGAAGCTTTGAGCCCGGTCAGCGGAATCGAAAAAGATGACATGGTTCCTCCGTGAGATGGCCGCGCGCGGTTTAATGCGCCGGGTTGGAAGTGGAAGTGTGCGCCTGCTGCGCGCGGGCCTTCAGAGAACCGAGTGCGGAGCCGAGTGGGCTGGCCGAAGAACTGGGTGCAAGCGTCTGCGCGGCGTTCTCCAGGGCGGTCGCGATTCGCGAGGCGGAGCCGCCGGTAGTCGGAGCACTCAGATTTCCGGGGGCGGCGGTTGCCGCATTATTCGGCACTGCGCCGCTGCCGGCCGTCTGACCAGTGGCGCCGCCGGAGCCGCTGCCCGAACCGCCACTGGTTCCCGATGATGTGGGCGTCAGATCCTGATTAATGGAAATGAGCTGCTCAAGGCTGTTCACTTGCACGAGCTGATTGATGTATTCGTTGGGATCCGTGTCGGCGGTCGGGTCCTGATTCTTCAGCTCTGAGACCAGGAGCTGCAGGAAATCATTGGCGGATATTGTTGCGGAACTGGAGGTTGACGCCGACGAGGTCGAGTCAGAGCCCGACGAGCCGACATCCTCCGGCTGCGCGGACGCCAATGCCGGGGTTACGACGGAATTCGGAAATATTTGCATAACGCTCCTTTCAGCGGCCTGCAGGCATCAGACCCGGACATTGATGTACGAGAGACTTTCCGCGTCTGGATCGGCGACAGATGTCCTCGCTGGAATCGCCTGCTCAGGGGCTTTCGTGTTGCGATCTCCTCCACCCTCACGGAACTGGTCACCGGGAGAGGCTTCCCGATGACCTGACGACGGGGAGAAGCTCTCCGAGGCTAAGTGATCGACACGCACCTGCTGCCCAGCGAGATATTCCCGCATCGACGGCAACTGCGCTAAAACCACGTTGTGAGATTCGACCGAACCAGTCGCCACGGTCGCCGAAACTTGCCCCGCTGCGTTGCTGGCGCGAATCTCCACCCATCCCAGATCGGCGTTGCGCACCCCCACTGCCAACCGCCGCGAAGAGTTTTCGATCACCTGCGGCGCACCGGCCGAATCCATCCGCTCAAACGTGGCGCCGGTCGGGACATGTGGCGAATCGTTGGGTACCTCTGGAGGCCGCGTAGCCGTCATTGCGCTTGTTGCATGAGTTCCTGTGATCGTTACAGCGTTCACAGACTGACTCGATTCAAAGCGTGGATTTGCCGGAGCATGAGCCACGAAATCCGCAGTGGTGCCCTGCAATCCGCTATGATCCAGTTTCCTGTTGAGCGCAGCGTTCAGATGATCAGCCGAGTCCGCTTGGATTGCAGGGCCAACGGCTATCGAACCAGAGGAGACCTGCTGTCCTCTTGAAAGGCCTGATCCTGGCGGGATGACCGCGGAGTTTGCATTCTGCGGAGTTCTCGGCGATTCACCACCAGGTGTGGCGCCGAAGTGGAATGGTTGTGCATTGGCATATGGATTCAGCGCTTGCAACTGTTGGCTGTTTGGGGAGATTACTCTGTGTTCCTGCGCCATACCCGGTACCGCAACTGGCACAGTCGTCGCCACAGAGAAATCAGTCGGTCGCCTCGTTGCTACGAGAGGCTCTGAGGCCGTTGCAGGCTGAGCCGACGCGACAGCCGATTTCGTTAATACCACGTGCGCCGCAGACAAATCCTTCTGAGGCTTCTTCCCCCCACCGGGCACGACGGCAGGCTTCCCAGGAGAAGCCACCGGTAGCGTGGACGAATTTGACGCAGGCCTTTTCCCCCCGCTCGCTCCGACAGCGGACTTCGAAGGTGAAACCACTGACGCTGCGGACAGATCTGTTTCGGAATGCGTTTCCCCACTGGGTACGACACGAGCGTTCGCAGGCGGAGCCACCTGCGCCATGGCCAAATCCAGTTCGAAATTCTCCGCTTCACGAGAGACGATCGTACCTGAAACGCTTGTCGGATTCATTCCGGCTGGCTTCACACTTTTTAACTGTGCCAAAGCAAGCTTGGCTCCATCGGGCGCGGCAGTTAAGCCGGGGACGTGCCCTGGCTGCGGGACAACGGACTCTGTTCCTGCCAGAGCGTCAGAATCCGGATCACCATGGGGCGCA
>Ga0182015_10007116_pt1 | contig 10998 bp, 15 predicted proteins | sample 712P3MmetaG_FD_120478 | JGI IMG/M metagenome (GOLD analysis project Ga0182015, IMG submission 120478) | Permafrost microbial communities from Stordalen Mire, Sweden - 712P3M metaG | ecosystem: Environmental > Terrestrial > Soil > Wetlands > Permafrost | place: Sweden: Stordalen | collected...
AAAAGCACATGGGCTAAGGAATCTCCCCGAAACGAATCAGTTGGTATATTTGATGGACCGAAGCTGTGTGTATTAAAGCACATGAAAGACGTTGCACCCGAGAAAAGGGGATCGGTTTGACACATTCCGTGACCGAGGCGAAGCGGTTTCAAGCTCATGCATTCGACATTTCTTTTGATGTAGTGGGGACGGCAAATTGCCATACAACTTTTGTTGAATGCTCGTGGAAAACTGGCATGACGAATGTGAAGAAGATGGGACGATGGTGTTCTATTTTATCCCTTGCGCCGAGGAAAAATTGGAATTGCGCTTGAGGAAGATGCACGCATAGTTGATCCTCACGTCATTTATACAAAAACATGGGACACCCCCAATTTTCTTATCAGATGACGGATACAGAACTCTAACCGATCCGAACCCATTTATCCGTTCACGTCAACCACGCCTCTTCCGTGTTGTTGCTATTCCATCCTGACATCCGGATCGTTCGTGTAACTCGGATTTGGGGAGACCCCACAAAATTCGCCTGGAGCTTCCTGAAACGGGTTATCAGCATGAAACAAATGGGGGAGGGACTGTTATCATAATATTTTGGAACGTGCTTTTCGACCTGCCAGTGATTGTGGCCTGTACGCGAATTTAGGTGGGAGAGTGTTTGAAAGAGTCGAGGGGCAAGGCGCAACAGCTGCAACTGTAGTCAGTTTACTTTTACAATCAATGATACTTAGCTATTCAAATATGTCAATTAGTTAAACACAATATCCCTCCCACGTTTGCAAGAAATCATTCACGCATGTACTAACTACAAACGTCTGTCTCGGTAGTAAGTTTTGGCAAACGAACTGCGTCAGGGACGCTTGTTACAACAGAGAGTCAATTCTACGGGGGAAATGCCATTCCCAATTCCAGACCTCCGCCAAATTTGGCCTTTCTCTGAAGTACCTGGAAGTGGAGCATTTTCCTGGAGCTTCGCTGGCCATTGGGATTATGAAGAATCCAACAACGTCACTCAGTCGAACGTTGAGATCACACGGTGGAGAGATTAACAACTTCCTGAGTCTTCCCATGGTATCCACGGAAGAAATACATCCATAACGGCCCAGAAGGAATTCGGCTTTCTCCACCGGTGTGAGCACAACCCTGCAGCTGACGATGAGCAGGCCAGCCGCCAGGGGCCAGCCGCCAGCGCGCGGTTCTTCTGTCAAGTCAATTGAGAGGGCATAAATTTTGATCGTGCCCAAACAATTTTTTTTTTCACCTCTCGACAACAGCCAAGAGGACGACCATCTCCATGGAAAGGTACCTCCCCACCCTTCCATTCATTTGTTTCTTGATGAAAAACCATTACCTTTCAAACTAGAGTATATGACGTCCATGGACGTATGATCATACTCAGCCTTGTCTGATCTTTTCTTCCCCTCGCGCTTTCTTGTCCATGTGAGCCATGCTGATCGTAGTCCTCGAGAGAAGACTTCACTCTGAATCCACCACAATGAAAAAGGTAGTTTCCCTCTCATTGTGTTTTGTGTTGCGAGGATGATACCTACCAAATCAATAGCTGGAATTACCGTCTGAGGGACAATAGTCCTTTTGATGATAGATTTGGATTCTGAGCATTTTCATCTTCTTCAATCGTTGTTCACGGGACATCACTGATTGTAGACTTGGTCTTCACATTCGGCGGACATACGAGGTGTATGAGTTCGTGAAGGTATGTGTTTCCTGCGTTGTTTGGTCAACGATGAATTGCACTGGGCACTGAGTCATTGACTCTGATGGAAATTGCAATCCAGGCCTAGAAAACCTGCCACTGAGACCTTTTATCAATTGCATATGTCCTTTGAGCGACGCTGATGTCAGACAATGCTCCTTTTCATGTTGCGATGAGCTAAGGTACGTAACGTCATGGTTGTTGAGAGATGATGATTGCTGATGACGAGTCTGATTCGCGTTGGCGATGATGAGACTCATTATTTACCATTCATGCAAAGACTGATCTCTTCTATCATTTCATGACGCTTTCTTGAACGTCGCTGATTTGTAGACATCTCTTTCAATCTGAAAGTTCGGATATTAGTGAGTTCGGTACTTTTCCCCATCACGAAAGGTAGACAGATGATGATTACACGACAAGCATATATCGGAATAGCCTAGGCTTTGACGATACTGTTTTACCTCATTCTGATCCTTCTCTCGCGATTCTTTCCTTACTTTTTCGAATTGCGCTGACTTTAGACGTTTGCGCACGTCCCACCTTTGTTCTTTTTCAAGGTAATTATCCTCCCTCTGTGGTTTTATTTGTGTTTTGTATATGATGAGCTCTATCTTCAATCACGACGGTCTTCGTAAAAGAGACAAGTTCTCTCTGCCGATAACGAGGATTGGATCCAACTGGGTCCGCTGATACAATTCTCCCTCTGTCTTTAGCGCGCAAATATTCCTCCGAACACGTGCTAATTGTGGGACTTTAGGACCCGGCTGCTCTGATTGGACGTAATAACTTTCACCATGCGAGCTTTGGTCATAAGAACTAGTAGAAACCAATGAAATATATGCAAACCTCAACCTTATTTCCATTATTAAATTGGTGGCAGTGTTCAGTTAATGGCGAGTGAAAGGGAACAGTGCGGCCACACACCCGGCTCCACATCCCCTTTCCCTTTCCACTGACACTCTCAGTTTGACTTCCCGCATGAGTACAACTAATATTCATCATCCCCCGAACTCATCACCATCATACCCTTCCACCCAGATGGACGACGAAGAAACCATCTGGCGCCTGGACGCATCATGTCTATCTGGTTTCGCAATTCCTATCGTCACAAACGGAAAACCGCAATACGAAATCCCCGTCCACATTCCCATTGAACAAATGGACCTGCAAGTCTCACAAACGCTTGAAACGCACTTGTTTCCGTACTACCTACAACTCCTCGTGTCGCATCGAGCGGACGGAGACGGTGGCATCGTGTTGTTGGTGCCGTTGAATCAGATTGTGAGTATTTTGGTTTCTGATCACGGGGTCAGGGGACAGAGTTTGCGTTTCAAGTTGTTGGGAACGAGGAAAATGGGAGTTATGAGACAGGCTTTTATAGAAGGGCAGCCAGGGAGGGTGTATGGTGTGAATGAAGATGATCCGTGGCATTTATTGGGGATGTTGAAGTTTGGAGAATTTGTGGTTAGGAATGCCGGGACGGGGGAACAGCAGATTGAAGCGATGTTTGGATGGACGGAATGTTTGAAGAGGAATGCTTTGAGTGAATATAATCATGGGATTCAGATTTTGAGGGAGGGGTTGGATGGGATTTGGACGATTTTTGAGGAGTGTGATGGGGGTGTTGAGGAGGATTTGGAGATGGATGAGAAGATCATGGAGGAAGGGTTGGAGGAGGGGTTGGAGGAGGGTGATATGGAAGGGTCGTTGGGGATTTCGTCCATGATGATTCCAGATGATATGAGTCATGATGAACCATCTGAGGAGGACAAACCTGAACAATCTCAAGGAATGGAAATTGTTGGCGCTGGCAGTGGGAATTCCGCAAAATACATCCGATCGGACGAAACCCCTCCTCCTCCTCCCTCCGATAAGGTCGTCCGTCGCTCAGAAGATACTTCCCGTCATCCCAGACAATCATCTTACATGACTCCTCGTCACTCTCCAGATGAAGGCGAAATCGAACCCCCTCAATACTCAGATTACACAAACACTTCCCCCGAACACGACCCATCTCCCGATTTTGACCCCCGCTCTCCCACCGTCAGTCCCGTCCGTCAATCTTTCAAACGTCCCCAATCCTCTTCCCACCGTCCCTACTCTTCCCCTCAACAAAAGTACAATAAACCTCCTGTCCGTCATCTCAACTCTCGTGGTTTCCCTCTCACCGGTCCAAACGCAATGGCATGTCACTCCCGTCCCAACTCATCTTCCCACTCCCATCAATTCAGACATAAATTTACTCCACACCAACAACCTCTTCGCTATCGAATCTCCGGCGGACCAGGGTACATGCCTTATCGCCGTCTTCCACAACATCGTCCGAATTCCGGGGAACCGTTCAGACCATTCACACCGCGTTACAATCCGAGTTTTACACCTCGATTTCCGATCCGTCATTTTAATGGTTTTGCTGTCAAGCCGTATGACTCGTATCGTCCTGCGAGTAGGGAGGAGGACGATCGCATGGATTTTCCTCATCCCAGGAATGGGAATATCATGAAGAGGAGGAGGAAGGTTCTCCGTATTGAGAGGAGGGAATAAGTCTCTTTTTTTTTTTGACCATTGTGTTTTTGGATCTGTGTATGTTCTGGGGGGTTTTTGCTGGGAAAAATATTAATATCTGGGTGTTTAGCTATAGTGATCAGTCATGGCAGTATCTCTTGGGAGGGGCGTGAGCGTGTTCTTGGTTCATTACCTTTTTGAGTTTCACATTTTATTTTTTTGGGTTGTTGAGGAAGTTCACTCTTTTCTTGACAAGGTGTAAGTAATAGTATCTCTAGTAGTCTGGAATATGTCCATAATATTGAATATGGTGGTACATTTCGCTGTATTCGGTATTCCCTATTCTCGGATTGAAGTCGTAATATTTTTTGAGTGATCGACGGCGTTTTTCCAGTTTGATCGCCCTCAGCCTGCACACTCTCCACCGTGCAACCTTCGGATTACCTTCCTGCCCACGGGTCTCCTGACACTAGTTATCGGAGTCGCATCCCCATCCAACTCCATCCACCATCTCCACGTCTCTAAAACTTTCCTTGTCCAGTCCCATAACTCACCATCCCATCATTACTCTATTTTCACTGACGCGACTTTGTCTCCGGTATTAAATTGCTCCTTTTTTTCCCCACGCTGATTATCGCGTAGCTCCAAATCAAACTTTGTCCTTTCGACGAGCATGACGGAACAACGCACCTTCAACCACGAAGAATTGTCCTTCGAGCACGACGATGAGGATTTCCTTTACGTCTTCCATGGATTCCCACCTACAGGAATCGAAAAAGTAACCCTCCGTCGAGCATGTCCACTCCCCGCCTCGGACCATGAAATCATTTTTCCGAATGGAACATCCCTCGTAGCCCACACTGCAGTCCTCGTCCTGTACAAGGCGTCATTGGGTGGCCAGCCCATGATTGGATTTCTCCCAGATGTCTTGAAAACGGTCCTGCGAGGTGCACTGAGTCGAGAGAGCACTGTTGCCGGAATCAAAAGAGCAATCGAGGCCTTTCCGGTGAAAAACGCTGTTGCAAAGGTCGAGGATGTCATGGCTTTCGTTGAGCCATATGCACCATGGAAGGTATAGTTCAGATTGAATCAAACTGAATTTGTAGGGTACAACACCGACGACGGAGAGAAATAAGACTCCGAAAGAGAAAACTCCGGATAATGCGGCGAGAAATTCAATTGCGAGAAAACCGTCTACTACAGACCCGACAATCGCACTACCAACACCCGCATCCATTCGTACTCCATCACAGTCCCCTCCGAATCAACAACAACAGAAATCTTCTCCTTTGTCGGCAGTATTAAATCAACCCGCCTCACGCAAACACGCCCTCGATCCGGAAGACGAAACCGCAACTCCCCCTCTCAAAAAGAAATCCTCCCCCAGTGCATCATCCCCTGCCTCTACATCTTCAACCCCAGCTAAATCCCTGAGCCTCAAAACCCTCCCCGGCATCCCACGCAGCTCCTCCATTCCCGCCACAAAACTTAAAATCTCAGTCGCCAAAAAATCTGCTCCCTCAACATTATCCCCACTCCCTCCCAAGACAGTCGGCGCCAAAGTCGTGAAACCGGCTCCCAAGGAGACGTCACAGAAGGGCAAACTATCACGACTCATGAAAATCCATGTCGAGGCCACGAAATTACATGAACTCACTGCGGCGGCGGCGAATAAGGTTACGCGGTCTCCGATTGATTTGACGAAGGATTCGCCAACGTCATTGGAAGCATCTTCGAGTGTCAAGTTTTGTGGAACTGCGAAAATAGAAACTTTCACTAATAAAGCTGCCTCTCGATCTCCTCCTGCGTCGAAAACGCCTGTACCCGCCCCGGCGGTGGCAAAATCGAGATTCTCGTCGGATCCGTCACCTTATCGGACACCGATACTCAGACTACGCACCGGTGCTCTTCCGGCAACGAAATCTTCGCCGTCTGTTACGATCCAAACCCAGACTGAACCTAAAGCGGGAAACACGCCAACCGCGCCTGTTTCGAGTACAAGTCCAGCTCCGCAGATGACTGCAGCCAAGAACGTTCAACCTTCGGTCGCCCAACCCATGGTGACTCCATCTGTGTCTATTGCGGTGGAACAATCTCCAAAAGAGCCCACACCGTCATCTCCCGAACGTCGCCGCATAGTATGCAATCTGGACGAAGAATTCAGTCCAGGTTCCGACGACAGTATCCCTTCCCCTCCACCCCACGAACCATTCGTCGAGGAAATCCCCCAACAAATCCCCACAAGTCATAAATTCATCGTCAAACTACGCAATCCCTCTCCCCGACCTCCCGCTCCTCAACCCACGAATGATACCCCCTCCGCACCCGCAACCCCGGCTCCTGAACCAGATACCAGACTACCCGAAGTCACCGTCATCAAAAGTCCCACTTCCAGACCCAACGAAAATCCCATGCCAAGTCCCACAATCTCAGAACTTTCCAGTCTCAGTTCTCAATTCGAAGAAGACACACAACATCTTCCCAGGAACGATAATCGCTTGGGTAACCCCTCTCCCCCTGCCCACGCGCGTAGCTAACGTGTAGATGAGTTCCTAAAACAAGACGAAGCGATCCAGGCGGAACATGATAAACGACGACGAGCGCGATTTACAGAGTTCATGGCAGGAAAGGACGATGAATGTCGTACTGTTAAACGCTTGTTACATGACGAAATTTCCCGCTGCGATGCTGCCCAAGCAAAATTGTTGGAAGCAGAGTTCCATGTGCAGGAATTGGAGGGTGTGGTCGCCAAAGTCAAGGCGGACCGTATGGAAACACAAGAGATGTTGTGGAGCGAAGAGGAGTTGAGAAAGGTGTCTGAAATCAACTTTCAGAAAGCGGAGCACGAACTTGGTGAGGCGGAAACAAGGTATCGCCGCGCAGAGGAAGCATTAGAGACTGCTCGAAGAGTTCATACTCGAGAGAAAGAAGAATGGAAAAAGGACAAGGCGACAGAAATCGAAAAGGCAGTTGCGGCGGAACGGGCTCAATCAAAGACGATGCGGGATCAAATTCGAAAGCAAGTTACGGAAGACCTTACTGCCAAGGAAGCTGAGATGAAAAAAGGTATGGAGGACGACGTTCGAAAACAATTCGCAGAGGAACGGAGGAGGGAGTTGGCGCAATTGAATCAGGAGAAAAAGAGATTGGAGAACGAGTTGTTGGAAGTGGTGGAGAAGTGGGATGGATTGGTGACTCTTTTGAGTCCATATAAACCACTTTTTAACGAGAGGTTGAATAATTATATGGATGCGTTTGTGGATCCTTTATGAATTTGTATGTGGGTTCAAGCACCACTTAGCCTGGCGCAGGTGCATTGATAGTCATAGGGAGTTGTATCAGGTAGGCATTGTGGAAAGCATGGATAGCGTTCACATCAAGACTTGAAGTCACATTTGTTCTCCTATTTGTGACGATCGCCGAGACCACGCCGTGAGGCGGCGGCGCCGCGCCGATCAACAGGTATAACTCCTGACCCCATTAGAGTCTCTCGACCAGTCATACAAAAACGGCGTCACTGTCGATACCGCTCGCCGGTGATGTGTAACAACACTCTTAAGCTTTTTCAGACCCGAAAAAATGGGTTTCTAACGTCTCTTGCAAATACAGAGATCGAGAAACCTTAAATCAATGATCGTCCGGCGGACACGCCGACCTGGCGCCGCCTGGCGAATTATAATCGGCGAGGTCGGCGGGGACGGATCAAAAGAACGTTGTTAGTCAGGTCGTGCAAACAAATCCGCATAACTCCGTGCGAGACCACTTCTGAGGGAAAACATGTTGACCTCACAGAATCATTTTACTCAGTAAATACTGATTTAAAGTAGGGGTATTAGCAACCTCACTCGGACGTTTGGGTTTATTCCCGAGCCCTGCTCGCCATGTTACAAGAATAAATAGACCGCCACGCGACAAGTATCCCATCGCATCAAAACCATGTCTTCACCTTTTCGAGCTACATACCCCACTGGGGGAATTCCCGTCGAGGGAGTCGGTATTTTGCCACCCTCGAGGGAAAAGCAATTGACTTATGTGTAGATATTCCAGCCGCAGCGGTTCTGCTGGTAGTGTATTTGGGCTTGGGACTCGTTCATGCGTTCTTCTTTTTCCGATTGTCGAAGAGAACGTTCGTTCCTCAAGCAATGGTGATGGGCTTTTGTTTTTCACGGGTGGTGAGCATGTCTTTACGAATCGCATGGTCGACCAACCTGACCAACAAGAATATCGCCATTGCCTCCAGTGTCTTTATTAGTGCGGGAGTCTTGTTACTTGTATGAACCCCTCTCTTTTGAGATCGCTGACATGGTAGTATATCGTCAATCTAATCTTTCTCCATCGGTTTATTCTACAACTGTTCCCCTCGATCCCGACACGCGGACGATATCCGTTCAATCTTGCCGTTCATGTCTACATGTTCAGTGTTCTTCCGCTCCTCATTCTGGTCATTGTCCCGGGAGTTCAACTCTTTCTCTCAAGCGATCCATCGACCATTGCCACCGACCGCGATATCCTCCGATTCGCGCAATGTTACCTCACCGTCCTCGTGTCAATACAGGTCCCCACCGTCGTCGGCGCATGGGCAATCTACTTCCTCAAATCCAAGAAACAATCCGGCATTCCAGGCGGTGAAGTCACTATCCGCGCCGTCATCATTTTTATCGTCGCATCCTTGTTGACGTGGATCCAAGCAGTCAAGATATGTCAGAGTTTTTACACACCGACACCTGAAACGGCGATCAATCCCCCCTGGTTCCTGAAACGACCGATCTTGTACTCGGGGTTCTTTTTGCCCGAGTTGTTGTGCGTGATTATCTATGCTGTGTCGAGTATACGGCTGAGGTTCTTGAAACCTGTGAGGGATGGAATGGAGAAGGAGCGTAATAATGTTGGAGATGTTTCGGATGAGAACAGGACAGTGACAGCTGGGAGTGATGGGCAGAACTTCGAAAAGGTTAACTCGGATACGGAGCACGCGTAAGTTGAATTTGGAGTGGGTTGGTGTACGATTTGTGTAGGTTTATGGGCTGCAAAACGGGTAGTTATATATGAGTGGCATAGTTGGATTCTTTTAATAGATATTTCTCTTTAACAGAAGGCATGCAACTTCTGATTCTATTCCTCCCAAAGCTACAGGATTGGCCTCCATAACCTCTCTCTCACTCGTCCCTGACACTCGACTATGAGGCTTCTGGATCGAAATCTCATTTCGCGCAACTTTGCCACTTCATCAAACACCTTTCTTTTTTAAGAATTGCCGCTTCGTCATCGTCAGGAAACATTTTGTGAAGCAAACCGGGTCGTAGTTGCTGAATTTGCCTCGATAGAAACGAAATGCCCTGGCCAGGATTTGGTGTAATAAAATGTGGAAGACCGACGAATTTGGAGGATCTTCCGCCCAGAAAATTTGCGACCATCACACAAAGAAATTGGCAATCATCCCACGATCAAAAGTTTCCAAACGTCGTATTCCCTCCATGCTCGTATTCCCTCCATGCTGAAATGAGAAGAAACTATTCGGCGAGTCCGGCTTGTGTTCACTTCGATTAGACTGTGGGATGAACATTCATAGTCAAACGTCCTGGCCTGAATGTGTTTCGACACACCCGGATGCATTCGAACATTCCCGCATACCATCCTCATTTGTAACCGAACGTCTACAGCTATATCTATTCCTGTAAAATCCTCATGGGAGCGCATTATTCCTACACCATATTACCAGCCGTTGCTGCATCATCAATATCTCGGATGAAATATCCTAATCAACGCCTATTGACGTTGGTTCATCTCAACGAGGAGTATGCCTACGAAAGCAAGGGGAAGCACACAGTGATTATCAACAGCAATCATTTTTCAGAAACTTCGTTTGAGATGATGAATGGTGGACATTGTGCAGTGGGACTGACTTTTACTTGTTCAAACAAAAGCATTTCGTACAGGCAGAACAGTAATTGTAATACACCTCGCTTCGAAAAACACATCCTTCTTGTCATATGATATTTGCACAGAAGTTGAATGGTTCGAGACGGAAAAAAAGAAAGGAACAAACGACACTGAACAAACAAAGGCATGAAATGCCCATTCTTCAAGACAGAAGCTGGACAGACATTCCTGCTTTCTTGGGAACAGGACATTCCAGACTGGAGATACTGCCTCCTATAAGCGGTAATGGCAATCTAAGAAAGCTCCGCAAATATTCCGAGACGAGGGACTATGAAAGACTGCCTCGCGGAGTTATGACAAGATCGAAAAGTTGTCCGGTCGACTATCCTTACACACATCACTACTGTTGTTGAAAGTCGGAGAATGGACCATAAATCTCAACAGTACGAGAGCGCTGGGTGAGGATGATATTCGACATTGCCAAGCACGTCCTCGATAAAAGAATCCAAGAACGAAAATGATGAGATTGTCTGGCGAGAAAGGATTTGAGAAAGATTCCTTCAAGGTCCTCGTCCATTTGACTCTACTTGGAGTTGCAGTTGGCTGTAATTTGTGCACCGTCAAACCAAGCAAGGAGAAAGTTCATTCGAAACCCAACGTTCACCCGCACAGATAAACATTGGGAATCAAGTCGAGTGTTCTTATGCGGTCTTCAATAATTGTTGTGAGGTAGTCCAGGACGCATTAACTTCGATCGTTATCATTGGTCCTACATTGGGATAAAGTTGGTACGACTCGAAGGAAATCCCAGGGTTCTTCAGTGGGAAATGAGGTTGAGATGGCCACTCCAAGTCTACATGCAGGATCAAGAGATCCCACACGATTCATGATTCCGACGT
>Ga0182015_10007117_pt1 | contig 10997 bp, 12 predicted proteins | sample 712P3MmetaG_FD_120478 | JGI IMG/M metagenome (GOLD analysis project Ga0182015, IMG submission 120478) | Permafrost microbial communities from Stordalen Mire, Sweden - 712P3M metaG | ecosystem: Environmental > Terrestrial > Soil > Wetlands > Permafrost | place: Sweden: Stordalen | collected...
AGGATGCGTCGTCAGCCCGAGATCGTACTTCACCCACCCCCCTTACCCTCTTTTTGTAAGTCATTGATTTCGTGGGTTCCGCAGGGGATATCGAGCTCGATATCCCCTGTTACTTCCTGGTAAGGTCATCGTAAACATTTGAAAACAGGTCCGTTGCGGTTATGTATTTGAGAAATCAGCGATGAGTACCTCTGATGCTTGATGTGTATCTGAAAAGAAAAAGCTCTGTTGCGCTGGTGGCGCGGACAGAGCTTTCCCCGTTTTCAGGGTAGAAACTTTGCGGTGTTATAGCAAGGGGATTCCGAGGGGCGGACAGTACGGAGGTCACGGGTGTACCGGAGTGGGTCACAGTGGGCGGTTCCTGGGTTGTTCTGCCTGACACTGGAGGTGTTTGCGTGCTGGATTCGAGGCTCCTGCTTACTCTGTTAACAGAGATTGAAGTTCACTCGACAGGTGGGCCGCCATCGAGATTCGCAACATGCTGGAACAGGCGCATTGCGGCTGGATTGGCCTTTTTTTGGGGGGGTATCCGGTCGGCTCTCCTGGCAGGCGACCGCTGCGAACGGTCCAAACGATGTCGGGAATGTCCGACCAGAATGGAACGGTGAACTGCTGCGCCCAGCCTGTAACTGAGCCTGCATCTCGCCATTGGGGGAGCACTACACCCGATTGAAACAGGGCTGTGCTCACCATCGAATTCTCGACTTGATATGCGGTGAATTCCGCCGGGACAACTACGTCAGTAATCTGTACCTGTGCCATGGGTCAACCTCGAATCAAAGTGGGATTGTTTGATCCAGGTTTGGCCGACTGGCTTTACCCGCTCGCGACTGCGAGGGCGTTACATGGTGCGGAAGCGCGACTGCGCTAAAAGACAATCGCACAAATAAAAGCGTGTGACAAGGGCTCTTCTGTAGAAAGCGCAGGCGGATAGAGGCGGGCTGTGCAGTTAAGGCTTCAATTCATTCAATTGGGTCAGAACGGCACAATATTTGTTGTCGTGCGCTCCATCGTTGTCCCAATGGTCACGCACATATGAACTCTCCAATAGCAGACGTGACGACGCGACTATCATATTTGATGTTGCTTTGGGATGAGGGCGTGGGTCGATATTCTCTTCCGTTTGATAATCGTTGAACAGTAGCTTGGATGAAAAACCGCCGTGAGTTACGCTTGATAAGACCCTATATAGGTCGTAGATTGGATGGTTAGCTTTTTCTAAAAGTGCCTTGGTTGATGCATACTCTGGCTGAAACCAATAATTCTTCGGCTTACCCGCCGCTAAAAACGCTTTGGCCTTCGCTTGATCCGATGCATTGAGACGAGACACAATGGCATCAATCGTTTTTTTCCCGTCCTGCAACTCGGGAGGGGTTATATCGGGCTCATTCAGCCAGTTGTGATGAAAATGCGAAAGATACTTGAATCCCATGTAATCGGCGTTGGCGTGATCAGAAACAAGGGCAATGCAGCTAGCAAACACATCTAGCATTGTGCGAGCGATGATTGGAGCTATAGGTGCCCAGCCCTCTTCACAGAGTGTTCGAATGCTGCGATGAGCCAATACGGCGTTGAATGAAAGAACATTCAATGCCTCCGCGGCAAGATTCTTGCATCCCCCTTTCGAGGCGACTTCGTTCTGCACCGAAGACGCATACGCCAAACATTGGTCGTGTAGACTCGCTAGCTCTGCTGAAAGGGGAAATGTGGCCAATTACGCCCTCCATTGAGGCACACTATATCGCACAAATCACGCCGCGAGGCGGCTGCGGCTATGCGGTGTCGCTCGCGATCCCTGCCACCTTTGTCGATTCAGACGGGTCGCTTGAATATAAGCCATTGGATGTCGAATCGGTCCTTGACCGTTTCATAACCTGCCGGTGTTCCGTCCTCATTCTCAACTCCAAGTTGATCGCCTTTAGACCATGGCGCAATGAAGGAACAGAACTCCCATCCTTGTTCGCCTGCTGCCTTCAGGAATCGAGTCAACCCCAATTGTGTTTGGACTTCCTCGATGTCGTTCATGGGCAGCTCACTGTTACGACAATCGATCAATGCGTGCTGCGCGTTCGGCTCGCGACGATACAACGCCATCCCATATTGCCACTTTTGCATGATCTCCAACCCTTCTTTCGATCTCCGGCTACTGACTTAATTGATACCAATCGGGAGGAATTGTAACGCTCAGATACTTTGGCCTCGATTTGAGGAATGCTTTGAGGTATTCAAACGTCGTCGGCGAATGCATCATCGCGGGGATATGGGCTTTCGCATACTCGTTTCCCTTGAGTAGTTCCAACACGTCGTTAAGATAGATCGTTATCATTTTGTTCGACATACCGGACAGTGAACCTTCGACCACAATGCCGCAGCCAGCCTCAATCAGATTCATCAGTTCGCAAAATTCTCGATAACGCGCTTTTTCGTCAATTTCCTGCTTTAAGAAGCGTTCCCATGCTTGGCGATATGCTTCGTTGAGCGTGACGAGAGTTGCGACAGACGAATTGCGGTTGGCCTTATATGCGGCATACCATGCGACGCCAAGAGCGGCGAAGGAAACACCCAACGATGCTGCGGCGACCCAATCGGCAGTTTGCAAGTTGTCACTTTTGGTCGGTTGATCGCGACGGCGACTGCGGTGCTTCCGACGTCGGTTGAACCCCGGGTGCTTGAGCGTTAATGGAAGGCGCAGCCTTCAACATGTGATGAATATAGGTGGGTGTCAGGGATTCCGCTGCGAGTGCCTCTTTGATGTGGCTTACGGTGGCACTGTCGCAAGCGCGAATTGTTTCCGAGATTTTGATGGGTTCGGATTTTGAATCGTCAGTCATGCAAATACCTTCACTGATTTACTTTTTGTCGTTCGATTGCGTCTGCGATCCCGAACTTGAACCTGTTTGAGTGGAGCCGCTTTGAGTCGGCGCGGTTGTTGGCATCGCATCTTTGGTATGCGCTACGGTTAATGATCGCTGTAGATCGTCCAAACTGCCTTGAACTTTGTTGAAAGGTACGCCATTGTCATCCGCCATAATTCCTCCATCCTTGGTGAGTTGTTGGTTCCAGTATAGGAGAATAGCGGGCGAATATGCGCAGCGGCCTTTTGTGGGAAAAACGGTACAGAAGATGACTATGCGGATTCGTGCTGCATGGATGTGGCAACTTGCTCCATCGCTCGTCGAACGACCGTTTCTTTCCACTGCTCCAGATCGCTAGTGTCTGGCACTGGAGCTTCAACGAGTTGTGCGAGCTGCCTCATCCGTTCGCAACGATCAGCGAACTCAGCCCCCATACCGCTACCCGCATATTCGTACGTTGTGCCAGCGGGAGACTCGATACGAAAGCTTGCTTCCATGACACGCTCACCGTTAACCCCGAACGCTGGAACAGAAGCCAACCCAACCAATCGGACCTTGAATCGCTGCATTGATCCCTCCTGCCGTTATGATCTCGGCGAGATTAGCATTTCCAGTTCGGAGGATCGCTGCATTATTGGGGCATGACCGAATTTCCTTGTGTACTCCGGAGATTCAGGGACGGCACCCAAAATTTCGTCTGGATCGATCTTAGGGGGGTGGGGGGGTAGATGGTCGGCTGTCCCGGGAAAGCGACCGCTGCGAACGGATCGGCTGGCACTCCCAAGGGGGCTCTATGACGTACGAGTGACGTATGGGGTTGTCGATTGATTACTACTGCGGCCTTAAGCTATTGATTTTATGGCGTCCCTGAGCACTCAGAGTTTGAACCAGTTCTCCGAACAGATTGCCAAGGCGGACGCACTAAACGCCGAAATTGCTCATATTTATGGGGATAGACACGGACCGGAGCATTCGGCGTCGATTCAAGGGATGTCGAAAAGTCGTGCTCGACAACCCGCCAAACGCAGGAGTTGCCCCGTTGGTATACCCCTATCAGTGTTTGAACACTAGGAGACGAGGCGAGGCAGTACACGATACGGCAACCTTCGATGCGATCCCTTGCGTCCGTTGGCCTGATACCGTGTAAGCGTCGTTCTATGATTCAAGATTCGCCCGAGACAGCAGAATGAGCACACTGAATCTGAAGCCGACCCACGCGCCGGTGAAGGCCTATTACCACGCGCTGGAGAGGTTCGGGCGCGGCAATTTCGACAATGAGGGCAATATTCGGAGTGCCTTCGAGCACCTGCTGGGCAAGTGCGCTCGCCAGTTCGACTGGACCGTCATTCCCGAATACAAAATTTCCCGCAAGGGCCAGAACCCGGCGTTCGTGGACGCCGCTCTCGTCGACGAGTTCAACCTGCCGCGTGCGTATTGGGAGGCGAAGGACTCCAAAGACGATCTGGAAACGGAGGTTCGCAAAAAGTTCCAAGCGGGGTACCCGCGAACGAACATCCTCTTTCAGTCGCCCAGCAGGGCCATTCTTTATCAAAACGGCTTAATCGCCTTTGACGACGACATCACGCAGCCCGAGAAACTCGTCGATGTCCTGCGCCAGCTCTTCGAGTACAGCGAGCCGCATATCCGGGAGTGGGAAGCCGCCGTTAACGAATTTTCCGCGCGTATTCCAGAGATAGCCGCCGGAGCGATGGAACTGATCGCAGCGGAGCGGAAGACCAACAAGGCCTTCGTCGAACGGTTCGCTGTGTTTGCCGAAGTTTGTCGGGAGTCCATCAATCCCGACCTGAAGGACGATGCCGTAGAGAAGATGCTGGTCCAACACCTGCTCACCGAGCGCATCTTCCGCAGGATTTTCGACAATCCGGAGTTCACGCGGCGCAACGTAATTGCGGTTGAAATCGAGAAGGTGATCGATTCGCTCACACGGAAGCACTTCAGTCGCGATCAGTTCCTCCGACCTCTGGACCGTTTCTACAAGGCCATCGAGAACGCGGCATCCCAGACCACGAGTTACGAGGAAAAGCAGTCCTTCCTGAACCTGGTGTACGAAAAGTTTTTCCAGCGCTTCGATGCGAAGCAGGCCGATACTCACGGCATCGTGTACACACCGCAGCCCATCGTTGATTTCATGGTCCGCAGCGTCGAGGAAATCCTGAAGGGCGAATTCGGCAGGAGCCTCAGCGACGAAGGTGTCCATATCCTCGATCCGTTCGTCGGCACTGGAACCTTTATTGTCCGCATGATGCAGGAAATCAAGAAGACGCGGATTGAGAAGAAATATCGTGACGAGCTGCATTGCAACGAGATCATGCTACTGCCCTACTACATCGCCAGCATGAACATCGAGCACACTTTTCTCGATATCGCAGGACGCTACGAACCATTCGAGGGCATCTGCCTCGTGGATACCTTTGAACTGGCCGAACCGAGGCAAGCGGGCTTCGAGTTCATGACCGAGGGCAACACCGAACGCATCCGACGCCAGAAGCGTGCGACCATCTTCGTCGTCATCGGCAACCCTCCCTACAACATGGGACAGGTTGACGAGAACGACCAGAACAAGAACCGCAAATACAAGCACATGGACGCGCGCGTCCACGAGACCTACACGCGGGCGTCAACGGCGACCCTGCGCAACAAGCTGAGCGACCCGTACGTGAAAGCTTTTCGCTGGGCCAGTGATCGCATCCGTGCTGGCGGGGGTGTCGTCGCCTTCGTTACCAACAATAGCTTTGTCGATCAGATCGCCTTTGATGGCATGAGGAAACACCTGCTTCGGGAGTTCGATGAGATTTACGTCCTCGACCTCGGAGGCAATGTTCGCAAGAATCCAAAGCTTTCCGGTACCACGCACAATGTCTTCGGCATTCAGGTCGGGGTGGCCATCACACTGTTGGTGAAAAAGACAGATCACCAAGGCAGCGGTGAAGCGAGGCTCCACTACGCATCCCTCGGCGAGGACTGGAAGAGAGGACAGAAATACGATCAGCTAAATCAATGGGAGGAGCTTCGGAGCGTCAAGTGGCGCACCCTGACACCAGATGCAAAAAACTCATGGCTGACCGAGCGAGAAGATTCAGGCTTTCAGGCATACCTTCCGCTGGGGGTAAAGCATGCAAAATCGCGCCTCGAAAGTGGGACCATCTTTCGACTCTTTGGTCTGGGCGTGACATCAAACAGGGACCTGTATGCGTACAACTCGGACAGAAACAAGCTAATTTCAATCGTCCAAGAACAGATTTCCGCTTATCAGGACGCATTGCAAAAATATCGAGGCATCAAACCGCCTCGCCCGAGGCCGGACGAGGTAGTGAATACGAACGACATAAAGATCAAATGGACACGTCAGGTCAAAGCGTCGCTGGGGAAGCTTGAAACCACTCGCTATAACGCCGGATATGTCCGAGTGGGCCTTTATAGGCCATTCTTTGAACAGTTTCACTACTTCGACGATTTCTGGAATGAGGAGCGCTATCAGACTCATCGCATGCTCCCGTGCGCAGATTCAAAAAACGTATTGATCTGCGTACCCCCCAAGGGTGCGAGAACGGAGCCATGGGCGTTTGCTTCCGACCGGACACCGAACCTGAACCTGATGTCGATAGACGCGGCCCAGTGCTTTCCCTTCTACACCTACGATGAAGACGGCTCTCATCGCCGCGACAACATCACCGATTGGGCGCTCGCCGAGTTCCGCACTCAATACAGCGACTCCTCCATCTCCAAATGGGACATCTTCCACTACACCTACGCTATCCTGCACCATCCCGCGTACCGCACCCGATATGCGGCTAACCTCAAACGGGACCTGCCCCGCATCCCCTTCGCTCCTGATTTCCGAGGCTATGCGGAAATCGGCGCAGCCCTCATGAAGCTGCACGTGGAGTACGAACGGCAACCAGAGTACCCGCTGGAAAGAACGGAGACGGGGATGCTTGACTGGCGGGCTGAGAAGATGTCCCTCTCAAAGGACAAAGCCAAACTGCGCTATAACGAGTTCCTCACCTTGTCCGGTATTCCTCTGGAGGTTTACGAATACCGCCTCGGCAATCGCAGCGCGCTCGAATGGCTTGTCGACCAGTATCGCGTCTCGAAGGACGCGCGCTCGGGCATCGTGAACGATCCCAACCGCGAAGACGATCCCGAGTACATCGTGCGCCTCATCGGTAAAGTGGTCACAGTGAGTGTGGAAACGGTGCGCATTGTGCGAGAACTTGCGGCGCTGGAACTAATGTCTGGAAACATTCACAGAGAATCAACAGCCTTGAGCACGCGGTAAACGCTCGTGGCGTACCAACGGACCCCAGCACGGGGCTTTAGTCCCGCAACGTTCAGCGCCTCAGCAATCGTGTCGACTGCCAATCCTTGCTGCCGCAATTCCTTCATCCGCCCGATGACTTGCTGTTCGCCCGCTCTAGCACCAAATGGCTTGCGACCCTCGCAACGCCCGACTTTCACACGGACCCTCTGACGTGCGCCCCGGAGTTTCTGGACAATCATGGCACGCTCATACTGACTGAACGCCCCGAGAATCTGGCGCATCAGGACTCGGCTGGGGTCGTCGTTGCAAAGGTCTGGCTCGCTGACGCTGACAAGCTCGAACCCGCTGCGCTTCAGGTCCGCGATGATGGACTCTTGGATCATCAGGTCGCGTGCGAGACGGTCGAGCCTTTCCACCAAGACTAACTTGGTGCCATTGCTGTGAAGGGCTACAAGCAACTCCTGAAGGGCGGGACGGAGGTCAAGGTCCTTTGTGCCGGATACGCCCTCCTCACGGAAAATGCGGGCGATTCTGATGCCCTGTGCAGCAGCGTGATTCCTGATAGCCGCGATCTGGCGGGGAAATCCATCGCCCTCCAACTGTCCTTTGCCGGAGACTCGGAGGTAGGCGAAAGCGCTCTTCATGGGGAAAGTATCGCGTATAAAATGCTGCTTGTAAACACATATTCTTCAGAATATGTTAAGTTATTGATATTGTTAGATTGAATTCGCGGCCCGGCATAGATGCCCTCAAAACCGCACGTACGCAAAATATCGCAAATGAGGGGTTCGGAAGAGCGCGAATGATATTCTAATGATATTCATTATAAACGACTTACTTGATATGTGCATCGTCAGGAGTGGTGTGTGAAGTGGTATCTAAAGTGGGGTCTGAAGCGGTTTCAGGAAGCGAAAATTCTCGGAGGGATACTAGGGGGGCCAGAGGGCTTTACCTCCCCTACCACCACCCTTTTCCAAGGCCCCGGCAAGACCCCATGGGGGTGACGGCCTCCCAAGTCAGCTTCGGCCCAGCCTTGCGCGGCTTCTCTTGCGGGACTTCGCTCGCTTCTTCCGTTGTCGCCCTCGCGTCCGCCGTACGGATTCGAGGTGAGCACAATACTGACTGCAATATTTCCGCGAGTGGCGGCTGGTGATCTCGAAGAATTTTGGGCAGTCAGTGCGGGCGCAAACGCCGAATTTCGCCCCTCGAAGGTGGTCTATTTCGATGGTGGCGAAAATAGCAGATACCACGTCGCTGGCCTGCAACAGAGCAAGGTGCTTTGCCCCGCGCCAACCGATCTGGGGAAGGCCGTGCCAGTGAAATTCCACCTCATGACGTGAACCGAAAAAAAGTGCACTGCGAACGCCGAGGATGTCGAAGCCGGGTCGAAGCGGGAGCAGGCTATCTACGTAGTCGCTCCACGTTTCAGGTGCGCGTTTGGCGAGTTCCGCGAAGACGGTCTGCCAACCCTCAAAGTCAACTCGTCGCCAACCCCGGCTCTTTTCAAACTCCCCCAAGAGCGAAAACTTCCCATATTGGTTTAGGAAGGCCAGATGGTCTTCGTCGGTCTTTAGTTCCATGAACCGGTCTCGAATTGCACGTCCGTCGAAATCTTTCGGGATGGGCGGCGGTCCCGGTAGCTCAATGCCCTTCCATTTGACCATCGGCACTGGAGCAGGGCGGGCAATAAACCGTTGCGGCAAGGGAATGGGTTCAACAGTCGTGCGAATCTTGTCTTTGTCAGACTTTAGCTCCCAAATCCAAGGTGTCGCGCGAAGCACAACTGCAATGGGGATGCCGAGGACCTTTTCGATTTGCTGCTTCATATATTACTGTGCCATGATTTGTTGTATAGATCGTACTACAGCAACCGAGTAAAATAAGGCATATGAAAGTAGAGACACCCGATGAGGGGTACCGTCGCTACCTTCAGTATTGCAAGCGGGTAGGTGTATCGCCCGCGCCATTTCAGCGGTGGTTGGTTCTGCTGGAATGTAACCCAATTCGGAGGTAGTTGGTATCACAACACGCGAGCAAGGCGTACGCTGGCACGCCCCATTCGTCGGATTCAGTTCGCCAGCAGCGGCACGAAGAATTGGAGCAACTTGCCGACATCATGGTCTGCATCTACGGCAGCCTTACGCCCGAGCAGAGAACCAACTATGGGTCAGCAAATGCAGAGCAGAAAGCCGCTTTAACCCCTCTAAACTAGGCATCGCATCGGAGGCGAGCTGATGGGAAAAATGAGGCGGGGAAATGGGGCCGTGATATACGTCCGGGTTTCGACGGACGAGCAGAGCGGTCCCGTTAACCTGCTAAATCAAGAAAAGAGATGCAGGGATTTCTGCCAGCAGCAGGGTTGGCCTGTCGTAGAGGTGTTCACCGATCCGGGTGAATCTGCGCGTACCGCTGACCGGCCCGAATTTCAGCGGATGATTCGGTTTTGCAAAGCGCACCGAGGAGAGATCGGATACGTCGTGGTGCAAGACTTCAGCCGATTTGCGCGTAATGTGCAAGACCAAGCAGAGACCACGGCAAACTTGCAGAAAATCGGCATATTGGTTCGGTCGGCATACGAGACGAACATCGATGAAAGCGCATCCGGCAAGCTGTCGGCCACCATCGTCGGCGGGTTCAACGAGTATTACTCGAATTCGCTCTCTGAAAAAATGAGGGATAGAACTCGCCAATCTGTGACCCTTGGCCGATTCCCATGGCGTGCGCCCATCGGCTACGTCAACATAGGCGGAAAAACCGGAGCAAACATTCGGCCAGACCCGCAACGTGCGCCTCTGATCCGTCTCGCATTCGAACTGATGAGTACAGGGGGATACAAGAAGACTGAGGCGCTCAGGCGAATCTCTGAGGAGGGTCTGAGAACCACCACGGGCATGACGCTATCGGCCCAAACGCTTCAAGCCGTATTGAAAAATCCTATCTACGCAGGATGGGTTACGCTGCCGAGCGACCCTGATTTTGCGCCTGTGCGCGGGCTGCATGAACCCCTCGTGAGTCAGGAAGTGTTCGACCGAGTTCAGAGCATACTTTCGGGAAGAAGGCCCATCGTGGCCCCAAAGCGGAAATTCAATCCCGCTCTGCCATTGAAGTGTCTCGTGCGATGCGAGGCGTGCGGTACTCCGATCACCGGAGGATTCCCCAAGGGAAGAGGAAAGAGGTATCCGCGCTATTGGTGCCGCAAGGCGGGTTGTCGCGCTGTCAAGATATCGAAGGAACTGCTTGAGAGTGAATTTCTCGCGTTGCTGGGGAGATTGCGTCCCGAGCCCAAAGTGCTCTCCGAATTTCCCAAAATAGCGGCTCGCGTTTGGGCTGAGAAGCAGGGAGACGCAGAGAAGCAGGCGAAGAAGTTGGGAGAGCGCATCGATGAGCAGAAGCGGCTCAAATCGGAACTGCTGAGAATGAGATTGCGAGGTGAAATCCCACAGACAGAATTCGAGCAATCCAATTCAGAGTTTGGCGCGGAAATCGCGGTACTGGAGCAAGAGCTACAGGCAATTAATTCGTCGCGTGCCACGATGGATGCGTTCGTCCGATTCGCGGAATTGCAATTGATGGACATTGCGCGCGCTTGGCAGATTGCCGACCCAGAGCAACGCCAACGGGTTCAAAATTTGCTGTTCAACGATGGTTTGGCTTTCTCGTCGGAAACAGGTTTTTTGAACCGCTCTAAATCCTCGCTCTACAGCGTGTTGGAAGCGACCGCAACTAAAAACGGATTGTTGGCGTCCCCGACGGGATTTGAACCCGTGTTATCGCCGTGAAAGGGCGGTGTCCTAGGCCGGGCTAGACGACGGGGACGCTGGTTTCGCGGGGCCTGGACAGGCTCATCCGCAGTGCGGGCC
>Ga0182015_10007118_pt1 | contig 10996 bp, 7 predicted proteins | sample 712P3MmetaG_FD_120478 | JGI IMG/M metagenome (GOLD analysis project Ga0182015, IMG submission 120478) | Permafrost microbial communities from Stordalen Mire, Sweden - 712P3M metaG | ecosystem: Environmental > Terrestrial > Soil > Wetlands > Permafrost | place: Sweden: Stordalen | collected...
GCTTCCACCGTGCAATCTTCTCCCGCGCGTCGGCCAGATCACTGAACCAGTTCTCGTTCAGGCACTCATCGCGGAAGCGCCCGTTGAAACTCTCCACGTAGCCATTCTCCATCGGTCGTCCGGGTTGGATCGTGTGCCACTGCAGACCTTGCTCGTAGACCCATTGATCGACCGCTCGGCTCACGAACTCGGGTCCGTTGTCGCTGCGGATCTGCCACGGCAGTCCGCGTCTCTGCTTCAGTTCTTCCAGTACGCGCACCACGCGCACTCCGCTCAGCGAGGTGTCGACCTCGATCGCCAGGCACTCCCGCGTGTAGTCATCCACGATGTTCAAGGTACGAAACCTCCGCCCCGAGCTGAGCGCATCCGTCATGAGTTCTACCGACCACACCTGGTTGGCTGCCACTGCGTCCGGCAGCGGCTGGCGCACCGTGCTGCGCTTCCGCCCACGCTTGCGCCGCAGTGCCAGCTTTTCCTCTACGTACAGCCGGTACACCCGCTCATGGTTTACCTGCCAGCCTTCGCGCTGCAGCAGGATCTGCAGACGGCGGTAGCCGAACCGGCGCCGAGCTTCGGCCAGCTCGCGCAGCCGCACCCGCAGTCGTTGGTCCGCACCCCTCCGCCTTCGATACCGACACGTCGCACGATAGAGTTCCATCAGCCCGCAGGCGCGTCGCTGGCTCAGCTCTACTTCTACCTGCATCACCAGCACTGCCTCTCGCCGCATCTCCGGGCTCACCACTTTTTTGCCACCACCGCCTTCAAAGCCCGGATGTCCACTGCCTGTTCGGCCACGATGTGCTTCAGCTGCCGGTTTTCCTCCTCCGACGATCGCAGCCGCTTCGCCTCGCTCAGTTCCATCCCGCCGAACTTACTCTTCCACCGGTAAAAGCACGCCCGCGTGATCCCGTGCCCCCGGCACAGTTCCCCGGTTTCCACTCCCGCTTCTGACTCCTTCACTACGGCGATGATCTGTTCTTCGCTGAATCGACTCTTTCGCACGACTCCTCCTTTGACCCTGGGCGGGTCATCCTAAATGGAGAAGTCACATTTTCAATGGACTAATTTCTGGGGGGCAGGTCAGAGACGATGCCCAGGAGTGGTCACGCGGAAGAGCAGATTGTGGCGGTGCCGCGGCAGGTGGAAGCTGGGGTATGAGTGGAGAACAATTGTCGCAAGGCGGGGATCAGCCAGGCGACTTACTATCTCTGGAAACGGAAGTATACCGGCGTCGGGGTGAGCGAGTTGCGTGAGCTGCGCCAGTTTCGGGAAGAGTCGGGCGACTGAAGCGGCTGGTGGCGGACTTGAGCCTGGACCGGCCCAGCGACCGCACCGCGTTAGCCGCCGACACCGAACTCCGGCTGCAATCTTATGCTCTCCAGCAAACTTCCTCGTTTGCTCCTTTCAACGAGGAAACCCCTTCCACATTTAACCATTTCTCCTGCGGTCGGTCTTTGAAAATTCCGATGCATCCGCTTCCACCGGCCTTAACAAGCGTTTGCCCGGTTTGCCACCCCCCTTTTCCAAGGTCGATGTCTTGCCTTAACAATAGTGTGCACCGCATCAAATGGTGCCGTGATGCTCATAATGTCACATAAGTCTTTTATAGTTTTTCTGCTTGACATCATCAACAACCTGGTGCTACTGTACGGTGGAATTTATCGTTGTCTGCATCATACGATGCGATTATTGGTTGTTCTTTGGCGAGGGGGGGCGGTCGCACTCACCAATTAGACGCAGGCTACTGAAGCGGCCAAGGTGGAATGAGGTCGTTCCGGAGGACTCTCTCAGACAATGATCCGACCGCTGAAAACGACTACTTGAATTACAACCGGTCTCATATATGCCTCAACAGGATCTTGATGCGGGCTAACTGGGCCATGCCGAGGAAGTTTGCGCATGATAGCGAATCACCGGCCGAGGAAACCAACGGCGCGGGGCAAAGAGCCACTCCACGCACCAGCGTCTGCGGTAGCATGTTGGAACCGGCGACGGCACGTTTGGTACGGGAGATACTTGCTGGGCAGCTTTCTCCATTGGACTCCTGTCCCCAGCACCCACAAGACGCCATTCAACACGCCTCGGGTATCGCGCCAGGGACGCCCTCGCCGTCCTCGCGTCGTGACGGCTGCAGAACCAGCTCCAAGACGACTACTCCGCATCGCTCACTACCCAGCGTCCACGGATCGGATTTCGGAGTTGCGAGAGCTACTATTCGATATGCCTCAACTCTGCGCTATAAAAGACACAAGCTTCATTACCTAGCTATAAAAGACACAAGCTTCATTACCTAGCTATAAAAGACACAAGCTCCATTACCTAATTCATGGGACAGGTTCTAGGATTGTTTCATTGAGAGAGGACGCCTACGATGAATCGACTAATGGTCACGATGAGTGCGGTTGCACTGCTCGGGGCAGTTGTTGCATGGGCTGACACTACTGGTTCAATCTCTGGGTTAGTTACCGATGCGAGTGGCTCCGTAGTTCCCGGAGTCATGCTGGTCGCCACCAGCGTGTCAACGAATGTTAAGCATACAACCGTCACCGACTCTAAGGGCTTTTATAGTTTTCCAGCTCTAAATGTAGACGTGTACAACGTCACCTCAAGCAAAACTGGATTTAGGGAGTTCCTGGAAAATGGGGTAAAGATCGATGCCAACTCTGCGATTCGCATCGACATCAAGTTGCAGCTGGGCGCAGTAACGAGTACCGTGGAGGTGAAGAGCGAGCCACTCGAGGTGGAAACGGGGAGCACGCAAATAGGCGAGCTTATCGAGGGCTCGAAGGTTACCTCTGTACCCCTGAATGGCCGATCCTTTATTGATCTATTAGCTTTGCAGCCCGGGGTTTCGCCTTATCAGGGTGGTGACACCACGTTGTCAATAGGCGCATCAGCACTATCCGGCGATCAAACTAACGGAAGTCAGTCCGTAAACGGTGGCCGGCTCAGTTCGAACGGTTTCATGGTGAATGGAGCGACCGCGGAAGAAGGGGGCCACAATGGAGCAGCCCTGCTCCCGAATCTTGATTCCATCGCAGAATTTCGCATCATCACTGCTAATTCTGACGCGGAGTATGGAAACTTTAGCGGTGGCCAAGTCAATGTGATCACGAAATCTGGTACCAATCAATTTCACGGGGACGTGTTCGAGTTTCTGCGCAATACAGATCTGGACGCGAAGAATTTCTTTTCAGCGCAGCGCGGGGTCTTTATTCAAAACCAGTTTGGTGGGACGATCGGCGGTCCGATCAAGAAAGACAGGGTTTTCTTTTTTGCCGACTATCAAGGAACCAAACAAATCTTAGGCCAGACACAGTTATTTCCGGTTCCTTCCACAGCAGATCGTTCTGGAAATTTGCTAGATCAAAGTGCAGCACTGATTGCCGCCTCGCCAGCAAATGGCGGGCTTGGAGTGTTCGGAACTTATTGGGCCAATACACTTTCTCAGGAACTCGGGTATACCGTAACCCCCGGAGAGGCATACTACACGGAGGGATGCGCTAATTCCACTCAATGTGTATTCCCAAACGCCGTCATTCCACAAACGGCGTGGTCGCCGGTCGCAGCGAATACGCTGAAATATATCCCTGTGCCTAACGTCAATTTGCCGTCAGGTCCTGCTTTTCAAACCTCGGCGTATAACCAAACCTTGACCGACAACAAGGGCAGCCTTCGGATGGACGCGACTACACATTACGGCGACTTATCCGGATACTACTTTTTCGATCAATTCACGCAGGTCACTCCTTACAGCGAAGGTATCAACATCGCCGGTTTTAATAGTAGTAACGAGGGTAGAGCCCAGATGATAACTTTGGGCCTGACGACGACACTGAGTAATTCCACCCTCAATGCCGTTCGTGTGACATATCTGAGAGATGTTAACTCTATAGGATCTCCAATTAGTGGCTTGGGAGTTCCATTGGCCTCGTTGGGTTTTAACACACCTTGGAACAGTACCGGTGGAATGGGTGCTGTCGATCCAGCACTGGAAGGAGTTCCGTCGTTCTATTTCAATAACTATACTTTTGGGCCTCCCCAATATACTCTTCGACAAACCAATAACACATTTCAGGTTGCTGACCATGTTACAAAAATCTTAGGAAAGCAAACGCTCCAGGCCGGCGCGGATCTTAATTACCTTCAGATTGACCAGCGAGCCTACGATGGCCCGAACGGGATATTTTGCTTTTATGGTTCCGAGACGGGGCTGGACTTTGCTGACTATCTGATTGGTGCTCCGACTGCTTTCACCCAGTCCAGCGCGGCACATCTTGATGCACGCACTAAGTACTTTGGAGTTTATGCGCAGGATAACTGGCGCGTAGTGCCAGCATTGACGGTGAATGTCGGTCTTCGCTATGAGATTATGCCGCCCTGGTATGACACGCAAAACAAACTGAATACACTCATTCCTGGCAGACAGTCGCAGGTTTTCCCGGGTGCGCCGGTGGGGTTGGTAGTTCCAGGAGATCCCGGCGTGCCGCGAACAATTTCCCCCATCAAGTATAGCAACTTTGCTCCGAGATTCGGATTGGCTTATGCGCCGAATGCCACAGAAGGTTTGCTGGGTAAACTTGTTGGGAGCGGTAAAACCAGTATTCGTGCTAGCTACGGTCTCTTCTACAGTGCTATTGAGGGTGCGACTGCTTTTGTTCAAAATGGGTCCGCACCGTTTGGGTTGTATTATTCTGCCCCGGCACCCACACTTCTAGCATCACCGTACATTGATCGCGCTACGGGGCATAACGAGGGAATAAAATTTCCCTTCATACCTCCTCCAGCAAACGTATCGCCAGAGAATCCAGACACCTCCTTTGATTGGGCTGCCGTTTTGCCCATTTCCGGATCTCCCGTCCCCTATCCTCATAACGTAGTACCGTACATGCAGCAGTTTGCGTTGTCATTGCAGCGGCAGCTAGGAACGACTACGGTGGTAAGCGCCAACTACGTGGGCTCGGTTGGCCGGCATCTCCTAGCGTACGTACAGGCGAATCCTGGTGATCAAGCGCTTTGCCTTTTCTTGAACAACCCTGCAAACTTGGCACCAGGTTCAACCCCTTGCGGTCCACATGGGGAAAACACTGTGTACACCCTTGCAAATGGTCAGACGGTCAACGGTACGCGTCCCACGTTTGGGATTGATTTCGGCAGTAACCCGTATATAAGAACACTAGCCAGCTCGAGCTTTAATTCACTGCAGGTAAGTGTGAAGCACGTGCAGAAGTATGTCACCTTCTTAGTTGGCTACACATATGAGAAATCTCTAGACAATGGATCGGATACGTTTGATGGAATGAATCCTTATAACCCAAGCCTAAGCCGCGCTTTGTCTATGTTCGATGTTCCCCAACACTTAGTGGCGAGCTATGTGATGCAGCTACCATTTAACAATCTCATCAGGGCGGGCGGTATCGCGAGACAATTCACCGCAGGTTGGGCCGTGTCCGGTATCACGACCTTTGCCAGCGGTCAGCCAGTCCAGCTAAGTGAAACCGATGACCGCTCGCTCGCTGGAACAAACGGTTACACAAATATAGATGTGCCTAATTATGCCAACAATGGGACTTCCCTTTACTTAGACCGCAATCCACGTAGAGGACAGCCATATTTTAACCCAAACTACTTCGCTCTCGAGACCCTTGGGCAGGTCGGAGATGCTATGCGTCGGTTTTTTAGTGGGCCAGGCATCAACAATTTCGACATGGCAATGCTGAAGAATACTCAGATAGGAGAAACTAAGCAGGTGCAGTTCCGCGCAGAGGCATTCAATATCTTCAATCATGCGCAGTTCAACAATCCGTCGGGGAATATCAACAACTCAGGCACAGGTGGGTTTGGGTACGTAACTTCAGCCCGAGATCCGCGCATCATGCAAATCGCCCTAAAGTTTTTGTTCTGAGGGGACGATAGATATTAGAAATTTGCACGTGGGGATGCAATGTCCACTTCGGTTATGCCAGAGAATATTGCCGGCTCGTTGCGACAAAAACCAAGCCCTCGGACGGGAGAATGCGGGGGAATCGTGGCCCGATGCCTAGTTGCGCTGAAGCGTGCCGGACGCGGTCATGCCGCAACTTCTGAGGAGAGAGCTCGTCATCCTCTCGGCCACTGTTGGACTTTTCGAACGCCCCGCTAGTGTAGTGTCCCATAACTAAGTGGCAATAGTATTGCAAGCGAAATAGGTGTCTCTGATGCACAATGGAGGTGCCTATGGCGATGGGACGGCCGAAAGCGGCGTTAGTGTTGAGTCCGGAGCAGCGTGCACAACTGGAAAGCATGGCCAGTTCCCGTTCGCTTCCGGCGGGACTGGTGACTCGGGTGCGGATCGTTTTGCTGAGCGCGGCGGGAAAGATGAACCAACAAATTGCCCGGCAATTGGGACTGACCAACGCGACCGTGGGCAAATGGCGGCGACGTTTCGTGGAGCAAGGCGTGTCGGGTCTGCATGACGAGTTGCGCCCAGGCCGTCCCCGACCGATCAGCGATGAGCGCGTGGCGCAGCTGGTGCGCGCCGTAAGTCAACGCTAAGCTGTGCTGGAAAAGGCTCTACAGGCCGCAGCGGATGCAACCAAAACTTTCCCCCTTGTCACGAAAATCGCGAACCCTGGACAGCATTTTAAGTCGCGCCGTCGTTTTTCCGCATCCTGCTAGAGGAGTAATTGAGCATGGCCCATCTAAGCCAACCTTGGACATGATGTTATACGGATTTGTGTGGCCTTTTGGCTCACGCCTGCACTGGATTGTGGAGACCTGGCAACAAGGTCGGTATTGGCACTGTTCACTTAATCGGTTGATCTAGATCACAGGCGAACGGGGCGCAACGCGAGTTAAGAACTGTGAAAACTTCCATGAGACCTGCATTTCTGGCTTCTGTTCTCGTCTTCATCTTCGCGGTGATTGGCTTGGCTCAGCGAGCGGAACAAGCGAGACGTATGCCCGTTGCAGACGTCTTTCAGGATGACTTTTATAGCCACTACCACCCAGTGAGCACCAAGAGCACGGAAGCCCAACGTCTGTTTGAGCATGGCTTGGTGTTGATCTATGCCCTCGATAACGACGGAGCGTGGAAGTCTTTCCACCGCGCCGCTGCACTTGACCCAAACATGGCAATGGCTTACTGGGGCATCGCCTATTCGATGGGCTCAACCCACTACATGCCTGGGAACCCAGTGCGTGAACGCGACGCCTACGAGGCGCTCCAAAAAGCATTAACTCTATCGGCACACGGTCCCGAGGTCGAGCGTGCCTATATCACGGCGTTGGGTAAGAGGTATTGTAACTGCCCGAATCCAAACAGGCAGCAAGAGGCAGTCGAATTCACGAATGCCATGCGCGATCTCGCGCAAAGCTATCCTGATGACCTCGATGCGGCGACTCTTTACGCTTTAACTATTATGAACCTGAGCCCCGGGGGACTGTGGAACGCCGATGGCACGCCCTGGGAGGGAACGCCGGAAATTCTTTCAGTTTTGGAATCGGTACTGAAGCGAGATCCGCGTCACATCGGGGCGATCCACTTCTATATTCACGCCGTAGAAGCATCGCCCAGTCCAGAGCGGGCACTCGCGTATGCGAACGTGTTGCCCTCGCTTGCTCCGCCCATCGGCCATCTAGTGCACATGCCCGCGCACATCTACATCCGCACCGGGGATTACATCGCGGCTGAAGATGTCTGTTTGAAAGCTGCCCAAGTGGATGAGAACCACATTCGGGACTCTCTCAAGCCGGATATGTTCACAACGATGTCCTACCTCCATGACCTGTACTTCCTCGTCATCGCTGCAAGCATGGATGGCCACTATTCAATAGCCAAGCGGGCTGCAAACAGGCTGGTGGCGTGGCTGGGCCCACATGTGAAGGAAATACCGCAGCTGCAGGCATACCTCACCGCCCCAACTGCAGTACTGGTGCGATTCCATCGTTGGGACGATATTTTGAGACTGCCTCCGCCAAATGTAAGTCTCAAGATCGCCAGCACGATGTGGCACTTTGCGCGCGGCATGGCATTCGCCGCTACCGAGAAGCTTGCCGAAGCCGACGCGGAGCATCAAGCGGTGACGGACTCTTTAGGGGGTACCGCGCCGGATGAAATCTTTGCCATGCCGCCCTACAACAAAGCCAGCGACATTCTAAAGATTGCGTCTGACGTGTTGGCGGCAAAATTGGCAATGGCCAGAAATGAAAGAAGTCAGGCTATCTCGCAATTGCGGGATGCTGTTGCTGTTCAGGACAGTCTGAAATATGGCGAGCCGCCAACTTGGTTTTATCCTGTGCGAGAGTCACTGGGCGCGGCGCTATTTCTGGACGGACAAACCTCCGAAGCGGAGCAAGTCTTTCGCGAAGACTTGCAGCGGAATCCGCGGAATCCTCGCTCTCTCTTTGGTCTCCGGGAGGTGTTACGAGCGTCCGGCAGATCTTACGACGGGGGATTTGTGCAGGCTGAGCTAGAGGTTGCGTGGAAGAGCGATCTGCCGCAACTCGATCTGCATAATTTCTGATGCCAGCGAGCGAGCGTGCAGGAGCAAGGTTTAGCGTCAGCATGAGAAATGAGAGAAAAGCAAAGTTGACCCGCAGGGAGATGCTGAAGACCTCTCTGACCGCTGCCGGCGCTACACTTGTCCGTTTCATGGATATGCGGTTGCCCACCGTTTGGAGCGGTACAAGGACGGATTCGTTCCAGAGAGGTCAGTATCTCGGGTTGATCGAATTTGTGGGAGAAGGTAGCGTAGCAATGGGAATCCCCATGGGGGCCGGTCTTGATGGACGTCTATATACAGACTTGTCTGCGGTCGGGCCGGATAATCCGACTACTCCGAACGAAAAGTTCTATGTGCGGACACGCGCTTCCGAGCTTCTCCAAACTCGCAAGTCTTGGGTGATTAAGGTGAGCGGACTCCTTAACCGACCAATGGAGATCAGCATCGCGGACTTACAGAAAATGTCGATGCCCGCCGGTTTGCATCTGATGGAGTGTTCCGGCAATGTGCGTTACGCGCACTTCGGAATGCTCAGCGTTGCCGATTGGGCGGGTGCGAGTGTGTCTGAAATCCTCGACTCAATTAGAATTCAAAAAGGTGCGAGCCGTGTGTTGATTTCGGGCTTCGATCGTTACCCATTTGCTTCCTCCACATCGTTGCCCGGTGCGAGTTGGATATTCACCGTGGACGAACTCAAGTCATCGAAAGCGTTTTTCGCCACTGAGATGAATGGATTTCCCTTACCGAAAGATCACGGCGCTCCCGTCCGCCTCGTTGTGCCCGGCTGGTATGGATGTACATGCATTAAGTGGGTCGATGAAATCAAGCTATTGGGCGAGGATGCTGCTGCGACTTCGCAGATGCGGGAATTTGCAACCCGAACGATGCAGCAAGGTGTGCCCCAGCTGGCGAGAGATTACCGCCCCGCTTTCATTGAACAGGCTGCGATGCCCATCCGGGTCGAGAAATGGCTTGTCGACAACAAAATCAACTACCGTGTTCATGGCATCGCATGGGGCGGTTCCCGGCCTGTGAGTGGCCTGGAGATACGGTTCAATTCATGGGAGGATTTTTTTCCGGTAGATGACCTCCAGCAGACCACCAATGACCCATGGTGTTTCTGGACACATCCTTGGACGCCGATGAAACCGGGGATTTATTTCATCCAGCTCAGAGTAAAGGATACTTCGGTTCCCTCAAGGCGATTGGACGCTGGCTTCTATGTTCGACCTGTCGAGATCTCGGAAATCTGACTCTAAGCTGCACCATGGTTTTTGCCGTAGCTTGCTATTCCGGTAGCAGGTGTAACGGAGCGTTACGGTGGTGTGGCACTCCTAGTCGGAAAAAGCGCGAAGGTTTCGTTTGTGACAGAGAAATGGGAGCGGTTCACAGGAAGGTTGTCGTATTCTTACGTGAAGGAAGGCTTCGGGCAGGTCATTGTGTTCATAAATAAGCAGTAGCAAGGATCAGCTTTTGAGGGGACTCTCCCTTCCAGGCAGGTTACAAGCTGCGGTTACTGCAGCCGGCGTCGAGGATTCGGCGTACGTGCAACTGATTCGGGTAGGCATCAATCAACCTTGCTGTTGCCCCTCATTATCAGCACTCGCACAAGAACGTCATCGACCTTGCCCAGACATTGCTGGGGAATTTGCTGACGAAAAGCATTTACTGTACATTGAACGCACCAATTGTCGCACAGCCGTTGCCAGCCGTTGTAAACCCTCCAATTGTTTATGCTACCACTCCTACAGATATCTGTGCTGTACTGCTGGTGGTGGTGGGGGGCAAATACTGGAAGCACCAGGTGATGCATGATGCAATATTCGTCGCTTTGCATATCCCACAGTCCCGGATGGGGGCTCACATCGAGAAGTACACCAATTCGAACAATCCACCTGACTATTACGGCACGAAATCCGAGACGTTCAGTGAGCGGTCACGCTGGGAGTTTTTCGCGCCAATCCGCACGTGGAGAATTTCGAGCTTGGCCGATACGAGACCATTCACTGGAAGAGCAGCGATAAGCGGATATGCAAAGGTATTCTGACCTTCCCCTCGCTTTCAGGCCTGGGCAATAGAGGATTGGGGGCAAACCGGGCTGCTTCGAGTGGAAATCGCTTCTGTCAATGCTTTCCGAGAGCCGACCTGAAGAAGAGTTTAAAGTAGGTCGGAACTGGCAATGAAGGGCGGCGGCACACTTAGAGCATGCTGTTTGTGGTTCCTGAAGGTTTGCAGAAGTTTAGACACCCAATAGCACTAAGGTGCGTATTGGGTCAGTGTTCCTATTACTCGAATCGAAAGGTGAGATCGGATGAGCACTAAATACCTACAGAAGAAGGCGGTGTTAGCACTCTTCGGTGTGTGTCTTGTAGCCGCTACGACTCTATCGATGGTTGGCCAAGTCCCATCGCCTGAATCTGTGATCGGTTTCAAAGTCGGTGAAGATCGTCGGCTGGCCGACTGGACGCAAGTGTTAGCGTATTTTAAGGCCGTGACGAACGCTGCTCCCGACC
>Ga0182015_10007120_pt1 | contig 10995 bp, 6 predicted proteins | sample 712P3MmetaG_FD_120478 | JGI IMG/M metagenome (GOLD analysis project Ga0182015, IMG submission 120478) | Permafrost microbial communities from Stordalen Mire, Sweden - 712P3M metaG | ecosystem: Environmental > Terrestrial > Soil > Wetlands > Permafrost | place: Sweden: Stordalen | collected...
TACTCTGGCTGGACTACTCTGGCTTAGTCCGGCTGCTAAACTTTGTCGATGAAAGCTCTCGTCATCACTCGCCTATCCGGGCCAGATTCCCTGGCTATCCAGGATGCCGCCGAACCTGCTGTCAAGCCGGAACAAGCGCTGGTCCATGTGGAGGCTGGCGGATTGAATTTTGCCGATCTGATGACGACGATGGGCGGATATCCCGGAACTCCCGCGCCCCCACTGATCGCAGGACGTGAGTTTTCCGGCACTGAGGTGAAGACAGGGCGTCGCGTGATGGGCTACATGCAGTGGGGAGCCTTTGCCGAAAAAGTTGCCGCCTATCGAAAACTGCTTTGGCCCGTTCCCGATCACTGGACCGATGAGCAAGCGGCCGCGTTTCCGGTCAATTATTTCACCGCATACCTCGGCTACTGGCAGGCTGGCATGGCTGAACCACCAGCCGCGGGTCGCACCCATCGGGTCTTGATCCATGCGGTTGCCGGAGGCGTGGGCACCGCCGCAGTCCAGATCGGAAAGCTCCTCGGGGTTGAAATGTATGGCACGTCATCCTCCGATGAAAAGTTGGCCCGGGTCAAAGAGCTCGGCTTGCCGCATGGAATCAATTACAAACAGCAAGACTACGAAGATGCAGTGACAAGACTTACGCGCGGCGAGGGAGTGGACGCTGTATTTGAAATGCTTGGCGGCGAGCACACTGCGAAGAGTCTGCGCTGCCTGCGCGATTTCGGCCGCGTCATTCAATACGGAACCGCTACCGGCAAGCAGCCTCAACTGGATGTGCGTGCTCTCTATGCGAAATCGGCCAGCATTCAGGGCCTATGGCTGACGTACTTGTCGCAGAAACCTGAGATCATGGAACCCGCATGGAAGCGGCTCTCGAAATGGATTGCGGATTCGAATCTGGCTCCTATCGTTGGTCATGTGCTGCCACTGGATCGAGCCGTGGAAGGTTACAAGCTATTGCAGGAAGGCAAGAACTACGGGAAGGTGATTTTGAAGGTCTAAGGTTAGCGAAGATAATTCTTGTGGCGTGGCTCTTGCCATTCGGTAAAATCAGCACATGGAGTTTCATATCGATCAGTCAGGCAAGGTCGTCCTACCGACGCAGCGTTCTCTGGTCGAGGAAGGCGGATTCCTGGTGCACACGGGTGAGGCAACGCAACCTCTTAGCTCGGAAGATCTGTCGGACGATCTTGAAAAAGAGCGGCTGCGGATTATTCTCGCGCAATAAGGTTTTCATTAGCCTTATACCTTTAATCTTCGTCACTTTCTACAAGTAGGCTCCCACCTGCGAGAGCTTATTTGCAGCCCTTGAAAGACGCGGAGAGCTAGCACAGTGACCATGCGCCCATCCGGTTTTTTGCCGAACTCGTGTACACTTGTGCCGAGGCGCGGCCGTACGAGCGTCCTCTCCGCCATCCTCCTCGTTCAAGGATGCACTTTGCATCGACAGGGGCTTTCCATGTTGAAGGTTTCCCGCCTCTCTTCTGGATTTCTACTCACCATCACATTTCTTTGGTCGTGCATCTCGCTCACCCAAGCTCCGACGCCAATCAGTCCTGAAATTGAGCGCCGAGTGGATGCGATCCTCGGCAAGATGACACTCGAGCAGAAAATCGACTACATCGGCGGCACCGGCTTTGCGGTTCGCGCCATGCCCAGCCTAAACCTTCCAGCGCTTGAAATGTCCGACGGCCCGCTGGGGGTGCGCAGCAATCAAAAATATCCATCGACCACCTATGCCGCGGGCATTGGCCTTGCCGCCACATGGGATCCGGAATTGGCGGTGCGCGTTGGGGCCGGAATCGGCAGGGACGCCCGCGCCCGAGGTATCAACTTCATGCTCGGCCCTGGCGTGAACATTTATCGCGCGCCCATGAATGGCCGCAACTTCGAATACTTTGGCGAAGATCCATTCCTCGCCGGCGTCACCGCCGCGGGCTATATCACCGGGATGCAGAAACAGGGCGTCAGCCCGACCGTGAAGCATTTTTTGGCCAACAATTCGGAGTTCCTGCGGCATGACAGCGATTCCATCGTCGATGAGCGCACCGCGCGCGAGATTTATCTGCCCGCTTTCGAGTACGCGGTAAAGAACGCGCATGTCGGTGCGATCATGGATTCCTACAACCTGGTCAATGGCACGCACTCTTCGCAGAATGCGTATTTCAATATCGATGTCGCCAGAAAGCAATGGGGCTTTCAGGGTGTAATGATGTCGGACTGGGATGCCACATACAGCGGTGTAGGCGCGGCCAACGGCGGACTTGACCTGGAAATGCCCAAGGGCAAGTACATGAACCGGGAGAATCTGCTCCCGGCAATTCGGGACGGCCGCGTCAAGGAATCGACAATCGACGAAAAAGTTCGCCGCATTCTCACCACGGCAGCCTGCTTCGGCTGGCTCGACCGTGAGCAGGCCGATCTATCCATATCGAAATACGATGCGGAAAATCATCTGGTTGCCCTGCAGGGAGCGCGGGAAGGCATTGTGCTGCTGAAGAATGAGGGCGCTCTGCTGCCGCTGGATAAAAGCAAAATCAAAAACATTCTCGTCGCGGGGCCCGATGCTTGGCCCGCGCAGCCAGTAGGTGGCGGCAGCGGCAAGGCCATTCCATTCTCCGCGGTCAGTATTTTGGAGGGCATCGCAACTTACATGGGAGAGTCGGCGAAGATTTACTACGAGCGTGGCCTGCCGGACATGAACTCCCTCGCCACTTCTACCGAATTTTCCACCGCCGAGCACGATGGCAAACCGGGACTGAAGCTGGAGACATTTGCGAATGGAGATTTCTCCGGCGCTCCAATCTCTACTCAGAGCGTGCGGCATCTTAACTTTACGGGCGTCTCCTGGGAAGACCTTCCCGATTTCGACGAAGTGATTGAGTCGTTCAGCACTCAGAAGAAATCGTCACGACGCTGGACGGGCTTCTACATTGCGCCGGAAACTTCCTCCTACGAGATCGCGGCTGAATATTCCGGCGAGAGCAACGGCTATCGCGTTCTGGTGGATGGCAAAACAGTCTTCGACGAATGGAAATTGGCTACCGCCCTGCAGAACCACACAAGCCTTACTCTCTCGGCCGGACCGCACAAGATTATCGCCGAAGCCTTTCAGAATACTCCGATCGGTGGGCGCTTGTTCGTCGGCATCATGGACCAGCACAAAATCGTCTCCGCCGCGGTGAAGGCCGCAGCCGCCAAGGCCGACGTCATTGTGATCGGCGCGGGCTTTGACTCCAGCAGCGAGTCGGAGGGTGCGGATCGCACCTTTAGCTTACCGTTCGGCCAGGAGGAATTAATCCGCGAACTCGCCGCGCTGAACAAGAACACAATTGTTACCGTCACCTCCGGGGGCAACGTGGATCCTGGCGACTGGCTCGATCAGGTTCCCGCGGACCTTGAGCTTTGGTATCCGGGAGAGCGCGGCGGCACGGCACTCGCCGAAATTCTTTTTGGTGAGGTCAACCCGTCCGGCCATCTGCCGGCTACGTTCGAGCGCCACTGGGCCGACAATCCCGTGCATGACAGCTATTACCCTGAAGCGAACACCAATCGTGTGATCTATAAAGAAGGCGTGTTTGTGGGCTATCGCGGCTATGAACACAATCATGTGAAACCGCTGTTTCCTTTTGGCTACGGATTGTCGTACACCACTTTTCAGTACAGCAATCTCTCGGTGCAGCCTGAAGGCGGATCGTCAGCGGGCGCGCACTACTCAGTCACTTTCGATGTGACCAATACCGGCACCCGTCCCGGCGCGGACGTAGCTCAGGTATATGTAGGGGAGACCGATCCGAAGGTGCCGCGCCCGGCGAAAGAACTGAAAGGATTTTCGCGCGTCGATCTCGCTCCGGGCGAGACGAAGCATGTGTCGGTGCCGCTTGATTCCCGCGCATTCACGTATTACGACACGACCGCAAAAGACTGGCATGCGGACGCTGGAAAATATTCCGTGGAGGTGGGCCGGTCTTCCGCCGAAACTCCCCTCCATGCGGACATCAAAATCTCAAGCGCCTACGATATTCCGAATGATCAGTAGCCGAAAATGATTGAGTAGTGCGACCCCGCAATAACGTGGCACGGTGCAGGCGATAGCAGGTTCCCGGGCGGTGCATCCATTAGTCGTGCGGCGGGAACTGCCAGGTTGCGTTTCCGCCGAAGTATCAATCCAGGAACTGTCGGGTCCGATCTTGCGATAAACACGAACACTCGCCGCTGGCCTCTGGTAGGCTTTGTTAGAAAACTTCTTATCAGACCGCATGAAATCCAGGCTTGGCGCAATCATTCCGTCCCATGAATAAAGCCCTTCGCTTTTTTCGCCCATCGCATCAGCACAGCGCTTTTTCGGCAACGGTGCTGCTGATGGGCACGGTGATGCTTTCGCGAGCGATTGGTTATGTGCGCGAAGCCTACATCGCTTACGAATTCGGCGCGGGAGGGCAAACCGATGCATACGTCGCGGCTTTCACCCTTCCTGACTGGCTCAACTACATTGTGGCCGGGGGCGCCGCATCGATCACATTCATCTCGATCTATACGCGGTTCCTCGCCGAGAAGCGCGACGCCGATGCCAACAAGACTTTTTCGGTCGTAATTACCGTAATGACGGTGGTGATGATTGTTGGCACCGTTATCACTGAAATCTTTACGCCGCAATTCGTGCGCTGGATGTTTCACGGATTCTCCCGCGAGCAGGCGGAACTCACCGTTCATCTCACCCGCATTTTGTTGCCGGCGCAGATTTTCTTTTATGTGGGAGGAGTGGTTTCTGCCGTGCTGCTTTCGCACCGGTTGTTTCTTTTTCCTGCGCTTGGCCCCCTGCTTTACAACTTGTTCATCATTCTGGGCGGGGTGGTGGCGGGACGTCACTTTGGAATTGGAGCCCTGGCCTATGGCGCGCTGGCGGGAAGCATCGCGGGGCCGTTCCTCGCGAGCGTAATCGGGGCGGCGCGCATTGGCACGGGATACAAGCCGTCTTTCGATGTGACCAATCCTGCGTTTCGCGAATGGATCAAATTATCGGTCCCGCTGATGCTCGGAGTCTCTCTGGTTACGGCGGACGACTGGATCCTGCGTCATTATGCGGCCAGCGGCGTGGGCGATATATCGCGGCTGAACTATGCAAAACGCTTGTTCGCCGTGCCCATCGCGGTTCTGGGGCAGGCAACTGGGCAAGCTTCTTTGCCGTTCTTTGCACGATTATTCAACGAGAAGCGGCTGAAGGAATTCGCCACCACGGTGAACGATTCAGTCTACCGGGTCGCTGCCGCATCATTTCTGGCGACGGGTTGGATGATGGCCGCTGCGTTCCCGTTGATCGATCTGGTCTATCGACGCGGACGGTTCACCGTCTCGGACACGCGCACTACCGCCGTGTATTTTTTTTGGTTCTCTCTGTCGCTCGCGCTGTGGGCTGCGCAGGGATTGTATGCCCGCGCGTTTTACGCGGCGGGCGACACGCTTACGCCAATGGTGGCAGTCACCGTCATCACCAGCGCTTCGTTACCGATTTATTCTTTTCTCTTCCATCGATGCGGAGTGGTTGGATTGGCTTACGCTTCCGACATTGGCATTGGGGCGAATCTGTTGGCGCTGGCTTGGCTGCTGCATTATCGAAAGATGGTTTCGTTGCGAACATTGCGCTGGGATGAACTGGGAAAATCCGCACTTACCGCGGTTGTTGCCGGGGGAATCAGTCTGGAAGTCGCGAAAAATATTCCGCTTCCGGCTTTCGGCCACGGCAGCCGAATGACCGACCTGCTGCAGCTGGCTTTAGTTTCCGTAACCTGGGCCGCTGCGACCGCATTGGGATTGTGGATATTGAAGTCACAATTGCCGCAGGATCTGCGCCGGCGAAAACGCATCGCCTATCCGGCGGTTGCGCAAAATGAAACCAAGGAAATCATGGGAGCGGGAACGCAGCCATAGATCGTGGGCTGCCGCCACGCGGTCCTAAACCTGCCGACCTCAATTTCGCTAATAAGTTGGAAGAGCGGGATTCGCCAGTCTTATTTCAAGCCTTCCACCAGATACAAATCCGCCAAATTTCGATGGTAACCAAAGACACAGGTTTTGGCATCGGGAGTAAGAAGGATGGGTCCGATGTTCTCCACACCAGCAGGATCAGTGGGCATCAGATCTTTCCACAGCGTGCGCTGGCCGGATTGGACGTCGATGCGATACACGTGGGCCGGCAGTTCTCCCGGCTGGTAGACGTAAAGAGAATGGCCGTCGGCGCTCCAGGTGATGGGTTGCTCGCCTTGATTGACGCCGGGAATCAACTTCGCGTCCCCACCGTTCACCGGGTAAAGGTAGCCTCGCTGGTCGGGACCAATGGCAGCGACCACCTGCGAGTCAGGAGAGATCGCGAAAGAGTTCCCGTTCACGCCTTGCGGAGTGATGGCGCGGTCTTTGCCTGTGTCCAGATCGTAGACGTAAAGCTTTTCTCCCCTGTCGGGCTCGTTGCCTGAAAAGAGGATGCGCTTGCCGTCGCTGAACCAGTGAGCCCAGTTGTGGTTGATAGTATCGTTCGTGAGGTCCTTGGACTGGCCCGCACCGGTAGGCAGAAGCTTTAGCTGGGCCGGCGACACCTGGCTCTCGGTAATCGCCCATTTCCCGTCGGGGGATAGCGCGAGCGCGCTTCCCTCTCCGAGCAGCACGGCCGGCGTGCCGTCGGTCGAGCGGATATAAACTCCGTAGGTGTATCCTCCGGATTTGGAGTAGGCGAGCGATCCGCCGCCGCCTTCTTCATCGAATAATAAAGTTTTCCCGTCGCGTGAAAGTTCTGCGGGATAGCTGTAGTCGAGCCAGGAAAGTTCGCGCTGCTTGCCGTCCGCGCCGAAGCCGATCAGTTCGCGCCGCCAACTGGCGCGAACCAGAAGCACGCGCCCGTCGCGCGCGATGTCGTAGAGCATGAGGGCCCCGGGCAAGCGCGCGATGGTACGCATCTTGCCGTCTAAGGTGGTCGCGTAGAGGGTGCGATCCGTTCCTGACTTGCTCGCGGTAAACCATATCTCTTTGGCGTCGGGCGACCACGCCAGGCCTTGGATGGTGAACCACTGTTGCGAAAGAACCTTCTTCTTACCGTTCAGATCGACGACCGAGAGACCTCCGCTGTCATCGCCCTGTAAAGGATGATCGGCAAATGCGATGAGGTCGCCTTTCGGTGAAACCCGAGGATGTCCAATCCAGCCGCCTGTCTGATACAGCGGTTTGCCGATCGGATATTCGAGACGATTCATGCCGCCAAAATCGCGGACCACTGCGAAGTGAGAGCCGTCCGGAGACCAATCGGCCCACTGCACGTTCTCGAGCACTTCGCGTGGAGCGCCGCCTGCGAGCGGCGCGCGAGCCAAAGTGCCGAGAGTGACCCACGCTCCGGTGGCCTTGCTGTTCAGCAGCACTGCCATTTCAGCCGTGGAAGAAACGGACATGAGTTGCGTGCGGCTCAGGCCCATGGAGCGCGACTCCGGCGCTTCCGGACGAGCGGTGAACACGTCGGTGGGATTTCCCTGCCATGCCGCGCTGTAGAGAATTGTTTGGCCGTCGGGAGCGAAGCGAGCCGACCGGATGCTGCCGCGGCGAAACGTGAGCTGCCGATAAAGCGGAGGTTCCACCGGGGCTGATGTAAAGAATAATCTTCCCGCAAAGAGGCCGGAGGCGGCAGCCACGACTAGACAGACCGCAAAAAGGATGGCGAGCTTTGGAGATTTCCTGCGCGCGATTGCATGCGGTGCCGAAATGGCGGCTGCGGGAGAAGATGAACCTTCCCGGTTTTCTCCGAGCGTCTCGGTCCGTGAAGAATCGATCGAGCGTTTCAGCCGCTTGAGATCCGCGCGCAATTCCGCCGCAGTCTGGCAGCGCATGTCGCGATCTTTTTCCAGAGCCTTACTTATGATCTCTTCCAGCTTGGGAGGAAGCCCCGGAACCAGACGAACGGCGGACGTGGGATGACGGTTGAGAATGGCCTCTGTAATGACCGCGGAAGTTTCTCCGCGGAATGGCAGAACGCCAGTCGCCATCTCGTAGAGCACAACTCCGAAAGAGAATAGATCGGTTCGGCCGTCGAGATCTTTGCCGCGTAACTGCTCGGGTGACATGTAGGCCACCGTTCCAACGGCTGTGCCGGGACTGGTGAGATCGAGACCGCTAGCCTCGGCCATGGTTTGCGAATCGCCGCTGGTGGGCCGTGCGGCACGCGAGATTTTGGCCAGTCCGAAATCGAGAATCTTGGCATTGCCACGGTCGGTGACGAAAATGTTGGCGGGCTTGATGTCCCGGTGGACAATTCCCTTGCTGTGTGCAGCGTCGAGCGCATCGGCAACTTCAATCGCCAGGGTCAGCAGGCGATCAAGCTCCATCGGCCTTCCATTGATTAAATGCTTCAGCGTCTGGCCGCTAAGGCATTCCATCACAATGAACACGTGTCCATCGTGCTGCCCGATTTCGTGGATGGTGCAGATGTTGGAATGATTCAGGGAAGACGCGGCGCGGGCCTCCCGGCGAAAGCGCTCCAGAGCCTGCGGATCGTGCGAAGAATCATCGGGAAGAAATTTTAGCGCGACGAAGCGTCCCAGTTGAGTGTCTTCGGCCTTATAAACGACGCCCATACCCCCGCCCCCAAGGAGTTCGAGGATGCGGTAGTGGGAGACCGTCTGGCCAATCATGGAGAACGCTTCCTGTGGAATTCGCGGCTGCAAATCCGAATCCGCCCTATCTTAAGGGAGAATTTCAGCGCGAGTCAATTTTCGAACCTAACTGCAGAACCGCATCCTGCGCCTACACTCAGCTTGCGGAATGAGCGGCAGCGACATCCTGCAACAGATCGGAAGCCTGCCAATCGGAGCCGTGATACCACTTGAATATTTTTCCATCCGGAGAAATGACTGCCGTGCTCAACGAGTGCGTGATCAGACCGTTCTCTTCCTGGTAAGTCAGAGCGAAATACTTTGCGAAGTCTGGCAGCTCTGCCTTCGGGATCGCCGCAAATTCCCAGTGTGCGAAGCGCGTCGCATCCTTGCTTCCCGCGCTTCCCACGCAAGCCAAACCGTAAGCCCGCAGGACTTTGGGCGTGTCATAAGCGGGATCGAAGCTGATGCTCAACAAGTGCGTCTTGCCGTAGCGGGCAGGGTCGGCGAGGATTTGGCTGTTGATGGATGAGAACTCGTGGCTCACGCGTGGGCAGAAATCCGGAAACGGGCAGCGCGTGTAGATCAACGTGAGAAGCACGGTCTCCCCGCGAAACTGTGCGAGTGAGATCGACTTTCCGTTCTGGTTGACCAGTTTAAAATCCGGAACCGAATCGCCGGGCTGAGGAATGTGAAAAGTTGCAGCCGGCTTGGCTCCGTCCGCTTTCGAGTGCCCGATGACTCTTACGTTTTCCAGCCAATACTTTCCCGGTTCCTCCACCACCACATCGGCGGTGATCGTATCTCCGGGCTGCAACGGACCGAGTTGGCTCGGTGGCTTGAACGTGTACGGCATGACCATCGGATCCATGAAGCCGGTAATCGGTTCGTTGTCGATATCCGCCGTGCCGGCATTTTTATCCACCGAAACAACCTTGCCCTTGAGCAGGTACCGCTTGGCGCTGGATGGAGAATTGGCGCTATTCGACTCCAGCTTGCTACGGTTGCAGGCGGCGGCGAATAGAAGCAACACGCACAAGCACCACGATGCAAGCTGGTGCCGGGATGAATGGGATTTCATGTTCAGTCTTTTCTCTCGAGTGGCTTTCGACTTCTCGGGCTCTAAATGTTTTCGCTTAATAGTGAAAGCGATATCGTATTTCGCCATAAATTTGCCGTGGCAGGTTCCAGTGGAATCCACCATAGGTCAGGCTGTTATCGTATTCCACTCGCAAATTGGTTACGTTGAGCGCATTTACGGATACGGTGAAGCGCTCACGGAAGTCCTTGCCCAGTGACAAATCGAAGCTCGTGTGCGAAGGCAAGTAATTTCCTGGATAAGGTGTTCCGGGAAAACCGTTTGTAAATCCGGAGCCATAGTAAACGTTGGTTGAAATGTAGGAACGCATCGGAAGCGTAACATCGCCGCCTACGTTGAGGGTATTGCGCTGGTCGTGATCCAGCGGGCAGAGATAAGGGACTGTGCCGTTGGCAAGCGGCCCGCATACCGCAACATTATCGAGCCCGCCGGTGATAACGCCACCGCCTTCGGCGATCTGGTTGGAGTAGGCGAGGTGCATCTCGGCGCGATGTGCAATGCGGGGAGAGCGCAGCGTCAGTTCCCATCCGCGAATCAAAGCTCTAGTGTCGGTAAGCGGGAAGAATATGTTCGATGCGCCAATGTTGTTGTGGTCGAGAAAATTCCGGACATCGGTCTTAAAGTTATCGGCGTCCAGAACCCATCCTCGATACGGAATCGTCACGCCGAATTGGTGTTCTTCGTCGCGCTCTCCGTGCAAAGGCAGAAACTCGCATGCAGGCGGCTCACAAAGAGACTCCACCGGACCGGAAACGGTTTCGATGGGCGGAGCTTGATAATAATGTCCGTAGAAAGCTCGGAAGGTCCAGCGAAGTTTAGGGACGGTGACGGTGGCGCCGAAACGCGGGCTGATCGCCGACTCGGAAGCGGCCGGTTCAATGGAATCGGTGGAAAAATTGCCTTCAGAGAAACGCGTCGGACGCATCCCCGCCGATAGAGTTAGCCAGGGAAAAGGATTGAATTTGTCGTCTATGTAAAATGTTTCGAGATTAGCCGTGGGACTCTCCCGGATCGTAAACGGTGGATTTCCGCTGCCGTCGTTGAAAATGGCGCCGAAAGTCTGGTTGTCGCTCTGGTAGAAACTGAGGAAGCCAACCTGCAAGTCGTTCCTGTTGTAGTTCGCGGCTACGCTGGCTTGCCCTCCAACGTACGTAGATCCGCGGTCTTCGGTAGTAGCGATGGGAACATCGTTCGGATTGCTGTCATAGTCTCCGCCATTGTAGTGGTAGAAAGGCGAAATCGTGGAGAGCAGATGCGAGTTGA
>Ga0182015_10007122_pt1 | contig 10994 bp, 9 predicted proteins | sample 712P3MmetaG_FD_120478 | JGI IMG/M metagenome (GOLD analysis project Ga0182015, IMG submission 120478) | Permafrost microbial communities from Stordalen Mire, Sweden - 712P3M metaG | ecosystem: Environmental > Terrestrial > Soil > Wetlands > Permafrost | place: Sweden: Stordalen | collected...
AAGGACGGTTCGGATTTCGTAAAAATTTACGAGACGGGACCGGATCGAATGCGTGACGGCGTTCTGCACACGCCGTACCAGTACACCGCCGCCCAGCTTAAAGTTGCGGTCGACGAAGCCGCGCGCCTGGGAACGACGGTGGCCGTACATGCCATGGGCGAGCCCGGCACGCTCTACGCTGCCCAGGCCGGGGTGGCCTCGATCGACCACGCTTCCCAGCTCAGCAGCGAAACCATGGCGATCATGAAGCAGAAGCACATTGCGGCTGTGCCGACATTTGCGGTCTTCGAATACTTTGCGAACCATGGTGAGGTAGCCGACATGCAGCGCGAGAGCGCGTTGCTCGATCACAAGATCCAAGAATTCAAGAGACAGATCGCCGCGGGCATCCCCATCGCCGTGGGCTCCGATGTCGGCCCTTTCCCGCATGGGACGCAGGCGCGTGAGTTTGAGTTGCTCGTCAAATACGGCATGACCCCCTTGGCCGTGTTGCAGGCGGACATGCTCAACGGCGCGAGGTTGCTCGGCTGGGACGGGCAGATCGGCGAGCTTAAGCCGGGTTATTACGCCGATATCGTCGCGGTTCCCGGCAATCCGCTCGAGGACATCCGTTCAGTCGAGCATGTCGCATTCGTAATGAAGGGCGGCGTGGTCGAAAAATTGCCGGCGACCCATCGGTAAGCCGCAGAAAGCGGCAGGCCCCTTCAGGGTTCGGAGCCGGCATACGACACTACGCCCGCGCCCCCGCCGGGCGGTCATTTGCGCGCTGCCACGATATCGTCCAGGCGTGCGGACTGCGAGGCATCGCGCTCAAGGTGGGGATAGCGCAGGCCATCGTGGTAATCGAGGTTCGTCACCAGGTATCGATCCTCGACCTTAAGAATCAGTTCAATGGGCAATTTTGTCCCCTTGGCCTGGGTGATCGCGTCCTTCAGAACATCGGAACTGTAGGCGGCGCCGTTAACCGCGAGAATCTGCGTGCCTTCCGTGATCTTTGCCTTGAACGCGGGACTGTTCCAGATGGTCATCAAGACGGTGCCGTCCTTGTCGTCGATTTCAGCACCCATCGAAAACAGCAGGCTCAGACGCTTGCGTTTGCCGTCTCGCGCCTTTTGAAAATCACTCGGCGTGTCGGTATAGATTAGTTTGTAGCCGCCGCGCCGCAGGCCGTCGAGTGGCGCTGGCTTGTCGACCCCGTCGAGACGCTGGCGCAAAAACGCAGCCCAGTCGTAGGGCTCAACCGCGTTAAGCGCCTTTACGACATCATCAAAGGTATAAGTGACCGTCGCGAAGCTGCCGTCATTGATGCCGTAGAAAGCACGTGCGAAGTCGTCGAGCGAATGCTTGCCCTGGGAGCGCTCGCGGATCAGCGTATCGACGTCGAGCCAAATGAGCGCGCCTTCGGCGTAGTAGTCCTCGAAGCGTTGCCAGTCACGCCAGGACATCGGACGGCGTGGATTGATGATCGGATCGTTTGTCGTGTCCTCGAGTGCGCGCCACTGATGGCCAGTCTCAATCTCATAATAGGCGGCTGTAAGTGCCAGCTGATCGAGAGCCTGCTGCTTGTTCCAGAGTCCGGAGCGGGCAGCGAGCACCTGCCCCCAGTACTGCGTCTGCCCTTCATAGACCCACAGCAGGCTGTCCTGCATCGGCGTGTTGTAATTGGCGGTCCACAGATCTGCCGGACGCCGGAACTTGCCGTTCCAGGAGTGGGTGAACTCATGCGACAGCAGGTCCCGGGCGTATGCCGTCTTGTCCCACTCAGTGAAGGATGTAGGATCGCTACCGTCCTCGCTCGACTGGTGATGCTCAAGGCCGTTCTGCTCGACCTGATCACTCAGCGAGTACAGGAAGTCGTAGTGCGCGTAATGGTGCGCACCGAAGAGTTTATAGGCCTGTTGCACCAGGGACCGATACGCTTGGAGTTGTTCGGGCTTCACCGCCAGCAGCTCCCGCCGGTCGGCGAACAGGTCGAGATTCACTGGCACGCTGCTCCCCGGATCCAGATCAAGGCGCGCCGTATAGCGCCCCGCATACACGGGGCTATCGATAAGTGTTTCAAGGCTGACCGGCCTAAACGTCGTCAGCGCCCCGGTTGTAGAGGCGGGCTCGAGCGCGGATGCGAGCTTCCAATCAGCCGGAATCGTAAGGCTCGCCTGCACTGGAATCTGCCGCGCAAAGTATCCGGCCGGGTACAGGACTACTTCGTTCCACTCAAGAATCAGAATATCCCGGCTTACTTCGAAGCGGCCGACCTTGGGGCTCGTGGGCGAGAGGTAGTCGAAGTCGATGTCGATCGACCTGACCCCCGGTGCGGTTTGCAGGCGAAACGCGTAGACGTCGACCGGATCGCGCGTCCAGGAGACTGGCGCGCCATTTGCGGTGATCCTGAGCCCTGCGAACCTGTCGATCGGGCCCTGCGGCGCATGATTGCCGGGCAGCCATTGCGGATAAAGCAGGATGGTATTGGGGCTGATGCCGCTCAGACTCTCGTGAACGCGGACGATGCGGCGCTCAAGATCGGATATCTCCACCGCCAGGTGGATCTCGCCCGGATACGCACGATCCTTGGGCGGCGCGATCGCACCAGCCGGCACGATCACGTTCGGGCCTGCGCTTGCAGCGGCCGCAAGAGGAGTTGCCAGGCTACAAATTATTATCGCCAGGATTGCCAGCTTCATAGGATGAATTCCGTTTTGGGACGATTTAGAGGCGGCCACTGCGATTTACACGCCGCGGCCGCCAGCTTTGTGGTTTGCTTTGGCACTTGGCGCCTAGCTTCCCTAGCGCGCGCGAGACATTGTTGGCCAGCAGCAATTTTAACACGGCCCAGTCTAGCCAAATGTGGCAAGCAACAGACTGGGACGGGTGGTGATCCGGATTGTCCCGGCGGCCTGATCCCGATCTGCGTCACGTGATTGGACATTTTCATCGGCCGAGCATTTAATTAATGCGCGCAAAGTCGGCCGTCTAATCTCTAACCATATTTTAGCAGTATCAGAAGATTAAGGGGGAGCACATGAGAAACGTAAAGCTGTGGTGTTTGCTCGGTTGTCTTTCACTGGGAAGCGTTTTGGTGTCGCAAGCTCAGCAGACCGGCGGCGCGACCGAGAAAGCTGTCCTGGCGCTGGAAAACCAATGGCTGCAGTCACAAAAGACTAATAATCCCGATTTGGTCGCGCCACTGCTGGCGGACAAGATCGTGGGCACGGGAAGTGATGGGGAAGTCACCAACAAGACCCAGATGCTGGCAGAAGCGAAAGGGCGCAAATATGCCAGTGCTGAGTACGAAGACGTGAAGGTCACCGTATTCGGGAATACGGCCATCGCCACGGGCGGCTTCAAAGGTTCGGGCACTGATGCGTCGGGAAAGTCTTTCAATGATAATGATCGCTGGACCGATACATGGGTAAAGATGCCTGACGGGAAGTGGCAATGTGTTGCAACCCACGATTCGCCGATAAAAATGTAACTACTGGTCACGCAAGTGGAAATGGCCACCCGGTGCGGCCATTTCCATCCTTGCCGCACTAATCAGTGCGCCGCCTGGTGAGATTCTGGGCCTTAACTTCGATCCACGGCCCGCATCTGGGCATGCCGCCTCAGGCGCCAGGACGACAACACTGAAGTCTCCCTTGGGTGTTTATTCACTCTAAATGAGTTGTTCGGCGAATGATTGATATGACCTGATATGCGGTGAAATCAACGGCGCGCCGATCGTTTTGTCGCCCGGGCCAAAAGCAGCTCTACCTGTTTCGGGATTCGCTGCCCGAAAGCTGTCGTCCGGTCTAGCGAGATGCTGGAGAGGGACGAATGCCTGCGAGTTTCTCTGCTCTGCAGACGATCACCAGCCGTCTGCGGCGGAGAATCCAAACGACTACGGTAGGATTGGGGGATGCGTATAGTGGCAAAAAATTCGAGACGGTCACAAGCGTCTGATGGTCATTGGTCCGTAGAGGGCCGAGTATTGGCTCTACCAGTTCCCGGCCGGCGAGTCCTTTTGATTGCCCGTAATGCGCCTACATGTAATCACCCAGGAGTAGTACCAGGAGTACCACCATGATGAGGCACGGCCCGATGCGGGCGTATCGATTCGCAACACTGCTGACCACCATTCTGTCGGTCACGATGCCGTTCGGCATCAGCAGCGCCGGTCCGCGAGGCCAGCATCAAACGCCGTTCCTGATCCTGGTATCGATCGATGGCCTGAAACCCGAGGCCATTCTAGAGGCGCAGAGCCACGGGCTGAAAGTGCCGAATTTGCGCGCCCTGATGGCCGACGGCATCTATGCGACGGGCGTGCGCGGCGTGCTGCCGACCTTGACCTATCCAAGCCATATGACGCTAATCACCGGGGCATCCCCGGACCGGCACGGCATTTACTCGAATAGGACGTTCGATCCGTTGCGGCGCAACGACAATGGTTGGTACTGGTACGCGGAAGACGCACGTGCAGAAACGTTGTGGGATGCCGCGGCGGCAGCCCATCTAAGCAGCGCCAGCGTCTATTGGCCGACGAGTGTCGGGGCGAACATTCGCTACAACCTGCCGCAGATATGGCGCAGCGGCACGGACGATGACCTGAAATTGCAGCGCGCCCTCGGCACGCCGGGGCTGGAGCGGGAACTGTCCGCCACGCTGGGGCGTTACCCGGGTGGCATGGAAGAGTCCGTGGCCGAGGATGAAATCCGCGCGCGCTTCGCGCAGCGGCTGATCGAGACCCGACATCCGGATTTCATCACCGTGTATCTCGCCGGACTGGACTCCGAAGAACATCTGTCCGGCCCGTTCAGCGCGGCCTCTAACGCGACGCTCGAACGGCTCGATGTGTTGGTCGGTGATTTGCGTCGCGCGGCCGAGCGCGAGGCCTCCGGACGCGCAACGCTGTGCGTCGTCTCCGATCATGGTTTCGCCGCCGTGGCGCACGATGTCAATCTGCCCACCGCATTTGTCACCGCCGGCCTGATCAGCGTCGATGCCACCGGGAAGATCACCGCATGGAAGGCCTCGCCATGGGATAGAGGCGGAGTCAGTGCAATCATGCTCGCAGATCCTCATGACGATGCCGTTCGAGCGCAGGTCGGCGCCCTGCTCAAGCAGTTGGCGAGCGACCCTGAAAACGGTATCGATCGCGTGCTGGAGCATGCCGAGATCGCCGCGGGCCATGGCTATCCGGATGCGGCGTTTCTCGTGGCGTTCAAACCGGGCTTCGAATTTGGGTCATCGCTGAGCGGCGATCTGGTCACGAAGCCCTCGAACCTCGGCATGCACGGGTACCTGCCGGAGCAGCCGGAAATGCGCTCCGCATTCTTCATGATCGGCCCGCATGTCCCGGCTGGCCGCTCCGTCGGCGAGATCGACATGCGCCAGATCGCGCCGACGCTCGCGCGCGTGCTGCACCTCACGCTCAGGGACGCCGAGATGGAGCCATTGGCGCTAGGAGATTAGCGAGAAGCGGGGCTCTTGGAGAATCCGCGCAGGCGAATTTGCGGCCCGGACTAACCATTGACCATCGAGAGGCTGCGCGCGAAGCAAGGGGATCTACACGGTGCCGTAGCAAAGCTGACGGATATCAATCAACGCGGTTCACACGGGGCAGATCCGCTGAAAGTGCGGGACGACCTGCTAGCGAAACAGGGCAGACCCATCAACGCGCGCGCGAAGCACGACGAAGCATTGAAGTGCGCACCGAATTGGAAGGAGCTTAGGCAAGCTCGTGAGGCGCTGGCGAAACACGCCGGATAATTTGGATTCCAGTTAGCTGCCGGTGGCGACCGGCAGACAGGGGGCACGAGCGGAAATACCGCTCAAGGTCGGGGTCAAACGTTGCTGACCGGCCAAACGCGGGCATGGACTGTTCTGAGGTGGTCGCCTCGAGGCGGACATTCCCGATTGCCGGTACCACAAAGGTGCCGCGGGTGGCACCGGCGGGGTATCGTTGGGCCCGACTCATTGCGCGTCTTGTCCTTGGGAGAACCTATGCTGGACACAATCGGCCATATCGCCCTGATTGTGAAAGATTCAAGCAGAACGGCCACGCTGTTTAAGGACTTGTTCGGCGCGGCGATTGTGACGCGCAAAGATGTCGATGGCCATGAGGAGACCTACGTGCGACTTGGTCGAACTTGGTTTGTCCTGGTACAGGCGGAAGTGGTTCGTTCCCGCAGTGGTGATCACATCGCTTTCTCGGTTTCAAAGTCCACGCTTCTAGAAACTGCAGAGAAACTCAAGAGAATGGATGTGGAGTTCTTTCTTGCCAGATCGGACACCGCGCTCTATTTCTTCGACTACGACAATCATGTCTTTGAGCTGGATACGACGGACCTGGACCGTGAGTTGGCAGGATGATGGGATGAACTGCTTCACTTGCCTGAAATTCTTAAGAAGCCCGGCATTCGCGTCCTGCCGACGGCCCCGCCTAAGTTCGCATTTTTGACTGCCCGATACCTGCCAATCGCCATCGGCAGAAAAGGGTCGTCAAGCCAATCCGTCCGCAGCCGCCCAGTTTGGGCAGGGCGCCGGCACGCCGCATACGCGCGTGCCGGCGAGCTGAAATTGCCTAGGATTGCTTGTCCCAGATCTCGCTGAACGGCTCCTTGCCCTCGCCGTTCACACCGTGCGCGGCCATCGTCTTACCGTCCGGCGCTACGTGGTAACGGACGGTGACCAGGACCTTGCTCTTGAACTTCTGAACCAGCTTGAAACTGTTTGCGCCCGTTTTAGTAACGGCCAGCGTGAGTCCATCCCCTACCGTGGGACCGCTCGCCGGATAATCCTTGCCGTCCCATTTGGCGTGACATGTCGCCTTGATCGCAGAGATTGCTAGCGTAACTTCGTTACCGTCGGTCTGCAGGGTGAGCGCATTGGGGGAGCTCAGTTTGACCACGGTGCTCTTCCATCCGCCGACGAGACCCGTCCCCGCAGAGGTTCGCACGTAGGTCGTCACATTATCGAAGGTATCACCATTCGGTTTCGTGCCTTTCGATTCGATCACAATGGTATTGCCTTCGGCCGACTGCTTCCACGTGCTCGTGCTCAGCAACATTCCATTGCGCTTGTTGGTGCTGGTGTAAGTTCCATCACTGTTCTTCGCGAAGGTCCGTTCCGTGCCCATAGGAGTGGTGAAGGCACTGCCATCAGCCTTGAACGTGTAGCTTTGACCCGAATCCGTGTACTTGAGTGATCCACTACCGGCGTCCTCGAACGTCATGGTATCGCCGGCAAGATGGCTCTTGGCAGCATTGAGCTGCCAGGTACCGTCGAAAGGGCTCTCCGCGAAAGCCGCCGAGCATAGGCCGGCTGCGACCAGCGAAAAGAACAGGGTTGTTATTTTCATGGAGACCTCCAAGGGAAAATTAGGATGCGATCTGCGTCGCGGTGCGCGAAGTATGGGGCGCCAACCACGTGCGTGGCAACGCCCTTCCGGCGCACGAAGGTAGTCGGCCCGGCCTTCACGTGGCATTGGGATCGAGAAGGTCGCTCAAGAGGCTCGGACGGAGAAAGTGGTTTCGCGTGTGATGCGCCATCTTGTGATTTTGAGCGAAGGCATGGTGCGACACGGCAAAGAGGCTGCGGCGCAAGCGTGAAGCGAGGCGCATCACGTCATTCAGCGATCCGGGGAACCAACACGCGGCGAGGCACGAGATCGCGGACTTGTACGGCCTGAGTCTGAAGCCGCCGGCGCCGGCTATTTTATGGTAACCAGCGCGAGCTTGCCCACGCCGCTTTCAGCCAGCACCAGTTGGCCGTCGTGGGTCGGCATCATGTTGCGCACCACACCGCCGCCGGACGGAATGGCCCAAGTCTGGAACTTAGCGGACCTCGGGTCGAAGCGCACGAGCGTGTTTGGGCGGACACCTGATTCGCTGTACCAGATGGTGCCGTTGAGCAAGGTGATGCCGTAAGGCTGCGATTGCGGGCCGCCAGGAGACGCCCATTCCTTCGCTGCGCCGGTCGTGGGGTCAAAGCGTCCGAGATAACCTCGCGCATAGTCTGTATACCAGATGATGTCATCGGCGCCGATGCCCAGCCGGCGAGGCCGCGAACCCGCATTCGGCAGGACATGCTCGTGGATCACCAGAGAGTGCGGATCGATGTCGCCGATCCGATTCGTCCCAAACTCGGCGAAGAAGGGTACCCCCTTTGAGCTGACGACCATACCGTAAGGCAGCGCGTGCGCCGTCGGTACGACGACCAGCTTCACCTCACCGGTGCGGGGCACGAGCCGGCCGATCATGTTGGCGCCCTGCACCGTGAACCAGAGTACCCCCTGGTGATCGAAGATCGGCGTGTGCGGATCGCGCGCCTTGGGATCCGGCATCCTGTATGCGGTGATTGCGCCGCTTTTTGGGTCGAGTTTGCCCACGTATGCGGCCGAGTTCGCCGTAAACCAGATGTTACCCGCCGCATCTTCAGTCAGCCCGTGGGGCCCGGAGTCCGGGATGCTCGTCGGGTACTCTCTGATCGAGCCGCTCGCCGGGTCGATCCTGCCGAGCAGGCTGGCGCGCTGACCCGTGTACCAAATCGCGCCATCTGTCGTGGCCAGTGGATCGTGCGGGAATGCCCCCGCCGTCGCGACGGCCCATTCCCTGAACGAGACTTCAACGCTGCCAGGAAGGAGCTGCGCCGCGGGTTGCGGCTTCTGAGGGAAAGTTCGCGCGAGGTAGTCGGTCAGGACGGGCAGCTGGTCGGGCGTGAGCGTGACCCCGATTTTCATCATCCGACTGACGACGTTTTGCCAGCCTTCATGGCTGTAGCCAGGGGTGACCAGGCGACTGGCGTCGTGACAACCGACGCACTTTGCTGCGGCGATGTCGCGGCCGTTGCCCTCGGGCAGCTCCTTGGCCCGATCAACGGCGCTTTGGCTCAACGCGGATACGGGCAGCAGCAGAACTGCTTCGGTAGCGATAACGCACAGCGTCCTGATCACAGGCGTGCTCCGTCGGCCTACATCACCGGCAAACGCGGTTGCTGGCAATCGAACCTTACCGCAAAGGCTGCCCCGGCGGGTTGCGGTGGGCCGCGGGGTCATCGAATCGATGAGTGCGAAGAACGCAATGAGCATTGCGCCTCTGAACCTATGCATGATGCCTCCACCGGTCTCCTGTAGACATTCTAACGGCCCACGTCTCGGCGCGCCTGAGGCGCAGTATCCTGAACCCATGCGCGACCTCATTGACATCGAGCGTCACATGGAACGGGTGATGGCTTCAGGGTCGCTCGAAGGTGACTGGGTACAGCTACTGCCGCGACGACTTCAGAGACGTGTCGGTCGAACATGGGCAGACAGACGCCTGATATGGCCTGTGGGCTAGAGGGGATCGCGGAGCGCTAAGGTTCTCGTAGCGGTTCTTTGCCAACGCTGCTTGCGTCCCAGGAGGAGTCAATGGCAATTCGAAGATCCCGGCCCCGAAGCGGTCAGTAGAATCCATCAGTAGACTGCCCCTGGTTTGGTCAACTCCGAGAGCTCATCTCGACGAGTTGCGCGACGGTATTCAGGTTTCTCGAGGTGCCATGTCGCGCCGCTGGGATCTGCAATCTTGATTGCCCCATGCCGGAAGGGTAATAAACGTAGATTTCCCGCCGCCCCAAGCGCATCTCCTCTCCAGCTCGGCCACGGACGTCGTCCAATGCGTCGGTGGGTGGCTTTTCATGGAGAAAGAATGCGTGGGTGTATCTGGGCTCTTTGTCTGAAAACGGATTGCTCTTCAGGATGGCCCGCAGCGCCGCGGCGGTTCGTATGAATGCCCCGACCGCTTTGCCGGCGTACGCGAGTAAGCGTTTTTCCAGTCGCGCTTGTATTTTCCCAGCGGCCATGTCGCAGTCAAATACCACATTCCCACTGGCAATATAGGTCTCGATCCGGCTGAAGCCGAGCTCCGTGCACAGCGCCTTCAGGTCCGCCATCGGCAGCTTCCCGGTCCCGCCGACATTTACAGCCCGTAACAGTGCGATGTACGTGGTCATACCGGACGCAAGAATACTGCAGCAGGGCGGACGTTCGCGACAGGCTGCGCAAGGGGGTCAAGCCGAAACATTCGGACGCCGCGCGGTGCGTGCGCGAATCCAAATGCCAAATCGATCGCATGCGGCAACCTGTGTGGCTGATGCTGTTCAGGTGATCGATCAATTGAATCGCTCGATCTGGTGATTGGCCGCGCCACTGTGTTGAAGGCTGCCGAACGGACGCCAACTCGCTTCTCGCGCTGCAGTCGTCCGAACGTGATGGGACGGGTGGGGGGTCGAAATATTCAAGTTGCCCCCAGACGAAATGCGCTTCGCGTCCCGGGACTATGCCTAGGCGAACCTCGATCCGGATCGCTTGTCGACAGTCTTTGCCGGCATCGGCAGCGCGACTGATATATATTGCTGACTGCTTACAACCCCTGGAAGGTCAACCATGGGAATGCTCAACTTTGATATAGCGAGGAAGCTTGGTCTTGCCTTACCCGATGTCGTCGACGGCACCGCGTATGGAGCCCCTGCGCTGAAGCTGGGCGGCAAGCTCCTAGCCTGCATGCCCACGAACAAGTCCGCCGAAGCAAATAGCCTCGCCGTGCGTATCGATCTCGAACACCGTGCGGAGCTACTTCGACAGCATCCCGATATCTACTACATCACTGATCATTACGCGCCGCACCCCACCGTGCTCGTCCGTTTATCAAAAATTACTCGAACCGATCTGACGGAAATCCTGCGTGACGCGTGCCGCTTCGTTATGCCCTCGGCCCCGAAGACCGTGATTACCACAAGTCGTCCGAAATCGGCCGTTCGCAACTCGGGTGTGCGTAAAAAAGCGAGAGAACGTTGAATGGCTCCTTCGCTGCTTCGGGTGGCGTCCGTCTCATCTTAGGCCGGAGTGACAAGTGAGTTCACCAGCCGCTTGCAAATTGTGGACCTGCCCCGCTTCGGTGGACGGGTAGTTATCACAAAACAATCTTTGTCTTGGATCCTTTTTCTATCGACTCTTCCCCGTTCAGCGGCGTAGCCGAAGC
>Ga0182015_10007123_pt1 | contig 10994 bp, 11 predicted proteins | sample 712P3MmetaG_FD_120478 | JGI IMG/M metagenome (GOLD analysis project Ga0182015, IMG submission 120478) | Permafrost microbial communities from Stordalen Mire, Sweden - 712P3M metaG | ecosystem: Environmental > Terrestrial > Soil > Wetlands > Permafrost | place: Sweden: Stordalen | collected...
CTTCCCTCGAACGCCAATCTCAGGACCTCATTGGTTCCCAGCACGTTCGCGTCCCGCATCAGGTCGTAATTGAGCAGGTAGTTTACCGTTGCACCGTTATGGAACACAGTGTCGACTTCACTCGCGAGAAAATCCCACGCATCCTGCATCAGGCCCAGCTTCGGTTGCCCCAGATCACCGGAGACGGGGATCACGCGGGCCTCGAACATCTCCATCAGCCCTGCCCCGCATGGCCCCATGGACGCCATTGCAGTTCTCAGTCTTTGCTTGCCCTGCTTTTCGTCGGAGGACCTGACGAGAACATAGATTTTCGCCCGTGTCTGCTCCAGCAAGCTTTTTATCAGGAATGGGCCTATGAAGCCGGTCCCGCCGGTGAGCAGCACCTGGTTCAGCTTCGGTATCTCCGGCACGGGCGCAGGCACCGGAGGCTCGAAGATGAGCTTTCTATCGTTGCTCATCAGCTCTTTCTCAACGGCGCACTGCTCTTCACGAAAAGCCGCAAGGGAATGGCGCAGATGGACCAGCGCCTCTTCGGGAGCGCTCTCCAGTTGTTCGGCCAGCTCAAACAACTCGGCGACACTGACACGCTGAATGACACCAATATCGACCTGCCTAGCCAGCATCTCGGCCCCTTTATCTTTCAGGAGCTCCTTGAGTTCATGCATGAACACCACGAGATCCATGGAATCGAGGCCGGCCTCGACGAGGTTGTACGATTCCTGACCAGTCAGGTTGTATCTGGCTTTCAATTCGGCGAAAGTCGAATGCATGTCGGAAACGGACGCAGAGTTTCCCGCGTCCTTCTCCCGCGAAAAGTCGGAGAGAACGGTGAACTGACCTTGCAACCACATCTGTTTGGTTTTATGACGCATGATTTTCCCCGAACTCGTTCTCGGGATCGCACGAGGTGCGATGAGGGAAATTACCGCCACTTCCACGTTGAGATAATTCCGGACCTCGGCGGCAATCTTTCGTGCTTCGGGAAGCACCCTGGGATTCTTGACTTCAGCGACGATTGCCAGCGCTGGTTCGTTGTCTTCCTGTATCTGGAACGCGACGACGCAATTGTGCCGGATCAGATTGGATGATTTCTCGACGACATTCTCAATGTCCTGCGGGTAATAGTTTTGCCCGCGGAGAATGATCATGTCTTTGATGCGGCCGCAGACGTAGAGTTCGCCGTCGTGGATGAATCCTATGTCGCCCGTCCGAAGGTAGCCGTCGTCATAGGGAGTATCGTCCACAAGCCGCGCTCTAAACTGCTTCAAAGTCAATTCAGGTTTATTCCAGTAACCCTGGCACTTGCCGCTTCCGGCGACCCAAATTTCGCCGGTGCGCTCTGGTTTAAGAGCGAAATGCCCTTCCGGATCCACGATCTTCAGGTCAAGACCCGGGAGCGGGGTTCCACAACTGACAATCTGCGTGGCCCCGTCGATTTCCGAAACCTCGGTAGTCATGCGGGCCTTCCCCAGCGCCAAGGCACGTTTGTTGACGGAAACGATGTTGCGACCACCCAGCGAGACCGCCAAAGTATTCTCGGCCAGCCCGTAGGCGACGTAAAAACTCTCGGACTTGAGTCCATAGGGCTGAAACGCTTCCAGAAAACGGGTGTAGGTATCTGGCTTTACCGGTTCCGCCGCGCACATCAATACGCGAAGCGAACTCAGATCACAAGCCTCCAGGCTCTCCTTGGAAAGCCTCCCAGCGCGCAGGCAATAGTCGTAGGCGAAGTTGGGGGCAGCCGCCGCAGTGGCGCGGTATTTCGTTATCGCATTGAACCATAGGACCGGGCGCTGAATGAAATCCATGGGAGCGAAACCATAGGTCGTGCCACCTTTCAGCGCGGGATAAAGGTAGCACCCGATCAGTCCCATATCGTGATACTGCGGAAGCCAGGAAACGACGACCGGTGCCGGATGGTCGATCACCAGCGGACAGGTAGTCAGAATATTGTCGTGCGTAACGATCACGCCCTTGGGCTCCATCGTCGAACCCGACGTGTATTGGAGAAACAATATCTCCGAAGAATCGACAGGCAGGGGGTCCGAAATCGTATCCACAAAATCTTCCGTCGCGATCCATGGAAGACTAGAGATGTAATCAACGTCGACGCCCGACGCAGAGACTCCACTTCTGGCGAGATTCGTCTTGAGAGATGCGTGGTAGTCTCTGCTCGTTAATATCCCGGCGGCCTGGCAATCCTTTGCGATGTGCACCGTTTTATAGAGGGCGCTCTGGAAGCCACGCGAACTGGGCGGATAGACCGGCACGGGAATCAATCCGGCGCGTACACAACCAAAAAACGCGCAGATCATTTCGAGCCCCGGCGGGTAGGCAAGCAGAAGCCGGTCGCCGGCTGCGAAACGACCCTGCTTCAGCAAATGTCCGGCGATCACCTGCGTTCGATGGAGAAACGACGCGTAGGTGTAGCTTTCGACCGGATCTCCGTTTACGTCAAGGTACACAGAAAGGAGTTTGTCCGGGTGCTCCTCTGCCAGCCTATCCAGGTGGCCCAGAATCGACGCCGTCATCAATCAGCGATCCTCCAAGGTCGAATCGAACGCGAGTCAGTAAACGAAACGTGCCTCGCCAGCGAGCGAGGTGAAACATACTTGAGTCTCAAATGCAGATCACAGTGCAGACCTGAAATGTGGGACTGTGAGAATGTATGCGTATTTTTTTTTCTCACCACAAGCGTCGCTCGACTAGCTGGAGAACGGACGTTCTCCCTCTCGCCGCACAGGAGGCGAAGCAGACTTGTGGATCTCCTATACCACATGCAGGAGTCCGCGTTCAGTAAGGTTCATTGGTTGGTATATTAGCAAAACGTTTGCACAATTCCACGTGTCATCGCTTTCTGGGATCTCGTCCTCGGATTAGGCACCAGCGCATCCACGCCTTGACCGCTCTGAATTTTCTTGATTGCCGTTGATGGCTCGCACTAGAATATTGCATCAAGACATTCGACGGCGCGGCAACAATTTCGCTGCCGGTCAGGGCTACGCATGCGGCCTATGGAGCGCATCAAGTCCCCATCACCATGATCGCGGAGGCGCCGTGGAGTTCCAACCCGAAGCGATGATTGCAGATCAGCCCGACATCGCGGATCTTGTCCCATCGGAAACTTCAGATTCGCCGATTATCGAATCGGCCGGCGCGTCTGCATTCCCGAAAGTCTTGCGTAGCCGCCTGGACAAGTTTTTTGCCGATCAAAGCATTTCTCCCAAAGCGGACGGCACCATGTGGGTCAAGATCGCTATGGGTCTGGCGGTCCTCGCGGGCGCATGGATTGCTCTGTATACGCTCAGGCCCGGGTCCTGGAAGTTTGTCGCCCTCTATCTTTTGGGCGGCCTCGCGCAGACCTTTCTCTTGCTGAACATCGCCCATGACAGCAATCACAACGCCATCTCGTCCCGGTCACACGTCAACAAAACCCTGAACTATGTCTTTGATCTGTGCGGAATGAGTTCCTACATGTGGCGTATCCTCCATCATCGGGGTCATCACTCCTGCATCAATCTCCACGGTGAAGATGACGCGCTTTCAGGACGCGGCATCTTTCGCTTTACGCCTTATGAACCCCGGGCGCCATGGCACCGGTTCCAGCACGTCTATGTGCTCTTCGTTTACGCGATGTTCTCTCTCGATTATGTGTTCTTCAGGGACTTCCAGTGCTTTTTCTTTCCGACCCGTGAATATCTGAGACGCACGAAACATCCCCTGCGAGAATATGTCATTCTCTTTGCCGGCAAGGGCTTCTACCTGATTTACATGCTGATCTTGCCGGTGATGGTGCTGGGAAAATCGCCTCTGCTGGTCGCCGGGGCGTTCCTGCTGGTGCATTTGGTCGTCGGTTTAGCCGTAACGCTCGTATTCCAGTCGACGCACACCGTCGACAGCACCTACTTTCCCTCGGATCGTGGCGAGTTTGAAAACGGCGTGTACCACATCTTCGCCACCACCGCGGATTATGCGACCGAAAACCCGCTGGTTGGTTGGCTCGCGGGCGGGCTCAACCATCACGTCGTTCACCACCTGTGTCCTTTTGTGTGTCACACCCACTATGCTCCGCTGACCCGGATCGTGAAGCAGACTGCCAAGGAGTTTGGGGTTCCCTATAGGCAGCACTCCACCATGACCCTGGCAATCCAGCATCATCTGATACTTTTGAAGCAACTGGGGAATGAAAACTGATCTTGAGCTCATCCATGCCTGTGCCTGTCCCCGTTGTTTCCCGACTGCGCTGCTTTGCGGATTCTCGCGCCATGGCGCGCAATCCGGTGCAGGTTTTGTCTCGCTACAACGAAACCTTCGGCGACACCTTCCGGATCCGTATAGGTGGTCTCAAGCAGGCGATGGTTACCGTCGATCCCGCTGTCATTCAGCACGTGCTAAAGACCAATGCGGAGAACTACCAAAAATCCGAGATTCAAGTGAAGCGAATGGGCCACTTCCTGGGCAAAGGCCTGCTAACGACCCACGGAGAAGCCTGGCGCGCGCAGCGCCGTCTCATCCAGACGGGTTTCGATCGAAAACAACTCGATGCATTGTCCTCCATCATGCAGGATTCCCTTGCCGAGTCGCTGCGCGATTTCAACATACAGATCCGCCGCGGCCCCGTGGATATTTACCCCCAGCTCATGAAAATCACCTTCGCGATGGTGGCTCGATCGCTATTTGGCGCCCGGTTGAAGGATGAAGACATCGATCTTGTCAGCCATACCATCTGCACCGTCCAGGAATTCATTGTCCGGCAAACCCTTCAGCCCTATCTGAATCCCTGGTTCGCCGTCTCGGGCCAACTGCGCAGACATGAAGCCATGCGAACGCGCGCCGACGCCATTCTGCTCGAATACATAAAGCAGCGCCGCAACGAACCACCCGGCAACGATCTGCTGCAAACTTTGATGGATGCGCGTTACAGCGATGGCCAAGGCATGAGCGATGAGCTCATCCTGAGCGAGAGCATGCAACTTCTGGTTGCCGGACATGAAACATCGTCGAATGCGCTATCGTGGCTTTTTTATCTTTTGAGCTCGCGTCCCGATTGTCTCGAGAGGGTACGGCGGGAGTTTGACTCTGTGCTCGGCGAAGCGCCCCTCAGCCACGGCCACGTTGCCAAGTGCGAATTTGCGACCCAGGTCATTCAGGAGGCGCTCCGCCTCTACCCGCCATTTTGGATGGTCGACCGCATGGCTGTGGCAGACGACCGTGTCGGCGACGTCGCCATACCGCGCGGATCGATGGTCATTGTGTATGTGTACGGTGCGCATCATGCTCCGCGCTACTGGCAGAATCCTGAGAACTTCGAAACGGATCGTTTCACCAAAGCAAACGAAAAGCTGCGCACACCCTTCGCGTATCTTCCGTTCGGAGCCGGACCGCGAGGCTGTATCGGCGGAAATTACGCGATGCTGCAGATCCTTATGATTTTGAGCGATCTGCTCAGAAGATACGATTTTCAGTTGGCTCCGGGTCAAGCAATCGAAGCTCGCCCGATGGTCATCTTGCGGCCGAAGCACGGGATCCGCATGACATTTACCAATACCATCGCTCCCACCCCGTGCGTCGCGTGAGACGCGATCCGGGCTGGAATGGACTTGAGTTGTAAAGCGGAAAACATTGACGGCAATCGTTGAAAAGCCGCTTCCAGTTGGCAAATTGTCATCTCGGCAGTCATTGCCGCAAGCCGAACCACCCTCCGTGGGAAGACCACGAATCGGCCGGTAGGGATTCCTCACTTTTGTGCACCGTTGTGGAACGCAGATTGCCCTCAGAACCGTGCAGGGCATCTTTGTCGCTTAAGCCGCTCTAATCGAATCGGACTACCCAAAGCGTGAGGCCAAATTCCCTGCCGTGAAAAATGCGGAGTGACACCAATTCGGAAAAATTCTCACCGGGCGCGGCCTTCGCGAAACAGCAGGATCGAACGGCCGCGCAAGGCCAACGATCGTCTCCGGTCATTCAAGGCATGCTCGGGAATGCTCTTCAGCGCCACCGAGCCGGGCAACTGACCGAAGCCGCGCGGATCTATCGGCAGATTCTGGCGATCGATCCCTATCAGACCGACAGCCTGATTTGCTCGGGATGATCGCATATCAGGCCGGGGGTCATGAACTTGCCGTCGTGATGATCCCCAAGGCAATTGCGGCCGACGAAAACCAGGCTTCCTATCATTCCAATCTGGGCACCGTGCTTCAGGCCCAAGGCAAGCTGGATGAAGCCGCAGCATGTTATGAGCAAGCGCTGGTTCTCAACCCGAACTTAGCCGAGGTCCACGTCAACCTTGGCAACATGCTCCAAGCCCAGGAAAAGCTGGACGAGGCAGAGGCACGCTATGAGCATGCACTGGCACTCAAGCCGGATCTGGCCGAAGCGCATCATTGCTTGGGGAATACTCTCCAGGTCCAGGACAAGCTGGAGCAAGCGGTGGCATGTTATGAGCGGGCACTCGCCCTTCAGCCGAGCCATGTCAAGGCCCACTACGACTTGGGCTGCACCCTCCGCGCCTTGGGCAACGTGGAGGATGCGTTAGTGAGGTACAGAATAGCGCTGGCTTTCCAGCCAGACTCTGTCCCCGCCGGTTTCAGAGAGTCTCTGGCCCAACTGCTTAGCGGGGACTTCACCTCGGGCTTGCACAACTATGAACGGCGCTGGCAATCGAAAGATCACGGCACGCCGATGCGAGCTATCCGCAACCGCTCTGGACCGGCGAAAAGCTGGCATCGGGGCGTCTGTTGATTTGGGGCGAGCAGGGAGTCGGCGACGAAATCATGTTCGCGGGGCTTATCCCGGATGTGATCCGCACTGGCAACCGTTGCGTGCTGGATTGCGACGCACGGCTCAAACCCCTTTTCGCCCGTTCCTTTCCCGGCATTGATGTCGTCTCCTGCCAAGCCTCTGGCGACGATTTGGGAAACGATCCGCGGCATGATCCTGAACTGGATATCGTCGCACACACCTGCCCTGCGGCAGTCTGCCAGTCCTTTTCCGAGCAACCTACCCTGCTTTTTCCGCCACCCCATCGCCCTACCTCGTTGCCGGTCCGGTAGAACGGGAACGGTTTCGCGCCCGCTATGCAGATGCAAATGGAAGACGGCTGATCGGGCTGGCTTGGCATACAAAGAACCGGAAAACGGGCCGTACCCGCTCTATCGACCTGTCGGTGTTTGCTCCGCTGTTCACACGACCCGACATCCGATGGATTAGCCGGCCGTATGGCAATCACGACAGGTTAGAAAACCAGGCAGCGACGGCAAGTGCGCCCATCCTGATTGATCGCTCGGTTGATCAGCTCTCAGACATCGATATTTTCGCCGCGCAGATCGCGGCCGTCGACATGGTGGTCACCATCGATAATTCCACAGCGCATTTGGCCGGAGCGCTTGCCGTTTCCACTTGGGTTGTGCTGCCATGCGCACCCGACTGGCGCTGGCTCCGGGCGCGCGAGGATAGCCCCTGGTATCCCACCCTACGCCTCTTCCGTCAACCGCAGCGCGGCGACTTGCAGCGCGGCGACTTGCAATATGTGGTGCAAAGCGTGCAGAGCGCCTTATGAGTGCGATCGTCTACGGGAGTTCATTGAGTACGAGATTGAAGTGAACTTCAGCCTATGGCGGAGCGTGCCAACTAGTGGCAAAAATACCTCGCCGCATCTAATCGCTACGCTTAGTTTCGAGAGGGGATAACAGCAGTTCTCAACAGTGACGAACCAAACAGACAAGCTTTATCGGGTTGACGGTGGGCAGACTTTTTCATTCAATCTTCAAAACAACGGCGGGGAATCGTTCTAGAATCATGTGCGGTCATGTTCGGGCGCTATCGACTCTCGCGAAGAAAGCAAATTCTCGAAGAGCACTTCTCTACCGTCTCATGGGATGAAGACTGGGCTCCTCGCTACAACATTGCTCCGACTCAGCCCGTCCCGATCCTCCGTCAGAATTCGAAGGAGCCAGTCCGTGAAATTTCGCTCGTACGCTGGGGTCTAATCCCATCATGGTCGAAGGATTCGTCCGCATCCGCCAAGATGATTAACGCGAGACTCGAGACAGCGGCCAGATTGCCAGCGTTCCGGGATGCGATGAAGTCCCGCAGATGCATAATTCCTGCTGACGGCTTCTACGAGTGGCAGAAGAAGGGGAACGCAAAACAGCCGTATTGTTTTGAAGTCGGCGACGGAAACCTGTTCGCATTCGCAGGAATCTGGGATCGCTGGAAAGACCCCTGCGGGCAATGGATAAAATCTTGTTCGATCCTGACTACGAACGCGAATGCCGTGACTTCACCGGTACATGATCGAATGCCCGTCATCCTCGATCCAGACGGATACGACTTATGGCTTGATCCCGGAATGAAAAATGTGAGCGTGGTGTCTGAACTTCTGAAACCCTACGATGCTCGGTTGATGCGGTGCTATCCGGTAAGCGCAAGGATCAATCAGGTCGCTAACGACGACGCGGAATGCTCTGCGCCCGTGGAAGTCACTCAAAGTCAAAGTCATCTATTCTCCTAGAACCGCCGCGTTGCACTCTAGTTTTCCAGGATATGGAAGGGTCTAATGAAAACACTGCTGAGATGGAGTTTCAGAATCAGTACATGCATACTACTCATGGTCAACATCGCACTAGCTCAGGAAACGCTAAAACCGGAGAGTGGCACAAGTGTAACCATCGTCACAGCGGGTGATATCTCGGTCACCAGAGCAGGGGACGGCAAGACCGCGGTGTCCATCAACTTCGTTCCAGGGAAGGCGAAGTTGGGCGACGCGCGAATCACGATTTCAGGCCCATATTCCTTAGATGTGAACGGAGGCGTGAAGGAGGTGACAGGTCCCCAAGGGGTTGAGCTTCACGTGCTGAGTCACGAAGAGTTGCGATTCGAAGCTCCGGAAATCGCCGAGTGGGAGCGATCGCACAAATTTTCCCAAAATTCTGCCTGCATGAAGATTCCGAAATTTCCCGGATGTGGCAATCCAACATGTGACCGACCCGACCATCCGGACGATCAGTGCCGGTATAACAGTGGTTCGGGCTGCTCGTGCGTGTCCGTTGGCGGCGGACCATGCTCGGAGGCGGCGAACCCTCCGCAAGAGAGGAGAGCAAAATAACCCTGAGTTTGCGAAGGAGTGATTCTTGGGGTAGGAGCCTCGGTGACCAGGAACAGACCGACGTTGACCATTGTTAAACCCCCGGGTATTTTGACGGCGCTCAATTGTATAGGACTTAATGTGACTCGCGGCAGCGGGTTTTCGAGCAGAATGACAGGCCGTTTTTCGGGATTTTGTTCCCGCCATCACACCGACCACCGGCTGTAATTCGAACGGATTGAGCGAATCGCAGTGTTCCTGGAATGCTGGTCAACGCGGGTCAAGGACATGGGACGGTTTGCGCTGCTTGCTGAGGATTGCAGTCCGTAAGCAGTGCTCATTAGGTAGAAATGCCGCGAGCCGTCCCCACTCTAATAGGGCGCATCACCCTTCACCGTTGTGCGATGCAGGTGTCGCCGAAATTGCTCCGGACAGCCGTGGGCCAGGTGAATCGTGCATCGATTGTCCCAGAAAACTAGGTCGTGATCTTGCCAGCGGTGGCGGTAAACGAAACACGCTTTCGTACTATGGGTGAAGAGGACTTCGAGCAGTTCCCGGCTTTCCGCGTCAGGCAGGTCGAGAATACGCGACGTGAAGCCCTCGTTCACGAACAGCGCCTTGCGGCCGGTTTCCGGATGAATACGCACGACAGGATGTATGACCTCGCGCACTTCGTTCTTTTGGTTTTCGGTGAGGGGTGGCCGCCATTTCGATCCGCTGAACCGCTCATAGCTGTGGTTATACGAATGCATCGCGCGCTTTCCTTCGATTCGCTGTTTGATCACGGCGGGCAAAGCATCATAAGCAGCGTACAAATTGGCGAATGACGTATCGCCACCCTCCGCCGGAAGCTCCAGGGCGTGGAGCAGGGAACCTAGGCTTGGTTCGGGCGTGTAAGAGAGGTCGGAATGCCAGATGGCGCCAGCGTCCCCGAGCCCGATGGGCTTGCCATTCTCAATGACGTTGGATACTCGAAGAATCTCCGGATGCCCCGGGAGCAAGTATTGGCGCAGAACGTGAATCATCAAAGGCCCGAAGCGCCGGCTAAACTCAATATGCTGTTCGGGCGTAATGGATTGTGCGCGAAACACCAGCAGACCGTTGTTTTCAAGGAAGGCACGTCGCACTGCGGCGAACGTGTCATCGTCCAGAGGTCGTGATAGATCAAGGTCGAGGATCTCGGCGCCAAGCGCCGCGTCGAGCCGGTGAAGTCTAAAAACTGTGCCTTCTGTCATTTCTGGATTTCCAAACGCCGCTCACTCGCTCCACTGGGCAAGACGACTATCACTGGCAGACTGTCAGAGCCAACTCAATGCAGTCCGGGAACAGCACATCGCTCATCGCTGGAGCGCCGCGCAATGGTCCTATGTCAGCTCAAATCCTTGTCTGGCACTCCGCTTAACCGACCGACCCCAGGGCTGATCTTAGCCTTCCGTCGTAATCAATGGGCAAGCAAGTTCTCCAGCTGGAGAATAGCTCCTTACCACCAGCAAATCGTGATCGTCAGCTTAATCGTCCTTATTCAGACAATTTATCTCTCTGGGCATCTCGTCAGAGAATGGCGCCGTATTCCATTCTCCATGATTCTCCGATGACGTGCCACCAAACTCTTCCCCACGTCAATGGTATAGGACCGGTACCGCTGCTACCGGGCCGATAGCCCTCAACCCCATTCGCCGACGGGGGTCAATGAGTTCTATAAAAAGGGATGTCAAGAAAAAAGTTCTGCCTCGACCGGAGGTGAGAAGATTTTGGTCTCGAGATCCAGCCCACTGTCTGTAAGTTCCCCCCGATGGCACTCGAGGGAGTTGGCCCTGGCTTGTCTGCCCTTCCTGTGGGGTTCATCTTTCGGCGGTGACGACGCCAATCGAGTCTTGAAACTTGGCAAGCGGACCTGGTCTTGGAATGC
>Ga0182015_10007124_pt1 | contig 10994 bp, 6 predicted proteins | sample 712P3MmetaG_FD_120478 | JGI IMG/M metagenome (GOLD analysis project Ga0182015, IMG submission 120478) | Permafrost microbial communities from Stordalen Mire, Sweden - 712P3M metaG | ecosystem: Environmental > Terrestrial > Soil > Wetlands > Permafrost | place: Sweden: Stordalen | collected...
CTATCAAACGATGGACCAGATCAAGGATAATCCAAATTTCGATGCGGTCTATGTCATTACGCCCAATGCGACGCACAAAGACTTTGTGATCCGCGCCGCCAGGGCCGGGAAGCAGGTCATCTGCGAAAAGCCGATGGCGGTCGGTCCGCAGGAAGCGCAGGAGATGGTCGACGCCTGCAAGGCCGCGGGGGTGAAATTGCTGGTGGGGTACCGGATGCATTTCGAACCAAAGACGCTGGAAGTGATCCGGATGCGGAAAGCCGGGGAGCTCGGGAAGATCCGGTTTTTCCAGGGGTTGTCGGGCTTTGTCAGCGGCGACCCGCATCAATGGCGGCGCGATCCGAAGCTGGCCGGCGGCGGCGCCCTGATGGACATCGGTATTTATTCCGTCAACGGCGCACGGTATATGGTGGGTGAAGAGCCGGTGTGGGTCACGGCGCAGGAGACGAAGACGGAGTCTAATCGATTCGTGCCCGGGATTGATGAAACGATCCAGTTTCAATTGGGGTTCCCGAGTGGGGCCGTGGCCTCGTGTCTCTCCACTTATAATATGGATAATCTCGACAGGTTCTTTCTCGATGGAACGTCTGGGTATGCGGAGCTGCTGCCCGCTACCGGGTATGGCCCAACGAAGGGCCGCACCAACAAGGGCGAGCTGACGCAGCCAGATGTCGTGCATCAGACGGTGCAGATGGATGCCATGTCCGATATCCTGCTGCGCGGCGGGAAGCCGGAGGTGCCGGCAGATGGAGAAGAGGCGGTGAAGGATATGGTCATCATCCAGGCGATCTATGAAGCGGCGAAGACCGGGCAGAAGGTGATGTTGAAGGCCTGAACTATTCAGACCTCAGACTGTCTACCGGATTGGCCAGCGCCGCCCGAATGGCCTGGAAGCTGACCGTCAGTAACGTGAGCAACAGCGCGCCGCATCCGGTAACTGCAAAGATCCCCCACGCGATGGGTGTGCGGTAGGTGTAGTTCCGGAGCCAGCCGTTCATAGCGAGCCAGGCCGCGGGAATGGCGATCAGGCAGGAGATGGCAACCAGCCAAATGAAATCCCTCGACAGCATGACCCACAGGTTGGCGACAGAGGCGCCAAGCACCTTGCGAATCCCGATCTCCCTGGTCCGCTGCTCTGCTACAAACGAAGCGAGCCCGAACAACCCGACACAGCTGATAGAGACCGCCAGGATCGTAAAGAAGACCGCTAGCGCGCCGATCCGCTCTTCCGTCTCAAATTTCGCTGTGTACTCATTGTCGGCGAACCGATAGTCGAAAGGCACGGCCGGGAGGATATTTTTGAACGCATTCCCGATCTTCGCGACGGATTCATGGACGCTCTGATGGCGGTTGAGCCGGAACAGCATCCAGTTGACATTTTCGTAATCCATAAAATAGATCGTCGGCCGCACATTATCGGAAGGCGACTCCATCACCATATCTCCCGTAACGCCGATGACCGTATACCGCTTTCTGTCGGCCCCAAATCCGCGGGTAACGATCGTGCCGACGGGGTTTTTCAGCCCCATGAACTTCACGGCCGCTTCATTGATGATCAACGAAGCCGAATCGGTCTTTAATTCGCGGGAAAAGTCTCGGCCACCCTCTATCTTCCACCCCACCGTCTTGCCGAAATCATGGGTTACGAAGATCGTACCAAAGTCCTTGTTAACCTCGGGATCATATCCGGGCCACTGGAAAGTGTCGTCGGATGACCAGACATCCGTCATGGGGCTGGAGGATTCAGCCATCTCTTCGATGGCCCCTGTCTTTTTCAACTCATCCTCCAGCGCGCCATAGATCCCGTAGTAGTCATGCGATTTCATTCGGACCATCATCAGCCCGTCCCGATTGAATCCTACCGGTCTGTCCCGGGTGTATCGGATCTGCCTGTATATTACCAGCGTACCGATGATCAGCGTGATGGAAATGGTGAATTGCAGCACCACCAGCACCTTACGCGGAACAGCGGCAAGGCGGCCGGCCTTAAAAGCCCCTTTCAATACCTTGACCGGCCGGAAGGAAGACAAGTAAAGTGCGGGATAACTGCCGGAAACCACAGCGGTTAATAGAACGAAGCAAAACCCCAGCAACCAGAAGTACGCATTGGCCCATGGCATGCTCATCTGTTTGCCGGCAATCTGGTTGAACCAGGGTAATATGAACTGCACGACACCGAGCGCCAAGATAAAAGCAAGCGCAACGACCAGCAGCGACTCGCTGAAGAACTGCCCGATCAGCTGTGACCGCAGCGAGCCGATCGACTTCCGAATCCCGACCTCCTTCGCACGTCGTTCCGAACGAGCCGTGCTCAAGTTCATAAAGTTGATACAAGCCAGCAACAGGACAAATAAGCCAACGGCGCCAAACAACCGGACGTATTCGATGAACCCGCCCGATTGACGACCGTCGTCATCCCAATGGGCGCGTAAATGCCAGTCCTGCATAGGGAATAAAGAAAGAACGGTATTGAGCTTCTTGTCCTGCGGGTCCACATGAGCCTGTTTAAGACCGGCAATCTTTTGATTGACAGCATCGATATCCGCATGATCGGCCAGCTGTACAAAGAGCTGAAAGCTATTGTTATCCCATTGATCGGCACTTGTTAGTATCCATCGCTCTGAGGTAACATAGAGGTCCCAGGGTGCAATAAATTTGGCGGGCCCGAACTCGCCAGTGTATGGCATATCCTCATAGACCCCCGTAACCTTCACCTCGAGCTTGTTGTCAATCCGCATCCCCTTCCCGACCGGATCGCTGTTGCCAAACAGCGCTTTTGCGGTGGAAGCGGCAAGCAGGATGGAGTGTGGATCGTTGAGCGCGTCGTAGGACCCCTGCCGCATGCGCAAGGTCAGCATGGGCGGCGCCTCCTTATCCATATAAATACCATGGACAGAAAATTTATTGTCGCCCGCGGTCAAAATATGCTCGACGTCCCAGGACGACAGGACAACATATTTGAAGTCGCCGCCATAGGTTTTTCGGAGCGCCGGTCCAACCGGAATGGACATGGCATAGCCAAAACCCCGAATCCCGTTGGAATTCTGAAACTGCATCACACGCGCGATGTGATCATAGTTGCGGTGGTATTTATCGAAGGAATATTCGTCGTGGATCCACAGCCCGATCAGCAGGGCTACGGCCATTCCGGCGGCAAGACCGCCGATATTGATCAGGGAGGAGGTCCGGTTGCGGAAGAGATTGCGCCAGGCGATTTTCAGATAGTTCTTCAACATAATTCTTTGCATCCCAAAGAAGTGCCAGAATGACAACATGCTGGTTGTTAGCCAATTATTCTTCTGGATCGTTACGGGTTTGTTCGTTTTCGGACGAACAGTGTCCGCCTTGGACCCGTTCCACCCCTACAGCGCATCCACGTCGGGGATGACCATCACACTGCGGAACTTGCGATCGCTGTGCAAGATCGTCGTCTGCTGCCGGATGATGTGTTTAGCAAACGCGATCGTCTGGCCATCCTTTGGCAACTTGAGCATCAGCTCCATCAGGTATTGATTCCGGATGCGGCCGATCACGGGCTCCGCGGGGCCAATGAGGTAATCGGGAAACTCCTTCTTTAACGTGATCGCGAAAAAACCCGCGGCAGAGTCGACGACCTCCTTAGCCGTATGCCGGAAGGTAACCCGAATAATCCTCGTGAATGGCGGATAACCGAATTGCTGGCGGAACGGCAGCTCATGCTGAATGAAAAGCGTATAATCGTGCGCCTTGACATAACCCAGCACGGGATGCGCCATATCAGCGGCCTGGATCAATACTTTCCCCTCCCCGTCCCTGCGGCCGGCCCTCCCGCTCACCTGCTCCATCAGCTGAAAGGCCCGTTCGGTGGCCCTGAAATCCGCTAAATGGATGATACTGTCGGCATCCAGGATACCGACGAGATTCACGTGCTCGAAGTCCAATCCTTTAACGACCATCTGCGTACCGACGAGGATGTCGACCTTCTGCTGTTCGAACTGCTGGATCAGTGTGTCATGGGCCATCTTGCCCCGGACACTGTCGATGTCCATCCGCGCGATCCGGGCTTTGGGGAAGACCGACCCGAGGTGCTCTTCGATCCGCTCCGTCCCGAAATTGCGTTGCACAAAACGATGATTGCCGCACGCGGCACAGACCTGCACCGGCGGGTATACGGTACCGCAATAATGGCAGTGCAGCTTGTTGGTGAGCTTATGAAAATTGAGCGATACGTCGCAGTTGCGGCATTGCGGGATCCAGCCGCAGACCTCACAGACCTGGTGGGGCGAATAACCGCGGCGGTTCTGGAACAGAATGATCTGGCGGCCGGCAGCCAGCGACTTGCCGATCTCGGTGTGCAAGTCGGGGCTGAGGATGGGTTTGCCGTAATCGCGCGAGCCGGTGAGCGGATCGTCGATGGGATCGTTCTCCGCCCCAACAGGCTGGACCTTGAGTTTTTTAAACGGGCGAACTACTTTGGTGTCGATGACCGTGATCTCCGGCAGCGGAACATTACCGAAACGCACACCGAGGGTCACCAGCCCGTATTTGCCGGTCATCGCGTTGTAATAGGACTCGACGCCCGGAGTGGCGCTGCCCAGCAGCACCCTGGCCCCGAAAAGCGAAGCATAGTAGATGGCCGCGTCGCGCGCATGATAGCGGGGTGCGGGCTCCTGCTGTTTATAAGATGGATCATGTTCCTCATCCGCGATAATTAGGCCCAGGTCCGCAAAGGGAAGAAAGATCGCCGAACGCGCGCCAAGAACTACCTTGATCTCCCCGCTACGGATCTTGTTCCACGTCTCCAGCCGTTCGTTCTGGCTGAACTTGCTGTGATAGATGCCGACGAAGCCGCCGAAATGCCGCTGCAGCCGCCGGATAATCTGGGATGTCAGCGCGATCTCCGGCAGCAGGTAGAGCGCCTGCCGCCCCTGACGGATCGCTGCTTCGATCTGCCGGATATAGATCTGGGTCTTCCCGCTGGAGGTCACCCCGTGAAGCAGGCAGACTTGTCGCTGGCGAAAGCTGTCTTCGATGGCGTCGTATGCAGTCTGCTGCGCGCGCGTCAGTTCGAAATCGATCCGGATCCTCTGCGGGAGATAGAGTACCCGGTCGATGGTCCGGCGTTCTATCCGGAGGATCTTCTTGTCCACCAACCCCTTCAGCTGCTCGGCCGAAGCACCCGACTTCTTCAGCAGCTCCGGGCGGGAGACCTCGCCGGTCGTCTTCTGCAGATGAAGATAGGCCAGCAGCAGCTCAAGCTGCTTCGGCGCGCGGGCCCAGCCGTTGAGGAGCTCTGCCAACTGCTCTTCGGCGGCATACTCCGGATTGAGCAGCACAAAATCGGCCTTTTTCGGCGAATAGGTTTCTTTCAGCGATTCCCGGACATAACAGACCTTTTTTTCGATCAGGCGTTTGATGACCGGATAGACGTGAGAAGAGTCGAGCAATTGTTGCACTTCCGACAACTTCAGTTCCTTGCGGATCAGCAGCGCTTCGGCCACGATGAATTCATCGGTGTCCAGGGCGGCGAAGTCATCCCCGATCTCTTCATTGTACACCAGGATCGTTTCGCTGCTGAGTTTGAAGTGGGCGGGTAGCGCGGCGGCCATGACCTCTCCTTCGCTGCAGAGATAGTAGTCAGCAATCCATTCCCATAATTTCTGCTGAGAGGGGTAGATGATCGGTTCGGTGTCGAGAAGATTACCGATGGCCTTGGGCTCGAAGGCCGCAGGCTTATCGTTGTGCAAGCGTTTGACGATGCCGGCATATTTCTTGTTGCGCAGTTCTACCTCCACCCGGCAGCCTTCACGAACCTGGTCGCGCCACTGATCCGGTATGGCCCAGGTGTAGTTGGTAGGCAAGGCCAGTGGTATGATGACTTCGGCGTACATGGAGGTGCAATTTACGTCAAAATCCACGAGACCCTGTGCCGGATCAGGGCATCCTCCATCTGTGAATAAACACGTTCCTTCAGCATTGGGAGATCATCCACCGTCAAACCCTTTACGTCGACCTCCGGCAAAAAAATGGCGCGGGTGATCCCGGGCCGGAGCGAAAAGAGGCTGGAATAATGCAGGCGGTCGAAGGTATCGACAAAAAGGATGGGCTGCAGCGGGGTCTGGGTTTCGATGGCAAGGCGGAAGGCGCCGTCATAGAATTTTTTGAGGGGTTGGCCAGTCTCGTTGAAGGTGCCTTCGGGAAAGATGAATACAGAGCGGTCGATCGACAGCACGGATTTCAGCTCCCGTACGCTGCGGGATCGTCCCCGCGCGGTGGTCCGGTCAACGAGAACAACCGCCCGGCCGTAGATAAAACCGAAAAACGGTATCCGGGTCATTTCAGCCTTGCCGAGTATCCGGAACGCATCCCGCTGGATGGCCTGGAGGATCATCGGGATATCGAGATAAGAGATGTGATTGGAGATAAAGACGTATCGTTTGTCCGGATCGGGCATCGACTCGTAGATATTGGCAGGACGAATACCGATCAGCTTTAGCCATGCGCTGTCCCAAAAACGGCAGACCTTGTATATCCGGTCCCCTCCGGTCGTTTCATCCTGCATCGCGTACACCGCTACAAAAGGTAATACACACAACATCCCGATCACAAACAACAGGAAAGCATAGATACAGTAGAGCCACCAAAGGGGTTTGATCAACCGACGCATAAACAGCTAAAATAAGGAATTTAGAGTACCTTTGCCCGCCGATGTCGCAACCAAAAAATACAACCTTCGCCTTCCACACGCTAGGATGCAAGCTCAATTACTCTGAGACATCCAGTCTTTCCCGGCTGCTGGAGAACGAAGGTTTTGAGAAGCGGCAATTCGACGAGCCGGCGGATGTATATGTGATCAATACCTGCTCGGTCACCGAAAATGCCGACAAGGAATGCCGTTACCTGGTCCGGAAGGTCCAGCGGCAGTCGCCGGCCAGCATGGTGGTGATTACCGGCTGCTACGCCCAGCTCAAACCGGCGGAGATCGCCGCGATCCCGGGCGTAGACCTGGTCCTGGGCGCGGCGGAGAAATTCAACCTTGCAGATCACCTCCGAACGCTCACTCAAGGCGATCGGTCCAACTTCAACAGCGGACTCACCCGGGGCGATTCAGCCCGGATCTGCAGCTGCGATATCGATGAGGTAGAAGAATTCCATCCCGCCTGGTCCCTCCAGGACCGGACCCGCACCTTCCTTAAAGTCCAGGATGGCTGTGATTATAATTGTTCGTTCTGTACTATCCCAATGGCCAGGGGCCGGAGCCGTTCGGGATCGATCGCCCGTACCATAGCTACCGTCCGGGAGCTGGCGGCCAGGGGCGATATCCACGAGATCGTATTGACAGGGGTGAACCTGGGGGATTTTGGGGAGGATGGGGAAGATCTCTTTGGTCTGATCAAGGAACTTGACCTCGTCGACGGCATCGACCGCTATCGTATCTCTTCGATCGAACCTAACCTGCTGACGCCCCAGATGATCGAATGGGTGGCCGGCAGCCGGCGCTTCATGCCGCATTTCCACATTCCCCTGCAAAGCGGAAGCAACAACATCCTCGGGCTGATGCGCCGGCGGTACCGGCGGGAACTGTACGCAGAACGGGTAGCCCTGATCCGGCAATCTATGCCGCACTGCGCGATCGGTGTGGATGTGATTGTCGGACATCCGGGTGAGACCCCTGAGCATTTTAACGAAACGGTCGAATTTCTTGAAGCGCTGGATATCTCCTATCTTCATGTATTCACTTACTCCGAGCGTGACCATACGCAGTCGCTGGAAATCCGGCCCGTCGTACCGATGGCCGTCCGCGCCGAGCGCAATAAGACATTAAGAAACCTCTCCTACCGCAAAATGCAATCCTTTATCCAGCGGCATCGGGGCCAGACCCGGAAGCTGCTGCTGGAAGGCCATGTCACCACGCCGTTGATGGAAGGCTATACCGACAACTATATCAAGGTGACGACGCCTTACCGCGCAGAATGGGCTAACCGGATCATTGACTGGCAACTCTAGGCCACGCAAAATCGTATGATATAGATATACGGTCTGAACTTTGCAGGTGAAGAATTGTTAACCCCAAGCAGGAGAATGACCATGAGAAAATTCCAGGTGACGATACGATTCGAGATGAATGATGAATTCGCAGCGCTGGTTCCCCCTCACCGGACGTATATCAACCGGCTGATCGAACAGGGGATCATCGACCATTACGTCGTGACGATGGAGACGCAGCGGGTATGGATCACCTTCTCCGCCGAGAACAAGAAGGATGTGGAACGCCACCTCGCCAAATCCCCCCTGTTCAAATATTGGACCTACGAGATCGACGAGCTCTTTATGGTGGACGGGCTGCATTACCGGCTTCCAGTTGTGCAGCTGAATTAGATTGGCTATTTTCGCCGCACCATGACAAAATCCTTTCTTTCCCTTGTTGTAACGGGCTGTCTGTTCCTGTCATCCGTTTGCCAGGGGCAGACCGGCTATGACCCGCATGCACTGTTTGCGCCGGGCTTCTATGGCGATCTGCATTTAGCCACGCGCGCCGCAAGCGGCGCGCCCTCTGCTTCCTACTGGCAAAACCGCGCGGACTATACGCTGGCAGTGAAGCTGGATACCACTGCCAACAGCATCAGTGGTACGGATGTCATCCACTATACGAATAACAGCCCCGACAGTCTTGCGTGTTTGTGGCTCTATCTCGAGCAACAGACCTATCGCGCGGATGCCCGCTCGAATTATTATACCGGGTTTGCGCCGGACCAGCATACAGACGGCTATCAGCTGGAGTCCGTGAAGATCCGGGAAGACGGTCTTTTGACGAACGCCGATACGGTCATCACCGATACGCGGCTGCAGATCCGGTTGAAGCATGCCCTGGCGGGTCATGGCGGCCAAATTACCGTGGAGATCCGCTATCACTATACGGTGCCCGGGGATTTTGGGAACCGGACAGATTTCACGCCGACGCGCAACGGCAAGATCTATGAGATCGCGCAGTGGTACCCGCGGATGTGCGTGTATGACGACCGCCAGGGCTGGAACACCCTACCCTTCCTGGGCGCAGGGGAGTTCTATTGCGATTATGGCAACTTCGATTATCGGGTAACGGTACCCTGGGATATGATCGTCGCCGGATCGGGCGCGCTGGTCAACCCGCAGGAAGTTCTGACGGTCGCGGAGCAGAGCCGGCTGAGAGCCGCGCGGGCAAGCGACGCAACATTGATGATCCGCAGTGCCGCGGAGGTCGGCGATCCTTCCAGCCGGCCGGTGCACGCCGGAACGCTGACCTGGCATTTCCGGATGAGCAATACGCGGGATGTCGTGTTTGGCGCCAGCCGCGCGTATATCTGGGATGCCGCACGTGTCAACCTTCCGGCCGGGGCGACATGTCTGGCTATGTCGGTCTACCCGGTCGAGAGTGCCGGGCCCGATGCCTGGGGCCGGGCTACGGAATACCTGAAAGGATCGATCGAACATTTTTCGGAGAAATGGTATCCCTACCCTTACCCGGTGGCTGTGAATGAAGCAGGGATCGCCGGCGGGATGGAATATCCGGGGATCGTGTTCGATGGCATGGGCGATAAGGGGAAGGTATTGTACTGGGTCACCGCGCATGAGATCGGCCACAACTGGTTCCCTATGATCGTCGGCAGTGACGAACGCACCTATGGCTGGATGGATGAAGGGTTCAATACGTTTATCGATATCTATGCCTCCGATGCCTTCAATAAGGGCGAATTTGCCCCAAAACGTGATGATGAATACGCACCCGGCGGCGGCAATCCCGTCAATGAGATCCTGCCTTACCTGAAAGACCCGGAGACACCGGTGATGCTGACGCGGGCCGATGCGATCCCTGAGAAATACCGGCATCCGATGGTCTATTTCAAGCCGGCGCTGGGGCTGGTGCTGCTGCGGGAGCAGATCCTGGGTCCGCGACGCTTCGATTATGCGTTCCGGCAATATATCCGCACCTGGGCCTATCGCCATCCGGGGCCGTATGACTTTTTCCGGACGATGGACAATGCCGCCGGGGAAGACCTGTCCTGGTTCTGGCGGGAGTGGTTCCTGCACAACTGGAGTCTCGACCTTGCGGTCCAAAGCGTACAGGCTTCAGCCGGCGGATACAACATAACGATAGCCAACCTGGACCAAATGGCCATGCCTGCTGTCCTCGAGTTGGTCTGGAAAGATGGGTCTCGCCAACGCGTTGCTCTGCCGGTTGAGACCTGGCTGCATGATGGGAAACGCATGCTGCATTTTGCCTCAACGCAGGCGCTCGCGAGTGCAACGATCGATCCGGACCATGTGTTGCCGGATGAGGACCGGACTAATAATAGCTGGAAGCTATAGGGCATTATGGCAAGTTTAGGTTGACCGAAATGTGGCAGTCTGCTCAGGGTAAAAAAATTTTGCAGGCAAATTTTTGCCCTTATCTTTGCACTCCTTTCGACGAAAAGGAAAGGGAGTTTAGCTCAGCTGGTTCAGAGCATCTGCCTTACAAGCAGAGGGTCGGGGGTTCGAACCCCTCAACTCCCACAGATGGCCTTCGATGATTCGAAGGCCTTTTTGTTTTCGATTGTGCGGGATAGTTGCCCATTTTGTTTGAGTGATTGTCAAATGTTTACAAGTCACCCGTTGGTTTGACGTTTGTTTCAAAAAATTCTCCATGATTGAGTTCTGGAATCCTGAAGTCGTATTCGGAGGGTCTTTGTGTCAAGAATTTTGAAATTTGCACATAGAAATTGCATAAAAAAGGCATCTGTCTACTGAGCATGCCATAACATATTGGTTTACAGTCCTATTAGAATAATCAAGTAAAAGAATTAGATTTGTAAAAAGCCATAGGTTATGGATCTTATTATCGATTTTGACGGCATTAACGACTCTTCGAAACAGGATTGGTTACTGCGCACCTTGAAATTGACGGGCATAGGATATCATACCGCCGAAAAGCCACAAAGCCTCGACGAATACAACAATGATCTTGAAGCAGGGAACGCCGAAATCGAAAAAGGAAA
>Ga0182015_10007125_pt1 | contig 10991 bp, 10 predicted proteins | sample 712P3MmetaG_FD_120478 | JGI IMG/M metagenome (GOLD analysis project Ga0182015, IMG submission 120478) | Permafrost microbial communities from Stordalen Mire, Sweden - 712P3M metaG | ecosystem: Environmental > Terrestrial > Soil > Wetlands > Permafrost | place: Sweden: Stordalen | collected...
TACATTCGTTTTCAGTTTTCTTCGCGCTCTTCGCGTCTTCGCGGTAAAAGTCGTCGCCGACGCGGATGACGTCGGGATCGGAATAATCGGCGAAATGATTGGGTTTTTGTACGTTCCGTCGCCGTTGTCCGGCGACCATGGACCGGGATTTTCGCCGCCCGCAGTCTGCGCCAACAGGATTTGTGAAGCCACGGCAACGGCCAATATCCCAAGCAGGGTGGAAGCGTTAAGATAAGCCGCGAGTGGATTGATCATGAGTCGAAGTCCGCCGCGGGAATCATGCCAATGAACCAAACGAAAGAAAAGGGCGTTGCACTGGTGACTGGCGGCGCAAAGCGCGTGGGCCGGGCGATCGCGCTGCGGCTCGCGGACGAGGGGTTCAACATCGCCGTTACTTACCTGACAAACGGCGCGGCCGCGGCAGAGCTCTGCGACGAAATCGGAAAAAAGGGTCGCGCGTGCGTGGCGATTTCGGCGGATTTGCGCGAGCCGCAAAGCGCGGTCGAAACGATCGCGGCTCAGGTTGCCGCGAAATTTGGCCGGCTCGACGTTCTGGTGAATAACGCTTCGCTCTACGAGCCGGACGCCGCCGAACCGGAGACGACATCACAGATGCGACGGTTCTGGACGATCCATGTGGAATCGCCGCTGCTGCTCTGCCGGGCATTTTTTCCGATGCCGCAATCGGGGGGAGGGAGCATCATTAACATGGTCGATCTGCAGGCCGAGCGACCGATGCCCGGCTATCTGGCTTACTGCGCGAGCAAGGCCGGGCTGTGGAATCTGACGCTGGGTCTGGCCCGCGAGATGGCCCCGCGCGTGCGCGTCAACGGCATCGCTCCCGGCGTCGTGGAATGGCCGGCGGATTTATCCGAGGCAAAGCGCGAACAATATCTTCGCCGCGTTCCACTGGGGCGCGCGGGAACGCCGGAGGATGTGGCTGGGGCGGTCGCGTTTCTTTGCACGGGGGCGGAATACGTTACGGGGCAGATTCTTCGATTGGATGGGGGGAGATCGATTGTGTGAAGATCAGGAGAATTGAACCGCCAAGACGCCGAGGCCGCCAAGATGCAAAAGAACAATCCGAAACGCATTTTTGCCACAGATTCAGATCAGATTCACACGGATAATTGAGGACCCATTTATATTTGAATCCTTGGCGCTCTTGGCGTCTTGGCGGTTCAATCGCCTTTGCTCTCGGTTTTGCTATAAAATCCCCCGATGCCAGATTTGTCCGCTGAAGTTGCGATTGTGGGCGCCGGTCCGATTGGAATTGAACTGGCCGTCGCGCTCAAGAAAGCTGAGATCGAATATCTCCATTTCGACGCCCGGCAGATCGGATATACCATATCCTGGTTCGCGCCGCAGACGCGGTTTTTCAGCTCCAATGAGCGAATTGCCATCGCGGGTGTTCCGCTGGCGACGCCGGACCAGGGGAAATGCACGCGGGAACAATACTTGGCATATCTCCGGGCGGTCGTCGAGCAGTTCAGTCTGAAGATCAATACGTATGAGCCGGTCGTGAATATCCAGCGCGAAGGCGATGTTTTCCAGCTGACTACGCGGCAGGGGGGCGGGAAAGGCGAAGAGTTGAAATATCGCGTGCGCAAGCTAGTTCTGGCCAGCGGGGGAACGGATCGGCCGCGACCGATCGACGTTCGCGGGATCGATCTGCCGCATGTCAGCCGATATTTTCAGGATCCGCATACTTACTTCCAGCAGGACCTTCTCATCGTCGGCGGGCGAAATTCGGCGGTGGAGGCGGCGCTGCGATGTCATTATGCTGGCGCGCGCGTGACCATCAGTTATCGCAATCCGCAGCTTGATTCGACGAGCATCAAATATTGGCTGTGGCCGGAGATCAATGGACTTATCCAGTCCGGCAAAATGAAATCGCATTTCAATTCGACGCTGACAGAGATATATCCCGGCCGCGCGTTTTTACGGGGGAAGGATGGAGGCGACATCAACGTGCCCGCGGATTTTGTGCTGATATTGATCGGTTACGAGGCGGACATGAAACTCCTGCGCATGGCCGGCGTTGAGTTGCGGGAGCCGGGCCAGATTCCGGTTTACGATCCCACGACGATGCAGACGAATGTGCCGGGTATTTACGTAGCGGGGACGGCCATCGCCGGAACGCAGGGGAAATATGCGGTGTTTATTGAGAATTGTCATGTGCATACGGATCGGATTTTGGCTTCGCTGACGGGTAAAGCTCCACCCGAGGGGCCTTCAGTCGGATTTGAACGGCCGGAAAGTTAAGTCAAAATATTTTTATCGTTGAGATTTTCGTGCCGGTCGGCATTTTTTACTCGAATATGGGAATGTACAGGCGCTGCGGACACCGCTGGCTGGCCTGTCAATGATCGCGAATTCCTTCTGCGGCGGAAGAATAGTAGTCGCCTCCTCCGGCGGCAAATGCTAGTGACTTTCGAGCACATGCTCGACCTCAGCCGTCCGCACAGCACGCTTGTCCGACCTCGTTTGGGGTCTCGGCGCGAGCGTTGTTCGCAATTCCGAAGGCGAGGTCGGACAAGTGGGCGTGAAGGACGGTTGAGGTCGAACTCGAGTTCGAAACTCCTGATAACCAGCCGCCGAAGGCGGGACCTCGTTTTACCATGACAGTTCGCAGAAGGAATTTCCGACCATTGACAGGCCAGTCAGTAGTTTTCGCAGCGCCAGCGATTGCACGTATTCGAGCAAGCGATGCCCGACGGCAAGAGCGATACAAACGATAATAATGACTTTCCTCGGAACCCATAACATCATCCAAATCCAAATCTTTAAAAGTTAATTGCTGAAACATCCGCGCAATTCGCATACAATTGAGATGAGCTGAATATATGAGCGATCTCAGTGGATTTGGCATGTCCAGACTGCGGCCGAACGCCAGGGCGATCATCGCTACGGAGTTGGTGCAGGTTCAGCGTCCGCTCGATCCAATCCTTGGCCATCTCAATTATTCCATTGATGATGTTGTGAATGATCGCATCGCCAAGCATGCCGTGCTGGGTTATTTCAAGCTTTCCCGACAGGTAACCCGCAGGTGCGAGATCGTCGATCTCGAACGGCAATGGAACCCGATCTAAATTCCCGGCCCGTCATTACGGGAATCGGATTGCTCACCGTGCTCGGTCAATCGGCCGGTGAAACGTGGAGCGCGCTGCTGGCGGGGCGGTCAATCGCCGATCACGCGCGCATGGCGGGATATTCGGGGGCCGGTCGGGCGATTGCGATGGCCCGGCGCGCGGCGGCCGAGGCACTGGCAAACGCAGGATGGACGCGCACTTATCGAGAGGCATCCGATTGCGGAATATTCGTCGGGACGAGCAAGGGCGCAATCGAATCCTGGATAACAACCGAAGCCCCGGGTGAACACCCGGGGTTTCCCTGCGGACTTGCACAAATCGCCGTCGAGCTCTCGCGCGAGTTTGGATTCGGCAATGGTCCTCGATTAACGATTTCCTCCGCATGCTCCAGCGGCCTGCACGCGCTTTTGCGCGCGGCCATGGCTGTCGAGTCGGGCGAAATCCGGCGGGCGCTGGTCGTCGGTGTCGAGGCATCGGTGCATCCGCTATTTATTTCCAGCTTCACACGGCTGGGCGTTTTAGCGCCGGAAGGGCACGGATGCCGGCCGTTTGACCGGCAGCGGCGGGGGTTTGTCATCAGCGAAGCGGCGGCGGCGGTCTGTCTGGAATCTGCGGAAAAACCTGTTGGCCGGCCGATCGTTCGAATCGACCACTGGGCCGCCGCGGGCGATGGAACGCATCTGACCGGCGGCGATCCGGAAGGCAAAGCGCTGCGGAAATTGCTCCATCGCGTGGTGGGCCCGGAGTGCGATCTGGTGCATGCGCACGCGACCGGTACGACGGTGAACGATCCGGTCGAACTTGCCGCGATCGCCGCTTCCACGCAGTCGCGGCCCTGGCTTTATTCCCACAGAGGCGCGTTGGGTCATAGCCTCGGCGCGGCCGGGATGGTTTCGGTGGTGCTGAATTGCCTTTCGCACCGGCATGGCGTCGTGCCGCCAAACATTCGATCGACGCAACCGCTGGCCATGAATGGCCTCAGATTCTCGTCGGAATTGGCGCGCGGACCGATCAATCGCAGCGTAGCCATTGCCGCCGGCTTCGGAGGGCCGCTGGCGGCTGTTGGTTTCGTTTCGGTTTGAAGAGTCTGCTATAATCGCGCGATATGGACTGGTTCTACGCACAGAACAATCAGCAGCATGGCCCGGTCACGGCGGAAGCTCTGGTCAGCATGCTTCAGCAGGGACATGTGCAGCCGGCCGATCTGGTTTGGCGTGAAGGAATGGCCAATTGGCAGCCCGCCAGCACGGTGCCCGAGCTGGGGGCGGCGACGCCGGCGATTAATCCATCGCTGGGATATTTCAATCCCGCCTTGGGCTCGGGGGCGCCACCGATTTATGCGGGCTTTTGGCTTCGGTTCGCGGCCTGGATTATCGATTGGGTTCTCCTGACCTTCGTTGGTGTCATCTTGAATATGGCGATGGGCCTTGAACGCCCCATGTTTGGTCATCATGGCGCGCCATTCTCCCCATTCACCCTTGGTTTACTCACCATGCAAAGCATGATGGGATGGATCACCGGCTGGCTTTATTATTCGCTGATGGAAACCTCCAAATTCCAAGGAACTCTTGGCAAAATGGCCTTGGGCCTTATCGTCACTGACCTTTCTGGAAACCCCATCAACTTTGGCCGTGCCACGGGTCGATTTTTCGGCAAAATCCTTTCGAGTCTGGTGTTTGCTATCGGTTACATGATGGCCGGCTGGACTCAGCAGAAACAAGCGTTGCACGATATCATGGCGGGCTGCCTGGTGCTGCGAAAGCCGTAAGTTGCGGATATTTAGTGGACGAGCCGCGCGGATTAGACGGCGTCTTCCATTTCCCAGCGAACGATTTTTTTCAGGTCGATGACCTCCTGGATTTCTTTGTAGAGCCGGCCGATGTCGGGATCGGAATCGATTTGTTTCATCAGCGCGCGGCACTCCGCAATGTCGCGGAAGGAATCGACGCCCATGAAAATCTGTTCGTCCGAGGCGGCGGGAACCACATCGACTATTCCCATGCAGCCATATTTGCTGTCGCCGTCGGTCAGGCGCATGGCGGGCGTGACGGTGACGCCGTACCGGCGATAGACATCGGCCGCGTCTCGAGCGATGCGGAGGAAGCGGTCGATGTTCCTGGTGGGGACGCGGTAGAGGTAGAAGATTTGGTACATGGGTTCAGGCACTTTCTGTTTGATTAGCGTCGACTCTTCATTTATCGTATTCGTGACGGCTATGCCACGATGGAAAACTGCATTGATGATCGTGTGGCTGTTGGCGACGGCTGTTGGCGCCGTTCATGTCGTGTGGACATTCAACGACCCGGCGCACATCCCGGCGCCGAGCCATGTTGACATCATTGTGAATAATACTGCGTACAATTATGCCGGAGGCGTGTTGAGCGTCGTTGTTCCATTTGGCATCAATCTTCTCTGTCTGCTTCTCGTGGCATCACGATGGTTTGGGGATGAAGCTGGAAAAAGTGACCGAGCGACGACTCAAACGATTTAGACATAACTCTCCTCGGTAATCTCCCGTTAAAATAGGTGCATATCCGCACCTCAAATGAGGCGCGGTACAATTGCCCCTGAATGAAACGCTTCCGCCGATGGCTGTTCAATGGCGTTGTGATGCTATCGCTGCCCATCTGTATTTTGTGGCTGGCACTTTGGCCGCTCAGTTTCTTTCGCAAAGTATCTGTCATCCGGACCAACCGGCAATCCAACGTTATTGTGGCGATCCCCTACGGGTATCTGATCGTGATTTATCAGGGTGGTCCCGGAATGATCCCGAAGATCGGTACACATCCGGATAGGTGGGAATTCTATTTTGACCCAATGGTGAAAGGTGTGCCTGTTTTATGGAATTTGTCGATTCTCCCCACGTATTTCGGTCGCCCTGGGATACCTAATTTTAGTGTGCGCCGCGTCACCGTTCCGTTGTGGGTTCTGGCATTTGTATCGGGATTCCCTTGGGGATATCGGCGCGTGTGGAAAAGGCTGAATTATCTAGCTCCCGGATCGTGTCCCACCTGCGGCTACGACCTCCGCGCCACGCCCGACCGATGCCCCGAATGCGGGACGATCCCGGCGAAAAAGGAAATAATTTCAACCTGAAACCCTATCCCTTGGATGGAATTTCAGCATATACCAGGTACCACTGGCAATGGGATATTCTGAATCTCACGCCTATTTGGATATCCGAGCGATCACCCAGATAACGACGACGACGAGGACAAGGAAAAAGAAATTGAGCAACGGCCGATATGCGATCACGCCGTCAGTATAACCGGCTGCGACCGAAAATTCGGTACTGTTGCAGATTGGGTAGTGGGTTACAACTGGTGTCGGATTCACCAGACTTTGCGGGTTACGCCCGCGATGCAAGCGGGTCTGACGAACAAGCTTTGGGAAATCGATGATTTGGTGAATCTAATCAATTAGGATGGGGGCATGAACTCTGATGACCTGAAGCGGCGAATCGCCAGCTTTCCTTTTTGGTATCATCGAATTGAATTGCCGGGCGCGGTGACTCCCGGAACGACCCCGATACATATCGAGTCCTACCAGATTCCGAACGATCTCACCGGCAAGCGCGTGCTGGATGTCGGCGCTTGGGATGGATTCTGGACGTTCGAGGCAATCAAACGCGGCGCGGCACAAGCGGTTGCGATTGACGATTTCTCGGATTATCTGGGAAGACTCAAAACGACAGATCGCAAGGTTTGGGAAACATTCGATCTTTGCCGCGAAGCGCTGGGCTATGACCATGATCGCTGTCAGAGGCACGAACTGTCGGTGTACGATTTAACGCCAGAGCGATTCGGTGAGTTTGACATCGTTTTCTTTTTCGGAACGCTTTACCACCTGCGCCATCCGATGCTCGCGCTGGACCGGCTATCGGCCGTCTGCAAGGAAGAAATGTATGTCGAATCCGCGATTCTCGACGATTTCAGTCCGTACCGCGGCGGCCTGAACAAAGGCTACCCCGGCGGCCAGATGGTCCTGGAATTTTATCCCGACAAACAATACGGCGACAACTCAACGAATTGGTTCGTGCCTACGATGCATTGCCTGGCTCACATGGTTCGGGTGGCGGGGTTTTCAAAAGTCGATGCGTGGAAACTCGCCGACAATCCATCGTCGTCTTCGCTTTGCCGGGGGTTTGCTCGGGGGACGAAATAGATTTTGGGGATTGGTCGAAGAATATCAGTCGCGTCCATCAGACGATCAAGACGACGCCAGCAGTTGCGGCCAATATCACCGACAAGATTTGGACGATGGTTGATTTCGTTCAACTGCTAGAGCGAGAAGAGGGCCTGTTGGGCGGACGGCTTACGAATTACAAGCCGAATCCGAAAAGGCGGGCGAGCTGATCGACTGAGGCGCGGTACAATTCTCGCCGAATGAAACGCTTCCGCCGATGGCTGTTCAATGGGATTGCGGCGTTGTCGCTGCTGCTTTTCGCAGCCACTGTGGCACTATGGGTGCGCGGTTCGCGGATTGGGGATCAGTTCGATTTCGATCAGGCTATTGTTGGAGATAAAGGCGGCACCAAAACCCTATATGCGTGTCGGGGATTCGCGGTGGGCGGCGGTATTTTGATCGATTATGCTATCGTGCGCATCCCGCCTGATCGAGACTTCAAACCCGGCGCATCTTGGCGTCATGATTGCGTGCTTCCCAGTAGATATCTATATGCCAGCGATTGTGTGCGCAATATCTTGCGCGGTAACCAGAGCACCCAAATGACCTTCGATCGCCATTCCTTGGTTCATTTGTATCAGTTTGGCGTGGAATGGACGACGCTGAAATGGTCCATCCCCGGTCTCGGTGAACAATCTCACCTCATCATTGCGGCACCCTTGTGGTGTATATCTGGACTTTTTCTAGTGCTGCCACTGATCTGGGATATCGGCCATCGTCGGCGGCTTCGCGCGCTGAGTCGCTCGCTCGCGGGCCGATGCCACTCTTGCGACTACGATCTCCGCGCCACGCCCGACCGATGCCCGGAGTGCGGAGCGATTCCCGAAAAGTAATTTAATTTCAAAATTGGGATGACTTCAGAATATACCATTACCGAAAAAGCTGGCGAGTTGATCGACTGATGCGCGGTACAATTGCCATTGATGAAACGCTTCCGCCGATGGTTGTTCAATTGGGTCACAGTGGTGTCTTCGCTGCTGTGCGTCGGCTCTGTAGGCTTGTGGGTGCGAAGCTATTTTGTCGCGGATATCATCGGCTTCGGGAACCCTGTTGCGAACAGCGGGATTAGGGTCCGGGCAGCGTATTCCATCAAGGGGGTGGTTGTTGTTTACGAATTATCGCCGAGGCTTGATAGTTCGGGCTTTTTTTGGTCGCATACATCTGCCTCGCTCATGCGTGCCCAGCACGGATACTGGCCATTCTATCTCAGCACCAGTCGTCCCAGCGCTTCCATGCATTTGTATGTGCGGTTCTCTTACTGGCTGAGTACGGCCGTTGCAGGAATACTTCCGCTGCTAAGAATTCGGCAGATTCTTCAAACCAACCGCCGTCTGAGGCGAACGAAGCAGGGCTATTGTGCATCATGTGGCTACGACCTCCGCGCCACGCCGGACCGATGCCCGGAGTGCGGAACAATCCCGGCGAAAAGGGAAATGATTTCAAACTAAACGCTATTTCGGGTGGAATTTCAGAATATACCAGTACCTCATAACTTAACATAACATGCATTATCGGACGTGGTGGGGGAGTTGGACAAATCGAATTGAACCGCAAAAAAGGGATTTACCGCGGAGAGGGATTTACCGCGGAGATCGCCGAGATTGCGGAGACAATTCTCTAATGCGTTTCTCCGCGTGCTCTGCGGTGAGCTACTGGCCTCGCGTGGCAGGTTAGATTATCAGATGCGTCGCGGCCGCAGCCCCATCAGCATCAGCATCGCGAATGTGCCGATGGCGGCCGGTTCGGGGACGGCCGTGTAATCCACATACAAATTTTCCACGGCCCCATCGAGCGACAGGGAAAAATACCCTTGGGAATACGTGGGAAAATTCCAGTGGTACCAGATGTTGTTGAAGCCGTGCGGGTCGTCGGCAACGTCCCACTGATGGGAGGTGGACCAGAATGCGTTGCCGGTGCTGGCGTCGGGGACGCCGGGGCCGAGATCCAGCGTCACGTTGATCGCGTTTCCCGAAGTGCCCATGTTGACGGTGGATTTGGATGTGAAGGAGAGCAGACTCCAGTCGACGCCGGCGTCGGCGGGCGTGGCGTCGAGAGCATCGAGACGCCAATCATAAATTGTCGAACTGTTCATGGTGACGGCGGCGCTGAAGGCGATGTTTTCGACGCCGGTGTAGGGACTGGGGGCGAAATCGGTGGCGCTGCCGCCGATGGTTCCGGAGACGGTTGTCGAGCCGGCGATGGTTCCTTTGCCGAGAAGGAAGGAACCGGCGAGGAAACTGGAAGGGCCGCTGAGCGTGCCGCCGCTGAGGAGGACGGTGCCGCCGGAGTTTACGGTGGTTCCACCGGAGCCACCGGCGGCTGAAGATGCGCCGAGCAATTGCAGCGTGGCATTTTGCGAGACGGTGACGGCGCTGGAGCCGGTGATTGATCCGGAGGTGTTCGCGGCAACGAGGGTGCCGGAATTGATGTGGGCGCCGCCGGTGAAATTATTGGCGCTGGTGAGGGTGAGAGCGCCGGGCCCGAAAGTGGTGAGGCCGCCGGTTCCCTGGATCGCGGAGTTGATCGTCCCCCCTGCCGCGCTGGCGTAAATCAATCCCTCGGCGGGGCCGAAATTCAGGGTCGCCGCGCTGATGGTTCCGCCGTTGAGGATGACGCCTGCCTGTCCGCTGGATTGCGGGCCGACGTTCAGGATGCTTGAAGCGCCGCCGGCGACGGTGACGGGACCGACTTTGATCGCATAGACCGATGCGGTCGTGGAAGCGGGCACGGTTTGCGGGATCTCCACGTCGTAAACGGTATTGGAATTTGCGGAAGTAATCGGCGTGACGCTGGCTTCGGTGTAGGCGGCTTTGATGAAGCCGCTGGAACCGTAGGCCAGGAAATCGCCGGAGGCGTTGGCGTCATCGTCCTGTCCGACGATGCTGGGATTGACGATGCCGTTGATGCTCGCCGGGAGATTTCCGGAAGTTCCGTTCACGAGAAGCTGTTCGGAAGATCCGAGATCGGCGATGCCGTCGGAAGGCGCGATGACGAGCGTTCCGTTGCCCGAGCGGACGAGGTTTGCGGTTGAGCCGTTGGTGTTGCCGCCGATTTCCAGCGAGAGGGAATTGTTGCCGTCGCGGTTCAGATCGATCGCGGAGCCCGCGCTGTAGGTCATCTGGCTGCCGGATGAACTGGCGGCGGAGAGGGTGACATTGGCCAAGCCGGAACTGGGGGAAAGTTGCAGCGTACCGGCGGAAAGGTTGATCGCCCCGCTGCCGAACGGCGAGCCGGAAACAATATCGCTGCGTAATGTTCCGGCGGTTACGGTATTCGTGCCGGTGGAGGCATCGGTGTTTTCAAGTTCGACGGTTCCGGGCGATGTTATCGAGATGCCGTAGGAACCGGAAGATTGAATCGGCGCCAGCACGGTCAGGTCTCCGCCATTGGGATTCAATGACTGCGTGGCGGACCAGGTCCACGTAGCTAAGCTCGGATTATTGGCGGTTTGCTCGTTGGGATTCACGGTAAGCGCGATCGCGGTTTCGACGACGGTTCGGGTTGTGCCCCAGAAACCCGGGAACTGGCTGGGGTCGAGAACCAGCGAGCCGAAGGATGTCAGAGCGCCGGTCGTGGAAATCGTATTGATTGATTGCAGTGAATTGGCGGGAATATCGGCTAGGGGCTCGAACGCGCCGGGGAATGGATTGTTGATCACCAGCGTATTCGGGGAAGGCTGCCCCCCTGCCGTGACACCTTCATTGAGAAGCGCGA
>Ga0182015_10007126_pt1 | contig 10991 bp, 21 predicted proteins | sample 712P3MmetaG_FD_120478 | JGI IMG/M metagenome (GOLD analysis project Ga0182015, IMG submission 120478) | Permafrost microbial communities from Stordalen Mire, Sweden - 712P3M metaG | ecosystem: Environmental > Terrestrial > Soil > Wetlands > Permafrost | place: Sweden: Stordalen | collected...
AAGGCCACGCTGCTCGCAACCCACGGCTGCCACGCGCGCCAAAGCTCCATCTGCTGCCGCACCACCAGTCCCAGCACAGAGCGAAGGGCGCTCCATCCACTGGCACCCGTCTCCGCTAGATCGCCCAGCACCGCATCCCGATCCTTCGGCGCAAGAAAGATCGTCGCCATCTCTGCCAGTGAACTCATGACGCACGCTCCGGCTTGCCCGTAGCCCATGAAGCGTTACGGCTTACGCGCATCATCGCTTCGTAAAACTCCTTCGCCGCATGCATGCCCTTCGGCGTCACGCGCACCATGCGTTTTGCTCTGCCGCCGCGTTGGGCCGTAGCCTCGCCCATCCACGTCTTGAGCAGGCCTTTCTTCTCCAGCCGCTCAATCGTCGTGTACAAAGCCCCAATCGAGCAGCTTCGGCCTGCAACCTTCTCAATCTCTTCACGAATGGCCGCACCATAGGCGCTCTCGCCCAGGCCAGCCGCTACGGTCATCAGAACGTATTCAAATTCACCAAGCATGATATGTACTGCATTGTGTAAGTAATTAGGGATGTTTGTCAAGCGCGCGATCTCATCCTGCGGCAACCTCGATTACCTCTTCTTTGCCGGTGGCTAGCCTTGTCCACAAATTGATATGAACTGCCTGCAAAGTCTTTTTTTCGGCAACTGGGCCAGATTAGTAACGAGAAACGCCCTAGCATCGGGTAATTCCTGCGGGGCCACTCCATGAAGATGTTCGTGAGCGGAAAAGAGACTCGCGTCGCGGCCACCAGGCCGGCGAAATCGCAATCAACGGAATGGCGGGCCGATTTTTAAAGCCACCCCGTCTGCTTGCGTAGCTTTCGGAACCGAAGGCGTCGATCCATCGCGTCATGAGACCACCGAATAGAAACCACCGACAGTCTCGGTCTGTCTGGAACACGTCACGAACCCAAAGCCTCTTCAGATCTGAGATCGAGCTGGATGCAAGTCGCCACATCTATCTCCCCTCGGAGGGTAAGGGGGAAGAATTTTTCCTTGACATCACCTCTCATAGGGCTCATCGAGCCCGTTAGAGGGCGATTTTCAAATTCCGGTCGGATCGTCGCCAACTCGGAAGTGACGCGGTTTTTGGAGCTACTTCCGGGTAGGCGGTTACTCGGGAGTATTCGCGAGCTAATAGACCTCGCGAAGGGGCGGCAAACAAGGACCAACCCGGTTTCCTTACCACGCCTGAGCAAGTTCGAGCATATCCGGCGTTTCTGCGTCTTTGTTGTTTGTTGTCGGCCGTTACCAAGAAAAAGAGGGCTCCATCGATGCTGATGCTGGTTTTGCGCGATCGCAGTTTCTCACGGAATTCCGTGCGGAGCCTGGTCTCCCTCGCATTTGTCGCGGCGATCGCAGTCTCATCGACATGGCCGTGCGCGCGAGCCCAGTCCGCACTGCCCCCTGAATCCCCGCCATCTCAGTCGATCCCCACAGGGCAAACCGCAGCCGGCGGACGCATGTCCTTTGAAGTTGCATCGATCCGGCTCGGAGATCCGGGCAAGTTTATTCGTCCAACGATCGACCTTAGCATTGAGGACACGCCGATCACACCCGGTGGCGCCTTCATAGCCGATTTCTCTCTGCCCATCTACATCCAGTTCGCCTACAAGATCCTACTCACGCGCGAGCAGCAACAGGCGATGGTTGCGCATCTGCCCAAATGGGTCGTCGGGCAGCCGTTCGTGATCCAGGCCAAAGCGCCAATGGCCGACGTCACCAAGGACCAGATGCGCCTGATGATGCATCGCTCCTTGCCGACCGCTTCAAACTGGCCGTGCATTCTGAAACGCAGGATCAGCCAGCGCTGGCGCTCGTCCTCACCAAGCCCGGCACCCCAGGACCGCGTCTTCGCCCGCACTCACAAGGTCTCGCCTGCGACGCCAAGTGGACTGCCCCACCTGATCGCACTTCGCCTTCCGTTCTTCCCGGCGAGTTCGTGACTTCTTGTGGCGTTTTTGTGGTGATCAACGTAGCCGATCACACAATCTTGTTCGGCGCACGCGACGTTACTTTGCAGTCGATTGCGGCCAACCTTGCCACCCTTCCGCCGGTCGCAGAATTCGGCCGTCCCGTGATGAATCAGACGGGACTTACCGGAACCTACGATTTCTCCCTGACCTGGCTGCCGGATCGCACCGGGTCTGCATCTGGCGCGGGCGAGCCGCCTGAAGCACAGGGACCGTCCTTCCTCGAAGCGCTCAAAGAGCAGGTCCGCCTCAAACTCAAGCCCACGCGCGCGGCTGTGCGGACCCTCGTCATCGACCACGTCGAGGAGCCTTCGCCGAACTAACCACCATGCACGGGATCGACCGTTGTCGGGGACGGAGAGGTGAGTCGGTTGTCGGATTCCTGAACCTATCGTCGCCAACCCGGACACTACACCCGTTTTGGGGTAACTTCCGGGTGGGTGGTCGTCAACCCATTTCGGTGAAGAGCGTCAACTGAAGACCCGCCGGTGCCTGCAATCGGGCGTTCAACGAGTTCCACGGAGTTCGTGTTGGCGGGGCCAGCACCTTCGCCCCAGCGGCCTCAAGCGCGCGTGTGCTGGCGGCTGAATCATCGACCTCAAACGCGACACGAATATGCCCAGCAACCCGGTATCCGACTTCAACCTTGTCGATGAACTCGGCGTGGCCCGGATCAGTCAGCTCGAGGGTTGCTCGGCCGGCCTCAAGGATCGTGACGTGTCCGCCTTCCGAAGCAAAGGCCGCCCGCTCCTTCAGTCCCAGCACATCACGGTAAAAATGAAGCGCTTGGTCGTAGTTCTCCGCGGTTACGACCAGCCGCAGCTCGTGAACTCCGTTCTTTTGCATCACCGCCTCGCGGAAGCAGTCCAAACTGCTTCATCCTTGTCAGATGACTAACCTCATCTAAGCGATTCCTGAAAATGTAACTGCAGCAGGCTACTCGACTGCAAGCGACTACTCGGCCAAGGGCCTCAAGAAAATCAGGAGACTCGCCGAGGGCCCTCCTGCTAATACAAAATAGTGAGCCGAATTAGGAATGGATGCCGTGATATATTGCATTCCATGGCGCGACGACCATGGCTGTCTCTTTTTATTGGAGGCAGTTTTGTCGGCCTACTCGAGTTACTCGGCCACCACAATTTGGCCACGCCGGTGCCGTTTTGGCTGCTGTTACCTGGACTTCTTGCCGGGGCGGTTATACCGGGTTCGGGATTCGATCTCAAAGACGATCATCCGTGGAGCCCACTGTCTACTTTCGTCGTTTATGCAGTCAATGTAGCCATCTATGGCGGCTTGGCAAATCTGCTGCCCAACCTCTCTAGTTTTCTGCCGGTTTCTCTACGTGATCGATGACGTAATACTCCGCCGGTCCCTGTTCTGCCTGTAACTTAAGACCAAGCTGCAAACAAATTCGGCGACAACAAATTCGGCGACAGGATACTTATTCCCCACGACAGGCCCCCCAAGGCCATGCTGTAGGCCGCCTTCATCCGTTCCGCGCGGAGAAGCGCCTGAAGCGTCTGTCCCTAGGCACGAAGCCGACGCCGCAAAGTGGCCTCCGACATTGAAAGTTCGGCTGCGACTCTCGCGGCCGTCCATGGCGAATGAAGACGGTGTTGGACAAGGAGGCGGACACCCTGGACCACCGATCCATTGACATATTTCGGAACAAGCGGAAGGACGCTCTGCTCGGCAAGGATGAGGAGAATTTCGAGGATGCGATGATCATGACGCGCCTCGAAACCGCTGTGGGATTAGGCAGGGCTTCAGCGCAGTGATGAAGAATGGCTGAGCATATATCGTCGCTGTTGACGGGTTCCATGCTGCGATTTTCCTGTCCGACTAACTGAGGCCAGAGGCGAGCTGCACAGATGACCAACTCACGCGAAAATCGGACAAACAGGGCGCGATAGAAACCGCCTCACCTTATCTCCCCCGGGGTCCATTAAACGCCGGATACCCTTGGGCGTGATGGATCGGTTGTGCTACCAGGCGCACTCCGAGCGCCGCGCAAACCCGGCTCACCGTATCAAATCGTGGAGTGCTATCCGGGCGCAGGGCCTTATATAGGGCTTCCCGAGTGATTCCGGCTGCCTTGGCGATCTCTGTCATGCCGCGAGCGCGAGCTATGTCGCCCAGTGCCGCCGCCAACAGCGCTGCATCGTTGGCTTCCAGGATGTCCGTCAAGTAGGCAGCTATGGAACTCTCGCTGTCCAGATAGTTTGCTGCGTCGAACTCCGGAAGATCCGCCACCTTAATTCGTTTACTCATGATCATTTTCTTCTCCGTCAAGCAAACCGGTCAATACCTTGGCCCGCTTGACATCGGCTTTCTGCCGTCCCGTGCGGTCCGCAGCCCCGTTTTGGGGTCCCATTATCGACGAGCTCCAGTAGAGAATCCCTCCGTCGCGAGCTTATACAGAACATCGATAATGAACTTCTGTACCACCGGTTCACCGTATATCCCATGGCGCATCGTTTGCGGCTTGGTACCGATTTGAAATGTAACGAGGTTACACAAGTGGTTGGGAATCCCGGCGTCGACCTCAACTACCGTATACGGCCACAGCGCAATGCGAAAATGGCCAATCGAGATCGCAACCAGCGAATATCCCGCGATGTACATAGAACTGACGATAACAATAGCAATACATCCGGTGAGCTCGCCGGCTTGAGACCAAGACTTAATATGTAACCAAAGTGAAAGCTTTTCGAAACCAAACAAGGTCACGAGGAACGCCGTGCCAACAACGGGAAGAACGGCGGTCACAAATGATTTGGGATGCACAAGCGTCCTTTGAGGGTATCCGAGAAGCCATGTTGCAGCTTGAAGAAGAACCCAAAGCCAACGAGGCCTCGTCTCGGGTCCCCCGAAGCAAAATGATTGGCGACTCGATTCTTCGCGCGTCTGGTCGAAAGTCACCGACCTGTGGTTGCCAGCTTCCCAATAGACTGGCTAAAACAACGGAGGTCAAGCTCAACGTAAGCGTGTACGGCCAGGTTCTATCGCTTATTCCTACGCGGTGACAATAGATCAGGAAAGATAACATTGAGACGAATAAGGAGATAGCAGTGCAGAAGAGACGAGTTTCAAAACGGGTCGCTGGCGTCAGAAAAGCAAAGGGCGTTGCCATGCAGATTAAGTAACGAATCGCTCCTTTTGGAAGCGGATTTTGCTTCGAGACCAGGGCATTCGCTGCAACGGCTCCGCCGTGACTATGTGCAATGATGACGTGCTTCGCACGAGGGTAGCAAGCAATGGTGCGGGTGAGGTGTTCCGCCAGCTTATCTGCAGCTTCACGGCGGCATGTAGTGGAATTCTTGCCGTCCCAACGAAATGGAATGAACATTACGTTTGGAATACCGATGGTAAAACTAATGTTTCTCTGGAAATCCGATCCCTCTTCAAACCAGCGGGGGTGGCCTGGTATCGAGTGTCCGCGAAACAATCCGTAAGGCCAGGTGCCATGGACGAGGTGCGCGACAACAACATCGGGGGCATAGAAGGAGCGATCGTCGGTTGTGGCCATTTTCTATTGTAATGCGCCCGTTGGGGTGAGGATTCGTGGCCGAAGCTATAGCACGAGAGCCTGATTGAGCAGGAGAGGTTTTAGGGTCATAGTGCCGAGGGCCCGGGCCTTCCGCGTTCCAGAAAAGCTGCCTGCAACCTCTTCCGCAAGTGCCTCATTCTTTGATATGAGCCATCCGGTAGACGACGCGTCCCAGAAGCAAATGGTTTCGGAACCTACTGACCTCTTGGTCGCGCGAACCGCCCTCAGCCCCGGAAATGTTCGAATGGTATGAATACCGTATTCCGAGCAAGAGACCGGCACGCCTTATGATGCTGGTTTCGACCCAGAGCCGTAGTCAAAACGATGTGTTCCGGGCTGCCATCAGGATCATGCTCTGGATCGGAACTAAGGCTGAACCCTAGGGAACGAGCAGCGAGCGCAAGGAAGCGTCCAACAGGGACGTTGGGGTACCTTTCGGCCATAGTGATTCGACGTTTTTGGGTGTCGATATAGCACGAAACCTCATCCCCGCTTGTGAATGCAAACGAAGTCACACGCGCGACGCCGGCTTCGAGCTTCCACCAGCCAGGATCCACCAAGGCACGTAAAAGTGGTGTATCTCCGGAGATTCCGGGATCATCGGGTCTCACTGTTGGGTTTCCTGTTTGTGTCGAATTACTCTCTGAGAAGTCGGGTTAGAGCCTCTTCCAGGGAAGCTGTCTTGTTTTGTTCGAACGTACCGTCGACGATGATCCGATCCCCATCAGAAAGAATGAAGCTCGTTGCGTAATCGGGGTAGACAACCGCCTCCAGTTCTCGAGTCCCGACAGACCAGGCAAAACCCAGGGCGCCACCCGAGACCGGTGTAACTGTAGGGTTTGGTAGATCTAGCGAAAACAAACTGGCCAAAACGGAACGCGCATGCATAGCGGTTTCGCTCTTTACGGTCAAATCCGCCACCCCGGGGTAGGTACGCGGGTTCTTCTCGATCTCATGGATCCGTTCCAGCGTAGTGTATAGCCACGGACTTATGTCCGAAGGCTGCACTTGGGTAAGCTGGGAGTGCCCTTGTCTAGGACGAGCATGACGTCGCAAGTCTGGTTCAGTTGGCGGTGTCGGAGAGAAGGCGGCTGACCTCATCTTTTCCCCCAAATTTGGTGGGCCTTGCTTGTGGTTACATCGTCGAATCCCAAAATCACTGCAGCATGGCATCGGTCAAGCGCGTTGGCCAGGTCTTCTGCGTTGCCCGAGTCTGGTTTGCTATGGGCGGATACTGAAAGTTGCACAACCTCCGTCCCTTCCGGTTGCTTGATTACCGACTGTGCTTGAATTTTGAGGTTGACATTCAATTCAGCGAGATTGTACCCCGCCATGAGATTCACTGTCGCTGCCTCGGGGAGGAACGAATATTGGCGACCGTGATCCGCGACGTTGCTTGCGCGCTGCGCTATTGGCTTCAGAAGTGCAGCTAGGTCATTGTAGGAGTTCCATATCTCGCCGCGAACTAGGTGATTGACGTAGATCACTTCGCTCCGATAGACCTCCGGCGATTTGAGGCCCACTTTCTCGAGGAAGAGTTTGAACCGTTGCCAGTCGGACATGAAAATAGGCTTCATCTCCGCATAATGCGCATAGGCCTGTTCTTTCTGCACTCTCCGCCAATTGCGCAGAAAGAATGACTGTTGCACTTGAACGAGCTGCGACCTTAACTTGTCCGAGAACGCAGCTCTCAGGGGCAGAGCTTCAAAGTTCAGCTCGCCACGAATGGCCAGCGAGACATCGACTACTGGAGCAAGCATTTCCCCGATAGGGTACTCAGCGTGGAAATCCGAATACAGTTGCCCCAAATGGAGAGGATTCCAGCCAGCGATCTGGGCAAAATGAAAGCCCATAACAGTTTCTACAGCAGGAGGGTTGTCGTAGGCGGGAAGCTCTCGCAAGTTCACCTTGTGGTCCAACTCCAATGTTCGCTCGGAACCTCTCTTGGTCAGTCTACTCTCATGCACAGGCGGGGTGGACTCGTTGACCTATGGCACCTGTGTGGGATTTAAGATTGACTGTTTTGATGAACCAAACAGGGACTTGAGTCCGAATCTCCGTGTCAGGGCACGCCGAAAGTGACTCATTCTGCGACCCGACTCTCTCGTGATCGAAGGCGGGACGTTCCCCACCCGGACCTGGTCGCACGCTCTCTCGACAACCCTTGCACCGGACTACTACGCGCTTCGCGCTTTCTGCCCCCGGAAAATGGAATCGAGCCGTTTATTCGTTTATTCTGGCAACGCTACGGTAACGCCATACGATGCAAGCTCGGCCAAACGGATACCAACAGGCAACTGATCACGAGGACCTTTAAAGTCTTGCATATGAGCGATTCATACAAAGCCTGTCAAAGATGGGCAAAGTGGTACAAAGCACCATGGAACGCCCTTTCACGGCGATAACACGGGTTCAAATCCCGTCGGGGCCGCCATAGAAAATAAGAGACTTACAAGCCAAAACACCTCAAACCCAGACCCAATTTTGTCGCACGTTTGTCGCACAAAAGAGGTTTAGCCGGGTTGATGATTAAACCTGTATGTGGTTGTTGTGTGGGGATGTAGGGTAGGGTTGCAAGAAGGGTTTTCCTCAGCTACAAGGCGCACAATGGTGGCTATGGTTGAGAAAGAACAACAGCACATAGAGGTACTGTCATCTCTTATGCGGACGCATTCGATGGCAGAGGACGGCAACGATGCCATCCACCTGAACGGCAAAATCTATGGCTACATGCAAGCCCTGAATGTCATGTTTGGGAATGTTGACGCCATCGAGATTGAGCGGGAAGCGATGGCTAAAGCGGGTTGTGAGACGCCCTTCTAGTTTATGCCAATGGTGTTTGACTACGTGGGTGATAGCGGGCGCGGGCGCATCGTTGACTACCTGCAAGGGCGATTGCACTCGCTCGCAGTGTCCTACAACAACGGGCTTGCCGAGGCTTGTCTGACTCTGATTTATTCCGGCCATCGACACCCTCGGCTTTCTGGGAGCGCCCCCGGAGGTAAACGCGGCAACAAGACGCACGTTTCTCCCATGGGCGGAAACCTACATGATCGGTCGAGTGAAGGATGTTGATGGTGGACCCATTTCAGCGATGGACCTTTACGCCGCCCGGTGTGGGATTCTCCACACTTCGACCCCGGAGTCAGACTTGAGATGCAAGGGGGGAAGTCCGCGCCCTGTTCTATCGTTTCGGGGAGCACTACACCCTCAACCTAATGTCACTATCCCATGCCCCGGTGCACGTTGATGTTTTTCAACTCGGCATAGCTTTCAAGGGCGGTGCCCGTCGTTCCTTGACGACTTGAATGCGGACCCAGCCCGGTTCAAGCTGGCAGACAATAGAGCACAGAAGTTTCCCAGATGGGCAACCAGCCCTGAACACGTTCCGGCGCAGACTTCGGCGGGCTAGTTTCTCATGAAACTACCGTCACCTGTTCAAGCCACTCGCGCACCTGTTGCTCAGCAGCGCTGAATGCCTTTGCAAACTGTTCCCGCCACCCGCGACTTTCCGAAAAGGCTTTCGGTGTGATCGCCGCTGATCGGTCGGCCATGATATGACGAACCTCGATATTGACCGATTTCGCGCACGTTTCAAAATTTAAGTAGATGTTGACCGGCAAAAAGGGGCCTACGCTTTCGTAGGTGTCAACAAATTGAGTGTGATGATCGCCAACGAACGTCAGGCGTGAGTCCACCATCTTCAGCTTAAACTCCTCGCTCTCGGCAACGTTCGAGCGAAAATCTTGTTGCAGTGCGTTGTATGAAAGTCGCAGCTTTGCCAATGCAGCAAAGGAATCTCGGATTGCGCCAAATTGAGCGTCGAATTGAGCCTTACCCATGTAGTTGCGATGCCCCATGCGCGATTCGATAGCGCTAGTTTGCCGTCGCAGGGTTTCGCGATATGTTTCTAGTTCCTTGTCAAATTTGCCTTTTATCTCAGCTTTGAAACTTTCAAGCTCTGTATCCAACTTCGCTTTGTACCGGGCCAGCCAGATGTTGTGAAAAAACCAACTGAGTCCTGCGACGGTCGGAATCGTCACGCCTATTGACGCAAAGAATGTAGGCCACTGGAACATGGCGGAAGTATAAAACCCTCTCTCACTTCTCCAAATACCGCCGCGCCCGCAGCAAATAGTTCATCTCCACCTCCAACTCACCGATGACCAACTCATAGCCCGGCAACTTTACCCCTTTCAATGCGTCGATGCGCTTCTCAATCCGGGTAAGCAATCGGTCTAGACCTTGTGGGGGAGTGAGCCGGGGAGCCATGGGATGATGGTAGGGGAACAAAAGACGAAAGTGCAAGATGCCCCAAAAGAGAGCCTAGCGGGGCTTCCCCGAAGTGGGACGATGGAGGGATGTACAAAACTAAAGCCCTACAAGATTGTCAATCCGCCCTTGAGCAAGCTCTATTGCCCACGGCATACGTGATAGCCGGGCATGTCGTTGAAGAGCCGAACAGCGAGAACATCATGTTTGTCCTACACAGTGGGAAGGATCGAGCGACCGTCATCGTTCACCCTACCTCCCTTGAGTGGAACCAAGAACAAGTTGCCGAACGTTTGACCTTTGCAGCCACTCAGCAACTTCTGAACGGTTACTGGAAGGTGAGGAAACAATCCACCTTTTCTGAACTACCGGTTAACCTGCCGGTCTGCACTGGCAGATGTGTCCCTCTCGCGGGTTGTGGTTGCGCACGTCCCCGCAATGCCGCGCCTGTAGCTCGCGCCTCAGATCGCCCCGCGCATCGCGCCAGCCGTTCGCCAGCCATGCGGCCCTCTCAGCCGAAAGCCTCAAACAGCCATCCTCGCAGACGTGGTACTCCCCACCCACTGTGAGACTCGCATCCATGGCCCGCGCCCTCACCACCGGCCCCGGCCCGGCCTCTCGGTCAAGCCGCTCCTGTGTGGTCACAACATCCCACAGGAAATCGAAAAGCTGCGTCTGTGTCATGGGTCTAGGTTCCAAACAGCAGATCGAGCGGCCCGGCTCCCAGCGCCGCAATGTACGTGTTCGCCCCGAGAGAAAGGGTCATGGCCTTTTCCGGCATGACGATTGAGACAAATCCGGGTAGAGACAAATCCGGCGACAGGAGGATGTGAAAAAATTGATTTTCAGCTGCTGAGAGAATTCGGCGCCGAAAAAAGCTGCTCCAGGGTGCCCTAGGAGCGACCGCTGCAATGTCGGCATACATTTGCGTTCAAAACTGAAATCGCGAAAACTCCGCCAAATCAATTTCTTCACATCCTCCAGGATACATATTCCCCACGACAGGCCCCAATGCGGCCATGCAGCGACCTGGAAGTCGCAAAGCGAGATCCGGCGACAGCTTATATGCTCCGTCTTGAGCCTTGCGTCAAAATAGGGCTTTTGTCAAAATGAGACTGTTAACTACCAGTTAAACACCCCTTTACCCTCATCTTTATTTGCAAATGCGGTGGACGCCACA
>Ga0182015_10007127_pt1 | contig 10989 bp, 5 predicted proteins | sample 712P3MmetaG_FD_120478 | JGI IMG/M metagenome (GOLD analysis project Ga0182015, IMG submission 120478) | Permafrost microbial communities from Stordalen Mire, Sweden - 712P3M metaG | ecosystem: Environmental > Terrestrial > Soil > Wetlands > Permafrost | place: Sweden: Stordalen | collected...
ATGATTCCTCCCGGCGTCATTGTCACCGGCAGCACTTTCAGGAAAGTTTTCAATCGCCAAAGGCTGGTGCTCTCCCGCATTTCCTGCCCATGTATATGACCGCTCAAATCCGTTTGGTCCTAGGACCTTCATTTCCCAAGCATCACTCTCCCGAGAACCAACGATCGACACGCGCCAATCTCGCGACCTGTCGCTCAGGTGCTCAGGTGGTGCTCAACTAGCGCCTCAATTTCGGCCCCCGATGCTTGGATCACCGGTATTATGCAGTTCGACTGAGACAGCCATTTCAGTCTATTCTACCGACCACCACGAACGGGGCCGTCCATTCTTCATCTTCCTACACGGCCATGATGGGCTTGGCTTCGATCACTGTCGCAATCTTCGAGACTCGCCGATACGATTGCAGCCTCTCCTCATGCTCATAGGTATCAGTCACGACGATCACCTCGTCGGCTGCAGTTTCACTCACCAACTTTTCCAGACCCGCCTTCACCGTTGCATTCGATCCCACAATCGCTTCACGCAACCTGCCCTCGACCGCGGCTCGCTCCCGATAGTCCTGCCACAGCGGCTCCATGGAGTCCACCGGAGGCAACAACTCCACTGGTTGGTTGCGTATCAACCGCAAGAAGCGCTGCTGCGGCGTCGTGAACAACCGCCGAGCTGCTGCGTCCGTCTCCGCCGCAATCAGCTGCACCGCCACCATCAGGTATGGCTTCCCCAGCACTTCGCTTGGCTGGAAGTGGTCGCGGTAGAGATGAGCCGCTGCGTACAAGTACTCGGGAGCAAAGTGCGCCGCGAATGCAAATGGCAATCCCAGCATCCCTGCCAGTTGTGCGCTGAAGCCGCTCGATCCCAGCAAGGTGATCGGCACATTGCTTCCCTGTCCGGGAATCGCCTTGACCGCTTGCCCCGCCTTCTCGGGTCCCAAGTATGAGCGGAGTTCCTCCAAGAGCGCAGGGAAATCGTCCCCGCTCTGCTGCGTATCCCTCCGCAGCGCCCGCATCGTTTGAAAGTCGCCGCCCGGAGCGCGGCCCAGTCCCAAATCAATTCGTCCCGGATACAGAGCTTCAAGGGTCCCAAACTGTTCCGCCACCACGAGCGGTGCATGGTTTGGGAGCATCACTCCGCCGCTGCCCACCCGAATCGTCTTCGTCGACCCCGCCACATGCCCAATCAACACCGGTGTAGCGGAGCAAGCTAGTCCAGAGATGGAGTGATGTTCTGCCAGCCAGTAGCGTTTGTATCCCAACTGCTCCACATGCCGCGCCAAATCTACCGACCTGGCAATTGCGCTGCCGGCGGATTCCCCTGCTCGCATGCCCACAAGATCAAGAACTGAAACCGCTAGTCCGTTGCCCATGCTGGATTGGATGAGACGGAGGGGAAAGCGTTGCGACCTTACATTCTTGGGCAGAAGTCGAGTGCCTTGCAACCTGCTCAAATTTCAAGATGCGGCGCGGAAGCCCGCCCTGACCGCGACGACAAAGTGAGGCATCTGAGGCATCAGACGGGCCAGGAGTGCCCGAACCCTGTGCGGGGATTTTGGGACACCCCAGCGTGTCAATTCCGCGCATTACCAGATGCTCGTTCCTCAGTGTGAAGACCGGCGACGGAACCGGATTGCGACAGATCGGACCGTAATGAAAGTGTCCACAGCGACTCCTCGGGACTTCGAGGAATCTGCACAGCTGCGGAGCAGGGCGTTTCTCGACCAGATCGGCGTCCTGGTCATTGCGTCTTCAATGCAGGAAGCGTACTCGTTTATCTGCCCAGGGCGGCGACATGAGGAACAGAAACGGTAGGCTGTTGGGAGTGGATGAAGACGATCAAGGAGATTGATTGACCACGAACCAGACTCCGCAGAATCGGGCTGCGGTCCAGAAGCCGACGTCGGGCTTCCAAGGCATCCAGCAGGAGTTTCTTAGTGGGTCTGGGGCCCTGGAGCGGAGGAAAGTAAATTCTCGATGCATTATAAAAGAGCGCCCCGCTTCAGAGGGTCGCGGCTGTGATGTGGCGCCGCCTCCGCTGCGCTACGCTGTGCAGGGGCTTCGCTCCGCTACGGCGGCGCTTGGGAGTAACTGCTGTGGTGTACGCGGTGGAAAGAACTGCAGAAGGACCTAGGCAAATCGTCTGGAGAATGGCATTTTTACCTTGAGGGGAAAGACAAGCGTTAGCACGAATAATCTTTCCCCCAAGGAGAGGCAACTCAAATGAGTTACGACGTCAAATATATCGGAATGGACGTGCACAAGGAAGCCATTGTGATCCTCGTCCAGGTCAGCCGCTTTCCACGTGTCCGGCGGCTCAGCCATTCCCGCCAGATGCAACGGACTCTCTGGTAGAACTGCCGAATAGCGCGGTAGTTCGTGCGTCGTCCGTAGTACTGGTAATGGCCGCGGAGCTTGGCGTTCAGGGTTTTCTGCTGCTCGTTCACAGCATCGTGCCGGTGCTGTTTGCACCATTCCCAGACTGCCTTCAGCCCTCTACCAAGCCGCTTGGCAATCGTCTTCACGTGCACTGTGAACTTCCCCTGTCGGCTGCGGGCGCATATATGCGTAAAGCCCAGGAAGTTGAAGGTTGCAGGTTTCTTTCCCTGCTTCCTCGCGTTCTTGGCTGCATATCGCCCGAATTCCATCAGCCGCGTCTTCTCCGGGTGCAGTGTCAAACCGTATTTCTCGAATCGCTTCGGCAAGACAGCCAGCACCTTCTCTGCGTCCTCCTTGTGCTGGAAGCACAAGATGGCATCATCAGCAAAGCGGATCTCGTAGGCTTCCCCTTTTAGCCGGGGCTTCACTTCATTCTCGAACCACTCGTCGAGAATGTAGTGCAGGAATATATTGGCCAGGAGCGGGCTGATGGGTTGCCCCTGTCCTGTACCTGTTTCGCTCACGAGTAGTCTGCCGTCCTCGATGACTCCGACCTTGATCCATTTTCCGATCAGGCGGAGCACGCTTCCGTCGATCACACGCTTCTCTATCATCTCAACCACGGCAGCAATAGAACCCAAAACGCAATGCTCGGGATGAACTCCTTTGCAAACCATCCAAGCTCCCGCCGCGAATCAGCGTTATTACTTTCGTTTCGGCCACCGGTTGCTTTGAAACATGTAAGACCGTTTCCGCGAGATAGACTGAGGACGAGATGCGCTCGTGTCCTCTTAGTCGAGGAGTGAGCGACAGGCGCCCTTCGAATCTTCGAGAGGAAACCCAATGTCTGAATGCACCGCCGCCGCCCCCGCGCGTGACGCGGTTAAGCAACGCAGCCAGGCAACTTCCAGTTCCCAGCCGGCCACGTGGTTATACGTGTTCTTCTTCATTTCTGGGTTCCCAGCGCTCCTCTATCAGATCGTATGGCAGCGCGCACTATTCACACTGTATGGAGTAAACATCGAGTCGGTGACCATGGTGGTCACGGCCTTCATGCTGGGACTGGGTCTGGGCAGCCTGGTGGGCGGAGCGCTGTCTCGCTCTCGACGTCTGCCGCTGCTCCAAGTCTTCGGCCTGGTGGAATTGCTGATTGCATCGTACGGGATGTTCTCCTTGAAGACTTTCCATTGGGCGGCGGATTTCACGGCCGGCGCAGGGCCACTGCAGACCGGACTGGTTGCCTTTACTTTGGTAGCGCTTCCGACGGTGCTCATGGGATCCACGCTTCCCATCCTGGTCTGCTACGCGGTCCGTCTTTCGCACAACGTGGGGGTGTCGGTCGGGTCGCTGTACTCCGTCAACACCCTGGGGTCCGCCTGTGCCTGTTTTTGCGCCGGACTATTCCTGATGCGCTGGCTCGGCGAATCGAAGACCGTAGCCCTGGCAGCGGGCCTGAACGCGACCGTGGGCGCGACTGTGCTGATTTGGCACTTCGCGTTTGAAGGCCGGCGGATGGCGCAAGTGACGAACCAACCGGTCGAGTTGCCGAGTGGCCCGGCGGCGCACGATGCAGTACAGCCGAGCAGCGGCGCACTCTCCGCGCCCACAGGAATCGGTTTCGGCCCAGCGCTCCTGACGGCCGGCATTGCGGGCTTCGTCTCCCTCGGTTACGAGATCGTGTGGTACCGTCTCTTCTCCTTTACGACGGGGGGACAGGCGAAAAGCTTTGCCTTCCTGCTTGGCGCCTATCTCCTGGGAATCGGCGCGGGCTCGCAGGCAGCGCAACGTATTTGCGAGAAGGTCACGAACCCGTTGACCTTCACGCGCTTCCTGGTCGGCACCGTGGTCGGGGCCAACTTGCTGGGGTTTGTGGTCGCCCCGATCCTGTTCGTCCTCGTCGTGCATGTTTCCTACTTGTGGGCGCTCGTGCCGATCGGCCTGGCAGCGGCCTGCCTGGGCGCCGTGTTCCCGCTGCTTTGCCATATCTCCATCGCCCCGGATGGGCGGGCCGGGGCGCGGACAAGTTACCTGTACTTGAGCAATATTATCGGGTCCGCGTTGGGCAGTTATCTCACGGGCTTCGTGCTCATGGACCTACTTCCGCTGGGGTATGTGACCATCGTCCTGACTCTGGCAGGTCTCGGACTTGGCATAGCTCTGATGCTGAAAGCGGAACTGAAGAGGCTTACCTTTGTCGCCGCAGCCCTCGGCGTATTTGCTTCGGCCCTGCTTGTGGCGGGCGCGTCCGGCCCAATTTTCCATCTTATGTACGACAAGATGGTGCTAAAGAGGAATTTCTCGTCCCAAATGGGCGCATTCTTTGTCGCCGTAGTCGAGACCCGGAGCGGGGTCATCGGGGTTACACGCGATCGCACGGTCTTTGGCGGAGGCATCTACGATGGGCGTTTCAGCGTGAGCCCACTCAACGACAGGAATGGGATCATACGAGCGTATTCGCTGAGTTATTTTCATCCGGATCCGAAAGAGGTGTTGATGATCGGACTGTCGTCCGGGTCGTGGGCCCAGGTCATCGCGAACCATCCGCAGCTCGAACGCCTGACGATTATCGAAATCAATCCAGGCTATCTGCGGCTCATCCGTCAGGTCCCGGAGGTGGCCAGCATGCTGCAAAATCCGAAGGTCCACATCGAAATCGACGACGGGCGCCGCTGGCTGGTGCGGAACCCCGGCCGCAAGTTCGACGCCATTGTCATGAACACTTCGTATAACTGGCGTTCCAATATGTCCAACCTGCTGTCGGTGGAATTTCTGCAGCTCGTCCGCCGGCATCTGAATCCGGGGGGCGTGCATTTCTATAACACCACCGACTCGACCGAGGCCTTGTTGACTGGTCTCAGTGTTTTTCCGTTCGGGATGCGGCTGATGAATTTCATGGTGGTTAGCGACACGCCTTTGCGGCTCGATGCGGATCGCTGGCGCGCTGTCCTGGCGAGTTACAAGATCGACGACAAACCGCTGTTCGATTTGTCGCAGGAACTTCCACGCCGCCGCCTGGATGAAATGTTGTCCATAACGGCGACCATGGATAGCTCCGCGGAGATGGGGTTCTCCTTGGAGTCCGCCGACCACATCCGCGCCCGCGCAGCAGGCGCCCGCGTGATCACGGACGACAATATGGGCACGGAATGGCCACAATAGCCGCCCAAAGTAACCTGGAGCGACGAATCCAGAGCGCGGACTGAATCCCTCATCTTCACTCCACCATTTCCGTCCATCGTACGGTTCGCCCTTCGCGGCTACTCCTGCATGACCAGTCTGTTTGACTGTGCCAAGGACCGTTCCGCAGCGGAGCTTCTAACGCCACAGATCTATCAAGACCTTTTGCAAGACGAAGCCATACGCAAAACTGATCCAAAGAGATATTAAGACGCAGCGTGGAATTGCATCAAGCGCCCCGCGAAGTGAGGAAGATTGCCGGCAGACTGTTGTTCAACAGGCGTTATCACAACTTTGCGCTTTTTGTTCGCCAGACAGGCGAAAGGAAAGCGCAAACTTGTGCTAACGAGATTTTTCGCCAACTACCCTCCTAAGATTCCGCCAACTCCACGGCTTTCATTGACTTGCCCGTTTCGCAGACGTAAGATTCGCGCCAGTGATAGGACAGACCATCTCGCATTACCGCATCGTTGAGAAGCTCGGCGGCGGCGGCATGGGAGTGGTCTACAAAGCCGAAGACACGCGCCTGCGGCGTTTTGTCGCCCTAAAATTCCTGCCCGAGGACGTTGCCCGCGACCCGCTGGCACTCGCCCGCTTTCGACGCGAAGCTCAAGCTGCATCTGCACTGAACCACCCCAACATCTGCACGATTTATGACATCGGTGAACAGGACGGGAAAGCATTTATCGCCATGGAATATCTCGATGGCGTAATGCTGAAGTACCGCATCGCCGGACGTCCGCTTGAAACCGATCTGCTGCTGGCGCTTTCCATTGATATCGCCGACGCGCTCGATGCGGCGCATGCGGCGGGCATCATTCATCGGGATATCAAACCCGCCAACATCTTTATCAGCAAGCGCGGGCACGCCAAGGTTCTCGACTTCGGGCTGGCCAAGAGGACCGATTCGATCAGCAAGCGGGAATCAGCGTCGGGATCGGACGATCCCACGATCGGCGAGTCCACCTTTCCCGACAAAGATCTCACCACCAGGAACACGGCTTTGGGCACGGTGAGCTATATGTCGCCCGAACAGGTTGCCGGCAAGACTCTGGATGAACGCACCGACCTGTTTTCTTTCGGCGTAACGCTCTATGAGATGGCCAGCGGCCGCCTGCCCTTCGATCGAGACACCGACGGAGCGACGTATGGAGCCATCCTTCACGAACCGGCGGAACCGCCCAGCCATTCGAACCCGCAGCTGCCTGCACAGCTTGAGGCGATCATCATTAAAGCTCTGGAGAAAGATCGTGAGCTGCGCTATCAGCATGCCTCGGAGATGCGCGCCGACCTGCGACGATTGAAGCGCGATACCGAGAGCGGTCGCTTTTCGGTGGCGACCACGGGGCCATCCTCGGGGCCATCTTCGGGCCCGGCGGCGGTAGCAAAAGTTTCCGGGCCCGTGCCTGCGATGCCGCGGGCATCGCGTGGAAAGATTGCATTTACTGTTCTCGTCGCGAGCTTGCTCGTCGCTGGTCTGATCGGAGGCGGAATCTACTATTACCGCTTTCATCAGCAAAGCAAGTTGCTGACCGAGAAAGACACCATCGTTCTCGCCGATTTTTCCAACAGCACTGGCGATGCGGTATTCGACGACACGCTCAAGACTGCGCTCAGCGTTTCCCTGGGGCAATCACCTTTCCTGAATGTGCTCTCCGACAGTCAAGTCGCGAAGACCTTGCAATTGATGACGCACCCAGCGGACGAAAAACTTACGCCCAAGGTGGCCCGCGAGGTTTGTCAGCGGGCGGGCAGCAAAGCCTACATTGCAGGAGCGATTGGCAGCCTGGGCAGCGAATATGTGCTGGCCCTCAAGGCGGTGAATTGCCAGAGCGGAGACATACTGGCGCAGCAGCAGGTCACCGCAGCATCCAAGGAAAAGGTGCTGGACGCGCTGGGCCAAGCGGCATCGAAGCTGCGCCCTGAGTTGGGCGAATCGCTGGCTACGGTGCAGAAGTTTGACGTTTCGCTCGAACAGGCCACCACGTCTTCGCTGGAGGCTCTGAATGCGTACACCATCGGCAGAAAGGTCGCTCACGAGAAAGACACTGGCGCAGCGATTTCCTACCAGCAACGGGCGATTGAACTGGATTCAAATTTTGCCATGGCCTATATGGCATTGGGCGGCGACTACTGGAGCCTTGGCGAAGTAGGGCGGGCCAGCGAATACTACACGACAGCATTTCAGTTGCGGGAGCATGCCAGTGAGCGAGAAAGGCTCGACATTACAGCCGACTATTATTCGAACGTGACCGGAGAGCTGGACAAGGCTGCGGAAACGCGCCAGCAGGAGATCGATAGTTATCCTCGGGACCCCGGAGGATACGGCAATTATGGGACGCTGTTCGCATCACTGGCGCAGTATGAGAAAGCGATTGAGGTAACCAGGCAAGCCTTGCGCCTGGCACCGGGAAGCTTGTATCGATACGCGAATCTTGCTAACTACAACCTTGCCTTGCAGCGTTTCGATGAAGCACGAGAGATGATTAATGAGGCACAGGGACGAAAATCAGATGACGTGAGTCTACACAATGCTCTTTACGCTCTCGCCTTTCTCAGCGGCAATTTCGCAGCGCTGCAGGAACAGCAACAGTGGTACTCAAGCAAGCCGGAGTATGAGAACTTTGGGCTTGCGCTCGCAGCCGATACTGATGCCTACGGGGGGCGTCTTATCCAAGCTCGGGAACTGACCCAGCGGTCCGTAGAGTCGGCCATACGAGCTGACAGTAAGGAAACTGGCGCAGTGTGGCAAGCAAACGCAGCCCTCGAAGAAGCGGCTTACGGCAAGCCTGTGGAGGCCCGGCAGTCGGCAGCAGAGGCTCTGAAGCTGAGTCCCGCAAGCCAGGGCGTGGAGGTCGAAGCCGCATTGGCTTTTGCCATGGCGGGTGATACGACACGAGCTGAGTCCTTGGCGAAAGACCTAGAGAGACAGTTCCCATTAGATACGCAGATTCACTCTCTTTGGCTGCCCGCGATTCAGGCGCAATTAGGGCTCGACAAAAAGAACCCGGATATCGCAATGGATGCGCTGCAACCGGCTTCGCCTATAGAATTTGCACTAATTTCGTTCGGCAGCAACGTCTCCTGTCTTTACCCGAAGTATGTTCGCGGCGAAGCATACCTGGCAGCCGGACAAGGCAGCGCTGCTGCCGCCGAGTTTCGGCAAATTATCGACCACAGCGGGATAGTGTGGAACTGCTGGACGGGAGCGTTGGCGCATCTGGGCCTGGCTCGTGCCAATGCATTGCAATCGAGAGCCTCGCAAGGGGCGGATGCCGATGTCGGACGCGCCCGGGCACTCACTGCTTACAAAGATTTCCTAACGCTATGGAAAGACGCCGATCCTGACCTCCCCATTCTGAAGCAAGCCAAAGCCGAGTACGCGAAGCTGCAATAGCCGATGAGCCTGCCGTTAACCCACACCCACAATGAACTCTCGTAATTTGAAAGTGCCGCGATGGTAGTCAAATCGACCCACTCGCCACTTGCAGAACGATTCAAACGCCACCGAGTCCTGGCCTTGCGAAAGAGAAGGACAAACATGACATTCTTGCAGCACCTTCCGCGTAAGGACCTGCTGGTCTCGAGCCCCTTAGGCGTTGGCTCACCGCTTCATAGGAGTTGATGGTTGCAACAGCACTGCGAGCTTGCTTCCAACTTGATTCGGTTCGACTCGGTATAGCATACGACCGCCCGCGATACCCACCAATTCAATCTTCGCGCCCTCACTTTGTAGCACGGGGAACAGCCAGCCGTCTGACGGCGCGTCCAGCAAGAAGGGACGCCCAGTTCGAAGGAAAGGGTCCGCTGGGCGCAGGTTGAGCGGAAGAAATCGGGCATATCCCTGCAAACACAAATCAACACTGTCGGTCCCGCTGTATTCTCTGGCTGCGTCAGGATCAAGCAGGTAAAACAATCGCGAGGAGAATTCCGCCGGGGTATAGTGCGCGAGCTGAAAAAACAAATTGCCATTATTGATGACTATGGGCAACCCACCCGGTTGTTGCGCGGCCGCTCGGTAGAATGCCTGGACGCGATCCCCTTCGAGCCTGAGCCTCAGGTATTCCCGTCCAACGTGGGATCCCCAGCCCGCGAGCAACAGCGCCGCTATCAGCAGGCCGGCGACCGCGTCGTCGCGCAAGTTTTCATAAGCGAGAAGCGCGACTAGGATGCCAAATCCCATCACCAGAGGCATTACGTATCTCGGCGCAATCTGGTCGGTCACCAATACCGCCTGCAGCACACCGATCACCGGAAGCAGCAGGAATCCGATCGCAGCCGCAATCTCCCGTAAGGGCATCGAGCTTAAACGGCTGACACGACCGGTCAAGATTCCCCGCGCTCGTACGGTGCGCCAGATTGCCAGCGCGCAAAGAATTGCTGCCAAGGGATGCCCTGCCATCGATAACAACTCAGCGTAGCAATCCAGGATCGAGTTCGCCTGAGGGCGGGTAGACATCGCCAGGCCATAAGGGCTAATGCTTGCGCGAAGCAGCGGAAGAAAAACCAGCAGCGGCAGTCCTCCTCCGCAAAAGGCCAGCCAGACTGGCCAGTCCACTTTTCTTCGCGAAATGGAGCGAACCAGTTCGCCCAGCGCCAGCGGAAAGACGAGCATCACTGCCCCGTAGTGGCTGCCGACTGCGCCCGCACAGGCTGCGAACAGACCCAGCAGCGCCCAACTTCGCCGAACATTTTCGGTCGCGGCTTGCCAGCAAACCAGGGCAAGCCCGCAGAAGCCGAGCACAAGTCCGTACGGACGCGCCTCATAGGCGAACGGGTATGCTCCCGTAGTCCAGAACGCCAGCATTCCGACCAGCCCGTACAGCGCATTGGTCCGTCGGCGTATGAAGTGAAAAAGACACAAGCTTGCTGCCAGAAAGCCTATTAGTTCGGGAAAGCGGATGGCGAAATGGCTCGGGCCCAACCACTCTTGCGAGAAGCGCGTGAGCAGGTAGAAACTCGGCGGCATCGGCCCAGTTCTCGATGCCAGCGTCGACCAAATCGCCGCCGCACTGGGCAGAGCCGCAATGTGGTAAGTGCAGAGTTCATCAAACCACATCAATTTCCAGTAGGCGAGCGTAACGCTGGCGCTGAAATACAGCAGCGAGAAGCCGGCAAGAAACCCTATGGGGCTTCGCTCCAGAACCCGGCAGAAACTCCGTGCACTTTTTTCCAAGCGGGAAACAAATCTGGAAAAACCATGATCCCTTTCACGGATTGTCTCCCTTTGCTCAACGGTCCGAATTTCCCTGCTCATCAGGTTCATTCGGAATCTCCTTTTTGACTTCAAAAACGCTGAGGATCATACACCCATCTCGCCGTTCAAGATACTGTGAAATGATTGTCATCTGAAGTGCAACGAATGTATGTGATCCGCACCAGAACCGCCGAAATTGTGCCATTTGCGGCCCATTTTTGCGACACTTCTCCTTCCTCCAACCGG
>Ga0182015_10007129_pt1 | contig 10986 bp, 13 predicted proteins | sample 712P3MmetaG_FD_120478 | JGI IMG/M metagenome (GOLD analysis project Ga0182015, IMG submission 120478) | Permafrost microbial communities from Stordalen Mire, Sweden - 712P3M metaG | ecosystem: Environmental > Terrestrial > Soil > Wetlands > Permafrost | place: Sweden: Stordalen | collected...
CAGTGATCGCGCGTTTCAGAGATCTTGCACGACTTCCGAGAGGAACCACGTGCGGCGCTCGGTTTGATCAATCCATACCTCGATCAGACTGGCGGTCGCCACGTCATTGTATTTCTCGCAAACTTCATGAGTAGACCGGAAGTAGCATGTGAGTGCCTGATTATCGACGTTGAGCTCTGCCAGCATTTCCTTCGGGGCAACGCTTTCGTCATCGTTGTCCGTCAAGCGCTGGTGGCGGGAGATGTCGCCTATTGACCGCAACGTAGCTCCCCCAATTTTGCGCGCACGTTCGGCGATATCGTCAGTCATGGCAAAGATTTGGTCTGCCTGCTCGTCAAGCAGAAGGTGGTAATCGCGGAAGTGCCGTCCAGTCATGTGCCAATGGAAATTCTTGGTTTTCAAGTACAGTGTGAATGCGTCGGCGAGCAGTCGACGCAACTCAGCCGTGATCTCGGCGACGCCTCCACGATTGAGATCCGTTGGTGTTTCGTTAACTACTTGCCGTTTTTCGTTCGCTTGAGTTGTAGCTTCCTGCAGCATTTTTCCTTCTCCTCTATTTCTAGTAGTTCTAGGGCTTAGCGCATCTCTACTATCCGCCGGCGATAGCGGATCAAAACCTTGTCGGCGCCCGTGTCACTGATACACGAGATCGATTTCAAACCATCGTCAGCCACCAGAAGTGATTCGTCCTCAGCTTCGGTCGCCTCAACAAGAGCAAGTCCGTTGCCAATCCGCTAGAGCACGTCTTTCAAGCCAATGCTCGTCTCTGTTCGGACCTGGATCTACTGTCGATTCAGCGGACACGGGGCACATCCATGGGGTGCCAGCCCGCTAGAGTCTCCCTTCAATGCTGTGGTTGGAACACCCGACACTCAGAAGGAGGCGATTGAAACCCGAGGGTAGTCGACATGCGGACATTGCGTCAGCTGCCTGACACCTATCTGAGTTTTCCAAAGGCGATCCCCGACCCCTCGCCAACTTATCTCGCTGAAAATATGAACTGGTTTACTTTGCGGGCTGTTGGAAATTGGCGTGCATTCAATTTGTGCATGCGACTAGGAGGCGGGTAATGATAAAACGAACTCTTTGCGTTCTGATGTTGATTGGGTTCAGTGGTGTGGTCGGGTATTCGCAAGAAACAGCGAGCGAATACGTCTCTCCTTCGGATGCGGTGCCGACGGGTAAAGCTCCCAAGATGCAGGTTCAATTGCTGAACCCAGGAGAACCTACGAAGCAATATGCGGTCATCTTCTACCAGGGAGACGAGGCCTTTTCCGGACTCCTCGAGTTTGCGGAGAAATATCAAGTCACGAGCGCTCATTTCACCGCTATTGGAGCGCTGGAGGGAGCAACGCTAGGGTGGTTCGATCCCAAACGCAAGACGTACAAGAAGATTCCGATCGTCGGTCAACACGAAGTGATTGGCATGAGCGGCGATATCGCGCTCTACCAAGGGAAGCCGGTGGTCCATACCCACATGTTAGTGGGGAGCTCGGATGGAACAGTACACGGCGGCCATGTTCTTGATGCCTATGTATCCCCGACGCTGGAAGTGATGGTGACGGTCGATCCAGTAACGATGCAAAAGCGGTTTGATCCGGCAACCGACCTGACGTTGATTGATCCGGCCTTGAAGTAGAGCTCGTAATTTGTGCATTGTTCTTTGCGGCTCTGAGAGATCTTAGGAAGAGGTAACAACGTGCGGTGGAAGCAAATCGAGGATCGACCGAAAGTCTTTGCCCTAATATTCGAGACTGGCGACGAGATCGCAGGCGAGCTGCAACGGTTCTCGAAGAGCCAAGAATTGGCGGGAAGTAGCTTTAAGGCCATCGGCGCGCTTTCTTACGCGAAGCTGGGTTGGTTCAACTGGGAAACAAAAAAGTACGATCTAGCCTGCGTTCTCGACGAGCAACTGGAGCTACTCTCGCTCATTGGCGACATCGCTCTCAGGGATGGAGAGCCACAGGTGCACGCGCACGTGGTAGTGGGCCGCTCCGACGGTACCGCCCACGGTGGCCACCTGCTTGAGGCTCGGGTGCGTCCGACCTGCGAATTGGTTCTGATCGAGAGTCCAACTCATCTTCAGAAGAAGTTCGATCCTGAATCAGGAATAGCGTTGATCCAAGTCTAAATGGAGGAGGTTGAACACCCATGGCAAAAGTACATGTGATTGCGAGATTTGTAGCAGGTGAAGGGAAAGAGAGCCAACTCAGAGCACTACTTCAGGGTATGTTGGCCCCTACTCGTGCCGAATCGGGGTGCGAATTGTATGAACTCTACGAATCGGACTCCAAAGAACGCTTCTATCTGTACGAAAGATGGGAAAGTCAGGCGGCGCTCGACCGACACATGGCGACGCCGCACTTTGAGCGCCTGAACAAAACCGGCGCGGGACTGGTAGAGGAACCGTTCGAGGTCAACATCGTAAGAGAGATTCTGCTCGGGGCTGCGGCAGCTTGATTTTGGGAGTCACACTTAGGAGGACGATATCATGAAGGTCGGATTTATCGGTCTAGGAAGTATGGGAGCGGGAATGTCTCGCAACCTGATTAAAGCGGGCAACGATCTGGTCGTTTACAACCGCACGCGAAGCCTCGCCCAGGAAATGCAAAGCCTCGGAGCAAAAGTCGCCGAGACCGCCTCGGAGGCAGCTGCCGGAGTGGAAGTGCTCATCACAATGCTGGCCGACGATCGCGCTGTGCAAGATGTGATCTTCGAACCCGGAGCTGCCCTCAAATCGCTACCGGAGGGAGCTGTTCATATTTCGATGAGTACCATCAGTGTGGATCTGTCTCGCAGACTGGCCAAATCGCACGCGGATAAACATCAGAACTATATTGCGGCTCCTGTTTTTGGCAGACCGGATGCCGCGGCTACGGGTAAGCTGTTCATCGTGTCGGCAGGACCAAGTGAATCGATAGAGAAATGCCGCAGCCTTTTTGCCGCGATGGGGCAAAAAACTTTCATGGTCAGTGAAGATGCGCCCGCAGCCAACTTGATCAAACTCAGCGGAAACTTCCTGACCACCACCGTGATTGAGAGTCTGGCCGAGGGTTTTGCACTGATGCGGAAGGCCGGCGTCGATCCACAAAAGTTTTTGGAAGTGCTCACGGAGTCCATGTTTTCGGCTCCGGTTTACAAAACCTATGGGGGGATCATCGCTTCAGAAAAGTTCGAGCCGGCAGGTTTCAAATTGCCGCTTGGATTTAAGGACAACCGGTTGCTTTTGGCGGCGGCTGAAGAAGAGTCGGTTCCAATGCCGATGGCGAGCCTTATGCATGATCGGTTCGTAGCCGCCCTGGCACAGGGATTGGAAAACGCGGACTGGTCAGCAATCGCCCGTGTCACGTTCAAGAATGCCGGATTGTGAGATTGGCAAACTCGGCGATGCATCGAAGGTTACAGGCGACTCAGATATTGCTACGAAGAAGAGTCGGATAGCCGAGTTGGTCCTCAGTCCAATTCATCTAAATAGGACTCTGCCTCAGGAGAACATCTGGTCATCGACAAGGGCTCTCTCATCTACAACGAGATTGACACCAAGAAACTGGAAAGAGCCCTCCGGACTTTGCTGTGACTCTTGCAGAAGATAAAAACGGTTTCTCCATGGTGGCTCGGGTGGCGTGATCCTGGACTTCACGAATCCTGTTATCAAAGGTATGTCACTGTTTCTGTCATTTGTTGAAGCATAAAGACAAAGGAATGATGGCAAAGAGTCTGTTCGATAAGACTGCCACCGTGCGATTAAACCGGAGGCCATCTTTGGGAGTTTGTTCGCCGGTATATGAGGGAAGGAGTATACTCTCGTGAATCTGGGGGGCACGTCTATGACGTCAACCGGTGAAATCCGAAGATCAGGAATCGACGTAGTGGGAGACCGGCCTTGGGGAACGCATTTTTGCAATTTTTATGAGAGCAAGAAAGACTTGCTCGACATGCTGTTGTCGTATTTCAAAGCCGGACTGGAAGATAACGAGTTCTGTGTGTGGGTTCTCTCCGAACCTCTTTCCGAGCAGGAAGCCTGGGATGGATTGCGCGAGGCGGTGCCTGAGTTTGATCACTATCGGTCGAAGCGAAGCATTGAAATATTCGATGGCAGGGATTGGTACCTGAAAGGTGGAACGTTCGATTCAAACCGAGTCATGACTTCGTGGAATGAGAAACTTGATCGAGCGTTAGACCGGGGATATGCGGGACTTCGGGGCACCGGAAACACGGCTTGGTTGCAGAAGAAGGACTGGAATGCCTTTTCGGAGTACGAGCAGGTGGTCAATGACAGCGTAGGCGGACGGCTAATGGTTTTGCTGTGTACCTATTCTCTGAATTCGTGCGGAGCAAATGAGCTCTTGGATGTGGTGGGCACCCACCAGTTTGCTACGGCGAGGCGACGCGGCGCCTGGGAACTGATTGAGACTCCGGAACTGAGACAGGCCAAGGAAGAAATCAAGAAAATGAATGACGAACTCGAATCGCGTGTGCTTCAGCGCACTGCAGAGCTTGAGGCCGCCAATCGACAACTAAGCCTGGCGCAAGCGGAACTAGCGCATATAAATCGAGTGACCACAATGGGTGAGCTGGCGGCCTCAATCGCGCACGAAATCAAGCAGCCGATCTCCGCAGCAAGTGTAAGCGCCGGAACCTGCTTGAGGTGCCTTAAACGCGATGTCCCTGATTTGGTGCAGGCAAGCGAAGCCGCAACGAGAGTCGTTCAGGCGGTAACGCGCGCGGGCGACGTCATTGGCAGAATCAGCTCGTTCTTCAAAAAGGGTGCTCTCCAACGGGAGTTGCTGGACGTAAATGAACTCGTCAGAGAAATGATTGTCTTATTGCGTAACGAGGCGATCCGGTACTCAATTTCGATTCGCACTGAGCTTGCTGAGAATGTGCCTATGGTTTTGGCAGACCGTGTGCAACTACAGCAGGTTTTCATGAATCTGATGCTGAACGGTTTCGATGCAATCAAGGAATCGAACCGTGGCGATGAGCTGACGATCAGGTCGGAAGTTAGCGATGGTCAAGTGCTCATCTCCGTTCGAGATACCGGCCCGGGATTGCCGCCGGACCAGGCCGAACGCGTCTTTGACCCATTCTTTACAACCAAGGGAAACGGGACTGGCATGGGCCTGCCGATCAGCCGCTCAATCGTTGAGTCGCACGGCGGCCGATTGTGGGCTACCGGTGTCTCCGGGATGGGTGCAACTTTTCAGTTCACTTTACCGACGCCTCTCGTCGCAGCAGCGTAGGTCTGCGTAACGCTCCTTTCTTGGTGTTGCCTGCTTGGGATCGTTCGAAGTTGCGCTTGTGAAATTGATACCCGTCCCCGAGGGCCGCGCGACGATGGGAGCGAGTTCAGGCGGGGGACGGTGCGGTGCTCTTGCTGAATAGACCCAAGGCAATCATAGCGATACAGGGAGGGAGCAGAGCCCAGGTCCTGAAATGAGCAGCCACCACTCCGGACAGCGCTGCGCCTACCAGAAATCCGAGCCATACGCTTGCGTCAATTCGAGCGCGGGCGAGATAGGAATCCCGTGAGCCTTGTCCTTCCCTTAGAGGTTTCCGCCCAGCGGCCGCAGCGAGATTGCCGCCTATCCTGTTCAGCGTGCCAGTCACGAACGTAAGACTCACTGATTCCGCGCCAACCTTCGACAGCGCTGGATTCATCATGCCCATTGCCACGCTGAGCACCGCGATTTCGACAAGGGCACTCCACAGCCCGTGCCGTTCAAAACCAGCTACAGCCGCAATCAGGCCTGCAATCACAGCGAAGATCAGGCGATGGGAATAACGCAATCTGGATTGACTAAGGAGGTTTCCCAGGAAACTACCTGTGACGAAGGACAGGACGGCTATTCCCGCAGGCAACGCGGCTTGGAAATTGCCCTGGCCGCTTTTTAGTCCGGCGAAAGTCGTGTTTCCGCTCATGAACGAAACATAGGTTCCGAGGACAAGAAGTCCATGGCCGTCCACATAGCCGGCGACGAGGGCAAGGAAAACGGCTAATGCCCACTTTACCCGTGTATCGTTTGAGAGCAGCTTCATTGCAGCACCGAGACACTGCGACCCGTCCATTCCCGGACAGGGAACGACAGCCGCTTGGACATTCGTTTATCAGTTGTCGCGTCGAAGATTCGGGCAGCTCCCGACCTGCGCCCCAAGATCTGAAGCATCTGCGATGCCAGACTCACTAAGCGCTCGATCTCTTGTGAACGCGAGCGCTGTTAGGGACTTAGCGTCGCCGACCCGTGAGGCCGAGGGTCCTGCCCGTCTCTATGCAATTGAAGTGGACACAACTGTCAATGTGCCGACAGAGGGTTGCGAAGCAAGAATGGGTAGCACTGCACCCGGTCTATGCTGGATGTTTAGTCGCAGGTTCATGGGAAGACACACAGCGAATAGCATTTACAAAGATTTACCGACAATTACATCGAGAGACGAGCATGGTTGCACCTCAAATCGATAGATCAGCATCTATTGAATAGATATTCACTATTTTGAGTTAGCGGTTTCATCTCATAACGGTGGGAACTGCAGCTTAACTGTCAAAGGAGAACTCCCTCAAATGAAACAAATCAAGTACGCAGCGCTTTTATCGGTGCTCGCCCTATTGTCTTCGGTATTCGCTTTGGCGCGGGACAAGAATCAGCATTCGGTAGAGATTCCGAGTGCCGTACAAGTCGGTGGCGAACACTTGCAACCTGGCAATTACAAGGTCGAGTGGCAAGGAGCCGGTCCCGAGATCAAGGTGAATTTCGTGCGCGATGGAAAGACTGTTGCCACGGTACCTGGAACACTGAAGACAAATGACGCCAAGGTGACTCAGGACGAGATTCTCACTGACACAACCAGCGCTAACGTCCAAACGCTTACAGAGATCGACTTCGGCCGTAACAAGGAAGCGTTAGTCTTTGAGCAGAGTGGCATGTAGTTTCTTCACTCGACTCTGGACGCTTGCCGCGTTTTTTAAGCGAACGCCCTACTCTGATCGATGGGTAGGGCGTTTTTTCTTGCGAATTTGTCCTGCAGGGCAGTCTCAAGCTGTTCTTTGCTGGGATTCCGTCAGACTGAGGCGCGACAGTGCCGCCTTGATCGCATCAGCGCTGCGCTGCAAACCTTGTTGCTCCGAGGCGGACATTTCGGGCTCGAGCACGCGACGCACACCTTCCCGGCCAACGACACTGGGCAATGAAAGCGTCACTCCGAAAGTTGGGTTGTAATAGCCGATGGGAATTACTGCCCCCTCATCGCGCAGGATCATCTCGGTGAGTCGCGCGGAGACCATCCCAATGCCGTACTGACTGGCACCGATACCTTCAATGACCGTGATGTTGGCGTACCGAACCTCGCGCTCGATTTCCTCACGCGCCGTTTGGTTCTCCCCAAAGAGGTCCAATACCTTCCTGTCACCCACTCGCGCCGATGACCACAGGAAAACCTCCGAAGCACCATGCTCGCCTAAGACCAGTGCCTCCACATCTGACGCACTGACGTTAAGACGCTTCCCTACGTGAAACCGGAACCGTAACGTGTCGAGAGATGTGCCGGTGCTCAGCACGCGCTGGTGCCCCAACATACGCACTACGTCGGCTAGCGCGTCCGGTGGATCGGTTACGACCAGAATCAGTGCGTCCGGAGCGGACTGGTGGATCTGCGGGACGATGTCTTGAAAGACGGCAGCATTCGCATCGAGTAAGCGGAGCCTTCCGACGGGATCGCTGCGATCGGTTGCGCCTCCAGCTTTCTCGTTAACTCCGGCAGTGATCATCACCACCGACGAGCCGGCGAGATCGGAATAGTCGCCGTCTCGCAGTGTGATCGGCGGCGACAGGACTGCACCGTATTGGACGTCCGTCACGACCCCCTTGGCCCGCTTGCGGTCCCGGTTAACCAGCACGATCTCGCGCGCACTTCCGCGCATAACCATCGCCAAGAAGCACGCCGAGCCAACCTGGCCAGCTCCAACTATTCCGACTTTCATCTCTGTCCTCCTCCTTGATTGCGTTCAACTATGACCTCAACGAGAGTGCAATCGTGGCACCAAACTCAGGTTATTGGAAATGGGGGTGCAACCAGCGACACAGCTTTACGAAAAACAAAAAACCGTCAGCTGGCGGTGTCCCAGTGTCAACGGTTCGACGGTTCTTGGCCCATCTTTCGACACGATCGGCTCAGCGTTTACCTTGTCCAGGCGAAGTTGAATGAGTGTGGAGGCACACCGGCAGCCGCATCGCTGCCCAATTAACGTAGAGACGCTAGGTGCTGCATCGCAGCCGGATCTACAGGGACAACTCCGGGGACGACCCAGGCCTCCAGCAGCACGATCACGACGACCAAACCCAGTAGGGTGAGCGAATACTTGATCGTTTTGCGAAAGATATCGGTTTCCCTGCCAATCAGCCCGGTTGCCGCGCAGGCAATAGCGATCGATTGCGGCGAGATCAGTTTGCCGGCGACACCGCCGAACAGGTTAGCCGAGGTCGTGAGCACAGGGTTTATGCCCGTCTGGGTGGCGGTGACTTGTTGCAGCTTGCCAAACAAGGCGGAGGAAGAGGTGATTGAGCCGGTCAAGAACACCCCTAACCAGCCGATTGCTGGCGAGAAAGCTGGAAACAATTTGCCTGCGTAAGAGGCGCACGCCAAGCCCAGCGTGTAAGACATCCCGGAATAATTGGCTAAGTAACCGATGCCCACGACGGCCGCCAGGGTAACCAGCGCAAACACTAATTGGCTGCAGGTTGCTCTGAAGACCCTCAGACCACGAGATGGGCTGATTCGTAAGATCGCCATCGTGGCGAGCGCACAAATCAACATAGCGGTCCCGGGAGCAGTCAGGAAGTTCCACCGGTAGCTGGCCGGATACATTGTCGGTACGTCCACGATTGGAGCGGTGCGGTAGACGATGCCGTCCAGACCCGGCCAATGCGGGATGTTCAAGACAAAGTGAAGCTTGTTTTCGACAAACCGAGCGAAAACTGGTGCTCCCCAAAAACTCATAATCGACATGAGCAGTAAGTAGGGAGACCATGCCTTGAAGACCTGCTGACGTGTGTAGAGCGTCTTCGCATCGCCGGTGTTGCTGGGATCGAATGCAAAGTGCCAAATCTGTTTTGGCTTCCAGAATTTCAGGAAAACAATGAGGCATACCATCGACACGAACGAGGAAATAATGGCCGGCAGTTCCACTCCCAAGTAACGGGATACTACAAAGCAGGCCACCGCATAACTTAAGCCTGCCACCAAGGCTGCCGGCCAAACCTCAATCGTACGTTTGAAGCCAGAGATCGCTATTAATACGAGAAATGGTATGACAAGCGCGAGAATCGCCACGTCAGAGCCGATTGCCTTCGTGATTACCGTACCGTTAATGTTCGTAACTGAAATCATCATGCTGGTGGGCACGCCTACCGGGCCGAACGGTGTAGGAGGCGTGTTGGCCACCAGGCATACAACCGCCGCCGTCAGAGGCCTGAATCCCAGACCAATCAGCATAGCCGCCGCAACCGCGACTGGAGCTCCTTCCCCGGATACGCCTTCGAGGAAAGCAGAGAAGCAAAAGGCGATGAGGAGCGCCTGCAGGCGACGGTCTCCTGAAAGGGAGGAGATCGAGCTCTCGATAATTCCGGACTGCCCCCCTTCCACGGTCAGATTGTAGAAAAAGACGGCAGTAAGGATGATCCAACCAATCGGCCAGAGTCCGCTCACCATTCCTAGCACGGCCGCGGATGCCGCAGCCCGGGCCGGCATTCCGTAAGCGGTAATGGCCACCAGAAGCATCAGAAGCAAGGTTAAGCTTGCGGCGAGGTAGCCCTTCATGCGTTTGTAGGCCAGCGCCCAGAACAGAAAGAAGATGGGAAGAGCGGCAACCGCAGCCGTGAGACTCAGGCTATGGTCGACAGCTGAATAGTTATGAAGCCAGGGCATTGGTAAGTGCACAGCTTTCTGTCGGTCCACACTCTTGCGGTATGGACGGCCTGCGATTTCAATCCCGCGTGTCGTGGTGCACATTCCGTGCCAAAGATCGCTGAAGAAAAAACCGCGTGTATCAAGCATTTCGATTCGCTGAGGTCACCATTCGCCGAGGAATAGTCGGCGAATGGACAGAATCCATGGACAGTTGACACTCCTCACCAATCGGCAGCCCCACTGCTCTTCCCTAGATTCAATCACTTGCGAGACACCGCTCTCTGTTCAGCTTTGGCATACGCGGTGCATGTCTTGAGGCGTGTTGGAGTCCGACGATTAGCAAAGGAGGAACCGAGATGAACAGCAACTACATGTTTCTTTGTGGAGTGATGTGGTGCAAGTTTGGACAGCAAGAGGCAGGTAAGGAGTTGCTAAGGGCCGCGAAGTCTGGGGATCCGGACATGAGCGCACTAGCCTGGGCGATGCTGGCAAAAGGTGCGCGTCGCTTGAAGGATGTCGAAAGACGGGCGCAAACCAGTTCTCGCTCGATCCTCGAAGCACGACTATGTGCATGAGGGTCATCTGCCATCTGTATTTTCGTTTGCAGAGGAAGGAGCAGGAGAGATGAGGTATAGGAAGCTGGGAAATACCGGACTCATCGTCAGCAGCGTGGCACTTGGCACGATGCAGTTCGGCGGCAAGATGAAGATGGGCAACCTCGGTCAGGAAGACACCACTCGCATGGTGAAGCTAGCCTTGGACAGGGGAATCAACTTCATTGATACGGCGGACGTGTACAGCCTGGGGGAGAGCGAAACTTTGGTGGGGAATGCATTGAAGGGCGTGAGGAACGAGATTGTCCTCGCTACCAAAGTCCGGCTTCCGATGAGCGAGAACTTTAACCGGAGTGGCGCGACTCGCGTGAACATCATGCGCGAAGTGGAGGGCAGTCTCCGGCGGCTGCAGACCGATTACATCGATCTATACCAGGTGCATGGATGGGACAGCAACACGCCGCTTGAAGAGACGCTGCGGACGCTCGACGATCTTGTGCGCCAGGGGAAGGTTCGCTATATCGGGCTGTCC
>Ga0182015_10007130_pt1 | contig 10985 bp, 7 predicted proteins | sample 712P3MmetaG_FD_120478 | JGI IMG/M metagenome (GOLD analysis project Ga0182015, IMG submission 120478) | Permafrost microbial communities from Stordalen Mire, Sweden - 712P3M metaG | ecosystem: Environmental > Terrestrial > Soil > Wetlands > Permafrost | place: Sweden: Stordalen | collected...
AATTGAAGGTATAGCCTTGCGCTTGGACTTCAATCCCTCCCTCCAGACGGATTCAAAGGTATGCCGAAACGTTCCCCCAGGGTTCACTTCCGAGGATCTTTTTGTTATTAGACTGATTTATCAAGCCTGGGTCTGTAAGATCCCAAATCGCCCACTGAATTTCCCCCACGGCGATCGGGTTCTTGAGATTGTTCATTATCAAATGGGCGAGATACTGGACAGCCAGGTACTCCTGCTTCCGTTTAAGATGTATTGCGTCCCGGTTACCGTCCACGCCGACACCTATGGTTACGCCAGTCCACAAGGCTTGACTCAAGCCGCCGGAGATTGATGAAGTCTTAGCTATCCAAGATTGGTCGCTGTATACTACGCTCAAGGCATCATCGCAAATCACCGCTTCGGACTGACCATTCACAGTTATGTTGTAAGGACCGACGTAAACACCACCCATTGCAGAGCTATGCCCACCATTCCACGTGCCAGGGTTAACAAGTACCACTGTTACATCACCGGCAGACGCCATTCCAACAAAGACCAGAAACAGAAACAGCAAAACTGCCGGGCCCCGAAGGTTACGCACTGCGCTTACCCCATTGTCGAGTCATGATTTTAGAAGCAACAGCAATTTGGAACCAGAATTACCAATCGGGGGAAGGCAACGACCTTATATTCGTTACTTCATGACGGAGCATTGCACGTCGGTCGCCAATTAAACGCGTTGATGCATAAAGGCGGATGATGCGCAGTTCTAAAAGTCTAGGGTAAACGATTCGGATTTAAGTGCAATGAATTGCGATGCTTGGCGACTTAGCCGAAAGGTGAAAAAGCAGTAAGCTCTATGACGGCAAGATGGATTTGATTTGTAGCAGTATCATTGTGATGCTTGAACAAAAAAGGCCCACGATTTTGCCGAAATCCTTGAGTCCCACGTTTGCCGTTAAGGGCTCTTAGTCTATCGCTGTTCTGCTGCGCTGTATTCCGACACATATCCTTTGCGAACTATTTAGGAAGTGCTGGGCTTGCTTCAATGGCTGCCACCATTGGCGAGCGCGCGAGCTGGCCTGTATTCGCGGCAATATCGTCGATCACGTTCCTTACATTCCGCTGTTATAAACTTTATTTCGGTTTGACTAACATCGCCCAATCCGCGGCGGCAGGCGGTGGTCTTCTTCCAAGCATGAGGCAAACGTCAGTGGCTGCGGGAAGATGATAACTCTGATAACCCTGATAGCTGTGGAATACGTTTCCGGCACAGTGGGCCGCGTGTCGCAAGCCGATGTCTGGGTTAGGATCGGAGCATACGGTCGTACGCTGACCTTGCGGTTTTTTTCTCCGACCAGTTAGGGTTCTGCGTGCCTGACGCGCCTGCTCCATCAGTTACTCGTGCGTCGTGTTGCCACTGGTAAGCGAGATGAACCGAGGATTTTATGCGTAACTCGTGGATAAGCTTCACAAATTCAACGCCCGTTAATCAACACTCGCCGCATATGTAACCAGCCGGTGGACCTTACACTCGGCTGTCGATGAGCAAGCGAGAGCCGTCCACAAGTCGTGTTATGTGAACAAATTTTGGCCCGATTGGTCCGCAAAACGAACGTCCCCGACCAAACGCCCCCGACGAACACTTCTGAATAAAAAACGTCCGGAAATCGCGCTATTGACCTCGAGTTCGTTTATCAGTCCTATACAATATTCCCGCAGTCTAAATGGAGGGGGAACAATGGGAAACCTAATTAACGCACTTCAGCAACTTCGTGCTGAACGCGAGCAAGCGCCAGATCCTGCACGAACACAACTCCGGCCAGCGCAACCACTATGAGCGCCGGCAACCAGTCGTGGGAGCTTCCGAACATCGCGTCAATGGCTAAACTGAATATATGGAACATTGGTACGCCGTGCACACTCGCGCTCGCCACGAACGAGTAGTCGCGCAGCGGTTGCGCGAACAAGGCATCAATACCTTCCTGCCATTAGTCACTGAAGTGCATCGCTGGAGCGATCGGCGGAAATCCGTAGAAGTGCCGCTTTTCGACTGCTACGTTTTTGTGAAATTAGCCTCGACCGGGGAGCATCGATTGCAAGTACTGAAAATCGATGGTGTGTTCAGATTCGTGGGAGCTTCCGGCTTGGGTACGCCAATCGCCGAAGCACAAATCGACGCGATTCGCACTCTGATAGGGCAGCAGATTCCCTGGAGTACTCATCCATTTCTTCAGATCGGACAAAGGGTAAGAGTCCGCGGGGGCGCACTGGATGGTGTCGAAGGCATTCTCGTTTCGCGAAATAACGACAACACCTTGGTAGTATCCGTCGATGCAATTCAAAGATCTTTAGCAGTTCGTATTCAGGGGTATGACGTCGAACCTGTTTAAGAGGGAGCCAGATGTGGCCCAAAACGTGCCCAACATTATGTTGGGTGGTTGTTGCCCTGTCAAGCTACAAATAGTTGCAGTCGTAAAGCGGGGGTTGCGTGCGATCCAAGGGATTGTTGGCGTAAAATCGGGATTGCGCTCATTGACCTTTTAAGTCACCTGGAAGCGTGAATGCCCGATTTGAGCATGGCGGGAGGATACTGCTTGCATCCCTTTTGGAAACACCGCCAATGTATTCGAGGCTGCACCACAAAGTCCATAAGCAGTTACCTCGCCAACCAGTTACTGCGCTTTCGCGCCGGGGATCGCGCGTCCGCCTCCGAAATGACCTCCATCGCGAAGCAACTCGACAGAGAGCAAATCCACGCCGCCGCGGCTTTTTTGGCATCACAATAAACCGCGTGGGCATTGACTTTGAGGGAGGATATCTATGCAGCGCAGCAATATCATTCTTGCGTCGGCACTTGACTTATGGAAAGTGAGTCCCCTTAGACCACCACCGCGTTTTAACTTTGGCTGCGGACTCGACCCGTCAACCCTGTGCTTCCTCTGACGTTTCCTGTCAACCGTGTGTTTCCTCTAACGCTTACGCTTCTCTGCCCTCACGCATCCTAATCCTCGACGAAATCGTCGAAGATCCTATCCAACGCGAATAGATGCGTATCCTTGATGAGCAGAGGAGCACCAACTCACCAACTGCTCCGTTTGTTGGGTTCACGATCTTTGCCACAACTCACCTCTGAAGCTCTGTTCCAGTTATCTGAAGGTAGTACCACGGTCGGGTACTCTCAAACGAGAAACAGATTATTGGCGAACAACAAGGAGGAAGGCGGTGTCGGCTTCGTAGAGGGTACGAATGGCGGCATCGTTGATCTGGATGCGGATTGCAGCGGCCTGCCCTGCGGCAATCCTGACGGCAGCAAGCATCTGTGCCAGGGAAGAATCAAGAACCTTCCCACGTTCGGACAAAGCTCCACTATTACCGAAAGCTTCAGGTGCGCGACAAAACTGAGGAAGGGGAAGCTCTATTGGGTCTATGTCCAGAGCGATGCCAATTCCTGGCTGGACTGGAACATATCCACCTCAGCGCTCGGTGGTTCCGTTGAAGGCACTAACGATGTATGGGGAACCCCGTCCAGCGGCGCGCCCGTCGGTGCATTGCAAATTCCGTAAGACTGATCTCGGCTTTGTTGATCGCTTACTCACCTGGTAGTCGGGGCGTGAGCGGTGAATCGAAGATATGAAACCAGCCCGCCGGAGCGCAGCTCCAAACTGCTCTCCGGCGGTTCTTGCCTCCAGCTGCCGGCCCTCCCTTATCTTGGAGCGGAGCATGGCCACGCCAATCCTACAATCTTCGAAATCCGCTCCCGAACGGGATTCTGCTTGACATGAGAATTGACAACTGTAGAATTGGCCCGTAATCCCTCTAGTCCTTTCGGGCTGCTGCAAGTCGGAAGGCGGTTGTGTCCAGTTGCGGAAGGTCGGCAATACCCAGTTTTTCAACCTCGGGTAACAAAGGGCAGCACAAGAGAGTACACAAAAATCAAGAATGATGAACGCTGCGGGGCCAGCGAAATGACTGTCGCGGCAGCGCGGAAAAAATGCAAAGGCTGGGCTTCCGTGTCCTGATTCAACTGAGCCCAACCCAATTCGAAAAAACGGAGGGGACAAAAGTGAAGAAGATAGGGCTGGCAAGAACATTACTCGGTTTGGCCGTGCTGACGCTCATCGGCGTAACCGCCCTGGCCGAAGATAACAGCAAGTCGACAATCACCATCAACGGTGGACGACAGACGGTTTACATGAAAGCGCCCTCTCACGTGGACGCGAAGAAGCCGTGCACTCCGGCTACGTTCTATGACAACATTTGCAATGGCAACATCAACATAGGTTCCGGCTGGACGATATCCGATGGCAGCCCGATCAACACGGAGTACACCCCGGGCAACCAAATCATCTCTCTCGCGGGCGGCACCACCACGAAGATTAGCGTTGCTGTCGGCTTCGTAGAGGGTGGGAATGGCGGCATCATTGATCTGGATGCGGATTGCAGCGGCGTGCCCTGCGGCGGTACTAACGGCGGCAAGCATCTGTGCCAAGGCAGGATCAAGAACCTGTACACCTTCGGTGACACCGTAGTGCCGGAAACCTTCAAGTGCGTGGCGACGCTGACGAAGGGCAACCCCTACTGGGTCTATGTCCGCACTGGTGGCTCCGGGCGAGCCAATGCCTGGCTGGCGTGGAACCTCTCCGAAGTAGCTACCGGTGGTTTCATTGAGGGCACTAACGATGTATGGGGAACCCCGTCCAGCGGCCAGTCCGTCGGCGGACTGGCGATTTACTGAGACTGAATCTGTGCTTGACTACTTCGCTCACGGACCTGACGTTCGGGTGTGAGCGCTGAATCGAAGACATGAAACTAGCCCGCCGGAGCGCAGTTCAATCCAAACTGCTCTCCGGCGTTTTTTGTCTTGGGCGATGACTGGGTCGCAACAACGGTTACTTCTTGTTGCCGACTATCCAGAAGTGATTGCCTGTGGTCCGGCGATTGTATAGGTTCCGATATCCCGCTTGAGAGCGTTGTGGCGCCTCTCCTACGCCTTCACCAGAATTACAGTCGCGTCATCGTGCAAACCAGCCCCATCGGCAAACACGCGTACATCGGTTTGGATCTCCTGTCAAAGCGTGAGATGCAGGTCGTTAGCAGTCTTGCCGAGGGCCTCAGCAACCGCGAAATCGCCGAGCGTCTCGGATTAAGTCAGCACACCATCAAGAATTACCTGTTCCGAGTGTTCGACAAGCTAGGAGTCTCCAGCCGCGTGGAGTTGTTATTTATGACCCTAAGCCAGGCGACTCCCGCACAATCCCTACTGCCTACTCTACTCGGCAATCCAGCGAACGGCGGGCAGCACGACGAAGCCACGCTTGCCATCTGTCAAAAAGCAGCCGAACAGGGTTTGCCCACCGCACAGCTCGCACTGGCACAACTGTACTCCGCCCGGCGAGCCACACCGAAAGACTTGGTCTTCGCCTATATGTGGTTCTTGATCGCCAGCGAACAAATCACGCGCGCCAAAAACCACGTCAACAAGAGCATGACCATGCAGCAACTGCTCGAGGCGGAACAAAGAGCAGCCGAGTGGATGAGAAACACGAGAAAAATTCCGCCAACATCGATCGAAGATTCTGACGAGCCACAACCCAGGTGGGAAACAGGCGCATCGACCGCTTAGTACCTTCACTCAGCGGCAACGCGAAAAGTGGGCACCGCATCCGGAGTACGGAAGCATGGGGTAACCCCGGGCGGTGATTGCGGCTGCAACTCAACCCTTCCGGTTGTTGGCGTGAAGGCCGCCAGCAGTTCCATTGCGATCTCCCGGCACAACTGAGTCGGGCGCCTCGGCTTTGGTGGGTAATGTGAAACAAAATCTTGCGCCGCGCGGAGAATTGTCGGCAGCCCACAAGCGGCCGCCGTGCGTTTCAACAATGGAGCGGCTGATGCGCAGTCCCATGCCCGTGCCGTGAGTCTTGGTGGTGAAGAAGGCATCAAAGATCTTGTCCGCCGCCTGCGGTGGAAGTCCCGCGCCCGTATCGCTGACCGAGATCAGCACCTGACCATCCTTGCCGCGCTGCGATTGGATAGTGAGCTCGCGCGTCCCCTCCGCATCTTTCATCGAGTCGATGCTGTTCATCATGAGGTTCATTAACACCTGTTGCAGCTGAACGCGATCTCCCATGACCTGAGGGAGGTCTGCAGCGAGCTCCGTGCGAACTAACACCGCGAATTGAGTTGCCTCGTTGTGCAGGAGAAGCATCATCTCTCGGATAATTTCGTTCAGATCCACCAACTCGCGTTGCAGACTATCCTTCTTGAAGAGCAGACGGACTCGCTTGACAATCTCGCCCGCACGCCTTCCGTCTTGTACCATTCTTGAGGCAGCCGCGCGCGCCTCCTCCAAATCTGGTTGATCGCGCGCTAACCAGCGTAGGCAAGTATTGGCGTCGGTGATGGCTGCCGCAATCGGTTGATTGACTTCGTGCGCTAGCGAAGCAGTCAGCTCTCCCATGCTGCTTACTCGGCTGACGTGCGCGAGATCGGCCTGCGCTTGGCGCAGCGCCTCCTCTGAACGCGTGCGTTCAGTCACGTCGCGCACAGCACCGGAGACAATTGGGCCCTCTTCCGTCTCCAGCGGGCTGAGACTGATTTCCACGGGAAACTCCGTTCCGTCTTTCCGCCGTCCGTACAGCTGCAAACCTTCACCCATCGGCCGCACCCGAGGCTGGGCGAAGAACTCCTTGCGGTGTCGGGGGTGTCGGCCTCGAAACCGTTCCGGCACCAAAATCTCAACCTCTTGCCCCAAGAGGTCGTCCCGCTGATACCCAAACAGCTTCTCGACTTGGGCATTGACCAACACGATCCTGCCCTGCCGATTCATGACGATCATTGCATCCGGAGCGGATTCCAAAAGCCCGCGGAATTTCTGCTCGGCTTGGCGGCGTTCCTCGATGTCGATAGCGGTTCCATACCATTTAACGATGTTGCTCCCCTCATCTCGCAGGGGCACGCTCCGGGTCAAAGACCAGCGATATTTCCCGTCCGCCCGCCGCAGCCGCACTTCAATTTCCATCGATTGCCCAGCTGCCAGGGCAGCGCGCCACTCGTCGACGAACTTGGCGAGATCATCAGGATGTACTACAGAACCCCAATCCCAGCCCGGTACTTCCTCCTTCGAACGACCCGTAAATTCCAGGACACGCTGATTGACGAAATCAACGGAGCCGTCCGGACGAGCGCTCCAGGCGTAGGCGGGAATCGTATCGATAACAAGTCGGAGGCGATCTTCGCTGCTCTGCAAAGTCGCGTAGAGATCGCGCAGGCGCCGGGCGGTATCGTTGAAGACCTGCCCCAGGTGAGCGAGTTCATCATTCCCGCCGACGGACACTTGATGCTGAAACTCGCCCCGCGCTAGTGCCTCGGAGCCTTCCACTAATCGCACGAGTGGTTTGGTGATGCTGCGGGTAATGGCCAGGCCGAGGGTAGCCGCGATCAGCAACGTGAAGACGGCGGTCAGCGGCACAATCACAAAAACAAGACGTTCCACGCGTCGAATGTTTTGCGCGGTTTGGGCCTGTTGTTCGGCGACCTCGTGGTCGACTTTCTCGACAAGCTCCGAGGTCAGCGATTCCAGCGGCCGAACTTCGTGCTCCAGGCGCAGATGCACAGCCCGCCAGTCGCCGGATGTGGCGAGTGTGGTGATAGCCTCAAGTTCCGAGGGCAGCGCGCTCTGAATGACGTGCAGGGTTGGGAGGATGGTCGGATCTCGCCGAGGGTCGAAAGGTGGGAGATTGAGGATGCTCGTTGCCCGACGGATATCCTCTAGAACCGCAGTGCGAAGGGGGCCAGCCTCTTTCACCAATCGATCAGCATCCTCGTCGTCGGCGAACTCATCCAGTCGGTCATGAAACGCCAACATACCAGTATGCACGCGTAAAACCGCAACTAGCTTCAGGTCGATATCGTTCAGGCGCCCTGCCTGAATACGGACCTCACGGAACTGCCAAAGGATAACGGCGTCCGCGGCTAACATAGACAGGATGATGAGCACGAATCCGAGTATCAAACGGGGGCCGATGTGGAGTCGATCGACCCAACGGCTCAATCGTGTTGCGGTGTCAAGCTCCATCGCTTCCTATCGAGCTCTTGCCGGCCTCGAAGTCGCGCCATGCCTCTCACCGTTTGCACCGGGAAGCTGAAGCCGGTCGGGGAGGTAATCGGACCGGTTCAGAATTTTACTCAGGGTGCGCTGGTTTCCCTGGGGGCGGTCCCGTCTTGAAACCGGTGGTGCGAACCAATTCATTCTCCAGGGTTGCGGCAGCTTCCGGCGCACTCTTCTCGGCAGTCAGCACGGAGTGCACTGCCTGGATGTAAGCATCGGTCACGGCCTGATATTTTTCGCCAGTGACGTCCGAAGGACGCGAAACAATGCCGGTCAGAAACGCTTGACTCAAAATAACAAAACGGGGATTTAGTTCAAGTACCTCAGGCAGATTGTAGAGTTCCGGCAGAGTGGGTGGCTGCGAAAGCACGCGGGACCGGTTCACCTGCACGTCTTTACGGGTGAGGTACCGGACCAACTCTAAGGCTTCATGGGGATGAGCCGAAAATCGGGAAACTGCCAAGCCCCAGCCTCCCAAGGTACCCACTCGGCCTCCGTTACCACCGGGCAGCAGGGCCATGTCGAACTTATTTCGGATTGGCGACCCTCCCGCCTGGCTGTCGACGTAGGCTGACGGCCAATGCCGCATGAAGGCCGCGTCGCCTGCGACCCAAACGTTTAGTGAATCCCACTCTCTATATCCGACTACACTTGGAGGCGAGATGGAGCCGACCCAGCGCGCCGCCCTTTGCCACGCCCTGATCGCCTGGGGATTATTCACGCTGATCGCATGGTCCTCCTCAACGATCCGCCCGCCGCCTTCGGCTGCCTGCCATTCCAGCGCGTTGCAGGTTAATTCCTCGTCAGCTGCCCCTTGCCACACAAAGCCCCAAAACTGTTTCCTACCTTTGGCTCGTTCGCCCGCCTGTATTCGAGCTGCCATAGTCTCCAGCTCATCCCATGTCCTCGGTGGCTCTCGATATCCATACTGTCGCAAAAGGTCGGTGCGATAGAACAGAAGACCGATGTCGGTACGATATGCCATAGCCACCAGTTTGTTGTCCACGGTGTAGCTCTCGGCTAACCCCGGAAATTGCTGGGGGATTTCGTTGGCGAAATATGGTTTGAGATCGATGAAATATTCGCTTAGAATCCGCGGCCAGATCACATCGACGCCGTAAACGTCAGGACCCGATGCGCCTGTCCCGAGTAAGTCTTTCCACAAGGCCAGCTTTTGCTGTGAGGACTCCGGAGACGGAAGGAGATTGACTCGGATTCCTGTTTCCCGTGTGAATTCCTGCAACTCCTGTTGTCGCGCCTCGCCGAACGTCTTGTTCGACCACTCCTCCAGAAGAGTTAACGTAACCGGTTCATGAACCGACGGTCGGGTACACCCTTCTAAAAGCAAAGTTAGCAACATGATGCAAATAGGGCGCACCATCTTGCCAAAATTTGACCACCCAGCGTCAAACACCTGCCAACGGCACCTCATGCGATTCGACAGCTGCGGTTTGTGCAGAGATCTTACACCTCCTCGCGCCTGGAAGCGCAGGATTTCGGCGAAAGGAAATTCGCTTGATTAGTATATCGGCGGCCATGGCTTTCCTCGATTTGTATCCCAGAGAATACAGCGGCGACGCGCGTTTCGAAATCAGAACTCGGCCTCATATTGTACCCGGACTGGCCCCTCACCGACTGCCTGGCCACCCTCATCGAGGGGTCGCACTATTTGTCATTCTCAACATCGTAGGCGCGGAACAGTGTGATGTCTGCGTGCAGAGGAACTTCTTCGGAGGAGCGACCAACTTCTACGGTGTACTTGCCCGCATCCGCGTGCCAGTGCTGTGCTGTGACGTCGTAGAAGGTAAAGGCGCGCGGGTTGAGCGGAACCGAGACGTGCTTGGTTTCGCCGGGAGCAAGGTCGACGCGGGAGAAGCCTTTCAGTTCTTTCGGCGGGCGCGGGACCTTTGGATCGGCCTCAGCTACGTAGACTTGCGTCACGTCTGCCCCGGCGCGATGGCCGGTGTTGGTCACATCGAAGGTTACGTTGTAGCGCGCTCCAGCGGACGAATCCCCATCCGGCTTCACTTCCAGGTGGCTGTACTGGAAAGTGGTGTAGGACAAACCATAGCCAAACGCACAGAGCGGCTTGACGTGATCGTGCTCGTAGCCACGATAGCCGACGAACACACCTTCCTTATAGACCACCCGGTTCGTGCCTGGTTCGGGGTAATAGCTGTCGTGAACCGGATTGTCGGTCCAGCGCCGCTCAAAGGTGACGGGGAGATGGCCGGAGGGATTGACGGAGCCGAAGAGGATTTCAGCCAGCGCCGTGCCACCACGCTCTCCGGGATACCAGAGTTCGAGATACGCGTGAACGCGATCGAGCCAGTCGTTGGGATCGACGCTGCCTCCGGAAGTGACGGTGACAATGGTGTTCTGGTTGACGGCAGAGAGTTCGCGGATCAATTCTTCCTGGCCGAAGGGAAGGTTGAAGGTGCGGTCCGCGCCCTCCGATTCGCTGCTTGCATCAAAGCCGGCGGCAATGACAATGGCATCAACCTTGGCAGCGACGGCTTTCGCTGCGGCGGAGACGACCTTGCGCTGGTCCATAATGCCGATGCGCAGGCGGCCGCCGATGGGGAAATCCTGGAACTCTTCGGCAACAATTTTGTGGGGGCCGGCGGAGAGATTCAAAGTCGTGTGGTTCTGCAGAGCCGTAGCGAATTTCCATTCATCGAAGACCGGTTTGTCATCCACGAAAAAACGATAGCCGTCGCCCTCGCCGGAATATTCCGCGGCGACTTCATAGGAAGAAGTCTCGGGTGCGACGAAGAAACCGGTCCAGCGGCGAGACCAGGGCTCTTTCCCCGCTTTAAGCAAATCCCAGGCTTCATCCGTGTTGTCGAAGTCCTCCCATGACCTTCCCGCGAAATTGAGATCGTGGACTTTTTGG
>Ga0182015_10007131_pt1 | contig 10985 bp, 7 predicted proteins | sample 712P3MmetaG_FD_120478 | JGI IMG/M metagenome (GOLD analysis project Ga0182015, IMG submission 120478) | Permafrost microbial communities from Stordalen Mire, Sweden - 712P3M metaG | ecosystem: Environmental > Terrestrial > Soil > Wetlands > Permafrost | place: Sweden: Stordalen | collected...
CGCCGGCCGCCCTCGCGCTGACCGCGAAGTTCGTACCCACGTCAATGACGTCGGGGTCGTCAGAACGGCCCTTGTCATCGGTCATTGCGGTGATCTCTTCGGCGCTGGAGCCTTCAGGGTTCTGGTCGCTGACGTTGATGCCGTACTTCTTCTTGAAGTCCTTGATGATCGTGCCGTAGTTCGCCCAGTTGTCCGGTAGAGCTATGACATTGAGTCGAGCTTCCTTCTTTGCGGCCTTGATCAACGCCGTCATCGAAGTGGGTCCCGTCTTGGTGAGGTGCGTCACCTTCGCCCAGTTGACGGACGACGATGCTCCAGCCGACGAAGTGCCCGCGGAGATTCCCACCGCCACCACGCTGGACATAGTCGCCGCGGCCAAGAGCGCCGCTTTGAACTTTCGATATGCCACTAGTACAACCTCCCTGATTTCGAACCGCCGGAGTGGAGATTCTGGGCCAGACTATCCGCTCGCGACGCGGCGCGCATGTCGATTGACCGAATCCAAAAAGAATTCATTTTCTCGAATTAAGTTTGCGTGACGCCGGTGTGAAAGCACGGTAATTCGAACGTGTTTAGCGTGCTACGGCAACCGCATCGTGGTACTAACTCACAATGTGGAAATGTTGGTAACGCGGCTGTACTCGCACTTTGTTGTCGCGCGCGAACGTTTCATGTTGCGTGATCGGTCATGTCGTGCAACAACTCAATGCACACGGTGAGCCCGCCGCCAGGCGTGTCTTCGAATCGCAACTGACCACCGAGGGGTCGCAGGAAACCGGCGGACGCAGTAAGGGCAATGCCGGCCTCAGTCGGCTCCTCGTACAGTTCACTGGACGACGCGATCAAGGTCGCGCGCTGTGCTTCGTCTATTCCCGGCCCGCGGTCAATGACGAGGACCTGCACCAGCGGTCCCGACAGGCACGCACTGATTCGAATAGGCCGGTCGCGGGGGCTGAAACGGATGGCGTTGCCAACGACGTTGATAAGGACCCGCCTTAAGAGCGCGCGGTCAGTCATGAGCAGCGGCAAACTTTCAGGGACGTCAACGTCCACGGTGTGTTCTTCCACGTCAATGCTTCCGAGTATCCGGTCGATGAGCTCCGCCAAGTCAACGTCGTCGACGTGCACGCTCAACAGACCGGACTCGAGACGGCGCAGATCAACCAGGTTGGTGACCAAACGGGTCATGCGACGCACGTCGTGCTCAAAGCCGACGAGTACCGCTCTTCGAGCCTCGGACGACCACGCGGTGTCGACCTCTAACAATGTCGCAACGTTGGCCTCAATCGAGGCGAGCGGGGCACTGAGCTCGTGCGACAACGCGTGCAGCAGACCGTCACGCAGGACCTGCGCCTGCTCCAGCGCGCGATGCTGCTGTTCGTCGTGCAACTCTGCCTGCGAACGAAGTCCGGCCGACACTCGTTCCAAGAACACGGTGATTAATTGTCGGTCTTGATTGTCCAGCGCTTCACCGGATAGCAGAAGAGTGTGATCGTCGTCGATGACAAAACGTGAATTCGCCGATGACGTGTCAAACTCTTCGCCACCTTTCAGGTCGACCGACCACTCGCCATCATGACGGACCAATAATGCAATGCCTGGGATGGCAAAGATGGATCGAAGCGAATCGAACAGAGGCAACAAATCTTCACTAGACGTCGCCATCGTGGCCGCCGCGCGAGCCAGCACCTGCGCTTCAACTCGGGAACGCTCGGCTTCCTTGGAGCGTTGAGCAAATCGATTGACGACGACGCTCGCGCCGATCGCAAAAAGGAAGAAGGCGATGATCGATACCACATCATCGGGCCGCGCGACTTGCAGCGTGTGCAGTGGCAACACGAAATAGTAATTTTCTAGTAACGATGCGGCGAGCGCGGCCACGATACCGACCAACGCGCCGGCCCACGTGGTAAGGGCCAACACGACGAGTAAGTAGATCAGGAACACGGTCGACTGCGAGAGGCTCGGACGAATCTCAGCCATGGCCCAGGTGACTAGTGGCATCGATATCAGCGTGACGATAAGCGCCGCCGCGATTCTGGGCCAGGCGAATTCACGCTTCTGTCGGCGTTGGCGAACCTTCGCCGGTCGCTCTCCCCCGACGGCAATGATGTGCACGTCGAGATCGCGGGCTTGGCGCAGCACCTTTTCTACGACGCCGCCCGTGAGGTGTAGTTGGGACCGAGGTCGACTGGCCCCGAGCACTATCTGTGTGCCGCGCTCGGAACGCGCGAAGGCGACCAACGCCCGCGCGACGTCCTCATCGACTATCTCTTGAAACACACCGTCGAGTTCCGCCACGAGCGTGCGCGCCGACGAGGTGTCGGCGTTGTCAAGCAACCCACTGGTATTGACCACGTGCACCGCCATAAGTTCGGCGCCGGTGCGAGAGGCGATTCGCGCTGCCCTTCGTAACAGGGCTTCATCGGTGTCGGTGCCAGTCACGGCCACGATGAGACGCTCTCGGGTCTCCCACGCGTCACTGATGCCGTGATCTTCGAGGTAGTGCTGCAGTGAGTCTTCAACCCGGTCGGCCAACCACAGCAGCGCCAGTTCGCGCAACGCCGTGAGATTGCCCGGGCGAAAGTAATTGGACAACGAGGCGTCGATCTTGTCGGGCGCGTAGATGTTGCCGTGGGCCATTCGCTTGCGCAATGCCTCAGGCGTGATGTCCACCAGTTCAACTTGCTCGGCGCGGCGAACGACAATGTCGGGAATGGTTTCTTTTTGTGTGATGCCGGTTATTTTCTCCACCACGTCGGAGACCGACTCCAAGTGCTGGATATTGACCGTGGTGATCACGTTGATGCCGGCGTCCAGCATCGCTTCAACGTCCTGCCAGCGTTTCTGATTGGTGCTGCCCGGCACGTTGGTGTGGGCTAATTCATCCACGAGCGCCACTTGGGGATGGCGCGCGAGTATGGCCTCTAGATCCATCTCTTCCAGTTGGGCCCCGCGATACTCCCGAGCGACCCTCGGCACAACCTCCAGGTCACGAATTTTCTCCATGGTCGATGCGCGTCCGTGGGTCTCGACCAGACCCACCACCACGTCGGTACCACGCTCGCGGCGGCGCCAGCCTTCGTCAAGCATGTGATAGGTCTTGCCCACGCCGGGCGCGGAGCCTAGATAGACGCGAAGTTCACCGCGTGACATAGCCGTAGTTTTCTACGTGCGAGTCGCGTTGGGTGATCTCTCCTCGCTGGCACCTCATCCAACGAGGAAAGGTCGAAGGTGACGTGTTCGTCGAGGACCGCGTCACACCTCGCCGCCAGGCCGGTGAGCGGGAATTAGTGCAACTTGGCAAGCGCCTCGTTTAATTGCAACACGTCGATGTAACTGGCACCCATGAAGCCCCATTCCGCACCGTGGGATTCGCGAGTGATCAGGGCCTGGAGTTTGGCTGGGGAGACGCCGGTCGCTTTCGCCACCATCGGGATCTGCACGGTGGCGTCCAATGCCGAGATGTCCGGGTCGTAGCCGCTGCCGGACGTGGTCACCAAGTCGGGCGTGGGATTGACACCCAGCTTGTGCCAGTAGGCGACCAACAGTTTCGTGTCGGCCAACAGCACCTTGGAATGTGGACCGAGGTTGGTCGCCGCCGACTCACCGTCGACGCCATTGGCAACGAGGGGGTTGTCGCCTCCGGAGATGTCTTCCTTCGCGTTGGCCGCGTAAGGACCGGTGTCGTCGGGGCGACCGTGGAAGACACAACTACCCAGGGGGTGTCCCGGGCACTTCGTGTCGGACCAATTCTGGCCAATGAGCGTTGATCCATTGGCCGTGATGGAGCCATCAGCTTGGTACTTGAACAACAGCTGGGAGATCCCAGTGCCCGCGAAGGCGTAGACGAAGCCGAAAAATACGAGGCAGATGACTGCCATGATGAGCGAGCGGCGAAGGTGGATGATCATTTCAGACTCTCTTTAGTAGGCGTGCAGCGCGACGAGGATGAGGTCGATGAGCTTGATGAAAATGAAGGGCACGATGATGCCGCCCAATCCGTAAATAAGGACATTGCGGCGCAGAATCGCCGTTGAGTTGGCCGCCCGGAATTTGACCCCACGCAGGGCCAGGGGAATCAGCGCCACGATAACCAACGCGTTGAAGATGACGGCCGAGAGCACCGCGCTCTGAGGGCTGTGTAGTTTCATCACGTTGAGGGCCTGCAGGTGGTCGCCGTAGGCAAAGGCAAAGAGCGCCGGAATGATGGCGAAATACTTGGCGATGTCGTTAGCGATGGAAAACGTCGTGAGTGAGCCGCGGGTAATTAGCAGCTGCTTACCGATCTCGACGATGTCGAGCAGCTTGGTGGGGTTCGAATCGAGGTCCACCATGTTCCCGGCCTCTTTGGCCGCGGTGGTACCCGTATTCATGGCGACGCCCACGTCGGCCTGCGCCAACGCCGGTGCGTCATTCGTGCCGTCACCCGTCATGGCGACCAACTTGCCGCCCTCCTGCTCCTTCTTGATGAGCGCCATCTTGGCTTCGGGCGTGGCTTCAGCGAGGAAATCATCTACACCCGCCTCCTGGGCAATGGCGGCCGCGGTGAGTGGGTTATCACCGGTGATCATCACCGTGCGAATACCCATCTGGCGCATCTCCTCGAACTTTTCGCGAATGCCCTGCTTGACCACGTCCTTAAGCTCAATGACGCCCAAAATGTTCGGCCCGTCGGCGACGACCAACGGTGTTGAGCCTTCACGTGAGACGCGCTCCACGATGGCGTCGAGATCGCTCGGCACGGTGCCACCCTGCTCGACCACCCAGCGCTTGACGGAATCACCCGCACCTTTACGAATTTGACGCGATCCAATGTCCAAACCCGACATGCGCGTCGTTGCGGTAAAGGGGACGAACACGTGGTCAGCTTCCAAGTGGCGCTCACGGATGTCAAAGAGCTCCTTCGCTAGTACCACGATTGATCGGCCCTCGGGAGTCTCGTCGGCGAGCGAAGCCAGTTGCGCCACGTCGGCAACTTCTTGCTCGGTGTGACCGCCCACCGGATAGAAGGTCGAGGCCATGCGGTTACCCAGCGTGATTGTGCCCGTCTTGTCGAGCAGCAACGTTTGCACGTCACCGGCCGCCTCAACCGCACGACCACTCATGGCGAGCACGTTGCGCTGGACCAGTCGGTCCATGCCGGCAATGCCGATGGCCGATAGCAGAGCCCCGATGGTCGTGGGGATTAAGCAGACCAATAACGCTACGAGCACCACGACCGACACGCTGCCGTGGGCAAAATTGGCGAAGGGCACGAGCGTCACGACTACCGGCAAGAAGACAATCGTCAGCACCGCGAGCAGGATGGTGAGAGCTATTTCATTTGGAGTCTTCTGACGGTTCGCTCCTTCTACCAGCGTGATCATTCGGTCGATGAATGTCTGTCCTCGTTCGGCGGTGATGCGCACGACGATGCGGTCGGACAGCACCTTGGTACCGCCGGTCACGGCCGAACGGTCGCCACCCGATTCACGGATTACCGGCGCTGACTCACCCGTGATGGCTGACTCGTCTACAGAGGCAATGCCCTCGATGATCTCGCCATCGGAAGGGATGACGTCGTTGGCCTCGCAGACCACCAGGTCGCCCTTGGAGAGTTCCGCCGCCGGCACGAGCTCTTCACTCCCGTCGGGCAGCAATCGGCGGGCCTCAGTTTCCGAGCGCATCTTGCGCAGCGTCTCGGCCTGCGCCTTGCCTCGGCCTTCCGCCATGGCCTCGGCAAAGTTAGCGAAGAGCACGGTCAGGAACAGCCACACGGTGATTGACCACGTGAACGTCCCGGGGTGTGCAACCGCCTCACACAGCGTTATGACGGAGCCCACCAATACGACGAACATGACGGGATTCTTCACTTGGACGCGTGGATCTAATTTGATGAAGGAGTCCTTCAGTGCCTGGCGCAGAATTGGTCCATCGAAGAGACCCCGAGCCTGGGCCACACCGTGGGCGGTCGAGTCGGGCGTTGATTCGTTGATAACAGTCGTCATTAGAAGAACCTCAGGTGACTTAATTGCTCGACGATGGGACCGAGAGAGATGGCCGGGAAGAACGTCAATCCACCAATGATCAGGATGACACCGATGGTCAGACCGACGAACATGCCGTTGTCGGTGCGGAATGTACCAAGACCTTCAGGCACAACTTCCTTTTCGGCTAATACGCCACCCAGCGCGAGCGCCGGAATGATGATGCCGAAGCGGCCAATCAACATGTCAATCGCTCCGACGATGTTGTAGAAGGGCGTATTGCCGGTCAGACCAGCGAAGGCTGAGCCGTTATTGTTGCCCTGTGATGTGAGCCCGTACAGGATCTCGGTGAATCCGTGCGGACCGGCATTGAGCGGACCAGCCCGTCCGGCAGCGAGTGAGACGGCAAGTCCCGTCACTACCAACACCGTGATGGGCATCACCAGCGCCCCGAGACCGGCCAATTTGACCTCTCGGGCTTGGATCTTTTTGCCGAGGTACTCCGGCGTTCGCCCGATCATGAGTCCGCCAATGAAGACGGCAATTACGGCGTAGATCAACAGTGTGTAGAGACCACTGCCCGTACCACCCGGAGTGACTTCGCCGATCATCATGCCGGTGAGCAGTCCCAGGCCCCCAATCGGCGTAAAGGAGTCGTACGCGGCGTCGGCCGAACCGGTCGACGTGCTCGTTGACGCCACGCCGAAGAGCGCCGAAGTCGTGTCGCCGAAGCGCACTTCCTTGCCCTCGGTGTTGCCCACCGTTGAGTGAATACCTGCAGCCTGCACCGCCGGGTTGTTCTGGTGCTCTCCATAACTGGTGAACGCCACCCACGAACCGAACAGGATCACGACTACGGCGAGCAGTGCCGCACCATGCTTGATGCTGCCCACCATCTTTCCGAAGGTGTACGTGAGCGCCACGGGGATAGACAACAGCAAGAAAATCGAAATGAAGTTGGTGAGTCCCGTAGGGTTCTCGAACGTCGTCGCAGAGTTGGTGTCGAGGAATCCTCCGCCATTAGTGCCGAGCTGCTTGATGGCCTCCATGAAGCCAATTGGGCCGCGAGCAATGGTTTGAGTGACACCATTGATGGCATCGTGAATACTGACCGTGCCGGCCAGCGTCTCGACGGCGCCCTGGCCCACAATGATGATGCCGAACACAAAGGCGATCGGCAACAGGATGTAGAACATGCAGCGAGTCATGTCGACCCAGAAATTGCCAATCGTTGGCGAGTTGCGGCGTGAAAACCCCCGCACCAGCACGATGGCCGCCGCGATGCCGACCGCCGGACTGACGAACTGCTGGACGGTGAGCGCACCCATCTGCGAGAAGTACGACATCGTCTCTTCGCCGCCGTAGTTCTGCCAGTTGGTGTTGGTGATAAAGGACGCGGAGGTATTAAAACTGAGTGCCGGTCCTGGCGCACTGAGGTGCTGAGGGTTTAGAGGTAGTGATCCTTGCAGCCTGATGATCACGTAGGTGAAGACGAGCGACACGAAGGTGAAGATCATCATCGCACCCGCGTAGCGCTTCCACGTCTGCTCTTGTTCGGGACCCGTGCCGAGCAGCCGGTAGATGGGTCGCTCCACAAAGCCCAAGAAGTGAACGCGGCCGTCGAAGACAGCCGCCATGTACGAACCGAGGTAACGCCACGTGAAACCCAGCGCGACGACCAGGACGAGAATCGTGAAGAAAAAGCCCATTTAGAACTTCTCTGGCTTGAACATGGCGTAGCCCAAGTAGCCGAACATCAGGACCGCCACAATGAACAGAATGATTTGGCTGAAACTCATACTCGCTCCAGCGCCCAAATAAGACCAAGCATCGCGGCGGTGAAAACTATGAAACCCACTAGTGAATAGAAATCTCCCATGAATCGAGTTTGTCGGGAGGGCTCTGAACTACTTCTTCAATTCACGTCCGCGCTCTTCATAATTTCTTCATTTTGTTCATCACCGGCCCGAACTGTGAATTCGTAGAAGAATGTGCCCGTGAACAGGCGACTTTGGGGTTCGGGCGTCGGCATTATCTGCGCGGTGGCGCTCGGCGCATTGATGCTGCCACTGAGGTCACATATCAGTGTGTCCACCTCGGCCCTCGTACTCGTCATTCCTGTCGTCGTTGGCGTTGTCGTGGGCGGCTTCGTCGCTGGGTCACTCAGCGTCATCGCTGGCTTTCTCATCTACGACTTCGTCTTCATCCCGCCCTACAACACTTTGAATGTGGGCACCGCGCAGAACTGGACGGCACTGATTGTGTACGTCGTCGTCATGCTGCTCGTGGCCCAGGTCGTGGCCCGGGTCGACGCCGCACGGGCCGAGTCCCAGCGCGGCGCCGAAGCGATGCGCCGGCTCTACGAACTATCAGAACTCCTAGTGGGGAACCAATCGGTCGACGAACTTTTGGAGAAGATTGTGGTGACCGCGCGCACCATGTTCGACGTGCCCGGCGTCTCACTCCTAGTACTAGAAGATGGGCGACTGACCGTCGCCGCCACCAGCGGTGAGGCGCTCAGCGCCGACGAGTTGCGACAATTAGGTCCTGACTCGGGACTGCCGGTGAGCGTGGGCACGACGCCGCGCGCGCTCAGTGCACTGCGCACGATCGCCCTCACTGCGGCGGGCCGTCCGGTGGGCATGCTCGCCATGCACAACCTTCCAGTATCCGAGACCGATCGGGCCGTACTCAACACCTTCGCCAACGACGCGGCACTGGCCCTCGAGCGAGCGCAATTGCGAGAGCAAGCGCTTCGCACTCATCTCTTAGAAGAGGTGGACCGATTGCGCCACGGACTGATGGGCGCAATCTCTCACGACCTGCGCACGCCATTGGCGACCATCAAGGTTGCGTCGTCAACGCTGGTAAGTCGAGCAAACGTCATTTCGCCTGGCGACACCTACGAACTGCACCACCTCATCGAGATCGAAGCGGACCGACTCACACGGCTCGTGACCAACCTGCTCGACATGACCCGCATTGAGGCCGGCGTCTTCAGCGTGCATCGCAGTCCGACGCGAGTCGCCGATATTGTTCGCGACGCCGTAGACACCTTGGCGCCCACGTGGAGCGATCGTCGCATCGTCGTCGACGTCGATGATTCACTGCCGCTCGTAAATGTGGACCGACTTATCATTGGCCAGGTGCTCATCAATCTGCTCGACAACGCCGATCGCCACTCTCCCAGTGACGGTCTCGTGACGGTGATGGCAGCACAACACAACGACCGCATCACACTGTCGGTCGCCGACCAGGGGCCGGGCGTCGCTGCGAGTGACCGCGACAACATCTTCAATCGATTCGTCCAATTCGACACGGGCGGGCGGGCCGGTCTTGGCCTCACGATCGCCAAAACGTTCGTCGAAGCGCACGGTGAGCGAATCTGGTACGAGGAGGTCCACGAGGGCGGCGCTCGCTTCGTCTTCTCACTCGGGACACTCAACGACCAGGCGGCAATATAACGACCATGGCGACTGTGCTCGTTATTGACGATGATTCATCCCTCTTGCGCGCGCTCCGCTTGGGCCTCAAGTCGGGCGGCCACGAGGTGACGACCGCGACCAATGGCGAGGACGGCATGAGCCAGGCCGCGCTGTTGTCGCCAGAGGTAATTGTCTTGGATATGGGGTTGCCCGATATTGACGGATTGCGAGTGTGCGAGCGAATTCGCCAGTGGAGCGACGTACCGATCATCGTGCTCTCCGCCGCGGGCGCCGAGGACCGCAAGATTGCCGCGCTCAATGCGGGAGCCAATGACTACGTCACCAAGCCCTTCAGCATGGGCGAATTGGAAGCTCGGATTCGGGCCGTGATGCGCAGTCGTTCCAGCGATGTCGAAGAACTGATGCCGTCATCACTCTCCGTGGGATCACTCGAACTTGACCTCATTCATCACGAGGCCCGACGATTCGGCGAGCAAGTGGACTTGACCGCCAAAGAATTCAGCCTGCTCGCCTACTTGGCCAGATTCGCCGGGCGTACCTGCACGTACCAAATGATTCTCGGCGCCGTCTGGGGCACCGGCTACAACGATGAGTCCCAGTACGTGCACGCCTACGTGCACCGGTTACGTCAAAAACTAGGTGACGAGGCGGCAGAACTCATCCAAACCTCACCCGGCATTGGCTACAGTCTTCATCCCGATGGTCCCCCGGTAACCTCGCCCGGTCCCTGAGTACTGATTGTCACGCGCCGCATCTCCGAGCCAGGTCACTGCTCAAGAAGATGAAGCAGACCGGCGCGTTGGAGATGTCCCCAACGCGCCGGTCCGTCAGATTTTTTGCTGAGGTGTTGACGTTGACCACGCGGACCTCGCCTCAATCGGCCCGGACCGCTTTAACCTCAACTCGTTGGCATCAACGCCGGATCCTCTGGCGTGCCGACGTCGGGATCTTCGAGCGTCCTGACCGGGCCCTTGAACGTATTCTTGGCGCCGGCCGCCCAGGCAATCCAGACCCCGAGCGCGAGAGCGATGGTGACGAGCGGCGCGTAGTTGAAGTCACTCCAGCTGAAACCACTCTCCCAAGGAACCGCCCCAGGTGACGTTGGCAGGCAGAAGATGACCACGCAAATCACGACCCAGACAATGGCGATGGCGTTGATCCACTTGTAGTGCTTGCCCAGATTCCACACGCCCGGTTCGAACTTATTCCCCATCCGCCAGCGGAGAAAGACCGGCAGGATGTAGGCGATGTAGAGCCCAATCGTCGTGATCGAAGTCACCGCGAAGAATGCCACCGGGAATCCTGCCTTGTTGCCGAACAGCGCCGGGATCGTAATGATGAGCGCGAGAACGACCACGAACAGCACCGCCCATGTGGGTGTGTGGTTCTTGTTCAATCGCCGCCACAGTTGGTGACCCGGCACCGCGCCGTCGCGCGAGAACGCGAACACCATACGCGAGGCCGCCGCAACGCAACCCATCCCGCAGAACAGTTGTCCGATAGTAGAGATGTCGAGGACGAGTTTCGCGAGGCTGGTGCTGAGTGCCGACTCGATGATTGGAATGGCGCC
>Ga0182015_10007135_pt1 | contig 10983 bp, 10 predicted proteins | sample 712P3MmetaG_FD_120478 | JGI IMG/M metagenome (GOLD analysis project Ga0182015, IMG submission 120478) | Permafrost microbial communities from Stordalen Mire, Sweden - 712P3M metaG | ecosystem: Environmental > Terrestrial > Soil > Wetlands > Permafrost | place: Sweden: Stordalen | collected...
CGCCTTTAGGTTTTCACAGAAGTTACGATCGTCGCGCCAATCACCGAACTTCCGACATCTAACACCGATCGGTAACCGTCGTTGGGCTAGGCGGATGCCGCGTGCTCGTCTTCCTCGGTGGCGTGCGGTTTGTGCGCGGCGATCACTTTCTCCGCGAGCTCGGCCGGCAAGAAATCGTAGTGCGAGAACTCCATCGAATAACTTCCGCGGCCCTGCGTCATCGAAGTCAATTCGTTCGCGTAGCTCAGCATTTCCGAAAGCGGCACCTGCGCCTTGATGTTGACGCTCGTCCCGCGCGTCTCGCTTCCGCTGATTCTTCCGCGCCGCCCGCTCAAATGGCCCATCAGGTCGCCGGAGTATTGCTCGGGCGCATACACCTCGACGTGCATGATCGGTTCGAGAAGCGCCGGGCGCGCTTGCTTCATCCCTTCCTTGAACGCCAACGACCCTGCAATCTTGAAGGCCATGTCCGACGAGTCCACGTCGTGATATTTTCCGTCGTAAAGAATGGCCCGAAAATCCACGACGGGAAATCCGGCCAGGAAGCCGCGCTCAGCGGAATCGCGAAGTCCCTTTTCGACCGACGGTATCCAGTTCTTCGGAATCGCGCCACCAAAGACGTCATCCACAAACTCGACGCCTGCGCCGCGCGGCAACGGCTCAAGTTTGATCCGGCAAACGCCGAACTGGCCGTGGCCGCCAGTCTGCTTCTTGTGCTTGCCTTCCGCGTCGGCCTTGCCGCGAATCGTCTCTCGATAAGGTACCTTGGGCGGCTTGAGCGTCAATTCGACGTGATAGCGCTTCCGCAATTTCGCGACGACCACTTCGATATGCTGCTGGCCCGAGCCGGAAAGCAAAAATTCCTTGGTCTGCGGATCGCGGCTGAATCGCAGCGCGGGATCCTCTTCGAGGATTTTGTGAATCGCCACGCCAATGCGATCTTCATCCGCGCGCGTCTTCGGCTCGATGGCAAACGTGATGGAAGGCTCCGGAATTCGCGCCGGCGGGTAATAAATCGGCGCAGCTTTGTCGCCGAGCGTGTCGTTCGTCAGCGTATCCTTCAATTTCGCCACGGCGCCGAGATCACCCGCATCAAGTTCCGGGATTTCGAGCGCCGTCTTGCCCTGCATGGCGTGAATGTGCTGGAAGCGCTCCTGCGAATTCCGGTTGTAGTTCGGCAGCGTCACGTCGTTCTTCAAAATGCCGGACATCACTTTGAAATAACTGATACGCCCGGCGAAAGGATCGGCGAGCGTCTTGTAGACGAAGACCGAGACCGGTTCGCTGGTGGCAATTTTGCGATCGATCGTTTCGCCTTTCTTGTCCGGCTGCTTGTGCCCGGAGGCCACCTTGCGAACATCCGGCGCCGGCAAGATCTCCGCGATGAAGTTCATGATCGAATCACTGCCGATGTTGTGCAGCGCCGAACTCAGCAGCACGGGAAAGATTCGCTTCGCCTGGACAGCGTCGCGCAGCCCCCTCTTCAGATCTTCTACCGGCAACGTGCCCTCGTCGAAAAATTCCTGCATCAGCGCGTCGTCGCCCTCCGCGACGATCTCAACAAGTTTCTCGTGTGCCTCCTTCGCTTCTTCCGCGCACTCGGCGGGAATTTCGCCGGCCTTTGCTTTGCCGTCGCCATCGGGCGTGTACGTGAGCGCTTGCATGGTCACGAGATCGATCACGCCCTTGAATCCTTTTTCCTGGCCGATCGGCAACTGCACGGGCACCACGCCCCGGCCGAACACGTGGTCGAGCGATTCCATTGCTCGCTCGAAGCTCGCCAGTTCGCGGTCCATCCAATTGATCACGAACGCGCGCGGGATATCGTACTCGGTGGCGTAGTCCCAGACCTTTTCGGTCACCACCTGCACGCCTGCTACGGCGTCAATAACGATCAGCGCCGCATCGGCGGCCACGAGCGAAGCCTTCGTATCGTTGATAAACGTGCTGTAGCCGGGAGTATCGAGGAAATTAATTTTGAGTTTTTCGGATTGGCCCGGCGGCGCCCACTCGGCGAACGCAAGGCCGGTGTGAATCGTAATCTTTCGCGCGATTTCTTCTTCGTCCCAATCGGTGACCGTCGAACCTTCGCTGACTTTGCCGTGACGCGGCGTCATCCCCGCAGTGAACAACAACGACGACACGAGCTGCGTTTTCCCCGTATCGCCGTGGCCAACAATGCCAACATTACGGATTGCACTGGTCACATAAGTTTTCATGGTTTGCCTCGGTTGGTTGGAGCCGGAAGGAAATGCTTCGCTGCAGTACGTCGTGAGGAACAGTCATGCACATCGTCCCCTGTGAGAACCGGGATGCTAACACACGGTTACGCCCCGTTCAATAATCCGCCAATATTTGGGCAATCAGCGGCTCGATTCCAATTTTAGCCAGGTTGTTGGATCATCTTCTGATTGCAGATGAGGAGCGCGCCTATGCGAGACGCTGCGTACTGGATCTCCAGCTTGAATCTCACGAAGCACCCTGAGGGAGGATTCTTTCGCTCGACGTACGCATCGCCTTTGCTGATTGCGAAGAGCGCGCTACCGCCGGGATTCAAGGGACCGCGGTTGGCATCGACCGCGATTTATTTCCTGGTGGATGGAGCGAATTTCTCCGCGTTCCACCGCCTTCAATCCGACGAAGTCTGGCACTTCTACGCGGGCAGCACCCTAATGATTCACGTGATTGATGCAGACGGCAGCGCTTCGGAGATTTTCCTCGGAAGCAATCCCGAATCGGGCGAATCGTTTCAAGGCGTGGTCAAGGCAGGATGCTGGTTCGGCGCACGTGTCAAAAATAGCCAATCGTTCGCGCTAGTGGGCTGCACGATGGCGCCCGGCTTCGACTTCGAAGATTTCGAGCTAGCCACGCGCACCAAATTGACCGCCGTCTTCCCGCAACACCGCGAATTGATCGAGCGATTGACGCGCGCGTGAGGCGAATGGGCCACCTTAGTAACGCAGCTTTAACGCGCCTGTAACATTGGCGTAACCAACCCCGCGCCGTCGCCTGCGTATAGTTCTGCCCTTATGAATAGTCCGAAACTTTCCATGACGCGGACCGAAGGCGCTCCCGCCGGGCCGCTCATTCTTCATCTGAACGGCCCAATCGTAATGGCCACCACTGCGGATTTTCAGAATTCGCTTCGTGGCGAGACATCGCAAATCGTCGTTCTGGATTTTACGAGCGTGCCATTCGTAGATTCAGCGGGGCTGGGCGCTCTGATTTCCATTTTTCTTCATTACAAGACGGGTGGACGCAAGCTAGCTCTGGTTGGATTGAACGAAAAGTGCCGCGCACTCCTCAAGATGAGCAACGTCGAAAATTTATTCCCCACATTCGCTTCCGTTGACGCCGCCCGTACCGCCCTCGCGTAAAACATCCGTGCGTCGGCTGGGATTTCACACCTTCGCCGGAATGAAATGCATCGCCGCGGCGTTCATGCAATAACGCATTCCCGTCGGCTGCGGTCCGTCATCGAATACGTGCCCGAGATGCGCGTCGCATAGCGTGCACGTCACTTCCGTGCGGGACATCATCAAACTATTATCTCCGCGGTCGACGACATTTTCTTTCGCGATCGGCGCCCAGAAACTCGGCCAGCCGGTGCCGGAATCATATTTCGTGTCGGAGCTGTAGAGAGCGTTGGCGCAGCAGACACAGCGATAGAGGCCTTTGTCGTGGCGATTGTAGCCTTCGCCCGTGAATGCCATCTCGGTGTCGGCGCGGCGCGTGATGTCGTATTGGTTCGCCGTAAGCTGCGCGCGCCATTCCGCATCCGTCTTCACGACTTTCGCAATCGTCACCACGCTGAGCTTTTTGCCCGCATCATCGAATTGAACGATGGTGACCTGGCCAGGTTTTGCATTCTCGTTGCTAGACGAATTGCGCGAGGACGAAACTGGACCGGGCCCTGCACCAAGCCCCAGCCAGTTCGGATGCCGCCAGGAAACCGCCGCAATACCCGCGAACGCCGCTGCCCCAAATAGAAAATCACGTCGGATCATGTACGCCTCATCAATCTGCCTTCAATCAATATACGCCGATGCCGATACGTTGGATGTCGGTCGGAGAAAAATGATACACGGCGCAAAGTCCCATGTTCCGCGCGGACATCGAGACAGTCGGAGGCCCCCGCCTCGGGGAACAATTGCCGTCGATGGCGATCCGCGCGCCCGGAGCCTCGGGTCTCAGCCCTGGACTAGCTCTCCACGGGGGAAAGTTTCTGCAACGACCAGCTAAGGAGCTACGATAAACGATCCATCCGGCGCAACGTAACCAAATGCCATCCGCGCCGTATTAAACGCGAATCCCGGCGCGCCATCCTTATCGAGGAGGATCAATCCACCAGTCCCGCGCCCGCGTGCGAGCAAAAGACGCGTAGACGCCTCAGCCGCCGCTTGCGGCGATTTTCCCGCACGCAGAAATTCCACCGCAGTTTTCGCCATCACGATGCGCATAATGGCTTCGCCAAGCCCCGTGCACGAAACGCCCCCCGCTTCCGCATCCGCGTAGCACCCGCATCCAATCAGCGGCGAATCGCCCACGCGCCCGGCATGCTTGCAGCAAGTTCCCCCTGTCGAAGTTCCCGCGAAAAGATTTCCGTGCGAATCCATCGCCACCGCGCCCACCGTTCCCATCGCGTGATCCACATGGAATTCCACGGCGTGCTGGTCCTCGCGGCAGCGTTGCCACGCCATACGCTCGCGGTCAAGAACAAGCTGCTCGGGATCGCACAGCGTGAATCCCTGTTCGCGCGCAAATTGCTCCGCGCCCGCGCCGACGAGCATCATGTGCTCGCTCGATTCGAGGACGCTACGCGCGAGGCGTATCGGATTGCGGATGCGCTCGACGGCCGCCACAGCTCCGGCCTTCAGCGTCGCGCCGTCCATTACAATCGCGTCGAGCTCAATCTTCCCATCGAGATTCAGATGCGAGCCGATTCCCGCGTCAAATGTTGGATCGTCTTCGAGAAGGACAATCGCCGCTTCGACGGCATCAAGCGCCGCACCGCCCTTAGAGAGAATCGCCCAGCCCACATCGAGCGCGTGCCGGCAACCGTTACGGCAATCCTCAAGCGCAACGTCGGGGATATTCCACGCGCCGCCGTGAACGATAAGAGAAGGTTTCAAGTGAGAGTGTTCGAGCCCGCTAGAGTTTCGGCCCCTAGAGTTTCGGATAGAGGATCAAGGTCAGGCTCAAAGCGATCAGCAGCGGACCCGCGACCGCGAGCCCCATGCCCAGAAGCATCGCCAGCGTCTTGTGCGATCTGGGCGGCGCAGCTTCCGGTGCAAAGGGAGGGGCGGGTGATTTTTGCTCGCGGAGAACAGAGCGAAACACGTGCATGTAAGAAGCAAACCAGAATGCCGCTTCTCGCCGGGATTGCCAAAGCAGATCGAGCCCCGCACAGAAAATAATCACGCCGACAACGGCGAGCAAACGCGGATGCACCGCTATCCTCCTCGATGTGCTGTGCGGCTGATGAGCGCCGGTGTATCGCGCACGTCGTGGGCGGCGCTGATTTCACGTTGCGCGTTTGCCTGAGCGATGGCCGCTTCATCCGCCTCAGGCTCGGCCTTCGTGCGCTGCCACGTGTAGATGATCCGGTGAATCACGGTGATATTCGGGCCAATGGCGAGGACCCAGAGGGCCAGCGGCATCCGGTTCGCCAGCCCGCCGATAATCATCAGCACAATGCGCTCGGGCCGCTCCCAGAATCCCACTTCGACTTTGCCGATCAACGACTCCGCGCGCGCTCGCGCGTAACTCACCATTACCGCCCCGGACATCGCGATCCCGGCAAGACACGCGTACGCAAATCGGTTCACTTGCGAGTAGTAAATCAGCAAGCCGAGGAAAAGAATTAGATCGGAATAGCGATCGAGGATCGAGTCGAGAAATCCGCCGAAGACGGTGACGCGCCCCTGCTTTCGCGCCACGGGACCGTCCACGATGTCGAAGAATCCCGCGAAAATCATCATGCCGCTCGCGGCTGCAAAACGTCCGGCGCCGAAAAGAATTCCTGCCCAAAGATTTAGGATGAGGCTCGACCAGGTGAGGAGATTCGGCGGGACTCCCGTCGCCGCGATACCAGCGACGATCCGTTCGAGCAGCCATTCGAACGGCTGTGCGATGCGTCGCGTCAGCATCGTCCCGAATTCCTAATCTTCTTCGTAAATGGTTTGAAGGCGCACAACTTCGAATTCCTTGGTTCCCGCCGGCGTAATCACCGTAATTTCGTCGCCGACTTTCTTGCCCAGGAGCGCCTTGCCGATCGGCGACGTCGTCGAAATCATCCCATGCGCCGCGTCGGCTTCTTCCGCAGTTACCAGCTTATACTCCACTTCCTGAGACTTCTTCAAGTCCAGCAGCCGGAGGCGTGATCCGTAGGCGGCGCGATCTTTCGGCAGGCTATCGAGATTCAGCATGGCGAGATCGGCCATGCGTTGATGCAGCTGGCCGAGTCGTGCGCTGACGAAAGACTGGCGTTCCTTAGCGTACTTATATTCGGCGTTTTCAGAGAGATCGCCGTGAGCGCGCGCCTTCATCAACTCTTTCGGAAGCTCGTTATGGAATTCAAACTCGAGTATCTTGATTTCGTCGAGCAGTTTTTTCCGGATTTTATCAGCGATATCGACCATGGTACGTTTGCGAGCCGTCCCTTGCCGCGAGTGAGCTCGACCCATTCTTTGAATCCGCCTCGATTATAGAGGATTTGTTTCTCGCTCCGCAAACGCCAGTCATGTGGTCAATGGATATTGTAGGCACGGAAAGAGTTGCACGAACCCGAAGTGCCGCTCGTTATTCTGGCTTGCAAAGGATTGTATTTTGCGGATCGATCGCGATTTTTCCCGGCTTGAATGCGCTCGTGAAGTGAAAGGAAGTTTGCGGGCTCGTCGTAATCACTGTTCCCAGTAAAGTCGGCTTTCCGCCGATGCGAGTGGCGTAGAGCGGAACCGCTTCGGTGAAATAGTCGGGCACGTCATCCTGTTTTAGTTTTCCGCTGACCAGGAATTCCTGTCCGTGCGGCCGAGTCGAGAACTCGACGCTATAGTGTGGAATTCCCGTGTCGCGCACCCATTCTTCGAAAAACCAATCGAGGCGGTGATTGCCTTCGAGATCCATCGCCGGCGTCATGCGCTTCTCGGTGGCATGCTGCAGATCGTTCGTTGTAATGGGCTGAAAGCGATGGTCGTCGAGAGCGGATCGCAGCATCTGCTCGAATTTTGCGTCGGGAGATTTCGCGCTGGGTTCGCGCAGCATCACGCGCAGCATGTGAATCACCCACGTCCCTTTCCCGTAGACGATTTCCTCGTAAGCCCTTGGCGTTTTCGATGAATTCAGCCGGTACCCGAGCGTGAGCGGGCCCGCCGCTTCGTCCGTCTCTTCCGCACCGGAAGCCATCGAAAGCAATTGTGTCCGGAAATGATTGAGCCAAGTCGTAAGAACATGCGCGGCGGGCTTCTTGCTGTCGGCGTACATCAGCGCCTCGTAATTCGCTATCGCCTCGTACAGCCATCCGTCCCGATAGCTCGCCGCCGCGGACTGGTTGCCCCACCATTGGTGCGCCGCTTCGTGGAAGGGAAGCAGCTCCGCAATTTCATCCTGCTGGCGGCGGTCGATTCCCGCGACCTCTTGCGCCTCGCGCGGGAGATAGGCCAGCGTTGAAAGATAGACGAGCCCCGGCCATCCCTGCCCGAAATCTCCGGGAATCGGCGCGACGTCCAATTCGTCGAACGGGAACGGCCCGTTGATTCCCTCGAGAAATCGGATGCCATCGGTGAAGACAGCGCCCAAATGTTTCAGCACGCCGGCCGGACTCGGCGGCGCTCCCGGCGCGATCGACATTATTTGTCCGAACGGATCTTTGATCGACGCGCCTTCAGCGCCTTCCGTCATTCGCATTGTGTCCGACATCGCGTGCGAACGCAGCCTCTCGACAATCCATTCGTCTAGTTGATGGTTCGCGTAAAGTTGAATTGGCGGCTTTCCTGTGCCGGCGCTCTCTTTTTCGTATTCGCCGAGATTAAATCCAGCCACTGCGATCGGCACCGGCGTGGTCCAATGCCCGACGCGCCGGCCGCCCTCTTCGCGCTCGTCGGTTTCGTGGCCCGTCGCTACGAGCGTCAGCTTTCGCGGCCAGCGAAACGTAAGATCGAATCGCGCGAATTGCCCCGCATGGCTCGCGTGCGGATACCAGCTTCCCCGGTCCCCGACGAAATAGACGCCGTTCCCCGTGTCGCTGATCACGCTCCCGCGATATTTCACTTCGAGTTGAATGTCTTCTTGCGCGCGAGTAGCGGCTGGCAGAACGACATACAGCGCATCATTTCCGCGCGATGCGATTTCTTGCTGGCTCAAATCCTCATTTTGAAAAAACGTGAGCGCAGGGCCGCCTTCGGCCGACACGCTTTCCACCGAGAGGGCGCGTGAAAGCTCGAGTCGTATCATCCGTTCCCCATCCCGCCGAGCCTCAAGCTCCAGATGCGCGTCGCCCGAAAGCGAAAGATCCTCGGCAATCGTCGTATCCACCCGATACGCCGCGGGCGATACAGTTTCTGGCGCGCTCGGAATGTCGGCCGGCGTGAATGACGCCCAGATGTCGTAGTGCCCAGGCCCGCTTCCGGCGGTCGGTTGCCCGATCATGACCGGCTCCGCCAGCCGCCGGTCAACCAGCGCATCGAATGGACCCACGCGCGAGCCTCCAACCGTCGCGGCAAAGTACGGCTGCGGATCGCTCGAGAGCCAGTCGAACATGATTCGCACGGAATGCGCCGGATTCAAATTTGCAATCGCCGTGTTCCAGCCGTCGGCAAACGCCGGATCGCCAGCAACCTCCGCCTTCGCGGCTTCCAATCGGCCCTCGAGAACCGATGCCGTGTCGTCCGTGAAGCGCAGATACGCGCGTGAGAAAGGCTGATCGAGGATCGGCACGCCGAGAAATTCCGCCAGAGATCTGCGTTCCGCCACTTCGCGGGGCAGCGCCACGATGCTGCCTCGCCCGGTGAAAACGGCCCCCGTAACTCGATTGTCGAGAGGCCTCAGGAAAGCCAGCTTGCCTTCATTCAATGTGATGTCGAAAGCACTGCGCTTCAGATGCAGTTCGCGAATGTTGAACACGCGCGAGCCATTCACGCGCAGCTCGTTCAGCGCCTGGTAAAGAGCTTTCGGATCTGTGGGCGCCTGCGCGGATTGAGAACTCGGAATCGTCGATTGGACGGGCCGCGCGCACACGCACGCCACAAGGACTCCCAGCGCGAGCGCAAATCGAAATGAAACACGCATCATTTCGACTGTAACAAGTAGGGCATCGGGCGGCAAGCCGCGCCGGGACCCGATTCTGGCGCTCTGCTAGACTTCTTTCGTGCGATTCGCAGTGCCAGCCGCGCTACTTCTATTGCTTGCCGTGTCTGCGGCTTCCGCGGATACGATTGTGCTGAAGAATGGCCGGCGCATCGTGGCCTCGAATGTCGTCGAAGCCAACGGCCGCGTCAGCTGCGAAACTCCCGCCGGCGAACTCGCTATCCCGCAATCCATTGTTGCCCGAATCGAACGAAACGATCTCGCGCCAACGTCGTTGGCTGATTCCGCGCCGCCGGTCAGCGCGCCTCGCGTGGACGTCAGCGCAGGGTACGCCGATGCGGCAGCCGGCGCGATTCGCGATAGCTCGGTGGATACCGCATATCTCTTCCATCTCGAAATTGACGCGCGCAGCGGAGATGCGACGGCCATCGCGAAAGTGGCCGCCGCGCACCACGCTGCCGCGCAATTCCTGCTCGCCAAAGGCGATCTCGACGGCGCCGCCGCGCACTACCGCGAGGCTCTGATGTTCGCGCCGGATAACGTTCCCCTTCTCCTCAATCTCGCCATGATTGATCTTCGCGAAAGTGAATTCACCACGGCCATGGAGCCGCTCGAGCATGCGCGCCGCGTCGAGCCCGAGTCCGCTGACGTGGCGAAGCTGATGGGCTGGGCCTACTACGGCGCGAACAAACTCGATCAGGCCGTCGCCGAATGGAAACGCGCCCAACAACTCCGCCCGGATGAAGAAGTGGCCAGCGCGCTCGCGAAAGCCGAACGCGACCGCCAGGAGGAAGCCGGCTATCGCGAAGGTGAGACCTCGCACTTCTCGTTGAAATATTCCGGCGCAGCCGCTCCCGATCTTGCCAGCGCCATCCTGCACGTTCTCGAAGATCACTATCGCGATCTCGAATCGCTGCTCGATTACACGCCACCCGAAAGAATCGGCGTGATTCTCTACACCAACGAAGCTTTCGCCGACATCACGCGCGCGCCCGGCTGGGCCGGCGCCATCAACGACGGCCGCATTCGCGTTCCCGTCCAGGGCCTCACGTCGGTGACCAGCGATTTGAGCCGCGTGCTGAAACACGAATTGACTCACAGCTTCGTCGGCCAGAAAACGCGCGGCCGCGCTCCCACGTGGCTTCAGGAAGGTCTCGCGCAATGGATGGAAGGCCGCCGCAGCCGCGACGCCGCTTCAGCTCTCGTTCAAATCGCCGATAAGAAAGCCGCGGAACCTTTCGGGCAGATGGAAGGATCGTGGATGGGTCTTTCCGGCGATTCAGCCACGTATTCCTATGCGTGGTCGCTCGCCGCGGTCGAATCCATCATCCGCGAGGGCGGCATGAGCGACGTCGAAAAGCTCCTCGACCACATCGCCACCGAGCCTTCCACCGAACTTGCCCTGCGAGATTCGCTGCGCATGAGCTACGCCGATCTCGCCCAGCAAACCACGAGTTATCTCCGCCACGAATACCTGCGCTGATGTAACTAATTCTATCGTTGCATTGCCGTGCACAAGGGCCGAGCGTGCAATCGTAGCGCCGGCATCTTGCCGGCGTTTTTGACTGAAGGTCCCCGTGAACAAACCGCCGACAGAAAAGCCGGCGTCATGCGCTTCGACTTCGGCTCTTACAGAGTCGCCAGCAAGCCAGCAATGAGGGCAGCGCGCTGCGTCAACGC
>Ga0182015_10007136_pt1 | contig 10982 bp, 6 predicted proteins | sample 712P3MmetaG_FD_120478 | JGI IMG/M metagenome (GOLD analysis project Ga0182015, IMG submission 120478) | Permafrost microbial communities from Stordalen Mire, Sweden - 712P3M metaG | ecosystem: Environmental > Terrestrial > Soil > Wetlands > Permafrost | place: Sweden: Stordalen | collected...
AGCCGCTCGATGCCGAGCCGTGCCACGCCTTCGGCCAGCATGCGCGCCGCCTCTTCGCTTGCGGTCACCGGCATCGGCTGCTCGGCGAGCGCGATCGCACCAAGCCGCCGCAGCCGGCGCATACGCAGGCTCGCGCTTGCCGGATCGAATGTAATTTCGTCGTGCGCGGCGATGCGGTCGGCGAAACGCGCCTCGATCTCGGCCAGCGTGATCGGCGCCGCGAGCAGGATGCGGCCGGAAGCGGCGCTGCCGGTGAGTTCGGCCACGGCGAGGTAGGGTTGGCGCGCGAGCGGGGAGGCGGGATCGACTTGCGCGCCACGGCCGTTGGCCAAGACGAATCCGCCGGCCGCGCCGCCGCGGTTCTTGGCGATGCGCTCGGGATAGGCGAGGGCGAGGAGCGAGCCGACAAGCGAGCCGGCACGTGATTCCCCGCCCCCTTGTGGGGAGTGGTTAGGGGTTGGGGGTGAAGCGATCTCAGCCCAACGCTTTGCCATCGCGCGGGCGTCGCGCGCGCGGGGCGAACGGTCGCGGCGCAGAGCATCGAGCCGTAGCGTGAGATCGGCGTCGTCTCCGGCCAAGCCGCGCTCGCCGATGAGGACGGCGATCTCCGCGGCCGGCAGTGCCGCGTCTTCGGCGGCGGCATCGACGACCATGCGCGCAAGCCGCGGCAGTAGCGGCAGGCGCCGCAGCTTTCGTCCTTCCTCGCTGATACGGCCATCTGTGTCGAGGGCGCCGAGTTCGCCGAGCAAGGCTTTCGCCTCGGCGAGCGCGGGGCGCGGCGGCGGATCGAGGAAAGCGAGTTGCTCCGCGCTGCTGCCCCAGGCCGCAAGGTCGAGCGCAAAGGACGACAAATCGGCGGACAGGATTTCGGGCCGGGAAAATGGTTCGAGCGCTGCGGTCTGCGGTTCGTCCCAAAGGCGGTAGCAAACGCCGGGCTCGGTGCGGCCGGCGCGGCCGCGGCGCTGATCGGCCGCCGCGCGCGAAGCGCGCACGGTTTCGAGCCGCGTTACGCCGACGTCGGGCTCGTAGCGCGGCACCCGAGACAGCCCGCTGTCGATGACGATGCGCACGCCCTCGATGGTGATCGAAGTCTCGGCGATCGACGTCGCGAGCACGATCTTGCGCCGGCCCAGCGGCGATGGCGCGATGGCGCGGTCCTGTTCCTCGCCGGCGAGCGCGCCGTAGAGCGCGACGACATCGGCGGATGAGTCAATGCGGCCTTCGAGCAGTCTTTGCGTGCGGCGGATTTCGGCAGCGCCGGGAAGAAACGCCAGCAGCGAGCCCGGATCGGCGCGCATCGCCCGTACAATGGCGTCTGCGATCTGCGGCTCGATCGGCCGGGCGTCGCGGCCGAGATAGCGGGTCTCGACCGGAAAGGCGCGGCCTTGCGCCGCGACGACCGGCGCGTCGCCGAGCAGCTTTGCCACGGGCGCGCCGTCGATGGTCGCCGACATGACGAGGATCCTTAGGTCCTCGCGCAATCCCTGTTGCGCGTCGCGCGCCAGCGCGAGGCCGAGATCGGCGTCGAGCGAGCGCTCGTGGAACTCGTCGAACAGGACCGCGGCGATGCCCTCGAGCATGGGATCGTCGAGCACGAGCCGGGTGAAGATGCCTTCGGTGACGACTTCGATACGGGTGCGGGCCGAAACTTTCGAGCCGAAGCGCACGCGCAAGCCCACCGTATCGCCGACGCGCTCGCCGAGCGTCTTCGCCATCCGCTCCGCCGCGGCCCGCGCCGCCAGCCGGCGCGGTTCGAGGACGAGGATGCGGCGTTTCTGCGCCCATGGTTCGTCCGCGAGCACCAAAGGCACGCGCGTGGTCTTGCCGGCGCCCGGCGGGGCGACCAAAACGGCGGCGTTTCGGCCGCGCAAAGCGGCGGTGAGCTCCGGCAATGCGGCGTCGATCGGAAGCGGGGAGTGTCTCGACACAATATCCATGGTCGCTGGCGCTCGACACGCGGACGGTGATAATGGCGGCCGAATTCATATATCACTGGTGATCATGCCCGCCGCACAGAAGTCGCCGCCTGCCGCCGCGAAGCCGCTGAAGAAAGGCGATCACGTCTTCCTGGTCGACGGCTCCGGCTATATTTTTCGCGCCTATCACGCGCTGCCGCCGATCAACCGCAAAACCGACGGGCTGCAGCTCAACGCGGTGTTCGGCTTCTGCAACATGCTGTGGAAGCTGTTGCGCGACATGAAGGCGGATGAAAAGCCGACCCACCTCGCGGTGGTGTTCGACAAGTCTGAAAAGACCTTCCGTACCGCGATGTATCCCGATTACAAGGCGCACCGGCCCGATCCGCCCGACGATCTGCGCCCGCAATTCAAGTTCATCCGCGAGGCGGTGCACGCCTTCGATCTGCCGTGCCTCGAACAGGACGGCTTCGAGGCCGACGATCTGATCGCGACCTATGTGCGGGAGGCCTGCGAAGCCGGCGCCACCGCCACCATCGTCTCGTCGGATAAGGATCTGATGCAGCTCGTCGGCGACGGCGTCGTCATGTTCGACACCATGAAGGACAAGAGGATCGGCCGCGCCGCGGTGATCGAAAAATTCGGCGTGCCGCCGGACAAGGTCATCGAGGTGCAGGCGCTGATCGGCGATTCGACCGACAACGTGCCGGGCGTGCCCGGCATCGGCGTCAAGACCGCGGCGCAGCTTATCGGCGAATATGGCGACCTCGAAACGCTGCTCGCGCGCGCTGGCGAGATCAAGCAGGACAAGCGCCGGCAATCGCTGATCGAGTACGCGGAGAAAGCGCGGCTGTCGAAAAAACTGGTCACGCTCGACGATCATGTGAAGCTCGACGTGCCGATCGGCGATCTCGCCGTGCACGAGCCCGACCACAAAAGGCTGATCGCCTTCCTCAAGGCGATGGAGTTCAACGCGCTGATGCGGCGGGTGGCTGAGTTCTCCGAGATCGAGGCCGGCGAGATCGAACCCGAAGCGCGGCTCGCGGGCGGCCACTCTTCTCCTCCCTCGCAAGCGGGGGAGGTCGCGAGCGGGCAGGGCCAGCAAGCAAGCGCCACGCCGCAACTTGCGCTTGGCCGGCCGGCGCAGCCGGCCGATCTCCCCCGCGAGGGGAGGGGGGGAGCGCCCGCATATCCGAAACTGACGCCGCAAATGCTCGCCGCCGCGCGCGCGGAAGCCGCGCGCAACGCCAAATTCGACCGCACCAAATATGAGACGGTGCGTAGTGTGGAGCAGCTAAACGCCTGGATCGAGCGCGCGCGCGACTTAGGCGTTGTGGCCCTCGATACCTCGGCTTCAAGCACCGACCCGATGCAGGCGGAGCTGTGCGGATTCTCGCTCGCGGTCGCGCCGAATGAAGCCTGCTATGTGCCGCTTGGCCATCGCCAGGGCGGCGAGGGTGGTGGTCTGTTCCGCGGCGACGTCGCGCCCGACCAGATTTCCGAACGCGCGGCGCTCGATGCCTTAAAGCTGCTGCTCGAAGATATGGGCGTGCTCAAGATCGGCCACGATCTGAAATTCGCTTGGCAGATCTTCGCGGTGCGCGGCATCGAGATCGCGGCCTATGACGACACGATGCTGATGTCGTATGCGCTCGACGCCGGCCGGCAGAGCCACGGCCTTGAGTCGCTCGCCGAAAGCACCTTCACGCATGCGGCGATCGATATCAACGCGCTGATCAAAGCCGGCAAGACCAGGATCACGTTCGACGCCGTCGGCATCGACCGGGCGACCGAATACGCCGCCGAGAAAGCCGACATCGTGCTGCGGCTATGGCAAGTGCTCAAGCCGCGGCTTGCCGCCGAGCGCGTGCGCACCGTGTACGAGACGCTGGAGCGGCCGCTGCTCGCCGTGCTCGGACATATGGAGCGGCGCGGCATTTCGATCGACCGCCAGGTGCTGTCGCGGCTGTCCGGCGAGTTCGCGCAGGAGGCCGCGGGTCTCGAAGCCGAGATCAACGATCTGGCCGGCGAAACCGTCAATCCCGGCAGCCCCAAACAGCTCGGCGACATTTTGTTCGGCAAGCTCGGCCTGCCGGGTGGCACCAAGACCAAAACCGGCCAATGGGCGACCGGCGCGCGCGCGCTGGAAGAGCTGGCCGAGGAAGGCCACGCGCTGCCGCAGAAAATTCTCGGCTGGCGGCAGGTGTCGAAGCTGAAATCGACTTACACCGACGCGCTGCCGGGCTTCGTCAATCCGACCACGCATCGCGTTCATACCAACTACGCGCTGGCGTCCACCACCACGGGGCGGCTGTCGTCGTCCGATCCGAACCTGCAGAACATCCCGGTCCGCACCGAGGACGGGCGCAAAATCCGCCGCGCCTTCATCGCCGTGCCCGGGACGAAACTCGTCTCCGCCGATTATTCGCAGATCGAGCTGCGGCTGCTCGCCGAGATCGCCGGCATCGAGCCGCTGCAGAAAGCGTTCCGCGAGGGTCTCGACATTCACGCCATGACCGCGTCGGAAATGTTCGGCGTGCCGATCAAGGACATGCCGGCCGACGTGCGCCGTCGCGCCAAGGCGATCAATTTCGGCATCGTCTACGGCATTTCCGCCTTCGGCCTCGCCAACCAGCTCGGCATTCCCCGCGACGAAGCCGGCGCCTACATCAAAAAATACTTCGAGCGTTTCCCCGGTATCCGGGACTATATCGAGGAATCCAAAAAATACGCCAAGGCCAACGGCTATGTGCTCACCCTGTTCGGCCGGAAATGCCACTACCCCGACATTGCCGCGTCGAATGCGTCCATCCGCTCCTTCAACGATCGCGCCGCGGTCAACGCGCGGCTGCAAGGCAGCGCCGCCGACATCATCCGCCGCGCCATGATCCGCATGAAGGATGCGCTGGCTGCGAAAAAGCTCTCGGCGCAGATGCTGCTACAGGTGCACGACGAACTGGTGTTCGAAGTGCCGGACGCGGAAGTGGAGCGCTCCCTGCCGGTGATCAAGGCGGTGATGGAAGACGCGCCGCACCCGGCGGTATCGCTGTCGGTGCCGTTGCAGGTTGAGGCGCACGCGGCGGACAATTGGGACGCCGCGCATTAACGGATTCTGACAAAACCAGGTCAATGAGCGAGGCTTGTTCAGTTTCCGCTTTGCCCCAGAAAGCAGACTCCGCGCGGCAGTCGCGGGATGTCCACTCAGGGCCATTGAGAGACATTGAGTGCGTTTCGGGACAATACATGTTGGTGCTATAGTTCAAATTATTTTCGGGGTTCCGCCCTGGAAATCCGAGCGAGCTTGGGGGACCGTCCATGCAGCCGGTTACGCGTTACGCCAAAAGCGGCGACATCCACATCGCTTATCAGGTGTTTGGCGAGGGTCCAGTCAATCTGGTTCTCGCACCGCCTTTCGTATCAAACATCGAAAACTACTGGACCTTTCCGGATTTGGAGCGGTGGCTGCTTCGTTTGGCAAGCTTTGCGCGGGTTGTGATGTTCGACAAGCGCGGGACCGGTATGTCGGATCGAGTCGCCGAGCTTCCAGGCTTGGACCAGCGCATCGACGACCTGCGGGCAGTCATGGATGCCGCCGGCATGGAGCAAGCGGCCCTGCTTGGCATATCGGAAGGCGGTCCGCTGACGGCGCTTTTTGCAGCGACCTATCCTGACCGGTGCCGCGCGCTGGTGCTCTACGGTAGTTTTGTGCGCTTTTCGTCCTGGTTCCCGACCGAGGAGGCGTTTGCAGCCTTTCTCGGCTATATCGACCAAGCCTGGGGCAGCGGCGGCAGCTTGCCGTTTTTCGCGCCCTCGCTCGCGAATGATCCGGCCGCCCAACAATGGATGGGTCGGTTCGAGCGGCTTGGCGCCAGCCCGGCCGCCGTTACTGCACTCATGCGCATGAACAGCCAGATCGATATCAGTGGTATCGTCTCAACGATCCGGGTACCCACGCTCGTCATTCACCGCACCGAAGACGTGACCATCAACGTTGAGGGTGGACGATATCTGGCCAAGCACATTCCCGGTGCGCGCTATATCGAGCTTCCAGGAAACGATCACCCACCATGGATCGGCGACAATGCTATGGAAATCGCCGATGCGATCGAGGAGTTTTTGACCGGCACGCGGGCGCCGGTGACGGTCGACCGGGTACTGGCCACGGTTCTCTTTACCGACATCGTCGGCTCGACCGAGAAGGCCGCCGCGCTCGGCGACCGCCGCTGGCGCGATCTCCTCGACAATCATCACGCCACGATCCGGCGTAATCTCACACGCTTTCGCGGCCACGAGATCAAGACGACCGGCGACGGCATTCTTGCCACCTTCGACGGACCGGCGCGCGGCGTCCGCTGCGCATGCGCCATTGCCGAGGAGATCAGGCCGCTTGGGATCGAAGTCCGTGCCGGGCTCCATACCGGCGAATGCGAATTGATCGACGACGATGTCGGCGGGATTGCCGTCCACATCGGCGCGCGCGTTGCGGCGCTCGCCGGTGCGGGCGAGGTGTTGGTGTCGAGCACCGTAAAGGACCTGGTGGCTGGCTCCGGGCTGCGCTTCGGCGACCGCGGCAGCCAATCCCTCAAGGGTGTCCCCGGCGAATGGCGTATATTCGCAGTCGAACGGTGAACTCAACGCTCGACCTCTGCGGTCGGCCGTGATCGAGGTTAATCCAGCCCGTCACTTGACCGCGAAATGCAACATCGTGACGCCGCCGGAAGCATAATTGGACACGTCGCCCGCAACAGCCTGACCTTCCTTCGACGCCAGCGCGCTCATGAGCGCTGCCTCGCTCTCGAACTCGCCTTCGAAGATGCAGAAATAAGGCGCCTTACCAGGACCCAAGAGCTTCACATCGAACGAATAGCGGCTTGCCTTGAGGCCCGGTATTTTGCTCGCAAAGCGGCAAGTGCGTCTCGACGTAATATTTCTGGAAATGCGTGGGGTCCTTGGGCTCATTGTAGAGGACGAGGAGCTTGTGCATCAATGCCTCCCGATTTCACCTGATCGAACTTTTCTTCGGCTTGGCTCTGGAACGGTTGGACGTTAGCAGACGGTGGGGGGCCGCGAAGCCAAAGTTGAGTTTTTAAAGGACACGCCCGCCGCCTTCTACAAAAGAATGCGAGCGGAGCATGTCCGCCCTGGGTCATCTGCGTCGGTTTGAGTGTGCGCTGGCTACTTCCGGTTTGCCCCCGACAGCGGACATAGCGCTGAATCGCGCTGAACGACGTTCAGGGCCATCGGGAGCCGTTCACACTCATCGGTGCTGGAGGAGATTTCGGGCTATGATGAGCCGCTGAATTTCGCTCGTTCCATCGAAAATTCGAAACGCCCGGGAGTGCCGAAACAGACGTTCCACCGTCGTACCTCGAACGGTGCCAAGGCCACCAAAAATCTGTACTGCCTGATCGATGATGTCGAAAGCAGTCTCGGTCGAGTAAAGTTTGGCTATCGCAGATTCGCGCGAAATGCCTCGCTCGGTGGCATTGTGTTGCCAAGCGGCACGATACACGAGGAGTGCGGCAGCATCTATGCCTACCGCCATATCGGCAAGTTTAGCTTGGGTCAGCTGGTGTTCTGAGATCGGCTTTTTGAAGGTTGTGCGATTGACGCTCCGTTCAATGGCCTCCGACAGGGCACGTCGCGCGAAGCCTAATGTGGCTGCACCGACTGTCGGGCGGAACAGTTCCAGTACATGCAATGCGATTTTGAAGCCCTGCCCCAACTCGCCGATCAGACGCCGCGAAGGGACACGGCAATTCGTGAGGGTCCACGTCCCTACCGTGTGGGGAGGCAAGACCGAAAGACGTTCCTCGAGCGCGATGCCGCTGTCGCCTCCATCGATGGCAAACGCCGCGATTCCGCCAGCACCAGCTTGCCCCTCGATCCGGGCGAAGACGACATAAAGGTCTGCCAAAGCACAATTTGAGGTCCAGGTCTTACGGCCATTGATGACGTAGTGATTGCCATCGCGATAGGCGGTCGTTGTGATCGCGGCGGCGTCCGAGCCGGCGTCAGGCTCGGACAGAGCAAACGCGGGCAGGAGCCTACCGGCGAGGTAGTCGGGCAGTAACTCATCTCGGAGGTCCTGCGATCCGTAGAGTGCGATGGGAAGGATGGCGAGCCACGGTTCGGACAGCGCAACATCGGCAATCGCCGATGAGAAGGCGCTGATTTCACGCATCAGGCTTACGTGGCGAAGGCCGATCTTGCATTGCTCACCGAGTGTTTGTGTCGGGAGGGTGTTTCGCAACCAGCCGGCGGCCGCGAAACGTTCAAATATCTGCCGCGCCGCCCTGCCATCCCTCCCTCATCTTGCTCAAAACCGCCAAGTTCGGCACGCACCCAACGTTCGAAGTTTCCCGCAAATTCAACGCAGGACGAATCAAAGAACGGCCAGGACAAATGGCTCAGGTCCATGAGGCCAGCATCGAGGGACTGACGACAATGGTCAATCGGGAACGGATGGCTCAATCGGGAACGGATGGCTCAATCGGGTCACCGCGGCTTCGTGAGCATTTTCTCCGAGGCCACCCGCGGGCCGAACCGGCATCCGTGACCGCAATCACCCATCGGAGGGTTACCGGCAAAAGCCGCCCAACTTTGAACCTCCAGCGGGGTCCGTTCGACCAAAGACCATCACCGGATGCGGACGCCGCAGGAGATGGTCATGGCTGGGCTGTATGACGGTCTTGAAGAGGTTGCATTCAAACGGATCGCCGGCGGCTACGTGTTCCAGACGAACAATGCATGGCTCATCGGCCCCCGGCGCCGCTATTTTGTCAACGAGGCCCAAAAGGCCGACATCGCCGCATGCATGCGCCGGACGCTCAAGCGGCTCAAACCGTTTGCGCTCGCCGCGGCGATTCTCATCCCCGTCGTCATCACAGGTTCCCTCTTTTGGTTCGCCACGACCGGCGCGACGCTCAGCGTGACCGTCATCGAGGAGGGCGGCCAAACCACCAGATATGACCAGCCGATCGGCCCCCACGGCAGCACCGGCACGTTAGCAGGCGCCGAGGGCTCGAGCGTGGTCTTCCGCGTGAGCGGCCCGCCCGGCAGCGGCGCCACCGTCACCATCAACGGGATCGCATCGACCGGCAAGGCCGGCGCGCCGTGCGTCGTGGAATTCGGCCCGGCTGGAGCAACGATCAACATGGCGGATAGCAAGAATCATACGGTGCGGAGCGCAAAGCTCGTGGGCCGCACCGGCGCGACCTCGGGCGCCGTCACGCTGTTTGCGGCTCTGGTGACACTAGGCTTGTTCGGTTTCTACATCGCGTCGACCCACGTTTACAGCATGTCGAGGCTGCGCCCGCTGCTCGAAGGTCTGCCGCCATCCGAAGAGCGGATCACACTTCGGGAAGGGCTGGAGCGTTTCGCCGCCAACATGTCGAACAAGCTGCTCGCCGTGATGGCAATCGGCGCCCTGATGATGTCGGCCGGAAGCGCACTCAATTTGACCGACACGATCCTCTCGCATCGTTCGATCGACAACCCGCCTCTTCTCATCGGGGCGTCGGCATCCCTGGTCGTGTTGGGCCAAGTGGCTTATTTCGCAATCCTCAAGGTGCGCGGGCGACGAACGGCCGGCTGATCCGGGTCGGCCCAACGGAAATCCCGGATGTCGCTGTCGCTTAATCCAGGCTAGGCGCTACGCGCCGCTATTATCAACGGGTGCTTCTGGTGCAAACTCCATGCGAGGAAATGCCGATACCTCGCAGGGAGAGAGCCATGCACGCCACGACGATCGATCCCCTCGATACCAGCCTCATGCCCGAAGAACGTTTGCGCGCTCTCGGCGTAGAGCTTCCGCCGGCGGCCCCGGCAGTCGGCGATTATGCGCCAACCGTCCTTACTGGAAATTTGTTGATGATGTCCGGTCAGCTGCCCTGGATTGCGGGTGACCTGAAGTTCAAGGGCAAGATGGGGGCGGAATTGTCGGTCGAGCAGGGATATCAGGCATTTCGCCTCAGCGCCCTCAATGCGATTTCTCAACTGAAAGCGGCGCTTGGCAGCCTCGATCGGGTCCGGCAGATCGTTCGTCTTGAAGGCACGATGGGCTGCGCGCCGGGCTTCAGGGAGCAGCCTTCGGTGCTCGACGGCGCCTCGCACATCGTCAACCAGGTGTTCGGTCCGCGCGGGCGCCATACGCGGATGGTCTATTCGAACAATGAAATGCCGATGGATTGCGCGACGCTCGTGGTGCTGTGCGCCGAGATTGTGTCGCCCCGCGATCGAACGACCCGCTTCAGCGCGGCGATTTGGTCGTAATTTATCGCAGGTGCTGCACGTCGGGGTCGCCGTCACCGATGAAGTGACAAAACCATTGATTATTGTCGCCGTTTATGTTACGAACGGAAATCTCGCTCACTTAAAGGACGCTAGCCGGTGACGCCGGCTGGCGGAGCGGGAGCGGTTCCCGCGGGCGGCGGTTCGTCACCTCCGCCCCCGGGCGGCTCCGGCGGATACGCCCGGCCGGCATGATGACCGGTCTGCGACTCATGTCGCTGGACTGGGACAGGAAGGAGCGGGTAACGCCCGCTAGTGACGCGTGAATGCGTTGCCAAGTGCACGATCTTTCGAACCATCGGGATCGTGCGCCCCGACCACGTCCCAGGAAGCGCGTAGCTGGAGCTGAGCTGTGGCGTTCGGTCGCTGCAGCAAGCGCCGTGGTGGAACGCCGACAGGCGAGCGCGATCCGCTGATCGCGCGCCGCATCCGTTGATGCGGCCATATAGGTCATGCGCCTGCCGGCGTTCCGCTTCCTTTATTTGCCGGAAGCGAGCCTGAGAATTTGCCGAAAGCGAGCCTAAAAGAATTTCTTGATTGCGAAACAGGCTGTACGGCTCGCTTCGGATTGCTTCGTCGCTTCGTCAGTATTGTTGTAGTGGGCAAAACTCGGACGCCGATGCGCCGCGAGAACGAGATTCTTTGATCGGCTACGGCGCCGCGAGGCCGAGTGAGTTGAGGTAGCTGCCGTTGATGCGGCCGTTGCCGAACCTCGCGGCTTCGAGATAAGCGTTGAGGATCGCCAGCGCCTGCTCGCGCGGCGGCAACGAGCCC